>ERZ782882.344-NODE-344-length-8318-cov-3.308484_pt1 | contig 8318 bp, 5 predicted proteins | sample MGYA00466090_ERZ782882 | MGnify/ENA primary metagenome ERZ782882 (study PRJEB29894, sample SAMN03576369) | human skin metagenome | biome: human skin; feature: right retroauricular crease; material: organic_material | host: Homo sapiens | place: Italy: Trento... | reverse complement strand
GTATAAATCTTCGTACCGACGCCGTTTAGCTTCCAGACTGGGACGATCATGGTCACCTGCACGCTTCGTAGAAGTTGGGGATCGTGCTCGAATCGGCGCTTCAGATCGAGCGCGACCCCATGAGCTTGCTTCGTACGCTGTATTCGCTGCACCAACCAGTCCCATGAGAGCACTAGCAGCACCTTTATCATAGTCCTCGTCCACTTCTCGTGCATTACTAGCTGGGTCTGAGCCGCGACTCATCGAAGACACGCTAGGCTCAGCAGGTGCAAGGCGAACCTCTGACTGAATCCCTCGCAGGGGTAGCTCACCACGGATGCGACTCAATTCTTGTTTTCCGTGAAAAGTGCTGTCTCGATCGCCATCCAGAAGCTCGCGCTCTTGACTTGGCGAAACAAACGTACGGCGACCCAGTGGTGAAAGCCGCGTACTTGCCATAGGGACATATGGGCGTCCACCACGATAGCTGTCACTATCGTACCGCGAGATACGTCCATCATAATAATGATGCGACGAAGACATTGGTATACGGGAAGAGTACACTCCTGCACGCTCGTCAACATACGGCACAGAATATTGCCGGTCCCATTCTAAAGGAGCACCATGCGTACGAGGATGAGGAACATCTGCGCGGTCGGTTTCAGCATAGGATCGAGCAAATGTAGATGGACCATTGAGCGACCGCGACGCACTAATGTACGCGCGATGCGGAGAGGCGTCTAGTATTTGCTTGCGTTCATCCTCGGCGTGAATTTCGCGAACAGGCACAGGTACTTCTGCTGATGGATCAGCTGATGTGCTAGATGAGATCTTCCAAGTTTTGTCTTCAGCTTTAAATGAGGCAGCAGACGGTGTATCTGGAGTTGCTGCATTGACGGTAGCGTATGAGTCCAGCGGTACATCCTTAGGTTTGGGAATGTTCGGTACTGCTTTCCCAAGCGGTTCAGCATTCTGTAAAAGTTGCAAACGTTGCTGAATAGCTGTATTCTCAGGTTCAAGCTCCATGACACGGCGGTAAGCATCAATAGCGTCAGAAATTTGATTGTTGCATGTCTCATACAAAATTCCAAGGTTCAGCCAAATTTCAGGGATGTAGGGATTCAAACGAATAGAGCGGGAAAATGCACCCAGTGCATCATGAAATTGCATGATTTGGAAATAGAGTATGCCAATTGAACACCAGAGAGCAGGATTCTTCCCGTCACGGTACACAGCTTGTTGATACGCATCATAAGCTTTATTATATTCCTGCATATCCATATAGGATCTGCCGACCAAGAACCACGTTTGCTGGTCATTTGGATCACATTCCAGGCTCTGTTGCAAGAGCTCGAGAGCTTTTTCTTGACTGAAAAAACTCGCTTTTGGCTGCATATACAAAAGGCCTAATTGCTGACGGACCTTAGCATGGTCTGTGTTCTCAGACAGGACACGTTCATATGCTTCCCTAGCAAGATCGTAAGCATGCTGTTGTTCATGCACATGCCCAATTTGAAACCAAATATCCATCTCTGTGAGCGGCCTGGGTGGGTTTCCTAAAATGAGACGGAAACATTCGAGACTTGTTTCATATTTACCTTGCTGCTTGTATATGATTCCGAGGCGAAAGTAGATTTCGTTGGCCTTTTCATAGTCAGGATTCATTCGAACAACACTGGAAAATGTTTCTTCAGCGTGCTCTAGGCTTCCGTAACGGTCGTACAATATGCCGATTCCATACCAAAGCTTTGGCTCTTTAGGATTTGGTAAATGGTATAAGGCCTGATGGTAGGCAGCATACGCTTTTTCAAGCTCATCCATCATCAAATAGCAATGACCCATTGCACCCCATACTTCTCCATTTTCATTGTCAATATCCAAAACACGTTGAAAGTATTCAACAGCAAGATCAAAATGGTCCATAGAGCGATATACATTTGCAATGGCACTGAGCGCTGAAACAGAATAGGGGTTGTGTAAAAGGGCAGACTCATAGGAGCCAAGCGCACGGGGTGAATCTCCCATGGATTCAGCAGTTGAACCAATGGTGAGCCATGCATGCTCGTTTGCAGCGCTGAGTTTCATGAGCGTGACCATGACGCGGTCACCCTTCGGCGGCAGGATAGCCGGGGGTACATCAGTAGCTGTCAAACCCATGCTTGTTCGAGGAGAATGATGTATCATATCAGGCTCCTTTTGAGAAGGACTTTTTCTTACATCCAAATACACGACTGAGGCATTATCGGGAGCCATGACTGGCACCGTTTCTGCTGAAGGGTCTAACGTTGTTCCAGCCATAACGGCATTAGAGACGGTTGCAGCGGCAGGTACAGCACCGGGAGGATAAGGGTGCACGCTAATGGGTGCATTAATATCCCGACTCACCATGCCCCTGGTTTCGCTCTTTTTAGAGTCTTGTGAAGCAGGACAATATAGGGTTGACTCAAGAAAACTACGTTGCATCCGAATAATATGTCACGCATTGACGGCACGCATTCACCACGTGGCGCTAGGTACATCCGGCAAAATTGCGTGCTTTAAGAAGCTCATTTTTACATTGCGCTTGGCGGTTGGTCCGCGCCAAGCAGACGCTTGTTGTCAATGCCAACTAATCATGTAACCCTTTTGCACTACTCAATTCTCTGTGGAGGTATGACTACGAGCCACGCGAAGCCAATTTGCCACCTCTCATGTCGTCAGAGATGTTAATGCCAACCATGGCCTCACCCAGGTTCGTAGAAACTTCAGCTAGCTTAGTGGCATCATTGTAGTGAGCTACTGCCTGAACGATGGCTTTAGCACGCTCGGCCTGGTTGGCTCCTTTGAAAATTCCAGAGCCCACGAACACACCGTCGCTGCCAAGTTGCATCATCAGCGCAGCATCAGCTGGCGTTGCCACGCCACCTGCAGCGAAGTTAACAACTGGAAGACGCTTTAGACGAGCTGTTTCTTTCAAAAGATGGAAAGGTGCTTGGATCGCGCGAGCGTACGAGTATAGCTCGTCGTCATTCATACTAGCAGCACGTCGAATTTCGGCTTGAACCGTGCGCTGATGGCGCACAGCTTCGACCACATTACCGGTTCCAGCCTCACCCTTCGTTCGAATCATGGCAGCACCCTCGCTAATTCGGCGAAGGGCTTCACCGAGGTTACGGCAGCCGCACACAAAAGGCACCTTGAAGTTGTGCTTGTTTATATGGTGCTCCTCATCAGCAGGAGTCAGCACTTCGCTCTCATCAATGTAGTCCACATTAATCGCCTGAAGAATTTGAGCCTCGACAAAATGACCAATACGACACTTGGCCATGACAGGGATAGTAACGGCGTCAATGATCTCTTGGATCATCGCCGGGTCAGACATGCGAGCCACACCTCCGTCAGCACGGATATCAGCAGGCACACGCTCCAATGCCATTACGGCACAAGCTCCGGCCTCCTCAGCAATACGTGCCTGTTCGGCGTTCACGACGTCCATGATCACACCGCCCTTGAGCATCTGTGCTAATCCACTCTTTACGCCAAACGTGCCCAAACTTCCGGAGCCAGCTTCAGGCTTGATGTTACGCATAGCACTGCGTGGAACGCTTCCGCACTTTTCAGCTGTCGAAGAGCTTGGAAGGACTTTGGGATTTTCAGTCGACATATCAACCAAGAGGAGGACAAACGTTACGAGTTTTGCCAGATGTGCTTCCTGAGCAAATCCATGGCTTGCTCTATGGCTCCTCATTGATTATATAAAAATCACGTGAACGAATGGACGAGAAAGTGTCGGCCGGGTGGGCCCGGGTTCCAGCGCCGTGGTGCATTCGAGTTGCACCCGTAGCCTCTTTAGTCGTTTTGTCCACCCAGATTTGTCGTCCTGGCCGTTTTCCTTTGGCTATAGTGATCCTCAATCTAGCCATGTCTGCCCCATTTTGCCGGAACTTAATCTCGCGCCAGGCCTTCAATGTCGCGTACGTATTGAAGCTCAAGGAATGTGAACAATCACTAACATCATCTCAGTCCTACGGTGAAGCACGTCGCTAATGGCACTCCTATGGTGTCGGGTCTCAACCTCCGTGCTTTGGCGCCCGTCGACCCGCACAGCCACGATGATCACGGCCACTTTGGCTCTCGCTCAGATGTCGCCTCCGTTCCATCCTGGACATCGAAGGCTGTGCTCCGTGGCCATTCGCTCATGTCGCGCACGACTGTGAACGGTAAGTACTTGCGCGTGCCACATACGATTGAAGAACTCTGCTAACGTATCAGCAAACGTGTCAGGCACCCAAACCCGTTTCTTCTCATCGTCGTCGCGTGCTCTACAGACACCCAACTTTAGCGACTACCGTGTCAAGAACCCAGAGGCTCACCGAGCGTTTTCGTACTTTATGATTGGTACGTTCGGAGCGGTTTCTGCTGCTAGTGCTCGCTCGACTGTGACCAATTTCCTCGCCACTATGAGTGCGTCGAGTGATGTGCTTGCGTTGGCCAAGGTCGAGGTCGATATGTCCAACATTCCCGAGGGCAAGAACGCCATTATCAAATGGCGTGGCAAGCCTGTCTTTGTTCGCCACCGCACCCAATCTGAGATTGACGAAGCCAACGACATTGATATAAACTCGCTGCGTGACCCGCAAGCTGATTCGGACCGTGTCAAGCGCCCCGAATGGCTCGTTATGCTAGGAGTTTGCACCCACCTGGGTTGTGTGCCTATCGGTGAGGCCGGTGAGTTTGGCGGCTGGTTTTGCCCTTGCCATGGTAGCCACTACGATATTAGTGGTCGTATCCGGAAGGGTCCTGCGCCTACCAACCTCGAAGTTCCTGTGTACGATTTCAACGATGAAGAGAACAAGGTACGTGGCTATGCAACAACGTGCGATGCTGACTTTTTTTTTTTAGCTCATTATCGGCTAAGTAGACAAAATAACCATTGTGTACTTATGTATACGTAGAGAACTTTGTTTCTTCAATGGAAAATATAGCTGTTTCGGCTTTATGTCACCGCGGTGCATCGGACCGGTGTCAGGGACTTGAGGGGATGGGATTCGTTTAAGCCGAACATTGACTATTACCCGTTTTAAACTCAAACGATCGCTGCATCAACGTGGAATCTCTGGACATACCAAATATACGACCTTAGTTATCTATATATTCATTTGAACCCGCCTTTGCTCTTTTTCGAGCGAGGCTTCACATCCTCAGTTTCGCTACCGCTGAGATCATCGCGGTCACGACGTTTTTTCTGATCATCACGGGCAGCTTTTGCTTCCAATTCATCCCAATCTTCACCTTCGTCTTCGCTATCCTCTTCTGGTTCAGACCCACTTTCTTCAGATTCCCCGAAGTCCGAACCACTCTCAGAATATTCCGTAGATTCCTCGTCGCCGTCATCAAGTTCAGAATCAAATTCTGAAGCGGACTCACTGTCAGATGCATCCGAAGCGTCACTGCCATCTGTTTGTAGAAAACCCCAGCCCCCTTCTTGAAAGAAAGCGTAAGGGTCGTCATTGATTGTCTTCATGATCGCGCCCCAATTGAGATTGACGGCACCCTCCGTGACACAAACATCGACAGAGTCAAGCCATTGTTTCACATCATCCAGCGAACTAGTTGGCACGCTGCTAACATGCAATGGAGCACGATTAAAGTCACTGAAAACAAATACCATATCGAATGAAGAAAGACCATATTGCACACGTTCAAGGTGCACAATCTCAATGTCTGAAAGAGTCACGACAAGGAATGGTGGGTCCGAGAGATGCACAAGGCAGTCCGTGGTAGGCTGGAGAAGTACACTGGCACGAGATGGCACGCCATTGAATCCAAGATCACGATAAGGAATATCAACTTGAATGCGACCGTTTGAGGCATCCGCTATGCGCTGTGCAAAGTGCTTAAACTCTTTGTTAAGCATATGGCGATGACGTCGCTCCTCCTGTTCCAGTTCAATTTCATCTTCGTCGCCAGTTCGGTAGCGGCGCTTTCTGTTACCCGTTTCATCAAATTGAACATCGGAAGCTTCGCGGTAGAATTGAACATCTTTGGTTTTACGTTTTCCAATCATAACAGGCGACTTAAGATGAAAATGGATGAGCACGATCAATTCTTTGTCACATGGTTGGTAAAATAAGTGCTTCACGTTACTGAAAGGGATATCAATTTTTTGGTCCTGACGTAGAGGCGACATAAATCTAACACCATTTTGATGGATGGTCAAGTTACCTGGAACACGCTTTCCTTCCAAAGCAGGACGGGGAAACACTTCAGGGAGCGAGAGAGGGCGTTGCTTGTTTAAGATCAGCTGGTCTTGCTCGACCACATCAGCCATCTCCTTTTGCTCAGCCTCACGCTTTGCTGCAACACGACGCATCTCATTAATTTCATTGTACAAGTCATCGAAATGACGCGCATTGGTCGATCGGTAGCTGACATTGCGAATGAATGTAGCGTTCGGATCATCAAAAGGAACATCATCCTTTTTACCAGAGAGCTGTCCTGGGGTAACAAAATTGATGCGCAAATACGTGAATTCACCTTCGTCAGATTTGCTGACATTTTTCAGTGTCTTGATATGGAACGGAACAGCAAACTGATTAATGGGGAGAATAATTGATTGGGCTCGGTGATCAACCATGATCTAGCTGCATTAGTTATCCTCAATAGTGTTAATACATACACGAAGTTCTTCCACCTTAGTAGGGAGCTGGCTCTCGCGCCGGTAGCTCTCAAACTTCTCAAAAACAGGCTCATTCAGGCTACGTGTAGAGCCACCCTCACCAGAAAAGCGCTTGAGCCCTTGGCTCTGCTTCTGCTTAACCAATTCCCTCTGATGTTCTTTGATTTGGTTCAGCACAGACTCGTCCAGCGTCGCAGTGCGTGCGCGGCTTCGGAGCACTCGACCGCCAATGGTGGTATGACCGGATGACTACATGTGAGCATAATATGTGTTTACTTACGTTCGACTCTGCTTTGGCCATGGTACTTGCAGTCTTTAGAAAGCACAAATGTGGTCGCTAAAGGTACGCGTCGTCGAACGCACGACGCGCCGTATTACCGATACACGGGTGAAGCACGCTGGCCATGTCTACTATCACGTGATGAACTCCACTCTCACGGCGAAGGGTTTGGGAGTGAGGCACCCAATTGTGCATTACACATGCGGTCCACTTTTAAACAAAAGCACACGTTTGGTATGATGTAATTACTGACTTATAGATGAAAGAGTAAAGGAATATGATCGTATTAAGAAGCAGTATCCTGAACGAATCCCGGTAATTTGTGAGAAAGCCGAGAAATCAGATATGCCTCCGATATCTAAGAAAAAGTATTTGGCACCAAGCGTATGTATTCTTGTATTTACCCACTGAAGGACTTAACCGTCGGTCAATTCATTTATGTGATACGCAAGAAGATCAAACTTTCTCCTGATAAAGCTATTTTCGTCTTTGTGGACAGCGTCCTTCCTGCCTCATCAGCCTCCATGCATGAAATACATGCTGAGTATAAAGATGATGACGGTTTTCTTTACCTTACATATTCGGGAGAAAATTCTTTTTATGTGTGACAAATTTCTCTAGAGAGAAATTCGCTCGACTTTACCATCATCTGTACATGTCTAAAGAATCTCAACCTCGCAAATCGTGTTCTAAACACTGATTTGCGTGGGCAAACTATCTGCTCGAGTGACATCTTTAATGCTACTATCCTGCAAATCTTGTACATAATTTTCAAACTTGACATAAGTAATTGTGTAAGTGATGTGTTCCTTTTCAACAACCCGTTTTTTAAGTAAAAGATGAATGCATTAGTTGTCCCTGTGCTCGACATGAGTTGCATCAATAACCGATCGACAGTGAGAAGCTCAGGTGTGTCGAAGTGGAGGTTATCACGCGGGAACCTGGACGGCTGCAGATTTTCTTTTCTCAGTGCCGACCAGTCAGGCCAAAGCCAGTTCAGCTCTACCGTCTTGACTGTTGATCGGACTAGATTATCCCAGAGGCTATTTACAAGTTTCTGCTTCGTCATCGGACTTTGATTATATCTTTATTCCAGCTTCAAAAGTAAACAACATTTTGTAGCGCATAAGTCACGCATGCGTGGTGAGAGCGGTATGTTTCCGAACCATGCCTTGAGCATTGTCGCTAACTCTCAGCATCGGTCCCCATACCGATCGTGACCCTCGAAAATAAATCACAGGAAGCTTCACCTGGTGATGATACCCTGAACGTCCCTCGTATACCACCACACTCCCCGAGCAGGTCGTTTCCTATTCCGATTAGACGCGTGCAATCTTTTGACGCTTCGTCACGAAGAAGTAAAGCGGTTTCACCGACATTGTCAGATGACTCGTTTTCGCC
>ERZ782882.336-NODE-336-length-8383-cov-3.298031_pt1 | contig 8383 bp, 7 predicted proteins | sample MGYA00466090_ERZ782882 | MGnify/ENA primary metagenome ERZ782882 (study PRJEB29894, sample SAMN03576369) | human skin metagenome | biome: human skin; feature: right retroauricular crease; material: organic_material | host: Homo sapiens | place: Italy: Trento... | reverse complement strand
AATCATAGCTAAGCTAGGTAGTGACAATGCTAAAGTCTTGGTGTCCTTCAAAGGCGCGTGCTTGCGCGTGTTTTTGAACATTGATGCAAAATGTTTGTCTCGATGTGATGGCGCATTAGCAAGGGCAGCGCCAGCCAAAACAAGTTCTTCGTCGTGTTCATGCGATTGTCGCATAAAGTTAGGCCTGTTACTACGCCCAAAATGTTGTTGCGTTCCAGCTGTTTCATATCTTTGCACATCATAAACACTCTTTGCTGTAGGCAAGTCGTCAAGTGGTAATGCAATATTGGTAGGTTTCCGTTCAGCAACGGTCATGGCGGAAAACGAGGTAGCAATACCACTATTAAAAAGCTCAGAGACCTTTTCAGTGCGTTTTTGAGGCTCATTGACAACAGGAAATTTTGATGATGAGTTTCTGCGATTTGTGACATGGTTAGAGTTGCCAGCCTTTATGTCTTCGTCCGTTTGGAACATTTGATCTTCATTTGTAAACTTCGAATTATCTTCCTCTGGCACATTTTCGTTTTCAAGCGCCTGCTTGCACGAATCAGGCGGGGGCAAAGGTGGATGCTGAGATTCTTGTGTCGGCAAAGTCACTGGCACGAGCTCTTCGAACGTCAAGGGCTTTCTTAGCGGGGCTGACGGCGTTGCGCTATCAAATCGCGCAAGTGACGCTCCTAGTTCACTTTTCGAAGAATGTGCATCATTTACTTCCCCAACAACTCGCTTTAAAAACAGTCCGCTGTCTGCTTCTCTTTCGGAGAAGGATGCCGTGGATTCAGTCTTATTTGTTTTGTTGGTACAAATGCTCTTAGCCAGAATTTGCAAGTCCATCCGCGTTCTCTGAGCGGTTTCAAACCACTCTTCCTGCTTTTTACGCAAAACGAAAGCCATGTCTGCCGCAATTTTCAACCTGTAATCCTCCAGAAGTTGCCAAGCATGCTCGTCAACGGATTCTGTTAAAGCGTTCGCAGTAGCCAGCAGCTCTGTGTTGTCAAAAGAGGCGCGTGGTATAGGTGTAAAAAATGATTCAACATCTTTGGAATCTCTCATATAGGGAAAATTGATAGGTCGAGACTGACGGCAGTCATCTGAGCGAGGTAGAACCACATTAAATACACGAGAGTATGAAGAATCTTGTTTTCTCTCGTCGATAATATTCCCAGCAATACATTCCCTCGTCAGAAAAACTTCATAATTTGCGGGAATGAAGCTTTTTTGGTTCCTTTCGACTTTCGCTCCTTCTTCCTTTTTGAATGCGGGAGGTGTGTTCGATTCTTGCATTGTGTATACGAGCTCATGGCACAAGTTGCACCTGATGGCAACATCAGATTCAGTATGATTTAGCGTCACTCCTTTCAATGAGACGGATTCACGCGATACAAGTGGCGGGATAGACTATCATGTTAGTGAAATCACGCCACGTACAAGCCTCAGGCCATTGTTCTGGTCTAGTAAGACCTTGATAGGCGACATGTCTGCTTTTTCACTCAAAGTAATACCGTGCAAACGCACATTTAAGCAAGGGCATGCCCACATGCTCTGGCTGGGCATCGAGCCCAAATCAGTCATTGCTGCCTCTAATAACGAAGCGAGGTCGTGTCGAAACCTTTCAACAAAAAATCACTGTTGCGATCGGGACGCGATCGGGCTAAAAGTGACTCGTAAATTACACATGCATCGCGCACAAATAAAGTTGAGAAAAATCTATGTATCGTTTTAAATGACGACATCCGTATCGCTTACACTGACAGGGGGCACGTCTATGTAGCTCTTTTAGACGATGCATTCGGAATTAACTATGTGATGAGAATGCATCAAGTGCCGTCGCTAGCTCAATATTCGTTCGAACATTAGGTGCTGCAAAGTCAACGGTGATGCGTAGATTGGCCAGCTGACCAGCCGTCAGTAGCTCGTATGACCATGACTCACCAATCATGATTCCATACAGTCCTGTAATATCGCCTAGACTGTATTCTCTGTGAAAGTCTGGCATTTCGGCTAGTCACAAATTCGTTTGAATGCCTTCGAAGAAATTGATATCGTTCTTTGATACGATTAGCCGCTCCGTGGTCAACTTTCCTGCATGGCTCCAAGCATCCGAAACGTTTGGCGAAGATTCAACTGTTACATGAAGCTCATTCACTAGCGCTCCGACAACAACAATCCAGACCTTTGATTATAAATCTTAAAGCACTACTACACCGGTCATGTGGCTCGTGAAAGCAAATTCGGTCGTACTTCTCCAATACTGACATAAACGACTCTCGTCGAACTAGCATTCATTTTGCAACAATAGACGCTGAGAACGAGGCAGTATCTGTGCTTTTTCTTCGCTTTTCCAAAGGAGAACAAGCAGCATCGCGCCGAGCGCTCCATCCAACACAGATAGTAGAAAATATGCTGTGCACGTACTGCTTTGAAAAAAGTTAATGGCGACAAGTAGCGCATCAAGCACTATACAGGACACAGCGTAGAATGTAACAATGGTTGGGCGATGCATCCCAATCGTCAGTAAATATGGCGGCAAGTTTAGCTGCGATGTTTTGCGTGAAATAGGACAACATCAACAAGCATTTCTCTTGGAGACTGGATGAACTTCGAACCAACGCAGGAAAATACCAGTTTGCTTAATATTGTCGCAGCATGGAACAAGGCGATGCTTTGTGATGTAAGTCAATGGAAGATCGTAGCATTTGCAGGGCAAATAAGAAATCCTATGCATGAAGCATGCGAGATATTCATGAATGTGCCCAGAACGATGGCAACATAGGCAGGTTGAAACCGGCGCGGACAAGGAAAGCGCTCGTGCAGGATGCCTTGTGAGTTGCGACGAAGATAGCGCTCATGTGAGCTGTGTCAATTTCCATCATTGAGTGCGGCAGATGACATCGCATGTCCAGGCAGGGCGTCTATCTATGAATGTCGACACATCAACAGGGATGCAGCTATCAACTAGGAACAGACCCAACAGCATTTCCCCAAGTGCCTTAGCACGCTTATGATAGAGGTGTGTATCCATCTTAATTCCACATTCACTAGGCGGTCATATCGAGACGAACAATTTTAACACTTTTTTTTATCAGTCGAACGTCATGCTGCACTCGGCCCACGCCGAGATCCGGATTGTGTTGGTGGGTGATGTCGGCGTTGGAAAATCATCACTCATCATGGCCTTGTTAAAAGAAGGCTTCGTCGAGGACGTGCAAACCGTTGTGCCGGAAGTCACGCTTCCATCTGAAGCCTCACCTGCAGGTGTGACGACCAAAATTCTAGATACAGGCTCTGGTTTTGCATATCAGGAGCGACTGGAGACGGAGTTACGCCGTGCAAATGTGGTGGTTCTGGTGTACAGTGTGACTGACCAGGAGTCATTTGAGCGCATCACATCGTACTGGCTGCCCATGATGCGTTCGCTTGGCATCAATGTGCCAGTGATTCTGGTCGGTAACAAGGTTGATCATCGCCCCTCGGATATCGAAGAAGATGCGCTGGAAGATGAAATTGCACCTGTTATGGCTGAATTCAAGGAGGTCGAGACATGCATTGAGTGTAGTGCGAGTCTTTCACTCAATGTTGGTGAAATTTTCTTCTACGCTCAAAAAGCTGTGTTGTACCCCACAGCACCACTGTATGATTCACGCTCACACACTTTAAAACCAGCTTGTATTGATGCTCTGCGCAATATCTTCCATCTTTGCGACGCCGACAAAGATGGCGTGCTGAGCGACGAGGAAATCAACAATTTTCAGTATGAATGTTTTGATGCTCCGCTTCAATTACAAGAGCTTTTAGGTATCAAGCAACTTGTCATGGAAGGTTCTACGCCGTATGATTCCGCGCATCTTCGCGACGATGGCCTTACTCTTGCCGGCTTCTTGTACCTCCATACGTTATTTATCCAACGTGGCCGTCTTGAAACGACATGGACCGTACTGTGGTCATTTGGATACGGCATGGATTTAACCTTATCCAACACGTATGTATATCCTCGTTTTGATGTACCGAGCGGTATGAATGTGGAATTATCCCCTCTTGGATATCAGTTCTTTACTGAGGTATTCAAAGCGCATGATAAAGACCATGACGGTGCTTTGAATCCTCATGAGCTTGAACAATTGTTCCAAACTGCACCAGGTGGACAGCATCCGTGGGGGTCATTGAATTTCCCGTCTGGAACAGTTACAGATGAGTCAGGCGCTGTGACACTTCAAGGGTGGCTGGCACAATGGAGCATGACAACGCTTCTTGAGCCACGCACAACTCTTGCATATCTTGCTTACCTCGGGTATCCGCTGTTTGCACATGGTATCAGGGCTCATGGCACACCATCCTCTTCTGGCATGTCAACACCGCCTTGCACGAGTGCAGCACCTGCTTCATATGCTTGGCTGGATGGAACAGCTGTAGGCGTGATGTCCGGGAGTCAAGCTCGATTCGTGCCCACGACGTCTGCTCTGAAGCTTGTCCGTCCACGTCGGCCAAGCGAACGTCGGCGCTCAAATACTGAGCAATGCAGCGTATTCCTTGCACTTGTTTTGGGTGCACATGGAAGCGGTAAAACCGCATTACTTCGTAATCTCGTTGGAAAACCTTTTCAGGGCAAATATACACCAACGCACCGACTTCAACGTGCTGTAGCTGCCGTCGAACAAGGTGGTGCTGAACGGTATCTGGTCCTCCAGGAATATGGTGCACACAATGAAGCCGAAGCTTTGCGGAAACCATCGAAGCTGAATAACGTGAATGTCATCGTGTTTGTGTACGACTCGAGTGATACAAACTCGTTTTCGTACATTTCGAACCTAAGACAACAATACCCTTACCTCGCCTCATTTCCAACGCTGTTTGTCGCAACAAAGTCTGACCTTGACCTTGCGCGACAACGGCATGAGGTTCAACCGGATATGTACTGCCGCAAGCTTGGACTCAATATACCGCACCTCGGAGCTGGGCCGTTGAATGTCAGTGCTTATTTGGATGAAGTGGCTCAGCTGTACAATATCCTTCTTAGCATCGCCATGGATTCCCGTGGTGCTGTCCCAGCGCACAGCGGTTCACTGGGTCCTGTACATTTCCGTTGGCGCATAATGGCGCTGTGGTTCGCCGCTGCCACCGGATCCACGGCTCTGCTTTGGGCTATGTGTCGCATGTTTTCCCCTCGCACAGGTTCAAGTCTAGTTGGCTCTTTGCGCGTTCCGTGGGGCCCATGGTGGAAAGGCACAAGTAGCGGAGCGTCGAGCTCAGCCACGCTGCGAATGGACCTGTGATCTCAACACCAATCCTGTATCAATAGCTATCATAACTTCACCTCTATTCACCATCCTTTATGATGAAATGATCCTTCATCATCATGCGGCCGAAAGTGCTCCAGATGGACGACGCTCGCTGATCTGCGTTGAGGATGTGCGGTAGCACCAGTCGAAGATTCTGATTTCGTCTTCATACACCTGTTTTGCAGACCCAGCATACGTTCGCGCGACTCGCGCTGCCAGATGAGATTATCACGTACACTTTGTGAGAGTTCATCATGAAGCAACTTGTGGCAATACTCGCGACAAACGCTTAGGGGACGACGTCTCGTCCATCGGACCTGATTCGATAAAGGGTTGTGGTACTCGCTTAACACGCGGGGCCTGATGATCGTCTGCCCTTACACCAAGCGAAAGGCCGTCATCATTCTCTTCATCGGCTGTTGACATACACTGGGGCGATTCGGAGCGCGTGATCGGCGTCATCAAATTACCGATAGCGCTGTATGAACGCATAAGAGATGAAAACTTTTTTTGATCAGTTTCTGACGATCCACGCTGCGCAATGGCCGAGAGACGCGTCAAAGCCAAATTGCTTTTTGCGCGTTGAGGACCCGACGTCGCACCTGCTTCGCCATTGCCTTGTTTTGTCATCGCACCCGAGGACTCCGACATGTTGGCAGTCGTGGTAGAAGAAGTTGGACGTCCAGATGAAGTACACGAGTGCAAAGATGTTAGATTTAGCAGCGGAAGAGCCAGCACACTCTTGCTGCGGTTCATGGTGTTCTTCGAGGAATTTCCAAGACAAATACTTTGATAGCTCGGTGCGCGTGGCATGCAACTAGGCATGGATGTGTGGCCTACACTGGCATCCATATCGTTTTGATCAGCTGATGCAAAGTGAATTGTTTCATTAGCCAGCGTGTGCGTTGGCGCTGATAATTTGGAATCTGGATCGGACGGCTTTAGAATGGTAGAAAGAAGACCACGTGTTGCGGTCGCTTCCAAGGGAGGCACCATGGAAGATGTAGCATGCGGCAGATCCGCAAGACTCACAGAACGAAGTGGCCTCTTTTTGAACATATCTTCGCGCTCGCGTTCCTCTTCCTCCGCTTTCCGAGCAAGTTCAGCCTCGGAGCTCGTTTTAGCTAGGGAAGTGTCGTCTTCCTCTTCACTCGACCAAGCGTCGTCATCGTCCTGTGGTGTTTCATCTTCTTCGGAATCACCACCCACCATGAACACAATTTTTCCTTTCTTTTTCGGCTTTTCACTCTTAACATCGGTATTAGTATTGCTTGTGAATATATTTGCACATCCTGCTTTAGCAATAGCGGACTTGGACTGACGAAGTCCAGGTATATTATCCATACTCTTGAGAGAGCGCTGTCGCCGCGAGCGGAGCTGCGGCTGCGCGAGCTGCTGTAGCTTGGCCGCAGAGCTTGAATTTTTCTCACGCTGTGAAGCATTATTGTTTACTGATCGCTCTTGAATAGGGTCGTTGGCAGAAGGCATACCTCGGGATGATATACGCTTTCCACCATCAAACAACTTCCCAGACGTGAGAGCATTCGCGCGGTTGTTTTGAGAAGAAATTGTATCGTGTGCTTCATTCAGCTTAGATCCAAAGTTTTGCGACAGAGGCGATATACAAGTAGAGTTGGCACGCGAGCGAATGTGAGGAGTGATAGTCCCAGTTGTAGAAATAGGAGTGCCTGTCCCGCGGGATTCAGTCTCTTGGATTGTTTCCTCACCGTCACTGAGTTGCGTGCAATATGATAAATCATGCGAATGTGACAAACATGAAGAAGACCAACAACAATTGACATCATGCGCGAGTCTCTCAAGTTCAGTGCCTTCTTCCGTTTGACTACATCCCGAGCGAGTAAGTATGTCAAATGCATTGTTGGGTTGAGGAATCATGGTATTCTTCTCAGCTTTGTATACATCTTCATCTTCACTCGAGACTGATTCATCAGTGGAAAGTTCTGGTTCAGACAAAGGTGCCGGCACAGCATTGAATCCGGATGTCTTGATCCCCAAGACATCAATCTGCACGATAGGCTCAGAAATCCTAATTTTTGGCAGATGACGCGCCCATAAACGCCAAGATAAATTTTCGTAGCGCTCCCCATTATCAATCATGTATTTACAATTGGTGAAGGCTGAGACGTAAGTCGGGTCATCTAGAACGTACTCTTTAGTACCCGAGCCATATCGAAGGCATCGTCGGTGTCCACCTTATCTAGCTTGCCTGGAGATAACACAAAAATCGGCTCGAGATATTTATCCAGTCTTTTTTTCGACATCAGTGAGGTCAACAATGGTGCATAATTCTGCGCCACGGAGGTGTGCTGCAAGACGTAGACGGGGCTTAGCAGATGGATACAACTCGGAGCCGGTAACTTGAATCTCCGCAAAATAGCTCGTGGGAATTCAAACACATTTTGCATTCCAACGTCGATTTCATTGGCTGCAATTAATACAGCATCCAACATTGTGTCCAATCATAATTTTAGCATCATATCCCCGCATTTCGAATTCGTGGGATGAACGTGATCGTGATGCTCCTCTACTATGTACCATTTGGCCTATGACAAGTCGAATCCGGCACCTGAGTATATAGCATACTTTAGTTTTTCAAGGCACTGTGCAGTTGAAGTGTAGGCAGGTAACTTTAAAAGGTTAACACATGTGCTAGCAGTAGGTAATCGAGTGATGTCATCACCTGAATGCCGAATAGCAAATTTAGGGTTCAGCTCACTAAAGCCCAGGAGTGGGGGATTGGGCGAAGAAGTCACGAAACGAAGAAAGGCTTTAAGTGATGCTTGATCCAACGATGAAAGTGCCTCCCAGAAGTACTGTACAGCCATGTCTTTTTCATGATAGCCCCCATATACCGTGTTGCGACGTAGATCTTCCACATCAATCGGCGTATCAGCTCCCGTGACCAAAACGCGTAATTCTTCCGTGTTGAAGAGGCGCAGCCAACGCGGATTGATCAGCTCAGTCAGACCTTGAAGAAATGCACGACATTGGTCTTCAATCTGTGTGCTCAAACGGTACCGTGTAATCAAGTAAATATAAGAAAGACGATTTTCGCGCGTAACCGGTATATCCGTCCCCCCTGGGAC
>ERZ782882.330-NODE-330-length-8446-cov-3.409486_pt1 | contig 8446 bp, 4 predicted proteins | sample MGYA00466090_ERZ782882 | MGnify/ENA primary metagenome ERZ782882 (study PRJEB29894, sample SAMN03576369) | human skin metagenome | biome: human skin; feature: right retroauricular crease; material: organic_material | host: Homo sapiens | place: Italy: Trento... | reverse complement strand
CCTACTGCGAAGAGAGCAAGTTTTTAATGTTGTTCAACATTTGTATATCACGCTGTACGGAGCCAGGCACGTCGCGTTTACGCTTTTGCAGGCGCTGTCTCCGACTGTCTTGCCGCGGCATATGGCCCGAGCGGCCTTTACGTGCGAGCGAGCCGAACAGGGATCCAGCTTCGGGGCTCGAAGCGCGCAGTGCGTTACCACCAAAGGCGGATGCGTGCGACGCGTCTGGATCGTCGATCCAGCGCCGAGAGCCGGGCATAGGAGGTGCCTCGTACAAATTTTTCACACCTGGACGACGGAGGGCCATAACTTGAGTCCGCAAGGAGCCCAGCTCAGGTTCACAGTCCACACGAGGAGGAGCGCGACGGGCATTGGCGACGGTAGGAGCCATATCCATCCACGCGTGAAGAACACGGAAGTAGGATTCGCCGCGCTTGGGGTTCACGCGGGTGTAATCGACCGTGTCGAGACCATTACGGTACTGCAGCGGGAGATGACCCACATGGCCTCCCACGGCGACGGTCAGTGATGCATCCGTGTTCATGAAGTAGCGGTTGCGCCTTGCTTCTTCCACACGATGCAGCGCACGGCCCTGGATCGGCTCGTTGAGCAGGTATGTGTATATATTGTCAGGCTGTGCGTACTGCAGTCCACGTAGCGGATGTGCGGGTGCGGCGTGTGCCGGCGTAGCGAGCACCTGGCTGTTGGGCGCATTGTACCTAGCCTCGGCGCTGTTGCGTAGATAGTCTGCGGCACTTTGGGGCGCGTGTGGTAGGCGTGCTTCTGTCCACATATCTACACCCGTGGAGTTTTGGGGATATGTCGCAGCCTTGTCCCATTCATCCTGAGTCACGGTACGATCGGCGGCTTCATGAGCAAGTCGTTCCATCCGCTCGTGGATAGCCACGTTCTTGCGATTCTGCTCAAGTGCTGCGCGAAACTTGGGACGCTGGCGGCGAATATCAGAGAGAAAGCGCTGGAACGTGCGTTCATCCATGGCATGGTAGTTCGGCAAAACATCTGCCGAGCTGGCGAAGCGTCCGTGGTGCGTACCCCAGACAACATTGGACGTGAGTTTGTTGGTATCTTCCAACGTCGCATTGTCATAGACGATGCGCGGGGGTGGCCCAAATGTGGCATTCACATCGTCTTCGCCTGTGACACCCACACCCAATACATCGCGGCGTGGCTTGTCAGAAACACGCACACCAGCCTCGAACCAGCGCTTGCGGAAAAGGGGCTCACGTTCTGACTCTTTCCAATTCGTCATACCGTGTTTATCGTCAATGTCTTGGATGGTCACGTAGCGCAGATCACCCGCGTGAGATCTTGGCGCAGGCACATCTGCGGTCGCCTGCCATGACGACGGGAGGGGGCGCTTACCGCCAAAGTCGCCACGCACTGCATGTGCAATAGGTGTGTGATACACCTGGGACACATACGGATCGAAGGTACTCGCGCGGGTGCGCTGTAACAAGCGCGTCAGCACGCTACTCGCCATCGGTGCGTCGCTCCGGGTGGAAAACCATGGGTGCGTTTGTAGGGGCAAAGAAGGAAGTGATCACGTGATACACGCTCCGGCGGCGCATAAAGCGGGCGCTTCGGTCTAGCATCGTTTTTCTCAACCCAACCCCGTGATGCTGGTGGTCGGTCATCGGCCGCGTCCTGTGCCGACGCTATAGCGGTGTGGGCCTGGCATGACGGGTAGATCATTTATGGGCTGTAAAACCATCGTCAGGAGGGCGCGCCCAGGCTGCGCCCCATGATCCGGTGATGACCTAGTGTCCATACAAGCAATGTATATAGGTACGTCAGCGCAACGAAGCACGGTGTAAGATGCTGGAGGATCAAAACATTTGCTGCTAGGACGCAAACGTGATGCACGAGCGCCGAGATGCGCGGTGCACTTGACAAACGATAAAAGGCGTGTCTGACAGCCATGTCGATCCGTGTTTCTGCCGCGTGTGAATTCATGACTAACCACTGTCAGCAGAGCCGACTATCATCATGTCTATAGCACCTATTACGCGAGGTTACGCAGGCCCGTAGCTAGACGACCCACTTCACTAATATGACTCACCTTGCACAGCGAGCCGCGGAACTCGGGCAGATACTTGGCGCCGGTCAAGGGGTCTTCGACAGCATTCATGCCGCCAGCAGGAATAAGCGTGTGGCTACCAGCACAAATGACATAGTCAGACTCGTGCACGGAGTATGAGGACACTAGCACAGCATCACGCGGCTGGCGATCAGAGAGGGACACGATCTGCTGAGCCACCTGCATGACCTTGGCGGGTGGCTGCATCTCAATGAGTCGACGAGCAAAGTGGCCAGCCATAGCGAGATTACCGACCCGACGGGCTTCCATCATGGCGATGCGCAGCGCCAACATCTGGTGTTGTGGCTGCATCTGCACATGCGTAAACAGAGCAGCCAATTCCACGATGCGAGCGACCTGTGCGGGATCATTGGCCTGCGCCGCATCGGCCGCCAAAGCACGGCGTTCGAGCTCAATCGAAATACCAATCAAATACTCACGGCATTCGCCAATGAGCTCCAAGATACGCTGAGCTTCCAGCTCGTTAAGTGCAGGCGTGAGCACCAGCATGTGCAGCAGCGATCGGAACTCATGCTCAGCATCGTGCAGCTTGTTTCCACTTACTGCACGATATGCAGAAGCAAGATGGTGCGTCTCCAGGTACGACAAGCGCAACGGAGATGCAGGGAGCACCTTGCCGAGATCGCCTTCACTCGCCTCATTATTGCGCCGCAAATGCACAATAAGAGGTGACATGCCCGGCGCACCAGGGACAAGAGCACGAGCAGCAACAAAGCAGCGCCAAAGCCATGGCTCGAGTGGTGTGAATGACACGATACCCGCTTGACGCTGCAAGAGCTGCAGAGCTGTATCAAACGCACCAGCTGCAGCGAGATCCGCGGCCACAGGCGAGTTACGAAGCCAGTGCTCATCCTCTGCGCTGCCAGCGGTCAGGCCCTCTAGCGACGCAACATCCACCAATGGCGCAATTTGCTGACCAAGCTCCTCTTCAGCCGGTGCGACAACACCGTCATCAAGATCCCAGGCTTCTTCGGCCTCGTTTAGGTCGACTATGCCGCCGTCGGCATTTGGCTCACCGTATGCATCCTCTTCGTCGTCCACGAGCGCGTCGCCCTCAAGCCACGAGTCAATATCATGCGACGGGGCATCAACGGCATTGTCCTCGAAAATGACGCCGCCATCGGTACCAGCCACAAGCTCCTTATCAAAGAAGTTTTCGGTAGGTGCAGCAAGTGGCCAGTCCTGCTGACTTGTTGGATATACCACAGGCGGCAGTCCAGCCGTAGTCGCCACAGGAATGCCAGCCAGAGATTGAGCTTCGTCAGCATCCAGCCCTGATTCCTGAGCGATCTCGGCGGCCCAGGTCAAATCTCCAGAGCGCTGCGCCGTGATGTACGCAAGCACACCAAGACCCGCGCCTTGCAACACGCGCGTCTGTGTCATGGCATCCTGGTTAAACACAGCATTGTGGTACAGGCTCTGTACATTTCCACGGCGCTCAGCAATGCTGGTCATCTTAGCCAGCTTTTCAAAATTGCCTGTTATAAGATACAGGAACGACAGCTGGTCAAAGTCTTTGGTTTTTTGATACGCACGCTCCACGATGTGATGGGCGCCTAGGCGCAGAGCAGCTTGACCGAGACGTGTCCAGATCTCAGGCACATTGATAGCCTCCGCCGTTTCGAGAGCCACATCGAGGTTGCCGCACTCCACCGCCAAATCAAAGCGTGTCGTCTTGTCCTCCACAAAGTGAAGTGCGATCTCAGGAAAGCCCTTCTTTTGCAGATATGCAATTATTGACTGACCCACCAGACGAGACGTGCGGATGATACCCAGCACTTCATCGTAGCGGCCTTCCAGCAGCGCTAGTTTGAACTTGTACTCAGTAGGGTCCATCACCACTGTACGTGGACATGCTTGACGGTCAAGGCAGTACACCGTCGAACCTTTTACTCGCGTAAGGTATAGCGGCTGCTCTAGCGTCTTGATAATGCCGACGTCGCCCTGTGGCAAAGCATACTTAATGTGGTTCAGAGTGCTGTACAGAAGGACACCATTCGAGTCCCAGGCTGCGCTCTTAATACGGATCGTCTCGTGGATTAAATGCGACGAGCCAAAGTGTTTGTCTGCCAGGGTAATGGTGTGCTTCGACAAGAGAGCCACATGTGCACCGTCGGGGCTCCAAACTGCATACTTCACGCTCGGCGCGGCAATTTCGCCGGTCACTGTCTGCTGTTGTGTGTCATAAAGCTGGACTCCCATTGTCGTACTAAGCAGCAAGTGCGATGGACCACCGTAAAAGATCTCGTTAGTCGGCTGCGGGAGCATCAAGGTCTTGACAACTTGATTTAACAGATCACGAATTTCGACACGCTGCTGGCTCTTTTGCAAGACGGCCAGGCGATTGCGTGCAACAAACAATGCCGTACAGCCCTGACCACGTCTTCCGACGGCGCCACTCTCACCAAGCTCGGCAGGCGGCGAATGCGGGAGCGGCGCAATATCATACACGCCAACGTCGCCATTGATCGACGTCACAATGACGGAACGCTCTGCAGGGTTAAAGCTCAGACAGCGGGGCTGGACGTATTGGTTACCAAGACGACGGATGCTGAGCAGCGCATGGTCCTTGCCCGTATTATAGTCCATATGGCGCACCTGCTTGTTACGCACATAATACAATGAATGGTCGTGCAATGCAAACGGCGGGCGCTCACGTTCTAGTTTGAATACAATCAGACCACTGTCATGCCCAGCAGCAAACAAATTCAGGTGGGGATGGGCCGTGAGAACCCAGAACCGGTCGTTCTCGCGGCGGAAAGTCTGGACCGCAACGCGCTTGCCCATGTCCCATACCCGAATGGTTTTGTCTTCGGAGACAGACAGAATCAATTCGGCATGTGGATGAAAGAGGGATGCAGATACATTGTTGTAATGTCCGCGGCACGTATCGACTTCCCAGGCCTTTGTGTCCGACATGCGCCACAGCTTGATTTGACGGTCGTCACTGGCCGACACAATAAGCGGAAGAGCGGGGTGGAAGGCAGCCCAATTCACACCACGATCGTGTCCCTCCAGCACATACTTGACCACGACGTCCATATTGGCAAAGAGATCCATTTGGGTGCTATTCGCTCGCGCAATCTGATCTTCGAGGCTCATGGGTTGCGCAGTCGTAGACTTTTGTTTGAGTGTGGTGAAGTCCCATACACGCACTGTCTGGTCCATCGAAGCCGATACAATCAGGTCTTCGTACGGATGGAATTGAGCACACATCACATAGTGGTTGTGGCCGGTCAGTACCGCAATACAGGTGCGACTTTGCCAGTTCCAAATACGGATAGTCTGGTCATCTGATGCACTAATAATCCATGGGTGCTCGTGATGGAAGAACACGGAACGCACATAATCCAAATGGCCATGTAAGGTGAACAGAACCTTGCCTGTCTTGTGGTTCCACACCTTGATTTTGAAGTCGTCGCCGCCACTCACCAAAAGCGGCTGCGTCGGATGAAAGCAGACACCACGAACAGGACCTTCATGATCTTCCAGGCGTTCATAGATCGTACCCGTTTGGTAATTCCAAAGTTGGATTGATCCATTGTGCAACGAGGCCGCAAGCAGCGGCAGCTTCTGGTGAAAGGCAATACCTTTCACACGATTTGACTTTGACTCGAACTTTGTTAGCATCTGCATTATGATGCTGGCAGACAACGTGGCGCCGTATCCCGTTTAAACGGCCCTCGCGCCTTACCCCGTCGTAGAGCGTCTGCAGAACGGACAGTCGTACCAACCAACCCGACGGCGACACGGCCTGCCTGCGCTGGCGTGGACAGTCACGTGTTCTTAGTCATGCTCACGGAGGGTCCTTGGGCATCAAGAGGAGCACACCTGCAGGGCAGCACACGAGGTGCGTATGCCCTTGAGCGGTACAGATGAGTTCGCAGAATGAAAAAGCGGCATCTTCGCAATCTGGGATGCCACGCTTGGACATGTCTACAATAATGCAGACGCAATTTGACTACGAATGTCACGCTGAGCATGCACATCCGCGTGGGCATACTTCCAAGCTCTTGTCTCTACTCACTCTCGCAATACTCCGACACCTCTTATGGACCAAGACCCAAATACCACAACCTTTGCAAGCACTAGAGCGTGAGGCTTTTGCAATATTGGATGAGGACGATGAAGCGTCTTGCTTGTGCCTTTCCTACGGTACAGAAGGAAATATCATACTTCCACTGGCCATGACGCGACGTTTGCCTAGTCCTGTCCAACGCGTGGCACAGTTACTGTATTCTTGTACTAAGCTAGAAACACGCTTGTACGACTTGTTGGCATCACTGGAATCAACACCGCCAACAACTCTCCACATTGCCATGGTGACAGGTCAATCGCTTTCATTTCCTCAGCATGTGCTCGTGCTACACTTTGACCAGATGCTAGCATTTGGCAAAAACTACATATCTGATTCAGACTCATGCAAGGATCGAAGGCGAAAAGTAAGTGCACTTATGGAGCGAAAGTTTGTGCGTTTCACTATGGACAAGGATTTGCTTTTGCCAGACGCATGTCGACCTACGCGCACACGTATCTTAGTCTGTGCTCCTCCTCAGCTCCAGATCTCTGGCTGGCATCCTAGGCCTCATTGGCGCGCACCTGCACCCACATTTGCACCAGACCCAGAGCTCGAGTCTGGGACAGAGGACTTACTCTCACATACTCCTGAACCGCGTGTATCGAAAATGAATCCAGCTACTCATACATTTCTGTCTCGTCACAGTGCACGTAAAGAGGCATGCACACGTCGAAAACGAAGCAGCACGCAATCTGTGCATCTTAGTGTGGACGGTGGTCTCCGGCCAGCGCGTGGGGTTCCGACATCAAATGTCACGTGGTATGAATGTGACGTACACGTCGTGGGCTTTTGAACAGCTGGGATAAAGAAGGCTTGCATGCGATTGGCTCAGCGCAAACGTTATTTACAGCGCCATGCAGTTCAGGGCCGTCGTTCCACTATTTCTCGGCACTCTTTTCACAACCAAGCTTGGACGTCGCTTTGTTAAGATGATTACCGTTCTGCAATGCTTGGCACTGTTGCTTTGGGGAATACACTGTCTAGCAGCCGAACCGCCAAAAGACACAGGTCTAACTGGTACTTGGAGTAGTGGAACTGGTTCCGTCTTAACCGGCGAAGGATTTTTCCATATTAACAATACATTTACTGTGCCAAAGAACACCGGCATTTCGTACAGCTTTTTCGAGAAAAGTGACACGACTGGCTTTTGGGAGCAGGCAATTTATCAATACACTCGTGGTGATAATCCTGACTGTTTTACGGTCCACCTTATTTGGCAGCATGGAAACTACACGATTCACCGTAACAATTCCATGTCCCTCACGCCCTTCAAGACCGATGGCCTTCAGCAATATACTGATACCTGTAAACATGATGAGGACAAAATCGATTTCTACTCGCAACCAGAGTTTATGAAAAATTTTGAAATCACAACGTATAAACACTATGCTCTTGGTGCCGACCCGCAATGGTCGTACAAGCTCCAGCTATATGAGTTCGATGGCAATCCCAAGCCGCCAATGTATCTTCATTATCGCCCTCCGCTAATGTACCCGACGCAACCTATGCATAAGATGATGTGGGGTCTCATGGACTGAAGGGAAAGCTCGACATAGACATGATTTTTGGATGATTTCGTAATGTACAATGCATCGATACCCAACAATACTCCATCATAATCGCTTTCTCCCCTTATACATGCACCGACTCTTTGTATATCTTGTGCTGGTAGCAGATGTGTTACTGACATCCGTCTTGGGTGTAGAGTCATTCAATGAAACACTTACGTTACGGCCCCTTGTTGGTGGCCGCGTACATGCCGCATTTACGTTCGAATTGGCTAGCGATGCATCATCCATCCATCACTTTAGTCTGCTTCCGAGACCCTTGCTCCAGCCTGTCGCATCACTGGGCGTCCAGGAGCTCCGACTGGCGATGAACAAGGGGCGATGGATGTATGAAGAGTGGGGTTCACCGGCTCCTGGCACACTGGGAGATGACGGCGTGGCCATTGGTGCTGAGGTATGGGCCTCTATAAACAATGATACCGAGATGTGGCCGCGCTGGCGTTTGCTTACATCGGCTCTGGCTTCCGTTTCATGTGCATCGCTCGATGCCATCGACGAAACGACCACCATTATGCCCAACTACCCTTACTTTGGCACAAACAGTCCCGTGATGCACGCATACTTGACGTCGGAAAGTGTATGTACTGAAAACATTTCGCCGCTCCTCAAACTCCTTCCATGCAAGGGTGGTGCTGGCTTAGCAAGTCTAATCAAACCGCATTCTATCCTTCAAGCCGAGTT
>ERZ782882.322-NODE-322-length-8589-cov-2.672487_pt1 | contig 8589 bp, 7 predicted proteins | sample MGYA00466090_ERZ782882 | MGnify/ENA primary metagenome ERZ782882 (study PRJEB29894, sample SAMN03576369) | human skin metagenome | biome: human skin; feature: right retroauricular crease; material: organic_material | host: Homo sapiens | place: Italy: Trento... | reverse complement strand
GTTCTGACGATTTTTTCGAATAGAATCGAGACATGACCTTGAAAGCAGTCAATCGTCGCAAGATCTCGGTTATCGGTGCTGGAAGTGTCGGCAGCTCGCTGGCCTATGCCTGTCTCATTCGCGGTTCGGCCGACATCGTCTGTCTCTACGACATCAACAAGGACAAGGTGGAGGCTGAGGTCGCCGACCTGGCTCACGGCACCCAGTTCACCCCGGCATCGGTCATGGGTGGTGCCGACATCAAGGACACCGTCAACTCTGACATTGTCTTCATCACTGCTGGCGCCAAGCAGAAGCCCGGTCAGACCAGGCTCGATCTCGCCGGTGTCAACGCCGGAATCCTCAAGTCCCTCATGCCCCAGCTGCTCGAACAGTCGCCCAATGCGCTGTTCGTCCTGGTCACCAACCCGTGCGATGTCCTCACCGTCGTCGCCCAGAACATCTCTGGACTGCCTTCCAGCCGAGTGTTCTCGACCGGAACCATGCTCGACACCTCTCGGCTGCGCTGGCTCATCCGTCAGTGGGCCAATGTGGCACAGCGTCACGTGCACGCCACCATCGTCGGTGAGCACGGCGACTCGGAGTTCCCGCTGTGGTCCATCGCGCAGATCTCCGGCGTGCCGATCCACGAATGGAAGGTGGACGGCGAGTCCGTCTTCACCGACGAGGTACTCGACGACCTTGCCCACGAGGCAGCCTTCGCCGCCTACAAGATCATCGAGGGCAAGGGAGCAACCAACTACGCCATCGGCCTGACTGGTGCTCGACTTGCCGAGGCCCTGCTGGGAGCGAACCGTTCGATCCTTCCGCTGTCCAGCGTGATCGACGACGTCCACGGCGTCAAGAACGTCGCCCTGTCCATGCCGTGCATCGTCTCGCGCGAAGGTATCGAAGGAGTCGTCCCGGTACCGATGAGCGATGGTGAGATCACCAAGTTGCACGCTTCCGCCGAGCGTCTCAAGGACAGCCTGTCGAGCCTGGACATCTGATCTGCCGGGCTGCTCAGAGATTTGAGCAGGACCAGACAGTTTTCACCGTGGCCGGCACATCTAGGTAAGTGCTGGGGAATGCCGGTCACGGTGCACAATCGTTCGAAGGTGTGCACGTATGTCTATGTGCTGCCCCCGTGAGTAGTTGCGGTGCCCCGACGAAGACGTGGAGCACTAGCGTATGAGCCATGACAAGTTCTTTTGAGTTCGTCGAAAATCCCGACGGGGAAGTGCTTCGCATTGCTGCCCGCGGGACTGATGTACTCGGCAATGCATTGATCAACCGCGGAACAGCCTTCACCACTGCAGAACGGGAGGCACTGGATCTCACCGGTCTGCTTCCATCACAGGTTGTTGACATCGAGGACCAACTCAGACGCGTCTACTCCCAGTACCGTGCTCAGCCGGATGCGTTGAGCAAGTACCTGTTCCTCACCGCCATGCATGATCGCAACGAGGTGTTGTACTTCCGGCTGTTGGGCGAGCACATCGAGGAGATGCTCCCCATCGTCTACACGCCGACCATCGGCCAGGCGATCGAGCAGTACAGTTACTGGTACCACCGGCCACGCGGCATCTTCCTGTCCATCGACGATCCTGATGGCATCGAGGAATCCTTGGCTGCCATGGGGCATGATTCCGACGAGGTCGACCTCATCGTCGTCACTGATTCCGAGGGAATCCTTGGAATCGGTGATCAAGGTGTCGGTGGGGTTGCCATCACCATTGGAAAACTTGCGGTGTATACGGCAGCTGCCGGAATCCATCCGCATCGTGTTCTGCCCGTCGTGCTGGATGTGGGAACCGACAACATGGAATTGCTCAATGACGATGGATACCTCGGAGTCCGTCATGGCCGGGTCCGTGGCGAGAAGTATGACCAGTTCATCGACAAATTCCTCACCACAGCCCATGATCGGTATCCGAATGCCATGATTCACTGGGAGGATTTCGGAGCGGCAAATGCCACCCGAATCCTGGATCGATACCGTGATGACTACTGCACATTCAATGACGACATCCAAGGCACGGCTGCTGTGGTGCTGGCGGCCCTGGTCAGTGCCGTGAAGGTGTCGGGGATCAAGCTTTCCGATCATCGGATCGTCGTCCACGGTGCCGGCACGGCCGGCGTGGGAATAGCCGAACTCGGTATCAAACTCATGATGGAAGAAGGCATGAGTGAGAGCGAGGCTCGCAGCCATTTCTGGGCCCTCGGTTCGCGTGGACTGCTGCGGGAGGGGATTCCGATGCGCGATTTCCAAGAATCCTTTGCCCGGCCGGCCTCGGAATTGTCCGGATGGCACACGGAAGACCCCGGAATGTATGAGCTCATTGACGTCGTCCGCAACGTCAAACCGACCATTCTCATTGGTACCTCTGCCCAACAGGGTGCCTTCGACGAGAACGTCGTCAAGGAAATGGCCCGCCACTGTGATCGCCCGATCATCATGCCGCTGTCGAATCCGATCTCACGTGCTGAGGCGATTCCCTCCGACATCATCGAGTGGACTGGGGGTTCTGCCCTCATCGCAACTGGCTCACCGTTCGATCCGGTGCAGTACCGCGGCACCACGTACCACATTGCCCAGGCGAACAATGCACTCATCTTCCCGGGAGTGGGGCTCGGCGTCATCGCCTCGAATGCCAAGCTCGTCTCCGACTCGATGATCTCTGCTGCTGCAAAGGCCTTGGCCAAGGTGGGGCGGCCCCGAAAGCTCGGGGAGTCACTGCTGCCCGACATCGACCAGCTGCGTCCGATCTCGGCACGGGTTGGTATGGCCGTGGCCCAGCAGGCCAGTCAGGAAGGTCTTGCCCAGAAGGACCTCGACAACCCGGTGGACACGATATTCCAGACGATGTGGCGACCGGAGTACCCCAGGATCGAGGTCATCTGAGGAGGATTCGGGTGATGGCCGGTCAGATCTGACGCGTGATGGTGGGGTCAGGCGGGCCCCATGCGGTTGCTGGGTCAGGGTTCTCAGCCCACGACCTCAAGGGCCGAGATGGCCGTCGCGCCGCCGTTCTGCGCCAGGACGATCATGGAGTTCTTCCGCTGCGTCGCGATGGTGAGCGTCCCAGTGACGGTGCGGCCCTGCTCGACGGTCCCTGTCGAGATGTCCCGGGGATCGCTCGAGGTCTCCGGACGGTTCACGGTGGCGGTGTCGTCGGTCATCATGAAGAAGCTGTAGTCGTCCAGGGTGCCCTGTGACACGGTGATAGAGACGGTGAGCACCACCTCGTCCTGGTGCCATTCGGTCGAGTCGATCCGCCACGTGCCCTTGACCTCCCCGTTGTGTGCGACGAATGGCGTCGACTGTGTCGGGCTCGGTGACCCGGTTGGGGTGTGCCCAGGCATCGAGGGGGCCACGGTGCTGTTCGGATCCGGTGTGCTGGGACCATCGACGCCGTCGGAAGGCGTGGCCGACGGCGCAGCCAGCTGAGGTTCGTTCGTCACCTTCCACGCCGTGACGCCGAGCCCCACGACCAAGGCAGCGACCAGGACGGCTATGAGCCATCCGGCGCGTCGTCTGGGAGGCCGGTACTGACTGATGTTCGGCTGGCTCATGAGTTCAAGAGTACGTGCCCCGCGTTCGCACCATGCAGTGCGCGCCGCGCGACGATGCCCGGTGCTGTCTGCTGCATCCTGCAGGACTTTCCAGCAGAGTGGTCGGAATGGTGGTGCCTCGTTCATCCACAGGGCAGATGCGACTCGCAGGTGCGCTGTCCACAGGTGTGTTCGTGATGTGCCGGATTCGGCGAGTCACCACGACAACATGGGTATGAGAGATCTTCCCAGGAACCGTTACGTATCACTTCCATCGACGACGCGATCCACCTTCTTCCTCATCTGTTGGGGTTCCAACCCGAGGAAAGCCTGGTGACCCTCATCGTCGGTCCGCCCGGCTGCTCCGCCGAAGGATTGGTGGCTCGCATGGATCTCCTGCCCCTGTCGACACGTGCTGGTTTCCTTGCTGGCCCCGGCGCAATAGAGACGGCGTACCCATCCTGTGACATGCTCATGGTGGTATTCAGCCAGGACGTGCATCAGGGCCTGACCATCCTGCGCAATGGCCTTCCCCTGCTCACACGTAGCCGGGTACTGGAGGCTGTGGTCACCGACCAGGTGATGTGGCAGGGAATCTCCTGTGCCGAGGACTGTCCTGGCCACCGGGTGGCGAATGGCAGCAGAGTTCATGCTGAAGCGGTCTATCGCGGACTTGCCGTGCTGCCGAACAGGTCCAGCCTCGCCGAAGCCGTGGGCCCGGCCCACCCCAGCCAGCTTCGCATCGAGCACCCGGTGCGGGTGGCAGTCCAGCAGCAGGTGGCGCATCTCAGCAGTGATGAGCAGACGGCTCTGGCACAGAAGGTGCGTGATGGTGTGGTGGCGACTGGTGCTGCACCGTCCGCCGAGCAGGCTTGGCAGCTGGTCATCTGTCTGGAGAACGACGAGGTGGCTCGGCACCTGTGGGAGACAACCCCGCGAGACGGTGCCCGCAAACACGCTGAGCTGTGGTCCCAGGTTCTCACGCACTGCCCGGACGATCATGCCCTGGCCGTGCTGGCACTGCACGGCCTGGCCTGTTGGCTGTGTGGCGACGGAGCGTTGGAGTCGGTGAGCTTGGAACGGGCCCGTCTCATTCACCGTGCAGACCCATCCAGCCAACCTGCAGGTACGTCTCTCATCGCAGCACTGGAGACGACGTATCGAGCGTTGCTCGCTCCCCACACATGGGATGTCATGCCACGGGATCCCGCCGTGATGGCGCTCGGCGAGGGAACGGACGAATCACTCAGCGTTGCCGCACCGCGCCCGTGCGCCTGAGTGGTCGCGACGACTGCCGGAAGGGTGTGGATGCCCAATCGAGCAGGGTGGGGCGAGGATCGTGAGGCCTGTCCCGTGCTTCCGGGGCGGATACTGCCCACCTGTGTAGACGCAGGTCACCGGGTGCCTGCCTTTTCGGTAGAGTCGTGGCCATGTGTGTGCCGGAGGGCACGCAGTGACCTGGAGGTATTGATTGTGAGCGATTCTGGACAGGCCGCGGCTCGGGGATACGACGCCGTCGCGTCCCAGCAGAAGTGGTCCACCTACTGGCAGGAGCACGACACGTTCAAGGTCGTGGACGACGGGTCCCGGGAACGCCGCTACCTGCTGGACATGTTCGCCTACCCCTCCGGTGATCTGCACATGGGACACGCCGAGGCCTTCGCCATTGGTGACGTCACGGCACGGTACTGGCGTCTCAAGGGCTATGACGTGCTGCACCCGGTGGGTTGGGACTCCTTCGGGCTGCCCGCTGAGAATGCCGCCATCAAGCATGACAGCCATCCTGCGCAGTGGACCTACCACAACATCGACACCCAGGCGGCCTCATTCCGCCGCTACGGCATCTCCTTCGACTGGAGCAAGCGATTGCACACCTCCGACGAGGAGTACTACCGCTGGACCCAGTGGCTCTTCCTGCAGTTCTTCAAGAAGGGGCTGGCCTACCGCAAGGATTCGTGGGCCAACTGGTGCCCCAACGACCAGACCGTGCTGGCCAACGAGCAGGTCAAGGACGGCCGCTGCGACCGTTGTGGCGCCGTCGTCACCAAGCGTCAGCTCAATCAGTGGTACTTCAGGATCACCGACTACGCCCAGCGTCTGCTCGACGACATGGACAGGCTCGAGGGCAACTGGCCCGATCGCGTCCTCACCATGCAGCGCAACTGGATCGGACGATCCGAGGGCGCCTACGTCGACTTCCGCATCGATGGGCGCGACGAGCCGGTCCGTGTGTTCACCACTCGCCCGGACACCCTGTTCGGTGCCACGTTCATGGTCGTCGCCCCCGACGCCCGACTGGCTGACGAGATCGTCTCCGACGAGCAACGTCCAGCCTTCGAGGAGTACCTCGAACAGGTGAAGAAGCAGACCGAGATCGAGCGTCAGTCCACCGAGCACGAGAAGACCGGCGTCTACCTGGGGGTGGAGGCCACCAACCCGGTCAATGGTGCGAAGATCCCGGTGTGGGCTGGCGACTACGTGCTCTCCGACTACGGAACGGGTGCCGTCATGGCCGTGCCCGCGCACGACCAGCGAGACCTCGACTTCGCACGACGCTACGGCATTGAGGTGATCCCGGTCATCGACACCGGGCAGGCTGATCCACGCGAGTCCGGGGTGGCGACCACGGGTGATGGTGCCTACCAGAATTCTGGCGTGCTCGACGGACTGGAGAACAAGGCCGAGGCCATCGCGAAGGTGTGTGAGTTCCTCACCGATCGCAGGATCGGTGAGCCAACCGTCACCTACCGGTTGCGTGACTGGCTGCTCAGCCGGCAGCGCTTCTGGGGCTGCCCGATCCCCATCATCCACTGCCAGGCCTGCGGTGACGTCCCCGTTCCCGATGAGCAGTTGCCGGTGAAGCTGCCCGATCTGCGCGGTGCCGATCTGGCCCCCAAGGGCACCTCGCCGTTGGCAGGTGTCGAGGCTCGGCAGTGGCGTGAGGTGAACTGTCCCAGGTGTGGCGGCCCGGCCGAGCGTGACACCGACACCATGGACACCTTCGTGGACTCCTCGTGGTACTTCCTGCGCTACTGCAACCCGCAGTACTCCCAAGGAGCATTCGATGGTGAGGCAGTGCGTCGGTGGATGCCGGTGTCACAGTACGTCGGCGGTGTCGAGCACGCCACGATGCACCTGCTGTACTCCCGGTTCTTCACCAAGGTCCTGCACGACCTCGGACTGGTCGACTTCGACGAGCCGTTCACCAAACTCATGAACCAGGGGCAGGTCGTCAATGAGGGCAAGGCCATGTCGAAGTCCCTGGGCAACGGGGTGGACCTGGGCAAACAGATCGACGAGTTCGGTGTTGACGCCGTGCGCACCACGGTCATCTTCGCCGGTCCACCCGAGGAGGACATCGACTGGGCAGACGTCTCGCCGGGGGCCAGCCTGAAGTTCCTGCAGCGTGCGTGGCGGGTTGCCGACGACGTCACCTCCGATCCGGGGGTCGACGTCACCACCGGCGATGTGGCGTTGCGCAAGACCACTCACAAGATGATCTCCGAGATCACCACCCTGGTCGAGGGGCAGCGGTTCAACGTCATCGTGGCGCGTTGCATGGAGCTCATCAATGCCGTGCGCAAGGCCATCGACACTGGCTGTGGTGCAAATGATCCTGCGGTACGCGAGGCTGTGACATTCGCGGCCCAGGCCATGAGCCTGTTCGCCCCCTACGTGGCCGAGGACATGTGGGAACTGCTCGGCTACCAACCCTCGGTGGCGAGCTCCTCGTGGCCGACTGCCGATCCTGCTCTGCTCGTCGCCGACGAGGTGACGATGGTCGTTCAGGTCAACGGCAAGGTGCGTGGCAAGATCCAGGTGAGCCCGGACGTTGACGAGGACCAGGCCAGGCAGCTCGCGCTGGCGGATGCCAATGTCAAACGGTTCGTTGCCGACAAGAACATCGTCAAGGTCATCGCCCGGCTGCCGAGGATGCTGTCACTGGTCGTCAAATGATTCGCACCGTGCGTCAACCATGATGATGTGCTGGCGCACGGACCCGAACCCATTGGTGCCTGTGGACAGTTTCCGCAGGCGCCAATTCGTCATCCACAGATGTGCAGTGACGTGCCGGATCGACGGCTGAGGCACCGACAATCCTCATGTGAACGATGCATTTCGAGACCGGTTGGACAACCTGTTGGCCGAGCTTCCCTCCCGACATGATGAGGAGGACGCCGGGCAAGTCGATCGAGACGGCGAGGACCCCGCTCCTCATCGTCGGGTGACTCGCGCCCATCTGTCGGCCATCGGTGTGGTGCTCGTTCTGATCCTGGTGGTCGTTGCCGTGCAGCTCATGCGCTCCCGGCCGACCGAGATTGCCGCCACCCAGCCGGTGCTCGCCGCCTCGGGGAGCCCGCAGGGCTCCGCATCCCCGGTGAACTCGACGCCAGATCCCAATACGATGGCACCGGCCACGCCGTCGAGCATTCGGGTGCACGTCATCGGCAGGGTCAACGATCCGGGAGTACACGAGATCTCCGCCAACGGCCGCATCATCGATGCCATCGACGCGGCAGGGGGGGATGGCTTCCGGGGCCCATCCGGGGTCACTCAACATGGCACAGCCGGTGTGTGACGGCTGCCAGATCCTCATCCCCGCCTCTGGCAATGGCAAGGTCATCGCCCCCTCAGGCATCCAGGGCGGTGGCGGATCCCCGGGTGGGCAACCGGCACCGAGCGGTGCGCCGGGTGGCAGCGGTGCGCTGGCTGGTGCGGCAGCTGCACCGGGCGTCGTCAATGGTGCGGCAACTCAGGGTGGTCCGGCCTCCGGCGACCTGGTGGACCTCAACACGGCCACCGTGGAGCAGCTGCAGACCATCGACGGGGTGGGCCCGGTCATGGCGGAGCGCATTTTCACTTGGCGTCAGGAGCATGGACGATTCACCAGCGTCGACGAACTGCAGGAGATTGACGGGATTGGACCCAAGAAGTTCGCCAAGCTCAAGGACAGGGTCCGTGTCCAGCCCTGACCTGCGAATGGTCCCGGTGGCAGCAGGAGCTGTCGTTGCCGCCGCCATCGCCACCGCGGGGCACCGTACGTGGTGGGCTGTC
>ERZ782882.311-NODE-311-length-8817-cov-2.951837_pt1 | contig 8817 bp, 5 predicted proteins | sample MGYA00466090_ERZ782882 | MGnify/ENA primary metagenome ERZ782882 (study PRJEB29894, sample SAMN03576369) | human skin metagenome | biome: human skin; feature: right retroauricular crease; material: organic_material | host: Homo sapiens | place: Italy: Trento... | reverse complement strand
CTATTCCGCCGCCCTCTTCATCTGAGGCATTTGATGTTGCCATGAAGCAGCCACCTCAAACAAAAATTCCTAAGCGAATCCGCGAAGAGTCACCAAATATACCTCATCCAGCTACGGACTCAGCTTCCGATCTACCCAAAGCTGATCCATCTCATATACGCCTACTAGCTTTGGGTGTACCTTCTTATCGCGAAGGTCTCCAATTCGAAGTTCAGCACCGACGAAAACGCGGACGCCCACCAGCGAAACGACTCTCACTCCAAGAAATGAATGATAAACAATTCCTCGATTCCCTATGGTCCAACTCACCTCTACCAAGTCACTTACGTATCGCAGGCATGCCGCTACGTTACGTCCAAAAGGCCCATCTCGACGCTCACGACTCGCATTGGATCCGTCCCCTGCCGCGTCCCCTTTTAATTTACAGCGATAACCCTTCTGGCACACGGCTTCGACCCTCGCATATATGGGACAAATGGGTATCGCAGACCCTCTCCTTAATGTAGCATGCAACGCTTTTTACGCACGCCTTGTCCACGCCGCGCACATTTCCTGACTAAGCAGGTGTTGGGAGGGGCCACGACATCCACATTGCTTTTTCTCCGGTGCGTGTGGCTTTTGTGTTGTTCATGGGCCGCGACCGAGTAGATAAGACTGCCCCCATAAATGACGAACGAGAGGAGAAAGAGGCAGACAAAACAGATATGCGAAGTGAGCTGGAAACGTCAGCATTGAATGAATCGGCGTCCGTGTCGAACGACGCCAACGATCATGTCTCCTCTATTTCACTACCAGAACAGTCGTCGTCTGGCGCAATTGGTTCACTTGAACAAAAAGAAGACGGTGATGAAACTCAAACTATTCCGGAAGATGCACCTGTGACTGAAGAATTTGAAGCGGAATCCAGTCAAGATCGTGCTGCGGGCCCAGGCGCCGCTGTAGCACATGAGGGGGTGGAAAGTGTTCCGCGTTCAAAGATGATGACGTCCCCATCACAAAGCACAGTTGTTTTGACTGCTATGCAGCCTGAAGAGCTTGAAGCAGAGCTTCGAAGCCAAGTGTCCAGTCTTAATGCAAAGCTTGTGGCGGCCATTAATCGCATGTCGGATTTGGAAGACGAGCTGACTGTATCGCAAAACAGTCTTCGGGCCAACAAGGCCATGGTCGAAGAGCTTAGCAAGGAGCGTGACCAATATGTATCAGCTCTCAGCACGGGGCTTCTGGTGGAAAAGTCGCATGTGTCGTCAGAAATGCAGAGGATGATGGAGCGTGTGGTGGATGCCACAGCCCAGCGCGGAAAAGCAGAAAGTGACAGGACGCGCATTGAAGCTGAACTAGAAGAGCTCAGTGCATCTCTTTTTAATGAGGCGAATAAGATGGTGGCAGTGGAGCGTTTAAATCGCTCACGGAGCGAGACTCGCTCCAAAGAGCTGGAAGCTTCATTGCAGGATGCAGAGCGCATAATGGCTGATCACCAAGAAATGCTAAAATCGCTCCAGTCGGAAGTAGATGCTTTGCGGAAACAACCGGCTCAACAAGGTTCGTCTCTGACATCTCCCATGCGTGCACCTCAGATTCATATCAACATTCCACCTTACCAGGAGTTTCTTGCATTCTTATCACATATTCGTGGTCTTCGGCAGCAGCTTGACCCTTTCTTCGCTATGCAGAAGCGCGGTGAAGACTGGACCAAGGATCCATCTATCAACACAACCATGTCTGCGAATGGAAACCTTACAGCGACCAGTGCTGCATCTTATACGAGGCACAATGATTACCCACATCTTCCAGTATTTTCTGAACAGCTTGTGCGCTTGTCTTCGCAGACGTCTCTTCCCTTCATCCGTCGCGTGATGGAAGAGGATACAGATCCATGCTTGCGACTCTCCCAGGCACCGGGTCTTACGTGGCTGGCCAGACGCCAGGCATCTGCGTCGGTACTTGATGGTGAGGTTGTCATTGAGCCACTTTTTGTCGGTGGCATTGTGCCGGACGAACGAGCTTTGCGGACGGAGTATGGCGCATTACCCGCTGCATCATGCACATTATGTTCGGCGCCTCTTTTAAATGTCACTTCGATCATGGAAGGAACGCCACATGTTTCTTCGGTTGACGCAGGCACACATCGGCTGCATTCTACTGCTCGAACGAATCCCACGACTCGGCGGAGCTTTCCCTCGCTCTTTCAAACGCTTCGGAGAGGTCATGCGGATCGTTCACGCACACTGCCCTCAGATGACCCCAAAGAAAAAGCGCCAGTGTCGGAATCAACTTCTTCCTCTCCTGGTCTAAATGAGTCGCTTCCTATTCCCACACATTATTTCCGGCTCTCCGAACAAGCATCCAATCGCTACCTCTTGTGCTCGCAGCATTGCCTGTATCGTCTACGCGCTATTTGTGCTATATGGGCTTTTATTCGAGCCTTGGAGCGTGCTATTGTGCTTGAAGGCAAGGACGAATCGGATATGCTTCGTCCATCATCTATTTTGCCTCTGACTGATTTGTCAGATAAGCCTAGTGTTCCTGATGCCGACTCGTCCAACAGCGATGCCACGGAGCCAGCGAAAGAGACAAAAACTAATAACGATCCGATACCTAATCCTGATACTTCAAAATCTGGAGATATGCAAAAATCGGAAGGCTCTGAAGCTCCGTCTGATCCTTCCTTTGCTGAAGAGAGTCCGTCCTCACCAAAGACGCCCTCCCCTGTCATACCGGCCGCTCGAACTTCTTTCACGGGGCGCAACGACCGACAAGGCCTTAAATGGGAAGAAAGTCTATGGATGGAGGTTTTGCGATACAAGGAGGTCGTTTGGAAAGCACGCGTCGGCATGGACCTGGAAAATCTATATACTGTATAGACAAGGTTGGTGTAGAAATTCACGTCCTGTGGTGGAGAAATACACACTATCATCATGCGTCGATGGACTCGCGTACTTGAGCAGGTCGTCACAGCATATGCTACTGTAGCTGTAACACGCTGGGTACGTATGCATGCATGCTCATCACTAGTTGAGTCGATCGCCCTCATTTTTGCGGCTTACAGAGCGTGTTTTGCACGAATGGGATCACTTGCCCCACCGGTGGCAAGGCAAGCCCGTGCCGCCGTTCGAGCCTATGACGAGCAATTCAAAGATTGGTACGTGATGTTAGCTAACTCAGATTACGAGGAAAAGCACGACGAACCATCTCCCTACCCACTTTCTGACAATCAGCCCCAAGCAACCTCGGGCTTTGCGAAGCGGCGGACTGAAACACACCGTGCTCCGCCCCCGCCCAAATCCGAGTCAGACCGCGTGGCTGAACAGATTCGAGAAATCCAGGAAAAGCTACGACGTCGCTAATTTATGCACTAATTTGCCGTGACTGCCAGTCCACGACACTGCCGCGATTTGGCAAGGGTGTCGGACGTGGCGATGGGCGCGCCTCTTGATGCCCTGGCGTGCCGAAACCTCCTCCGCCAGGTGTGTACACAACAATCCGGTCATGCATGCCGAACAGAGCAGTAGCCTTACCACCCAAATTAATGACGCGAGGAGGCAAATGTCCGTCTCTGTCAGGCTCCAATAAGTCACCGTCTTCTTCGCGTCGCTGCTTGATCCACAGGTTCAGTCCGCTCGAACCTGGTTCACCACCTTGAAGGCCATATGGGCGATGTACACGTCGCTCAGACAGGATGCTCACTTGCATGCGAGGCTCCAGAAACTCAATGTCACGAATCACACCATCGCCACCAACAAAGTGTCCCCTACCGCCAGAACCTGGACGCAACCCAAATTGACGAAGATACACGGGATACCGTCGCTCAAAGATTTCTGGATCAGTGATACGTGTATTGGTCATGTGTGTGTGTACACCACTCGTGCCGTGCCATGAGGGTCCTGCCCCCGAGCCACCAGCAATGGTTTCGTAATACCCGAAGCCTTCGATAAGGCGGCCAGTCTCATCGTTTCCACCTGTACCGAAGGTCAGGTTGTTACAGTCACCCTGGCTTGCAGCCGCAGCTTCGAAAGCGCGAAAAACAACATCTGTTATGCGCTGACTCGTCAGTACATTACCTCCGACCACAGCAGCTGTATCAGATGGGCTCAGCAATGATCCCTGCGGGATGCGGACATCAATAGGAGCCAGGCATCCTTGGTTCAAGGGAATATCTTCAGAGACCATGCATCGAAGCGCATATATAATGGCGCTGTAAGCAACAGATGTTGGGCAATTATGGTTTGCACAAACCTCAGGACCAGTGCCTTCAAAATCAAAGACAGCGGATCCGGTCTGGGGATCGATAGTAATATGCAATTCGATCGGTGATCCATCATCCATATAGTCGATAGCATGTAATTCTGTTGCATTTTGGATGGCCGCTACACGCCGTAGCAAATTTCTTACCGACAATTCAGCGTTCTCGCGGATATGTGTCATGTACGTTTGAACTGTCTCTAGACCCCATTCCTCCACGAGGTCGTTCAGGAGCTGAATGCCCTTGTGGTTGGCTGCGACCTGAGCCTTAAGGTCACTCTCGACATCACGAAAGCATCTTGTACCAGAGCATCCTGCATACTTAGAGGGTTCTTCAACAAGCACTCGTACAAGTCCCTCTCGGTCATACACACCCTCTGACACAATTTTGAAGGAGCGGATCTGTGCTCCCTCTTGAAAAAGATTCGTACTGTTGGGGGGCATAGATCCTGGAAGAATCCCACCAATGTCTGCATGATGTCCTCTGCTTGCAGTGAAAAAGATAATTTCATCACGATCTGGGGCAAAGACAGGGGTAATGCAGGTCATGTCTGGTAGATGGCTACCACCTGCAGAGGGGTGGTTTGCTAATACGACATCACCACGTTTAAATGATCCTTGACCTAGTTCATGTAAATGATCAGCTTGGTACTTAACAGCAAAACTCATACTACCTAGGTGCACTGGTAGATGGGGTGCATTGGCAATGAGAGAACCATCAGCCGCAAAGATGGCACACGAGAAATCTAGTCGCTCTTTAATGTTGGTAGATATGGATGTTTGTTGAAGTGATCTGCCCATAGACTCTGCCACAGCCATAAACCTATTCGAAAAAAGGGATAGTAGAACAGGATCTGCTTCTGATGTAGGCATGATTAGGTACGACCCGATATGATGCGCACGGATCCAGTCTAGCACATGAACGAGATGCTCTCAAGTCACATGATCACGTGGGTATTTAAAAAATGCGGGTTAATTTTCAGCACGGCGAGCGACAATGTAATACGGCCGGCCTAGCGAACGACTCTATGTGCTTTGTCATCATTCGGGGGATTTAGACGTGCACGCGGTGTGTGTACGATTTGGGCTCAACACCCCGTCCGTTCTCCCTGCTTTGCCTCATAATATCTCCGAACCGCTGGCCGGTCAATAAAAAATCCCAATAACGTATATGGATTATACGTTTGATTCCGTCTCGTACCAGGCGGTACGTTCTTGGGGCCTTAGTGAAATAACAGCATGGCTCCAAAAGAACAAACTTGGGCAGCATTCGTCTGCATTTGTGCGTAACGACATTTATGGCGGCGCACTTTTGCACTTGGATCACGGGGTGTTGAAAGAAATGGGAATCACCAATGTCGGTGATCGTCTGCGACTGATATCAGCGATCCGGCTTTTGCATAAGCAGTGCGCCATGAATTCGGCGCCTAATAATTCATCAATGATGACTGCTGAAAGCTGCATGAACTATGCAAACGCTCCGTTGTCTTACGCACCATCGACATTATCCTCGAACACGCCTTTGCAAAGAAGTGCAACAATGTCGCTTCTCTCTACTCATCCTGTGCGGACTGCTTCGCCATTACCTTTGAATGCCTCATTGCCCCCATCGGGAGTTATGCAATCCGCACGAGTCATGAGTACGGTGAATCCTCTCGCGTATCCAATGACACCCACACAACGGACACATACCATGGAACCGCCGCTAAGTGATTTGGGATCGCGGTCAACTACTCCATCTTCATCATCATCTACGAATTCGCGACGACCCAACACAGCAACAGGTGTAACCGATGCTCATGATTTCCCGGCACCCTCGATCTTAAATGGTCCGCGGAGCCCAAGCTCATCACATGTACGCCGCCCTGCTAGCGCTCTTTCTACGACAAATCCAACAAACACGGGCTACACGGTTGGTCGCGGCGCCTTTGGCCCGAAGTCACGTCTTGGTCAAATTAGTGCACCGTATAATTTGCGGCGCCCTGAGACAGATTCGGAAGAACGTCCACCCGAGATAACAACTGATCCGATGACAGGTGCACCGGTGAAAAGTCTCGAAACGATTCGACGACACATCGTAAAATTCTTGGCCGAGGATGGCTCTTCTCGCAGTGTGGATGTCAGCCAGTGTGGACGGGCGTCAGACATCTTATCGAAGGTGCTTCATAAATTTGGTCTCCCGACGGTTCCTGAATTTATCAGATATATGCGTCATTGGGTGGTAGCCATGACCGATGCTGATGCTCAGCTCAAAGTATTATCTGAGATGGAACTTATGACTGTTTGCTCACAGCCGCATAACTATGCACCCGTCTGGCAGCATGGACTGTACCTGTTGCGTACAACAGATGACGCGCCACTTCGTCCAGGGTCGCAGCGTGAGGTACCTAATGATTCATTCCGATATGCGCTTGCTAAAACGAAGCGTGCATCGACTTTCAGTATTCTGAACGGTCTTGGCGGAAATTCAATTCATGGCACGGAGGATTCTATTTCTCCTACACGTTCGACAGCATATAACCGTGTCAAGGCCGCCACGCCTGACTTAACAAGCTCTCTTCCAGCAGTTCGGCGACGAGTACAAAACTTCTTTGGACAACGTCCTCCCTCGGAACTTATTAGCTCTCATTTATCTGATTTCTTTCCGAGTACTAACAGCAATGACTTGCACTCGTGTTCGGATCAAACAGATTCACCTGGATACGACAGTCGCAGGCCTTCGCCGCCTATGCGATTGCATCCCGTGTCCAAGTTGTATCCAGCTTGTAAACCTGACGAAGACATGAAAGACATGGCGAAGGCAATGGTTACAGTGGATGAGATCACACTTGACCTTGAGCGGCGCGAATCGATGCATTCACCTTCGTTTGATTCCACATCACTCTCGACGGTCTTGGAACATCCAACGACGCATGTGGAATGCAAGGAAACAACTGAGATCTGTACCCAACCACGCATGCGTTGGCACAAGGGTGCTTTGATCGGCGCTGGCTCGTTCGGCAAAGTGTTCCTGGGTATGAATGCCAAGACAGGCATGCTGATGGCGGTCAAACAAGTGGAACTCCCACCCAGTGATGACGATTGCACGCGTCGCTGGCGAATGATGGTGGATTCTCTTGAATCTGAGATTGAATTGCTAAAGTCCATTCACCATCCTAACATTGTACAATATCTTGACTCTCACTCTGACGGTAAATTCCTCAACATTTTTCTTGAATACGTGCCAGGTGGCTCTGTGGTATCATTGCTGCGTAATTATGGTGCATTTGAAGAACCTTTGGTCCAGAATTTCGTGCGTCAAATTCTGTTGGGTCTTGAGTTTCTTCATGCTGGCGGCATATTGCATCGAGACATAAAGGGTGCAAACATCCTTGTAGACAACAAGGGTGGCGTAAAAATCAGTGATTTTGGTATCAGCAAAAAAGTGGAAAGTGGCTTGCTCGGCCCCAAGTCAGGCAAGTTCCCTGGACTGCAAGGCAGTGTGTTTTGGATGGCACCGGAAGTTGTGAAACAGAGTATGTATACGGACAAAGGTGACATATGGAGCCTGGGATGCTGTGTTGTCGAAATGTTCAGTGGTGTACACCCATGGCCACGGCTTGATCAAATGCAGGCGTTGTTCCAAATCGGGCAGAACAGAGCACCACCTTTGCCCGATGATATTTCACCCCTAGCTACCGATTTTTTGAGATGCGCGTTCAATCTTGATCATACGGTGCGTCCCAGCGCGGAAGCTTTGCTGGGACACGCCTTTCTCTTGCAGCCAGCTGACACATCGGAAGTTGAGGGCACCGACTGATGCTTCTGGTCACAACTATGAGTAATGATGGACACTATCCTCGAATATACCGCTCCAGGTTCCGTCCTGGGTTTTCCAAGTCAATTATATTATGCCCAACATTTATTTTCACAGTGTTTTAGGATGGAATGGACTTTACGCGTCAAAGGACTACTTGCATATGGACAAGATAGTTTAAGGTAATGATAGGCATGAAACATGCAGAAGCACAGACTTGACATTGCTCGAATTTGCGAGTGTCACGCTAATCGCGCTTCTTATCCGAGCCATCGACCTTCTGTTTGTACTGTGCGCGTAGCTTTTGCCCTTGAACGATGAGCGGCTTCGGCTGCAGGTCAGCAAACAGTTTCCAAAACATTTCCAGCAGGTAAGATCCGACAAAGTCGACAAACATAGCCCCAATAAGCCAGCTCTTATAATCAGAAGACATTTTGACCAGTTGAAGCCACTCATTCATTTCAGGGAGAAGCTCCAACGCACCAAGGTATGCCACCGCACTCGCACCTAGCAAGCCATAGTAGAGCGCCTTATTTTCTGGAATACTCTCACGCCACGGGCGACCGATATAGTTGACGGCAAAGGTCGATACAATTTGTGACATGCTGAGCAAGTATACACCCGAATTAAGGAGGGTCGGCGTATACTTAGCCTCGAGATCCACTTCGCCAGGGTGCTCGAATTCCACGGACAAGCGCTGAATCAAGATCATTGTTGCCACATGCAGCGCTGTCTGAGAGAGAATAGATCCAAACACGTATACATTGATGATGGTACTGACG
>ERZ782882.310-NODE-310-length-8821-cov-3.262606_pt1 | contig 8821 bp, 6 predicted proteins | sample MGYA00466090_ERZ782882 | MGnify/ENA primary metagenome ERZ782882 (study PRJEB29894, sample SAMN03576369) | human skin metagenome | biome: human skin; feature: right retroauricular crease; material: organic_material | host: Homo sapiens | place: Italy: Trento... | reverse complement strand
GGACAGAGCAGTTACTCTTGAAAAGACCCGTGCCAAATCCCATTATAACGATGGCCACAGCAAAGCATCCTATTGCGCCATCTGCATCGTCCAATACAGACGGTATAGCAGAGATCACTAGCAAGATATGTCCAACCATAGCAAAGGCAACACCAAGGCATAGAGCATTAAAACGACCAGTGTATACATCAGCAACATACGCGCCTAGTAATGGCGTGATATAGCACCAAAACTGGTTGAATGTTACAAGACCATTTGCTGTTTCTGATCCCTTACCCAATGCACCCGAGGCTTGTGAGCTATGCTTGGCAGCACCTGAAGCAGAAAGTTCACCATCAACTTTGGGACGAGAACGTGCGATGAAGTTAGTGAACACTTGTGTTGCACCATAGAAACTGAAGCGCTCTGCTAGTTCGCAAACGCCGATTGAAAAAACGGCAATGCTGAGTTTTTCGGGTACGCGTCGCAGCGTTGCCCGCTCTTCATCCGTCGGGAAGTGCTGATCCGATGTGTCTGCGTCTGGATCACCATGCTCTGCAGGTGGAAGGGGAACCAGATCTGATTGAAGGGTATGGGCATTTTTATGCCCATCTTTTAGATGCTCGTCAAACTGCACCTTTTCGGCAAAGCCGATAGCGGCTTCCGTGTTTTCAACTGAGGCGTCAGATTGCTGTCGTCCAATCCATATACATACGGTCCATAAATCAGCAGCGTCTTCTTAGAAACCGAGATGCAAATGTCTACGCCACGATGATAGTATTGTAAATGTCGAACGACTTGGCTCTGATCCTATTCCCTAGATTTAGCTAACGAAACTTCTTTATGAGAAAATCGCAGGCTGCCTTTCTCAAATGCGAGAAATCCGCGGCGCCTATCTGCCCTTTTTCTCAAGATTGATTCCTGAGCGCATTTTGATTGGACACCATAAAAAAATGCATGACTTATCAATTTCAAGTAGAACTGATGATAAAGGCAATTTCTTGTATAATCACACCACTTGCGTCCGAAGTTCGCGGCGTCACTCATCCATAGGCGTTTTTTCGCGGGAGGATGACGTGCGAATTGAGCGCACATTTTGAAATATGGAAGCGCGAGGACTAGCACACAATTTTGACATAGCTTCCCGTCGTGTGCGCAAGGATCGGCGCGCTAAAAAATTGTTGGCAAAAAACGCATCCATAGGTGGTCCCCTTGGCTGCCTACGAGGCTGAATGAGTGGTAAGGAGAGCGCGCCTTGTCCATTACTAGGTCGATTTCCATCTTGTACCAAAGAACGTCTCAAACTTTCCTTTCCATTCTTGCTTTTTGTGTTGCTTTCAGGCACTTGCACTTCATGCATTATAGCAGCAGTACGTGGACCCATTCGCATACCCACAGAATTGACCTTGCGTGCTAAATCATGATCCGCAGGCTCAATATTTACTTGATCAATTACAATGGATGGAGTCATACTACGCCGCTTTTCCAAGGAAATATCGCCTGTTTCTTCGTTTGAAAGCTTGGACGACAGACGTTTGGATTCAAGGCGTGCTGACTGTTCCACACTCGGAGACGCGCAAGCATCTTCGTATACATCACGATCAGACTGGAAAGGCAAGGCAGAGTCTTTCGATGGCGTGCTTTCATTCGAACGAGCGCCGTATCGCCTAGACAAGACCTCTGGTATTCGAGACGAAACAAATGAAGCTTCTTTCAATGAGCCATCATACAAATGCTGTGAATGTGCTTCTTGCGAACGAGCCGCCAGTATGTCCGTACGAAGTCTCGTATTCGAATCGAATGTCGGATCTTGTGATGAAGGCATCCCCTGCTGAATTAAAGTAAGCTGATCCTGTATTGCCTGTTGAGCACGTTGTTCTCGTACGTGCTGAATTTGGGAGAGAAATAAGTTTTGTTGCATAGCAATGTGTTCCTGCTGTTGATTTTGGAATTGGAGCTGGCTCATATATTGGGTCAATTGAGACGGCGAGGGCTGGTATATATTTATATTTGAAGGCGTCTGCTGCACCATGGGGGAAGGGAAAGATGATGGTCGTGCACTCGGGTCCATGAGCATATATGCTGACATGCCGTTGACCCAGTCCAAACTAGTTGTGGTACCTGGCTGTGGTTGTCCATTTGCAGCACCATACGCATCAGCTAGCAGTGATGTTTGGTTAGCTGAAATATTGTACGAATGCCAAGGCATGAAGCCCGAATGATTTTGTGGTACAGCAGCACCAGACTGTGGTCCTAAGAGGGGGTTGGGTGGCATATACATGTGTCCTAATGGCTCATGGGATGGTAAAGATGGATATGTCTGATTCGTCACAGAGGCAGCTGTGTTAGAAGATTTACGACGGTTGCGTGAGTCATTCGTCTTGCTGGTGGCAGACTGAGCCGTGAAGCTGCGGCGACGTTCTTGCTGCTTCTGGTCGAGTGCATTCCCATTCCAGTTGGGCTGCAGCCCTGCCATACTATACTGGACTCGCAATGAGACTCGGTATAGGAGACGACACGGACGTAGTTACCTAGACTTTTGTGTATCGCCCTACTACGTCGATGCGAGTGACACAGCGCTATTGTGGCCTTGTCTTGAAAGAAATTGTGTCTCGCAGGGCGACAGGGTCTAAATTGATTGGCGTACCACACAGCCGCTTGAGTCGGTGTTCATGCACGACATGATTGGACGCGCAACCGACTCCCCATCATGCATGCTCTTCTCGTGTTAGAATTTAATAATAGATTTGATTGGCTATGCAGCGATGGTAAAAAATGAATCATGTTACGCGCAGTGGACTACATGCTTATTGGAGCCAATCAGGAGAGTTTTGTGGTGGGTCACAAAAAGTTGGTGAGAGGCCGTAAAACCTCTTCGCCGCCACTTTTCAAGAGACCATGCAATTCTCGTTTGTTAACGTTGCGATCTTCGCCGCCCTAGCCGTTGCCTTTGCCAACGCTGCCCCGCTCAGAGACCGCCAGTCGTATGATGTAAGCCCTGTGATCGGCCAGATCCTTGTTGAGGAAGGTGACGTCCAGGCGGATGCTTAAAAGCGAAATCTGGCGATATCAACCTCATGGTTGTTGCTTTTGTATGCTTTTGTGCAAAAGATAGAAGCGCTGGATCATGTACAAAATCCATTCGTTTCAAAACTTGTGCTCCTTAATTTTATTTCCTGGAACGAAAAATGAATGTTCTTTTTACATCCAAGCTTCCCGGTCTCATCGCCGGATGTGCCTACAGCGTAGAGGTCGACGGGCGCAGTAAGCGGTTCTTTGCCTTTTCTTTTATTTATCGTAGGTTGTTTGTACCACTAGTTCAAAGTAATTTGTTAACCGGAACGGTGACGCAAATGTATGTACAGGCGCTATGGTATTCGGCGCAAGGGACTGGCCACTAAAACGAGTTTCTTGCCATGCGCACGGGACGTGTCTAACCATGACTGAAGATGCTCGTCTGTTTGTATGCAGCCTTGGTCTGGCGAGGTTTCTGTCGATTGAAGCGCTTGAAACTTCGTACCGAGTTTCTCCTCAATTCTCTGCATAAGAGAATCATAGCAAATGACTGATGGGACGCGTAGAGCCACAACTTTGGATGTGTCTCCTTGGTGTATAATTTTAATGCGATGATGATAAGTGTCAGAAAGAGAAGTGGTATCAGACCCTGCTGGTGCCGTGTGGATGGTAGAGTTGGCATTGTGGCTGTTTGCGGGCAAGTTAGGAGCAGAATACATGTCAGGAACATGTCGAGCACATGCTTTCTTTAGCATCGTATTTTGTGGTATGTTGTGTTGGGTCGTAGTTATATGGCATTGGTCATAAGATCGCACATCAAGAAACATTTGAACAGAAGACGACTGCAGAATGTAATCTGGCAATGCGCAGAAACCATGCAAAAAGCTCCATATTGCCTTGTGATCCATTCCAGCAGTCCCAGTCGATTCAGGCGGTAGGCTTGGAAGAGTTTGCGACAAGGCTGTGAGAGGTAGATAGCATGCAAGTTCCTCTTGCAAAGAATGCCGCAGAAAAACAAAATCGGAATAGAGACGATTGAGTAGTAATTCGTGATGCTTGTACATAGGGGTGGAGTTAGAGGGTACCTTGTACGTGTAAAAAAGATGCACAGAGAAACGGGGACTTTTTTCATCCATGTGAAGGTGATCCACTGCGACTAGGGTGAGTTTGGTGGATCTTGCCGGTGCATCGCAAGGCACAGTGGTTTCGATGAATGGTACATTGTATGTTTGTGAGTGGTTGATCGTTTCTAACGAGGAAAAGTAGTCGTCCATGTTATAATAATAATGTGGTGTCGCAGGGAGCAGCTTCGAAAGGCGTCCCTGCTTTGACATTTTGAGAGAATTGCTGTCATGCAACTTGTGGTTGTTAATGTCCTCAAGGGGAACGATTTGTTCACAGTATCGCCTATTTTGCTCACCCCATTCGTATACTGATGGTATGCCAGATAGAACAGATACATTTTCCTCCGAAGATAATGCTTGACCAGATCGCATATCCCGAAAAGTGATATAGCTTGTTGGAATCAATCCGGGAGCACTGAGGTATTCAAGCGGCTTTGCTACAAGCCACTCATCATTGGATCTTGCCATGACAAACACACCTTCACCCTCCTTTGCAGAGAGTTCATGCGGAAGCTCAGCCTTGAAGTCAAACTTCATTGTTGCAAATGTACCGCCATTGGTACATACTGAGCTTGAAGAGTTTGAAATAAACGATTCGGTTGTGCTAGGTGTGCGGGGCAGTCCATTTGGATTCAATTCGCTTTTCGTAGAAAGCGGCACTGTCGCTCGTGGTTTTGTGCGCGAAATAATCTCAAAATGAGTTAGAGGTACATATCCTCGAGCATCAGTGGCGGGGTTGCATGCCTCAATCCAAGACTGTTGGCCCGGATCGGCGCTGGTGTGTACATAAAAAAAGTCGCCTTTGTGGAAACTGAGCTCATGCGGAGATTCAGGTACATAGTCTGTGGTGGCTCTGATCACCATTTTTGGGGGCAATAGCGTGGTTTCATGTTTTTGTGTCGTGTGAACAACAGGATTCACTTTCGCGTTTGCGAGTCCAATATCCTTAAACGTATTTTTAATTTCACGCAACGCCTTCATGGTGCTCGAATATTAGGAAAGTGTTCTAACGAGGGGATGGAGTGGATGTTTGCCTCTTTTCGATAGAAAGTGCTGATTTTTGTGTCGGTGTATACTCGAATTCAAAGAAGGGAACACGCTCTCATGTATACAATGTAATGACAAGGGGCTGTCTGATGCACAATGCGCTTGAAAGGATAGGAAATTCGACCCAGCTTCTGATGATTGGCACGTATGAGAAGCCTCGCGCGATGATTTTTAGTCATACGTGGAGAAACGAGATTAGGGTACAAAGGAATGGGTAAGCAACCATTCCATGGCTCGTGCCTCCGGAAGGGCGGAAACCATCTGGGAAGCCACGCCGTGTGTCAGACGTATTCAAGATATTTATTGCGATATGCAAATGAGCAGAGTACATTGTCTATATAGTCACAGTTGTAGTATTCTATAAACAAAAACCAAATTGTGCGCTTTGTTTTAACCCATGTGTATGAACCGACGATGTGAACTCAAGGTACGCTGGAAATGGAATTGAACATGAAGTTGGGTTCCCGACCCTGTTGAAGACTGTTTGCCTTGTTTACACCCTGCAAGTTTCTCATCACGCCGAATGGCGCGTACGCTTCAACAAAGTTTTGCTTGTCAAACCAAATCGCCATTTCCATATGGAAACTGTACACCTCCGAGTCTGAGCACTGCTCGCCGCCGTTGAAGTCTTGGCAAGCATATTCGGTTACCCAAACAGGCTTGTTAAATGTGTCGTGCCATTCTGATACATATTGTTTGAATTCTGTCGTGTTTGTGCCATAGTAATGCACAGCAACTGCATCCACGTTATCCCAGACATCTGAGCACTGCTTGCGGAATTTCTTCATCCACCTCATACCACTGGGAGCGTTTGTGGTTACGGGCGAGACGACGTAGAAGTCATGGGCTTTGAGTGGCATAATGTTCTCGCGCATCATGAAGCAAGCTTCAGCCTCTGACATTTTTGCTTGATTTTGCTGGTTGACCTCGTTCATACCTAGAACGCACTTTCCAGCATTGTTCTTACTGTTAATGTTACCGAGAACATGCTTTTTAAAGTGGCTAATCTTGTTTTGACCCCAGAGCATAGGGCAGAACGTGATATTTTCTGGGACGGGAGAGAAACCTGGCGTAGCATCCCATGTGTAAAACCAAGATACTTTCTTCGACAAAAAATGAGTGATATTCATAGATCCACCATTCGGCCACGCTAGACCTAACTTGGGTTTGTTCGCTAATAGGCGACCGGTACTGGGATTGGTCTTGTAGAACCCATGATGGCCATCGCCATGCCAGATTCCACCTAACACGCCATTGAGCCAGTTCACCAATGAAAAATCGTGGCTTGAGTTGGACTGAGCTACACGGCCTTCAGACGAAGAGTCCGAGGCAGATGATGATGAAGAGTCGCCGTGGGACCCAACTAAACCATCCCAAAGTGATGAAACATCATCATGAATGTGCCCAAGTAAACTTTCATCGTCATTTCGACGATGCAAGATACTGTCATGTGGTCTGCGACGGATAAAGGAGGCTTGAACCGCCGCAGATAACAAAAAAGCTTGAAGAGCAAGAGCAAAGAGCAACTTCATTTAAACGAGGTGTTCAATATATCACAGCGAGAAGAAGCTCGTTAAATGTAGACGCGAAAATAGGAGAGGTGCTGTAAAGTGTCAAAATGACGAGGCTTGACATTGTCTCTTTTTGATTCTAAAGACAAGTCTTTGTAGAGTTGACTAGACCTTGACATGTAACGTCAAGTAGAATGAATCAACCTTGTTCCAGGCGCAAAATTATTATCTCAGCAAATAATATTGTGTGGAGATGATGACGACGCCTTGGCGTGCGAGAATATGGGGTTTGTTGCCACACAACAGCCTCTAATGAACAGGAGTAATCTACGAATAGCGATTTCATATCGCTCACAGACCTATCCAATTACGCTCGAAGATGCATCGACCGTATCCACTTTTCAAGACTTGATATTTGATACTGTTGGGGTGCGGCCTGTAAACCAAAAAATCTTGGTGCCACCTAAAGCACGACAGTTACTCCAAACGCTACGTGCTGGCACGACCACCCAAACTACAATTCGAGATGTGGGATTGAGCGACTGCATGCAGATCACTGTCATTGGTGCTCCTGATAATGAAATAAAGGAGGTTCAGGCTGAAGAGGAAAAGTGGGACAAGGCACTGGCGAAACGACGACAACTTCATCCAAGTCTTTTGAAGAATGCCACGCCTCAGAAACGTTCAGTGGTAGTCCCAGAATCTGTGTTGGGAAAGATTGTGGTTCATCCATCGGTCCCTTCGTCGAATCCCTGGTATGCCGAAATATTTTCTTACTTAAATCGACTTGCATCTGATCCTGCTATCCTGCATGTATGCCACTTACATGGCTACAAGGTCGGCACACTCACCGAGCTTTTACCGCATGAGCACCCTGAACTCTTAGGCCTAAACATTAACATGGGAGACACTATTCTACTTCGCATCCGTACTGATGCGGCTGATGGTTTGCGTGACTATAAAACGACGCGGCGAGTTTTAATTCATGAACTTTGTCACATCGAAATAGCGGGGCATCCGCCAGAATTTAATGCCCTCAACAGCCAACTAAACCGTGAAGTCGAAGCATTTGAGCACAACCGAATACTAGGTACACACAGACTATCTAAAGAACCTGTTTATGAACCAGCCAATACTGTGTCTGTGGATGCTGACGAAGAGCGCGAAGAACGTCGCAGGAAGATCTTAGCAGCCACAGAAAAACGTTTGGCGGACGTTGACCACAGTATCCAGACCCAATGTGGAGACTCCAAAAAGGTACCTTTTTCCGAGTAAGGTGTATCACTACCTCACGGGGGGGTATCAACTAGATAAGGCGCCATTCTATGTCGCCCATTAGACGCACGCGCGCGCCCTTGGAAAGGGTGTATGCCTCTTTTTCCAATTGTACAGAAGTGACTCGGAGTCCAGAAAAAGAATACCCTTGTACCATAAACTGAACTTGGAGCGCATACATAGGCCGACAGTGTGTCGACGACGACAAAATGGTGCCCCTCAGAACCGAGATGGTCGATGGCGTAAGTGTGGGAATTGTCCAGCGCAAAAGCTGGCGCTTCCTGTCGAATACCATCGTGCCCGTTGAGCGAGACAGACTTGGTATAGAACCGATGTCTGATGACATGGAGACTTTATTTGCCACAGTCTGCACCTGGGTCGTGGCATCTATACCTTGTACGCCATTGCCCAGAAGCCATTCAACACACACGTCTTGTAGATCATATGAGTGATCCAGTGTGTGCTCCACGCCAATTTCAAATGGAAGCCCACCCAGTGCTGCCTCGTATGGCATGACTTTTGCATGAATGCATAAAGGCAAAGTTGACTTAGCAGTTGCAGCGGACTTGATGCGAAACTCGCCCAGTCGACTATTACCATCTGGAGGAATAAAACGAAGTGTGCGGTTTTCGTGCCAGACGCGCTGTTGGATACATTTGTGCCATGCAGGATACTCGACCATGGTAGGATGACTCAGTTTCACGACCAGTTCAGGAATGCCACTCAAAAGGGCAGAACATTCCAAGGTCCCATGTACGTCGAGCGACAATGGTGCACCCGAGGCATTCACGATTCCATCCATTGTCTCGGCGATATCCAAATACACCTCGTTCTTGGCATACTTGCTATTAGGCCGACGCCAGGGGACAG
>ERZ782882.287-NODE-287-length-9297-cov-3.479550_pt1 | contig 9297 bp, 6 predicted proteins | sample MGYA00466090_ERZ782882 | MGnify/ENA primary metagenome ERZ782882 (study PRJEB29894, sample SAMN03576369) | human skin metagenome | biome: human skin; feature: right retroauricular crease; material: organic_material | host: Homo sapiens | place: Italy: Trento... | reverse complement strand
AGCTCGTAGGAATACCTAGGGCGGCCATGTATTCAGACACGAGAAACTCACGCGTAGAGCTTTTAAGAGTAGCGAGTCCATCGGCAAAGCGTGAGTATGGCGTGCGTCCAGCACCCTTGATTTGAATTTCCATACGCCGGCCCGAGTCAGGGTGCAGCGTCTCTACGAGGGACACTGTGCGTCCATCGCCCAACTGACCGGCCCATTCGCCAAATTGGTGACCGCCGTAGCGTAGCGACCATGGCCCATACGATGTTCGCGTATACAGCTGCGATAGAGCGCTCTGCGTGTTTCGAACATCGTCTTCCTCGCGCGTCAAAAATTGGACACCAATACCCCCTGGTTCCTGAGAATCGAGTGAGTCTGCGACGTGTACATGAAACGCACGACCCGAAGCCCAGTCGCTTAGGGCTTGTCTGGCTGTGGCGGGACTCGTATCTTCGCCACTGCCGTACAGGTGCAACGTATCGGCGCTGATGAGTGGGCCAGAGCTAAACACGCTCTTGCCAGAGGTTTGCTGGATCCACTCGTGTGTGTCACCCACGTTCAAATGAGGCACACACGCCGCATGAGCCTGTGGCGAGAACGCAACCAATCTGGCTGAGGGGTACGGTGGATGCTGGCGAGCAGGCGCGAATTCCCTGCTGTTGGTAGGCTCAAAACTGCTCAAGTATCTTTCGACATTTTCAGAATCCTCGCCCTGTTCACATGGCGGGAATTCATACGGGAATGGCAGCGGCAAAGGCGTCACGTATGAAAAGTGGGCACCGTCGCGAACAATGCGGGATCGCCGAAGGAGAGATGGAAATGATGTGGGATTCGAGATCAACGCTTTGGCATCTGGTGTGACGGGGTCAGGAATCAAGTTGCTCGTCAGTTGCTGGGACAATGGCACCTGTGGCAAAGAGAGCGGCCGAAATCGTGGTGGCATGAGGCAAGCATCCCCGATTTGAGGCCCGATCTGTGCCCTGACACACCCCACCTGCATCCGCACCACGCAGTCTAACTCCCAAGTATGTCGCCATTCCGATGGACGTATGTGCTACTGGGATTAGGGCTGCGTGTAGCACTGCTGCTTTGGGGTGAGTACCAGGATTCACACGCAACAGTGCCGTACACGGATGTAGACTACTCAGTCTACAATGATGGCGCGCGCCTGATCTGGGCGTCATGCCCCCTTTCAGAGACCATCGATTCGCCTTTGTACAGCGATGAAGAAGATCTACTAAACAAGCCGCTTCTTTTCGAACATGTACACTGTGCCCGCGGTATTGTGCCTGCGGTGTCGCGCTTTGTGCTCAAAAATGACCCTGCGCGCCCGGACGCTGCCGACATGGAGTGGGACTCGGCCTGGACTGCGTTTCTGCATGCAAGTTACACACTTACTCGCCCATTTTTTCGATTTTTTGGATCACTAGGTGATCCATTTGAGCGGCCTACGTATCGGTACACCCCGCTACTGGCCTGTGCGTTGGCTCCAGCACATGCATTGCCCGGTGATACGTGGAAGTGGTTCGGCAAGCTATTGTTTGCGCTTGCTGACATTGGCTGCGCTGTGCTGATGTGGGCTATTCTTGATGAGCGACGTGCTATGCATGCGCATGAGGCCCCTGGTCTCACGGGCGCCTCCCTTACGCATTTGCCTGGTATACTGTGGCTCTTGAATCCATTCCCTGCACAAATCGCGACTCGCGGTAGTGCAGACAGCTTGGTGGGCTTGATTGTGCTAGGTTTCTTGTATTGCCTGATACGCGCAACGCCTGAACTGTCGTTGATTCGATCACCTGAGCCAAACGAACCGCCCAAAGAGCGACATGATGCCGCTGAGCTCCGGGTGGCGAATACGCCCTGCTTTTATGCCGCCGCATTTTTCATGGCACTGGCTGTGCATTTCAAGATATACCCCATTATTTACAGTCCAAGTGTACTGGCTCACTTGGCCAATTATCGCCAACATGCATTGGCACTGCTATGCGGTATTTCCAAGCCGAGGCGCCAGGACGTGTGGCGTCTAGGGATTGAATTTGGTGCATGTGCTGCATTCTTCTATCTAGTGCTCACGGGTCTTGCTTGGGCTATTTGGGGACAGCCATACATTCGACATGCCTTGCTATACCATGTGGTGCGTCAAGATCATCGGCACAACTTTAGTGTATATTTCTTGTCGATCTATTTGTCACTAGACAGCGTCATTGGATCAGGGTGGACACAATGGTTATACTCGCCGCTGCTAAGTTTTCTGCCGCAGTTTTTGACTGTCAGCTTGGCAGGCTTTGCCTTAGGCGGCTTGGATCTAGTGTTGGCTTGCGCCGTGCAAACGGTCGTATTCGTGGCGTGGAATAAGGTCTATACAAGCCAGTACTTTTTGTGGTACTTTTGGTTTCTTCCAATGGTCGGGGTCACGATGCACTTCTCTTCCTTGGCCGAAATCGGCTGCCTCGTGATCATATGGGTGGGTGCACAAGCTCTATGGTTGTACCACGCCTACCAGCTCGAATTTTTAGCTCAGGACACGTTCTTCGCTCTGTGGCTCAGCAGTCTGGTGCTCTTGTTTGTCCAACTCGCATGCACTCAGCGTTGTCTCACAGCATGGGTTCGATGGCGTCGTCGTCAAGCGATTGCTATACACAAGACACAATAACATATTCTAGCGATTGCTAAGGTAGCGCACGGTCGTGATGTAGCCCGTGACGGCGATAATGACCATCGCTGTGCAAATGCCACCAAACCAGTTGAGATTTTTAATGTCCTGACCCGGCACCTGCACGTTCATACCCCAAAGACCAGTAATGACGTTCATAGGAACAATGATAGTACCCAGGGCCGTTAATTTGCTCAGCACGTCATTGATTTGGTTGTTGGCGTCCGTCATCTCAATACTAATTTGAGCAAGATAATTGCTGTGCGAGCGCGACAGGATCATTTCATAGTGGTTCAAGTTCTGTGTCATGGTGATCAAATGGTCTTGGATGTCAGACAAATACATGCCGATATCCGACTTGGGTGCGACTGACCAGTATTCATTAGATCGCTTGGCCAGACCCTTGATGACATCAGCCTTGTTGCCCATAAGACGCAGAAGACCCATGACCTTTTTGCGGCATGTACCGATACGTCGAAGCATATCAGACTGCTCTGCCTCCTTTAAAATAAGGACCAGTTCATCGATGCTGTCGACCTCGAACTCGATGCTCTGAATGAGTGGCGCAAATGCATCTGTTATATCGTCAATGAGCGCATATGAAATCCAGTCAGCCGTCACATTAATGTAGTCTTTCAGCTGCTTGATGCGGCGACGAACGTTGTGTGGGTGTGGTGTATGACGGAAATGGAAAGAGAGCGTGCCCTCGCGGAATACCACAATATACATGTTGAGCGGCTCCAGGTATGTCGGACTGTATGGGTCCTGGTCAAACGAACGGAAACAGACAAGGTAATAGTTGCGGAACAGTTCAATCTTCTCGCGAGTCTCTTCCATGAGAATATCTTCCGTCGTCAGCGGGTGGATGCCGAAAGTGCGTGCCAATATTTTCATTTCTTGGTCAGTGGGACACAGCACATCAAGCCACCAAGTATTGATCTCAGGGTCATAATCATTTGAGCCGCGGATGAAAGGTATGCCGGGTGGCAGATTGGAAGCAGGTTGCTTGGGTTCGGCTAGCTTGTCATTGTCGGCGGGGACACCGCGAATAAGGTCTTCGAATGTCTGACCTGGGCCGGGTAATTCATACAAATAGCGTGCGTGAATGGCAGAGGACATGGCATTCGAGTAAAAACTAAAACGGTACGGCTTGTCATGTACAGCACCAGGGATAGGTACAGTCGAACGGGGACCACGATGTGTGGGCTGAGGCCTTGCGATCGGAGGCACGCGCCACTGTGAGCTTGTCGCGCCATTATATGCTGGCTGTGTCGCTCCTTGAAGCAGGGGTTGAGCAGTCTCGTCCGTCTTGTCCGAAGGTGATGTGATCGACTGCAGCGGCGCATCGGGCGAGCGACCTACAGAATGGCCACCCTCAAACATGGCTAGCTTTTTCTGGTACTTTCCACCTCCTCCTCTTTCGAGACCAGCTGCTTGTCCACGTCGAGGCCGCCTACTGTACAGCGTGGCATCACCGCCTGTCAAGCCACTTCCAGCGAATGGTGTATACCCAATGCTTCCTCGTTTTTCTTGTGATGTTGGACTACCAAATGACAGGGACGTGTGAGGCCAAGATCCGGGCCCATTGTGCTGTTCTTGTTCCGCGCTCGCAAACGCATCAAGCACAGAAAGATCAAATGTGAAGGGGTACCCCGGCTTTTTTGTTTCCCGCCCCATAGGACCACGGCGGTCAGTATCATCAGCTTGCTCAACTTGACTAGGAGCTGGAAAGCACACATCATCTTCCAATGGACGGCTATCACTCGTGTGCGTAGATTGGGCAAGTTCCGGATTGTCGACCCGTGGTTCCCATGCAGGAGGTATGCTGTCAGAGTGAGCAGTTAAAGACACGAGAGGGTGGTTTCCAAGTGCTGGGGCTGCGTTTTGATGTACTTTACTTTGTTCATCTGGTTGGACATGCATACTCTCTGCCCCTTGCGTTGCGCGAATAGCCAGTGGAGAGTTCGGATTCATAGACAACGAGTGGGACTGGTTACGGTGGTCAATGAAGTGCGATTGACTATCCAGGCTAGTGGAAGAAGCTGTATGTTGTTGGTAAAACCTCTTGGCCACACTTGGCATTTCTTTCATTCCGGCAAGGGGCGTGGCAAGGGGCGCGGTCATCGGTGCTTCGCTATCATTCATCCAGAGAGGGTCTGTATTGGAATGACTGAGAAGCCGCGCCGCATCAAGATCGTGTTCACGCTGTGCATCCTCGTTTGTCCTTTCTTCCTGTTTTGGTGGTAATGGTGCAGTTTCCGGTGGGATGTCCTGATACCGGTGTGTAGGCAATGACATCAATTATGTCGGGTATTAACCGGCGTTAGGATAAGGGAAAAAAATGCTCGAGGAGGTCAGTCGTGCCGAATTAATTGCAAATGTGCCCTGGTGGACGGCACTTATCTGCGGGTGCGTTCGCAGCAAAATGGAAACCGACTCTTGCTATTGGGTTGACAAATAAGCAGAGCACTCTCAGTATTGATTGCTTCGCGTTGCGAGTGCTGCACGTCTCAGTTCATGAAAAGATTGTTGCATGTGTCGTTGGATTCGCGCTTAATCATGCCGACGTAGCTGTCATCCGAACGAGCAGCGTCACTCATCCGGCAGCTTCTCCACTTCGAAACAATGTCCCCCAAAGACAGTCACGTGTTTGACAATCAATGCATGTTCAACTGTCAAACATAGATATGAGCCCAACATGTGAAAATAGGCCCCTTTTAGACCAAACCTTACGGCTTCATTGTTGCGACTAGGCAATCAAGGTCCGACATGCGGTTACTCGGTACTGTTTATGGACAGTTTCTGTTGTTCTGTGCGACAGTACTGGTGATCCTTGCAAACATGGGACAGCTAACAGGAAACATGGTGGCGCGTAACATTCGACTATTTTCTGTCCAGCCTTACAATGATTTCGAGAATGGCAAAGGTACCACGAACAAGTACGATTCTCCTATCGGCCAAAACAACGGTATTCGCCCTTTGTATGCATGGGGGCTGTACAACTATTGTGGCGGCTCAACAGACTACGAGATTCTGCGTTGCACGCCCTCCAAGTTTGGTTTCACGTTCAACATTGTCCAAGCCGTGGTGGACGACATCCCTGAAAAAACCAACAACATTAACCTACCGGCAATCGAGAACCAGTCGTCCATCACCAACTACACTAGAGCTGCGTTCTACCTCCTTTTTGTCGGCACGATCCTTGTGGGCGCAGCCTTTCTTGTTTCATTGCTATTCCACCCGGCCGCTCTCTCTTTGGCGTCTATCCTCACATTCCTTGGATTTGCCGTGCTGGTATGCGGTGCCAGCATTGACACATATTTTATCAATCAACTAAAGAACCACACTCTCGGTATCCAGTCATCGATGATAGAATTTGGCAATGCCCTTTGGATGTTCTGGGCCGCTGTGGGTGCGACTTTATTCGCCATGCCAGGTCTTATTGGTGGCGCTGCTGCTGGTCATGCAGAAACACCCTACTAACTCAGTACTATTATATGGAAAGGGGTATGCTAATGGGGTACATCTTTACAAGGTACGGACAAACAAATCATTTCATCTTTTTTTTAATCGTCGCGCGCGGCGACTCAAGGAAACATTGTGGGTGAATAACTGATACTGCCATTGCCCGAAGGCTATGAATATCGGAATAATTCACTCCCTGTCCAATGTGCAATTACCACATATGTAGTGATAGGAATCAATAGAGGAATCAAGTATGCTAAGCAAATCGGAAAAGATAGCCAGGGTATGTTGCTGATTTCCTCGACGCTTGGCTGTGCAGTTGCTTCCAGCGTTTTTTCCCAGCCCCCAAGAAGGCCCCACGATACGACCAGTAAGCTCACCAGAACAGCAAATTCCGGAAAGTGAGTGGCCGCCTTTGCCATGCAGTGCTGCTTGAGGAAAGGCGTGCTTGGCACGGCCAGGTAAGAGCAGAGCTGGGCGCCCTTACAGCATACATTGACAGGCGCACCTACTGAGCTAGTTTTCTCAGCTTAGCATTTTTATTCGTTAAATATATGAACACATGCGTCCTGGAATGCAGTAAAAACCAATTATACGCCGCACATAGAACTTAAAACAATCTTGTGCCTATATATCGTGAACAGACTCCGCTAATTGGCCAGTTGACGCATGCATAGTCCCACAACCCTACAGCTTCTACTTGGGCACGACTGTGGCAGTGGCGCCGCTTTGATACATATAAGGCCATGTCGCAACTTCACAATAAACACGAACGTATTCTGTAACATGGTGAACCTCTTCTCGACGGCTCTGTCGCTTGTTGCCCTTGTGTCGGCTGCCGTGCCTACCTTGGCATATGGCTCAGAGTCACTGAATGCGCGTCTTGTATATGACCCGCAGATTCTCTACCCGAATTGCAAGACTGAATGGACTGTGGGCCAGCGTGTCAATGTTACTTGGAATGCGAGCGACATGCCTCGCCAATTTAGGAATCTGACTGGTGAGATCCGCCTTGGCCATATTGAGGAGGGATCGTCTAACGAGCACCTTGCTAACACGTTGGCCAAGAACTTCAAGATGGCAGATGGTAATGTGACATTCACAGTTCCCAAGGTGGATGAGCGCAATGACTACGTTGTCGTCTTGATGGGAGACTCGGGTAATCACTCGCCCAAGTTCACCATCCATTCTGCCTAGTTCTATAGCTTGGCTCGCGCAACTTACCACAGCTGGTCTGCAGGTTTTTTGGATTTTTATAGACAATTGAATTATTTATGCGCGCGAGCAATACGGAAACGCCACGGCAAGTGGCGCGCAAATTGGCGAGTTTAATTAAAGTTGGTGAGCCGTGCTCGGGCACAACGTGGCGCCAAGCTCTTCGGCCGAATTTCCCCAAACCGGGTACATAAAGTAGCTGCGTTTTTCTAGCCGAAAGAGCCGGTTTGTAACAGACAATGTCGTTTCTCTCGTCTCGTTCGCTGGCTGCCTCCAAGGGCTTTGTGAGCTCCAATCTTCGGACTTCCTTGGCGCCTGCTTCAGCTCGTCGTTTCTCGAAGACTGCTGCTGCTCAGAACATCAGCTTTGAGCTCTCGGAGGACCAGCAAGCCTACCAGGAGCTTGCTCGCAAGTTCACGCGTGAGAACATTATTCCTGTTGCTCGCCACTATGACCAGACTATGGAGTACCCATGGGATGTGATCAAGAAGGCTCATAGTGTTGGTCTTCTGAATACCCACGTCCCCGAGAAGTTCGGCGGTCCTGGTCTTGGACTGATGGAGTGCTCGTTGATCACGGAGGAGCTCGCCTATGGCTGCACCGGTATTCAGACGGCTATCGAGGCCAATGGTCTTGCCGAGGCACCAATCCTTGTGGCAGGCAATGATGAGCAGAAGGCCAAATACCTTGGTCGTATGACAGAGGAGCCCCTTGTAGCTTCATACGGCGTGACGGAGCCGGGTGCTGGCTCGGACGTGGCTAACATCTCGACTCGTGCTGAGAAACGCGGCGATAAGTGGATTCTGAACGGAACAAAGATGTGGATCACGAACGGTGGTCATGCCAACTGGTACTTTGTGCTTGCTCGCACGAACCCTGAGGAGCGTCCTCACAAGGCTCTTTCGGGCTTCATCGTGGATGGTGACGCTCCAGGTGTCATTCGCGGCAAAAAGGAAATCAACATGGGTCAGCGCTGCTCGGATACCCGTATGATCACGTTCGAGGATGTTGAGGTTCCTGAAGAAAACTTGCTCGGTAAGCCTGGTGATGGTTTCAAGATTGCCATGGGTGCTTTTGACATCACCCGTCCTCTTGTGGCATCGGGTGCCGTTGGTCTCGCTCAGCGCGCCCTGTATGAGGCCACCATTTACGCCAAGGAGCGCAAGACGATGGGTAAGCCTATCATCAACCACCAGGCCATTGCCTTTATGCTCGCCGACATGCAGATGGCTGTTGAGTCGTCGCGTAACATCGTGTGGAAGGCTTGCTACACTAAGGACCAGGGTCAGCGCAACAGTTTCTATGCTAGTATGGCCAAGTGCCTGGCTTCGCGCGCCGCTGTGTCGAATGCCGACCAGGCTGTCCAGATCTACGGTGGTCTCGGCTTCAACTCAGAGAGTTCTGTCGAGAAGCTGTACCGTGACGCCAAGATCTTCGAGCTCTACGAGGGTACCTCGCAGATCCAGCGTCTTATCATTTCGCGTCACCTCGCTGACCTGTACAACGCCTAAGGCCCATAGCATTCCCACGTAGTTCGACTTTATGGATCGACAAGGTTATATCATGTACGTTCATCAATCTACAATGTTAGGGGCGACCAAACTTGACGATGCAAGCGGCCACAACACCAGCGAAACTAGCGAAACCAATGGCGGCAGGTAGGGCCATATCACGAGGTATGATACCAAAGAGAGCGTCTGAGGGCGGAGTGCCCTGTCCTTTTTCCCTGTCTTCGGAACTTTGCACACTGCGTGCTTGAACATCAGCCATCTCGCGCTGGCGTTGGCGATTGGCCGCTGTAGCAAACGAAACAGTGGCATGACCGCCGTGCAGGCCTTGCTTTGCCACAGCCTCATCCCATGTCCTTCCTCCTTGCAGAACAAGCAGCACACGATCGCGGCACTGGTGACGCGCCACTTTCACCGAGTCCATGACATCGCTGTCCGTCGTAATCAGCACGAGATCGTCGTCGTCAT
>ERZ782882.272-NODE-272-length-9475-cov-3.317834_pt1 | contig 9475 bp, 9 predicted proteins | sample MGYA00466090_ERZ782882 | MGnify/ENA primary metagenome ERZ782882 (study PRJEB29894, sample SAMN03576369) | human skin metagenome | biome: human skin; feature: right retroauricular crease; material: organic_material | host: Homo sapiens | place: Italy: Trento... | reverse complement strand
CTAACCAGCTGCAACAGCCCACGAAAAATGAAGGACTTTTTGATGTAGCAACAAGGCCGGGATATTGCCCCGATCTTGCCCGTTATTTTCCGCCTGGAGCAGCGAAAAGCCGCTTGGAAGAATACTTTAGCAAGTATATGCCGCGAAATGAGTCGAAGCTGGGTTTTTCGTACTGGTCTTCACTTTTTGATGATTTTTATGTCCCCACAGGCACGATGCGAATGCTTCTCATGAATGAGGAGACAAAACAACGTCAGCGTTTTGATATCGCGAAAGAGTTTCTTCCACATTTCTTCACTCTGTGCTTTGCACACAATATGCGCGTCATGCGTATGCAATTTACTGATATCAATGAGTATTTATGCGATCCATCGCGGCCTCCTGCTCCGCCCACCGGGTCGTATGAACCGGGCTACCCTACGCCTCTGGTTTTGGGCGGTACCACCCATATTGTTGAAGCAAAAAATGTTCTCCTTTCGATCGTGTACGAGAATGGCTGGCAGTGTCAGGCCATCGGCTCTTGTCGCGCCCTTTTTGCACCGTACTCAAAGGTCCGATTTGATCCAGCCCCTCCTGGGGTGAAAGGTAATGCGGAGGGTAAAGCTCCGCGACTTCACACTCAGCTGCGCGTACAATATTTATGCTTCAACTCCCTTTCTAAGCGCATATATGTGCCCTTTGATGAAATGGTATCGCACCTTGAGTCACGAGTCATACCAAGGCAGGTGGTCGAAAATATCATTTCGTATGGAAATAAGCGGAAGAAAGAGCCTTATGAAGACAGGCCAGAAGATTACTCTTCAAAGCGACAACATCAAGATAAATCAGATCTTGATGTGTCTCGCTCCTCAGAAGAGTCTGTTGATCAAAAACCACCGTCTCCACAAGCAGATCGGGATTCTATACACGAAGATGCACAGCTCCCAACTTTTACTTTAAATCAACCACGGCTTAATGCTCTGCGCTTTCTAGATGGATTCGGGATACCACAACACATGAATCAGACAGTTACTGTGCGTACAACATATTCAAAACTAACTTCTCAGATGATGGACACTATTGCGCAACTTCGCACGCTCCTAGATATTCACATGGAAGAAGGACGATCGCCACTCCAAGTCATGGAAGAATTCAATGCTCAAAGCGAGAAGCAACATTCGTCTTTCGCAAGTAAAAACTCAGACCATCCGCCCGTCATGCTGTGATGCCTGTCCTAGCTCGATTGTACATAAACCCACCATTACGATAATTCTCTTCACGTGACGCCGCTATGGGCATTGCGCGTTTGTAGAATCTGTCACAACGTCGCGGCACCGCACGACCCGATTGCCAGTAGGCACCACTGGGATTGACCTTGGCCGGTGTGCGTTCATCCATGCTTTTCGGTGGCTCAAAAAAAGATTATGAGGAGGAGTCGAAGATTGGACTGTATGTTCGGCAGGATAAGCGCCACTGCTTTGCAGCGCCGTACGAGTCCACTGGCGTCGTGAGCCAACGCGGCAGTACATGGAAAGAATGGCTCACACTTGGTCCTCTTGGACCGCAACAAATATTTTATTTATTCGTCATGCATACTTTTGGTGCCGCCGTACTTTCTGGAGCGGCCAACTTCGGCGTGGCCTGCGCCATGTACCGTACGACTTCGCTTCCTATTCGAATGTGGCCTCTAAGTGAGAATACTATTGCAGGCGATATGGGTGTGACAGTAGTTATCCAACAAATTGTCACGTATATTGTCACCTCTACGCTCTGCAACTTTGACCTACGACATGGGACACGGTCGCTCACGCGTCCCTGGCCGCCGATGATGCATTTTCCTTCGACATCTGCATCTACTGGCTCTTGGTTCGGTGTCAAAATGCCCAGTGATGTAGAGCGATCGGGACGTCGGCTCTATATGGGCAATGCAGAAAACAAATCACGCTTTGTCCAGTTTTGCCTGTGGTTTTTGCGAGCTACCTGCACAGGCAGCGAGCGGAATATCATTTTTGATCGAGGGCTTACTCACCGGCACCGCTTCGAGCGCGTGATTTGGACTGCATTGCAAGGTGGCTGGTGGGCTGTCATTACATTCTGGTGGTATTGGCCGATTGCCATCGCTATCACCGCACCTCTCTATGACCACAAAAACATGCATGGGACTTGGATTCCGCCCATTATCAAGCTCCTTTTTGGTGGTATTATGGGCATGATTACGAACCCGCTGATGGCAATGATGGCCCTCGGCGCTGAATGTCACGTCCATCGTTTTTATCCTGAGCATGAACTCTGGTCAGATAGCGAGACAACTTATCCCTCTACCGAAGCGGAGTCAAGCGCGGATCAAGCCATACCCCCACCAGCACCGAACGATTCCGATACTTGCATTGTTAGTGTAAAGTAAATCACGCATGTATATGTCTTTGCCTACTATGTAGCTACTCGTTAGTGTCAGTGACCACTTCCCTGCTGACCCTATGAACTGCGCTCAAGAACACACGCAAGTGTTCAGGATCCACATTCGGTGTGATACCGTGGCCTAAATTGCAGATCAAGGCACCCTGACCACCGAATCCACCGACCGACGGGTCAAACATACGTTTGACACGCGCTTCAATGACCTCTGGCTTTGCGTACAAGATAGCAGGGTCCAAGTTGCCTTGCAATGCAATAGGGTGCTGACCACTCTTTTTGGATTCGACCTGCGAAAACTTACGCCCGCTGCTCTGTGATTCAGCGAGGCAATGACGCGCCCACGCAGGCTCCACTGTATGGTCAATACCCACAACGTCGTATCCTGCTTTACTGATGTCGACAAGCGAGTGGTTGATCGCACCCTTGGCATACAGAATCATGGGCGGTGGATCCACCGACATGGTGTCAAGCTTGTCCTTGACTTCGACTGCAATGTTGCGAAGATAAGGCAGCGAGAAAGTGCGGAAGTCATACGGTGTAAGCTCTCCAGCCCACGAGTCAAACACTTGCAAAAGCTGGGCACCAGCCAAAACCTGTTCCACAAGGAAAGAGGCACACACGTTTGCAATGCGGTTCAAGAGTTGTTTGCTTTCTTCAGGGTGGTCGAAGAGCCAGCGCTTAGCCTTTTCCCAAGTTTTAGATCCACCTCCTTCAATCATGTACGCCATCAAAGTCCATGGAGCTCCGCAAAATCCAATCACGGGAACACGGCCTGCGAGCTTCGCACGCGTCAAGCGGATGGCTTCGAGGACGTAGCCAAGGTCCTTTCTAACGTCCACCTTTGTAAGGCGGTTCAAGTCCTTAGGTGAGTCAAGAGGCATCAAAAAGGTAGGACCTTTTCCTTGCACCATTTCAACTTCCATTCCCATTGCCTGCGGGATCACGAGTATATCAGAAAAGATGACGGCGGCATCCAATAAGCCGTCATAGCGGCGCACCGGTTGTATAGTGATTTCTGACGCAACTTCTGGATTTCTGCAGCATTCAAAAAACTCAAAGTTTTCGCGAATTTTTCGAAATTCTGGCAGGTAACGCCCAGCCTGTCGCATGACCCAGACGGGGGCGCGTTCTGTTCGTTCTCCACGAGCAGCACGGATAATCAGGTCATTCTTCAAGCCAGGTGTTGTGCTAAGCTGCTCGAGCTTTTTTGATGGGTTCTTTGTGGTAAAGTTCTGAACCTGTGAAAGACCCGGAATTTTATTTAGCATGATGCGTGCCTGCTTGGAGTCCGACACGATGAGCGTACAGGCGTTGGACGACGTCACTCGTGTCTATTTGGCCAATGTTACAGTCACGTGACAATACCCCTATAGAAACAGGGCTCAGCGTTCTGACAAGCGAAATGACGTGCGACTTCGAGCGATAGAGGGATTTAAGGATCGGTAGTGATAGGTTCGCACAATTAGAGCGTGCCTTGGCAGTTACGGGATGTCCTTCTATTTCTTTGTTTAACTGCTAGAGCCTGAGTGAGATTCCATTCTCGCGTGTTTACGACATGCAAACAATCGCACATTCGCGACGTGCATCAAGCAGCCCTGCGGGCGAAAGCATTGGCCGAGGGAACAATACCATCGTCGCACATAGAGCCAACGCTGCGACTTGATCCCAAGATCATCGAGAAAATTTTACGAGCTGTATGCATTGTGCCGTGATTTCTTTGCAAAGACCCAGCGATTTGTACCAGCGACGCATCCAGGTTCCAGATCTGTATCCCCCCAGGTCCCGGGATGATCCGAGGATACATTTATGCCACATCCATAGCATTTTCGCCAGCAGAAGGAGCGGCAGCATCGCTTCGCACATCAGCAAGTTGGCGAGCAGAAGAGCGAGCATCCAGGAACAGCTCTTCGGTCTGCTCAATGTCCTCGACCGTGATTTCAGAGCGACCCATCACATTGGTCAACACAGATGCAGGAGCCAAAAGCTGTAATGCAAAGCGCAGCGAAGTTCGCTTACCTAGCTCGGTGAGTTTGTTTAAAGCATCTTCGCTCACAGCGATGCCCTCTGTCGCAGTGCGAATACGAATGACTTGCCGGATTTCATCTTCAACATACGGAAGAGTGCGAACGATCATGCAGCGATCGAGCAAGTCGAGGGGAATGCCGTGTGGAGCCACAACACCTGCACTCAGACCGCCTTCAAATTCTGTACCCCGCACAGTCGATTGACCACGGTTCGTAGCAAGAATCACATGCGGGCTAATGGTTGACTCCAGAGCCCGATTCAAGTACGTGAAACATTCCATATCAAGCATGTGAACCTCATCGATAAACAGAACGCCAGGCACAAGTTCGGCAATTCCCTGTTGAATATATTTGTCAACGACCCTGTTGATCTCATTACGCAATTTGTCTGTTACTTCTGTGCGGCGACCCTTGACGAGCTGGCTCACTACACTCATGATATCTTGACCACCCTGCGGCTTAGCATTTGCCATGTCGAGATCATGCAAAGTAACGTCCTGTACAACCTCTTTTCGCTTCTGTACATCTCCTTTTGGTAGTGCCACGTACTCATCAGCCTCCAGATCAAATTCGGTTGCATACGCATCAGAGCGACCGACACGCTTTACCGCACCGGTGTTCGCCTCGATGTAGATGACATCACCAACAGCGATGCGCTCCTTCAAAATGCTCTCGTAGATGCTAGGATCCAATCGCAGTTGTTTGGTTCCCTTGACAGTCTTGAGTGCAATCACCACGTGCACAATGGTTTTGCCGTAACCAGACAATGGGTTTTCAGCCTCAGTGGGCGTGAGCTCAGTCAGCTCACCTTCGTACACCTCTTTGGTTTCACGCACTCGAAGTCCAATAGCGCGTCGGAAGTTCTCCATCAAAACCTCGGTTTTTTTTACCTCTGAGCTGTAAACTTCAGATCCAACCATGGGGCAGAACGGCACCTTATGGCCGAGTTCATGCGCCATACCGAGCGCTAAAGCAGTTTTTCCTGTGCCAGGACCTCCCGCAAGCAAAAGTGCACGACCAGCAAATTTCTTTTGGCGGATCAAATCGAGCACAAGACCACAAGCCTCCCGCGCTGACTTTTGGCCTACAAAGCCGCGGGCACTTGGTAGAGCCACGCCATATTCATCGAGGCCGAGACCCTTAATATGCGAATGAGTAGCAATGCGAGCTTCGCGTGAGCTAGAAGAGCTCGCATTGGAAATAGGAACAGCACCAGCACCACTGTGTGACGGAGCCACTGCACTCATTATGGCTTGTGTGAGAACGCTGTAAAAGCCGCGGGCGACGCGCTAGCCATCCAACGTGGCTGACGTTTGGCCACATGGCACCACGTGCGAGAATTTTTTTTTCCTCTTTTTTCAAGCACCTTGGATACGCACAGAACAATCGTTGCCCACTTCTACGTTCTCTTGCTGTTGTCGCAATGGCCAAGGTTGCTTCGAGTGGTGACATTCTTCCTATTTCCGAAGCCAAAAATGAGCTCACCAAGTATGAGCACTCTGATGGTCTTAGTATGAGTGAGCTCATTGACTCGCGCAAGAATGGCGGTCTCACGTACAACGACTTTTTGGTGCTGCCGGGCTACATCGATTTCCCTGCATCCAAGGTGGATCTTCGTACGCGTGTAACTAAAAACATTGTCCTCAACACACCTTTTATCTCTAGTCCTATGGACACGGTGACAGAAGTGCAGATGGCTATTTCGATTGCATTAATGGGTGGTATGGGTGTCATCCACAACAATATGTCGCCGCAAGAACAGGCATCGATGGTCCGGAAAGTCAAGATGTTTGAGAATGGATTCATTACAGACCCTATGGTACTAAGCACGCGCGAGACTGTTGGCGATGTGCTGGAGATCAAGGAGCGTCTGGGCTTTGCGGGCATTCCCATCACAGGTACGTTTGAGTTTAGTGGGGCGCGGCTTGAGGAAAAAGTGATGAAACCTGTATACTGCTGTAACCTTCGTTCTGCATAGGTCATGCCTGAGCTGGGTTTGACGATGCAGATTCAATTACCTATGTCCACTGATACCTCTGCTGTTGCTACACTTGCTTCGCGAAGAGCCAATGCTAACCTAAACAGAGTCGGGCTCATTAAAGAGCAAACTGCTAGGTATTGTGACAGCGCGTGACATTCAGTTCCGCGATCCTTCAACGCCCCTTGTCGAGGTGATGACGCGCGACCTTGTCACAGCGCCTTTGGGTGTAACGCTGGAAGAGGCTAATCGCATTCTGCGTGACAGTAAGAAGGGCAAGCTTCCGATTGTAAATGAAACAGGTGACCTGGTTGCATTGCTTGCTCGCTCAGACTTGCTGAAGAACCAGGACTATCCACTTGCTTCGAAGAGTCCTGAAAGCAAGCAGCTATACTGTGCTGCAGCCATTGGCACTCGCCCCCATGACCGGGAGCGTCTAGCGATGCTGGTCGAAGCTGGCCTTGATGTCGTTGTTCTTGACTCATCGCAGGGCAACTCAGTGTTCCAAGTTGACATGATTGCTTGGATTAAACAGACATATCCCAACCTCCAGGTGGTGGCTGGTAACGTTGTTACTCGTGAACAGGCTGCGACGCTCATTCATGCCGGTGCTGACGCTCTCCGCGTGGGTATGGGTAGTGGCTCGATTTGCATTACCCAGGAAGTCATGGCTGTAGGACGTCCCCAAGGCACAGCTGTGCGTCAAGTGGCTGAGTATGCCAAACGCTTTGGCGTGCCTGTGATCGCTGACGGCGGTATTCAAAACGTGGGCCACATTGCCAAAGCATTGTGTCTAGGTGCAAGTGCTGTGATGATGGGTGGTCTTCTCGCTGGTACGACGGAGAGCCCCGGTGAATACTTTTACCGCGAGGGCCAGCGACTGAAGGGATATCGCGGTATGGGCTCAATTGAGGCTATGGAACACCAGAGCAAGAAACGCCGCTTCGACGGTTCAACGGGTCGAGCGTCGAAGAAGGTGGACGAAGTCACTGCTGACACGGCCAATGAGAACGCCGCTACACAACGCTACTTCTCTGAGAGCGATGCCGTTAAAGTCGCCCAAGGTGTATCTGGTTCTGTACAAGACAAGGGCAGTGTGACCAAGTTCCTGCCATACCTCTACACCGGCCTGCAGCATTCTCTCCAAGACATGGGTGTTCCTAGCGTCGATGACCTGCGCGATAATGTGGTGTCTGGAAAGGTGCGCTTTGAACTCCGTACCGCCAGTGCGCAATTGGAGGGCGGTGTGCACGGCCTCCAGCACTATGAAAAGCGCTTGTTTGTAGGATCGTGATGCTCTGTTCAATGTGACACGTGACCTTTGTGCATTTCGCCCGACCAGCGTCCTTTTCGACGCGACTGCAGATAATACGTCCCATAACAATACTATCTACGCGAGAGTGTTTGTGTCCTAGTCGCTCATCGGCGAGAGTAGGATGCAGAAACGTGCTGAATCAGGCAACACTAATCAGGGTGCGGGAGCGGCAAAGAAAATCAAGACGGAAAGCGCTTCTGATGATGCTGTGCTCCGTCTTCCTTCTGGTCATCCCAGCCCTTCTCCAATGCCTGCTCCAGGGTCTGACCCGTCCGTGACAGCTGCATCACCATCACTATCTAATTTCGATAAGCTTGTAAGTCTTGCGGCACAGCGTAGTGATGCAACAAATGGCGCATCTCTTTCGAATCAAAATGATGCCGCTCCGTTGAACCTACCGGCTCAAACTGTCCCCTCCCCGACCGCTTCATCCCTTCCTCTTTCATTACAGAGGCTTCAAGCGATGACCAACTCATTGATGTTATGGGATACAGTGGGGTTGATCTACGTGCTGAGGAGGCATTCATTCAGCAAAATGGATCTTCATGGGATGATTCACATACCGCTTCTGCGATTCATGCTGCTGGACTTGTACATGGCTTGTATCTTAATGTATACCCTCTTTCTAGCATGGTCCATCGTATTGCAAGACAGTATGGCCTCAGTGTTAATGCTGCCACGCTAGACTATTTGTCTATTGCCACACGCATGCGATTCCGCAATTTGCTCGAGTCCATGGTTCGTGCATCTCGTCATCGAGCATGGTCTACGCATCAGCGCAGTCCACCTATGTACTTGGAGACGCTCCCAGATGGATCAAGGAAAGCCATGTATCATGAAGAATTGATATCCAATCCTGTGAAGCAACTTGCAGGGATTGAGAAGGCTGAACGTATTGAAGAAGGCAACTGGCGACGTATGCGAATCGAGCGTGAAGAAAATGAGGCTGCCGCTTTAGAAGCTGGTGGTGACGATGGCACACCTAAAGGCAAAAAACGCACAGGTACATCCTCGCGTAACCTCTCTGAAGATGTACGGAAGCGCTTGGCTGACAGTACCGCTATGCGACATCTGGGAGCTAACAACATGGCATCCAAGTATTCGTGGCTTCAGTCACCGAGCACAAGAACAACTGCATCATCGCGAATCCGTGACACAACAGAGCCGACGTCAGCATCAAATTCACCAGCTCCTAAAGCAAATTCAGCTTTACCGAAGCCTAAATTTGCACCAAGTGCTAATCGGCGCGGTACAGCAGCGCAAGCTGCCCATGCTGGTGCATGGAGTGATGTTGCACTTCGCCAAGCAGCCCAGCGAGAACAGGAGCGTGTGGCTCGCTCCCGCGTTACTTTGCACGATGCGCTCTCAGCTCTGGAACGCGAGCATGCTGGCGGAGCTGGTAGTGGTGCCGGTCGCCGTGTATTATATATGGCGCAGGCGTATGGGAGTGGTCGTTGCTCTTTATAGATTAATTATTCAGCTGACATTTTTTGTAAACTCGAAAGCACCTACCGACGAACTGCGACAGTGACGACCTGAATGCGGTCTTATGCGCACACAATGCCTCAAGTAGGAGATATTACGAGTGGTATCTATACAACTAGTATCAAGCGTGTTGCTATCATAACATCAATCACGATCTGCTTAGCCATTTGCGTTTTTTCAAGTTGCGTTGTTGCGACATTCTTGCCCGACGCTTCTGCCTGAGAAGTCTGGACGAGTGGCGCTCTTTTATGTGACGTCGATCGAAGACCTCTGAATTTT
>ERZ782882.271-NODE-271-length-9498-cov-3.276501_pt1 | contig 9498 bp, 4 predicted proteins | sample MGYA00466090_ERZ782882 | MGnify/ENA primary metagenome ERZ782882 (study PRJEB29894, sample SAMN03576369) | human skin metagenome | biome: human skin; feature: right retroauricular crease; material: organic_material | host: Homo sapiens | place: Italy: Trento... | reverse complement strand
GGAATCTGATCTAACTCTAAATTAGAGCAAGATGAAGTTTCTTGGGCCGCTTGAGAAGGTGACCATTTGAGAAGAACCACTTTGATTAGTGGCGCATCCTTTTGAACAACCTCGGGCGATAATACCACGGAAAGAAGCCATAATGGAGCCAGTAATTCAAGCAATGGAGCATCTGTGCCAACAGATCCAACAGTACCATGGTATAGCATTACCTGTCTACCATTTTCACGATCGACACGGGAAATCTGAATCGATGTGGTGTCTGAGAATTGAATCTTAGGTATACCTGTCAATGGCGACTTTTCGCGCCACGAGCCAGACAACAACGATGCCAAGTCTCTCAAGTAGTCTTGAGGAACTTCTTCAATCTTAGGGGCCATAAATGATGCATTTTGAATTCTTCGCTTGGAAGCATTTCGACGGAAACTGCCAAAAAATGTGTTGCCAGAATCTGATGATTGTGACGCCACCTGCTCTTCTGTATTGAGAGCTTGCTTGTTAGTCATTTCATGTAAAAAGCGAACAATATCGTGCATCAGAGGTGATTCTGGGATGCTTATTGATAATGAGTCTTTATCCTTGGCCGAATTGCTGCCTGTCATTTCTGCAAGAATAGCATGAAAGTGTTGATATGGAGCAGAATTCGGACCTGGTGGGTTGGGCAGTTGCGAAATAGGCATATGCATTAGAGCCTCAGGAGAGATGTTTAGTCGCTTAATCCAATTAAGCAACATTAGCTGCCCATCTTTGATATCGCTGCGCATCTCTGATTCTGACAAGAGTAAATTCTTGAACAAGTTTCGCAAAACACAAATACCGAGAATCACGCGATCTTCTGTCCACCTCGAAGTCGGTGAATTTCCAAGTAATTCATGCAATTCATCCAAATACATGCTTGATAACCATAGGTTAGACTGGTCAATCGTTATTGTGAGGCGACCGTCTGACGTGTCGATTGAGCACCACGGAATGACACAGCCCTCACCCTCAATAAGATGTTGCACAAATTCAAGAGTGCTGCTTGGCGAATGTTGTGGCTGCCACGCTGACGTGCAATTGTTGGACATAGCAGCGGCGAAGAGATCATTTACATTGAAAGTACCGATACATGAACCATGAAAAACGTTCCAAAGTACCACAACACCTCCAGAATCGATGGTCAATGCATGCATGCGATCATTAAGCATAGTGCCACGGAGAATGCCATGATAACCAAAAACTTCTCGCATGGGCTGACTAGACAGAGGAGTGGCCTCAGATGCCACCAATGGGAGTTCACTTTGATTTGGGCGATAGTTTGGTGCATTTGAGTTGAAGAGGTGAAACACGGCAGAATCGTGCAAATTTACTTGACTAGATTTGAACATATTTAGATCAGAAGTGTCTTGCCAGCATCGGAAGGTAGGTGATAAGGAATTCGAAGTCCAAACAAACTTGTCCTGGTAGGCCACGATGCTTGTGATGCCTGACCCATGAACAGAATTATCTTGCGCCTCGTGAGCAAGTACAATGCATTGATCATTTTCTGCGTGCCCGCTAGGATCTAAAGAAACCTTGCATAAGAAACCGTCTCGATCACCAGAATAGAAAGTTGACATGTTTTCGTCGTCACTGAATAGCTTCCATACACTTGTGTTATGATGTGTGTAAGTATGCATGCACCTCCGCTCATTTGTTGACCAAAGACGAACAGTTGAGTCTGATGAACCTGATATAACGTGTGTTCCATCGGAGCTCATTATCATTGTACGAATGAGATCTTCATGTCCGACAAGCTCAAATGCCGAGTCCCGCATGCGAGGATCCCATCCATGAACAACACCATCAAGTCCAGCGGTAGCAATGACACTCCCAGAATGATTACTAGCAACGGAGTAAATGCTTGAAGGTGTCCGAATCTGCCACATGGGTTTTTTACGCCCTTCTCGCAAATCCCAAAGGCACAAATGATGATCTAAGGAGCCACTAGCGACCCAATCGGAGGCGTTAGATGGTGCCAAAGCTTTCACATAATCTTTGTGAGTGCCTAGTTCTAATGCAGAATGTGCGGTATCGATACTCCACGCCTTGATTGTACAGTCAGATGAACAAGTCAGTACTGTACTTAAATGCGAACAATACTTCATATCCCAGATCCAGCTCCTATGCGGCCTAAATTTTGAATTAAGTCTAGGGGTTGCTGTCATATTTTGATGGTCTAGATCCCATACACACACAAGACCATCGACACCCGCACTAAAAAGACGTGTGCCGTTAGACCGCACGTCCAAAGCAAGTGCATTAACTGGTCTAAGATGTTGTGGTTGTAGATCCTCTGGTGGCATAGACCTTGTGCATTGTTGGTAATCCTCAGAATACCGAATTTTAGGAAACGGCGAGCCATTTACTGTTCGTGCAAGTGGCCTTTCTTTCGAAGCAGGAAGGTGCAAGACTGGCAAAGAGTGCGCGATCGAATTGTCTTCATTTGGTACATACCGATGCGCATTGTCATCTTGGAATGATAAAATAGATGGAAGCGTGTATGAAACACGTATAGGTGGCGCATTGCCAAGCTGATCCAGCGCTGTACGATGCGCCATTGATGGACGTGGAAAAGATTCGTTGGTTCCAAGACGAGTGGAGAAGCCTTAGCGGGGATCAAATCGCGCTAGTATGAAGAGCCAAAGCTTATGGAGTCACTATTACGAGCAACACATGCAGGGCTACTTATGGACCAGGAGCATCGCCCTTTAGGGAACTACGACCAGCACGCAAAATTTCGTCCACGGAAAGCAGGTTCGATGCAATCACAGCACTGCTGTGAATCATATGACGCTTGACACGGTAGTTATCCCAAACGCCGCACGAGATGGGATCCATGCACTCTCCGGTTTGCGTATCAAGTCCCACAACATGACCCTCAGCGCATTCGTCTTGCAAGTTCACAATCGAGTCCTGGATATCAAGACCAGCATTGTTTGCCAAAGTTTTGGGAATGACCATGAGAGCTTGGGCAAATGCTTCAACGCCAAGCTTAGCTCGACCTTTGGCATTTCGACGCACATTGTCAAGGAGATGGGCGGCAGCTGCAACCTCGAAAGCACCAGCACCAGGAACCAAGCTATTGTCTTCGATGGCATTCTTCACGCTACGCAGACCGTCGCGGATGGCATCCTGGATTTGGTTTAGCGTGTGCGTGTTAGGTCCTTTGATAAGCAGCGTAACGCTCTTTGGATCCTTTACATCTTCAACGAATGTGTACTTTTCTTCTCCAAGTGTATGTTCGTACACAAGGCCCGCCCAACCAAGTACATCAGGCGACAGGTCGTCCACGCTGTTCTGGGCAACACCACCACAGCACAGTTGCAAACGCTCCATGTTTCGACGCTTAGCGCGACGAAGAGCAAAAATGCCATTCTTTGCTAGAATGTCAAGTGACATTGGGTCGATACCTTTCTGGTTAAAAATAACAAACGACTTGCGCTCCGACTCCGGCGTGTTAGCAGGCGCATCGCACACTTGGTTCTTGAGCTCAACAATCTTTTTCAATTTCGCATCAACGAAGCGACGCTCTGACTCGACCAGTTTTTCGCGCTGCTCAGCAGACGAGTAGAAGAAACCTGAGTTGACTTCGGTCTTTTCGTATTCCAGACTCACATTCAGTGTTAAAACGTATGCATTGCGCACCCGTTTGGGCATATCAGGGTGACGCGCACCATGATCCATAACAAGACCACGAACCAGCTGACTGTCTGTAGCACTCTTGTGCTGCATTTTCATAATTTCGACCATATGTAAGTCAATAGGATCGCGTGTCTTCCACTCGCCCACACGCTCCGAGCTTCCGTCTTCTTTGAGCGAAGGTACCTCGGAAGAGCCCGTGGTTTGTGGCTTAATAGCCAGAACTGCATCAACTACACCCTCTGCTAGTTGTTTGGCTAGCTTTGTGGGAAGCTTAGTGGCGAGAGCTGTGTTAGCAACAGCCAGAAGCGTGGCCCGATCGCCTTGCATCGGTTGTTTAAACTGTTCAAGGAATTGCAATGTACCCGCTTTAGCGACATCAAATCCTTCCGAAATCACGCGGGAATGCACGCCCTCTTGAATGTAGCGCTCGGCCTGTTTCAATAGTTCACCAACCAGCAGGACAACGCTTGTTGTGCCGTCACCACATTGTTCATCCTGCGCTACAGCAGTCCTTGCGATCATGGCAGCCGTTGGATTCTGAATTTGCATCTCAGTCAACAAGACCTTGCCATCCTTGGTCATCTTAAGGTTTCCAGAGCCATCGACAAGCATTTTGAGCGTACCACGAGGACCTAGGTTGGAACGTACGACCTGTGCTAGACCCACAGCACCGGCAATATTCACTTGTAACGCTTGAAACCTACGCACAGATTCTGCGCGTGGGTTGATGAGCTCAACTGCTGACATTGTCAACGGATTGCGACAAGAAAAAAGCGAGGCTTTGCTGGAAACCCGCGAATCTTGGTCGATCGACGATGACGTCGGCAAACTCTTACACGCATAATTCCACAATTCCAAGGAATATCATTCCCCAGCGCATATCATGTGGTATTTACACGCAGTAGATTATCACAACATAGCTACAGATGAAGTTCATTCAAGATGCGTTTGGCTAAAGCTTGATATTGCCAAGGGTTTCCAGATACGCGTCTAAATTGGATCCCATTCATGCCAAGCAATAAAGGGACCTTGACAAGACAGATCTCAAAGCAGACTTCAGCCTCTTCGTTACAGGGCAAAGGTTTGTTCACACCGGTTCTTAATGAAGGAGCGTCGGAGTAAGACGTAGCCAGTACGACATCAGATTGACCTGAGCGATCGATGGGAACATCGCCAACGCCTGTGGCAGCAATGGGGGTGGGATCATTCATAGAATCGGTTGCAGGGGCCGAGGTCATGTCCGTGAATGCCTCAGTGGGAGCAAATTGTGCATCGGTATCCATGAGAGGACCAGTATATAAGCATTCGAAGCCGCTTTTTAATTCTGTGTACTGGATCCTGAATTGCTCGAATACACGAATCAAATCCCGTCGAATCATTACACGCGGCCGACGGCTCGTAGTTTGCACGCTGAAGAGCCCTTTCAAGAAAACAGGCTTGGATGCATCCTCGTTCGAAGATGGAGAAGGCATTTCAAGCGGTAAGTTTTGTTGATTGGAATCCATAGCATATATATGCGCATTCTCTGATGCCAGTTCTTGCGGCACGAACGTGTCACTTGTTTCGTGCGTAGGTCGAACAGACATAGTACCAAATCTCCGCGTGAGATTTGGCCCAGGGTCGGTAAATACGGTTGCTGCTGAGTTAGCTGCCTCAGAAACACTAGGCAGAAGGTTCTTACCTGCCTCAGACTGGATCGCATCCAGTGTAGGCAGTGGTCGCGCGCCAGACGTGGAAAATGCCATAGAGGCATGTCGGTCCTGTAGAGACTTGAGTTGATCGGCGTGCCGGGCATGCATCATGCTTACACTTCGCTGCGGCATAGCGGTACGGTGAAAAGCAGGTGGCACTTGTGATGCGTCAGTTGTCATGAAAGATGCCTTCGGAGGAGCACGCAAGCTCGATTCCAGTTCATCGACACGTGCTAGAGGACGCGGAGGACCTAACATAATGCCTTGTGGCTGAGATTTTTGGCGTGACTCAAATACAGGAGTTTTGGATTCAGACTGGGGTGGGGCCATCATAACAGCAGTAGGAGGTGGAAGTGATGGGGTCACAGGAAGAGTTACAGCCGCAGACATAGTCCGCGATGACACATGCGTTTTCTCTGGTGGTCGAATAATTGATGAGGATTTGTCTGGAGCGAAGCGTGCCAGGGGTACCGGTGAAGCAAATGTGGTAGCGCCATACGCGGAAACCCGATCAATATGATCATGAGCGGCCGATTCTGGAACATCGAGGGCAGGTTTGTGATTAAATGTCGGCACAGGACCCGGCTCAGAGAGTAGCAACTCAGAGGAGCTATAAATTTCCTGCCCCAACTTCTCGCGATCCATTTTCTCCTTTACAAGAAAATAAATTGAAATGAGGGGATGGAAACCATAGCATGGATGCAGCGGCCCCTTAACACCAGGCGTGCTTTCTTCTGCATCAGACACGTCCTGCACATCTGATGAGGATCGGGACAGGTGTCGGTGATAAAAGTTGATTCCTGCGGAAATTTGGCGTGACAGTCGATTTCCACGGGGAACGGACTCGGGTGCAGCAGATTGAACGAGTCCAACTGCTTCTATAGCAGCAGAGGCCATCGCTGGATCTTCGTGTCGTGCCACTGCTGCAACATATTCTTCGCTGCATAAAAGTTTTTTCAGTTCTTGGTGAATTTCCTGAGGAGAACCGAATTCGAACCCTGTCATGCGTTCAATCACGGCAGGATCTAGGCTCGCAGCTGTGAGAGGCTTGCGTTTCGGGAGATACGCTGGTTCAGGTGCGCCGTGGTCTTGCAGCATCCATGGATGTGATACGATTTCGTTGAGTGATGCTCGTGTATGTGGGTTTACATCGATCATGCGAGATAGAATGTGTTTACAGTTCGCACTTAGCCAGTTGGGATAATCTACAAGGCCGCGTTTGATACGAGCATGAAGCACAGGCATGCTCTGGTCATCAAACGGAACCTTACCACACACCAAGACGTACAGTACCACTCCAAAACTCCAAACATCCACCTCTGGGCCAGTATAAACACGTGCATTTAGCAACTCTGGAGCAGCAAAGTACAGTGAGCCACAGAAGGTGTTCAGATGACCTTGAGGCTTGAATACGTTGCTGAGTCCAAAATCGATAATTTTGATATTCCCTGACTTTGAAATGAGAATGTTTTCGATCTTTAGGTCACGATGCACGATACTGTTTGCGTGGCAGTATTGCAACGCGCTACCAATTTGGCGTGCAAAGTTTCGAGCAGATCGCTCACGCAAGCGGCCATGAGAAATGATATAGTCAAGCATTTGACCGCCGTTAATATGTTCGAAAACCATATAATGATGGTTTGGATGGGTGATAAACTCGCGCATACGACACACGTAGGGATGACGTAACAACATCTGCAAACTTGCCTCGCGAATGACGCGCACCTCCTTGGAAAAGTCTTTCGCTTTGGCTCGATTTATGGTTGCTTCTAGTTCATCTTCTGTCATAGGCAGGCCACTATGCTTTGACTTTCCGCGTGACTGCTTGACTGCGTTAAGGGACGTGTTGCGTGGCACAATTTTGACAGCCACCTTCTGTCCATCCGTCTTACAGTAACCAAACTTAACTTTACCCATGCTTCCTGCACCAATGGTGCGCCCTAACATGTAGTCACCCAAGTTCCATCGAAATTGGTCTTCATGCGGCCGTGGCAAAGGTTTGGATGGTGGATCGGGAGGCATTTCACGTTGCAATGATGTTTTGTCAGAAGGGAAAATTGTAGGGCGCCTCGGCTCTGGCACATTTGCAGTCGCTTGCGCAATAGAAGGCTGTCGAGATGCATGGTGAGAGGACTGATCTGTAAGGGGCTGCAAAGCTTGAAGTGCCTCAATATCGACCAATCCTGTATTATCAAGCGTATTAGGGTTAAAGCGCGACTCCTGTACAACCGGTCGCAAAGGTGAACTAGTACGCTTTGGAACTGGTGGCGAAGCGCTTGTTACAAATGGCTGAGCAGAATAAGAGGGAAAGTATCCTAGATCATTTTTAGTGTTGACTGATGCACTAACTTGTTCAGGAACTGCGATCGTTGGAAGAGTTGCCGAATGACGCAAAGAGCTGGTTGCTTCTGTAAATTTTCTCGATGTTTTACGTTTGGAGGGAGTTTGATCAGGGTGAAACATGAGTTGCTACACAAATCGACGTAAAGTGTAGCAACTGCGAGACAAATCGGAGAAACAAGTTTCTCAAATAAGTGAGCGTGGAAATTGTCTTGATTAACCCAAAAGTCTTGCTGAATATGTATTGTGCTCGTTTGTTGATACAACTTGTGTCGGCGTCGATACTCTATCCGATCTGAGTTGCAATGGTGATATAGTTGTCGTCTCGCCACTCCTACCGCCGAAACCCAAAATGCGAGTGCGCCTCTCCACTTTTTTGATCTTCGGGTCGGTTGGGCCGACGAACAGGCACATTTAGTCATTCCTGCATCCAAAAGCTAGGGCGGCTCTAATCCTATATGCGTTTCACCGCAGTCACCCCGCCAAAATAGGTACGTGCACTATGCGCGAAAAAATCGACGCCGCTGTTCGGACCTCCATTCTCGGCACGAATCGAAGACCCACATGGTTGAACCCACTACCTTAATCAATATTGAACATGACTTATTTACTCCCATAGAATCTACGCCCTATATGGCCCCCATCGAGGAACGCAGTGCATCTACTAATTGCGCTATCTTGCTACATTTACACAGCTTAAGCAAAGATATATATAAAGACTAGTTCAAGACGTTCTAAAGACACTCATATGCTATGCTTAAATGTGCCGGCATTATTAGAGCTTGGCATCCACAAGAGTTCCGATCTTGAACTTGGGTGCAACTTCCTTAAGTACATGATCAGGATGGAAATTCATAAATTTATCCGTTGCGTCCTTTCCGACGTTCTTCAGCAATATCTTGCGACCACCGGGGTGTTCGTCGAGCCATTCTGTGACATCATACACATCACCCTTGATAATAACCCAGGCCGAGGTTTCTATTGAGTATGAATACAATAAGATGAAGCAATTCACGTACCTGAGGCGTGCTGTTTCACTTCCTCCATTGTGATCTTGCTCGACATCGTGGTTTGGTCTGTGGTGACTAGATCCAAAGACGCCATTCAAATCAGCGGTACAAAGACCCAATCATATAGCGCCTATTGCATGGCGCGCTCCGTCTAATATTTGTCAGCATATGTAAACATCAATGAAACTAATTGTGCGGGTGCTCCCAGAATTCGTCGCGATCCATGGACCCTGCGATGGGGGAACGAGGCACGAAACGGTCGCTGGAGGTGTGTAAATTAATTCATTGTTTTTTGACCGTGTAGCTGTACCAGACTGAAGAAGATGATGTTGCAGATGTGCCTTCTTTGACAGAATTGCCGCCCTCATCCTCTGCTGCGACCGTGCCGCGTCAGAAGCATGGTGGTGGCCTTGGCACACCTTCCGGTGCAATGACAGTCATTAGTGGATTTTCAGATGAAAATGATCCTATTGCCACTGTGCTTAACAAGCATGGATTGGGCTGGCCAGGTATGCTGACATTCTGATTGACAATTACAGCAAAGTCCACACTCAACCGTCTGAATTACACCCCAGAAGAGTCATCTGCCAATGAGGAAAAGCTTGCAGGTGCTGTACGCACTATTCTTGAATGCCTCGGTGAAGATCCCGATCGATCAGGGCTAAAGGATACCCCAAAAAGATATGCAAGGGCGCTTCTGTGGATGACGAAAGGATATGAAGAGCGACTCTGTGACGTCATTTCCAATGCTATTTTCGACGAAAACCATGATGAAATGGTCATTGTGCGTGACA
>ERZ782882.255-NODE-255-length-9824-cov-3.345276_pt1 | contig 9824 bp, 5 predicted proteins | sample MGYA00466090_ERZ782882 | MGnify/ENA primary metagenome ERZ782882 (study PRJEB29894, sample SAMN03576369) | human skin metagenome | biome: human skin; feature: right retroauricular crease; material: organic_material | host: Homo sapiens | place: Italy: Trento... | reverse complement strand
ATTGACGCGGTGAACGGCGCTCTGTCTAAGAAGGAGGGCAAGACGCGCCTGCTCAACATTGTCATGCAGCTGCGCAAATGCTGCAACCATCCGTACCTCTTTGATGGCGCCGAACCAGGGCCGCCCTACACGACCGACGAGCATCTCGTGTACAATAGTGGCAAGATGGACATCCTCGATAAGCTGCTCAAGAAGATGAGGGAGCGCGGCTCGCGTGTGCTCATTTTCTGTCAGATGAGCCGTATGCTCGATATCCTTGAGGACTACTGCCTGTTCCGCGAGTTCCCCTACTGCCGCATTGACGGCAGCTCCGTGCACGAAGACCGTATTGCGGCGATCGACGAATACAACCGGCCCGGCAGCGACAAGTTTGTGTTTCTGCTGACGACGCGCGCCGGTGGTCTGGGCATCAACCTGACCTCCGCAGACGTTGTCGTGCTGTTCGACAGCGATTGGAATCCGCAGGCGGATCTGCAGGCCATGGACCGTGCGCACCGTATCGGCCAGAAGAAGCAGGTGTACGTGTACCGCCTCGTGACAGATCATTCGATTGAGGAGCGCATTCTTGAGCGTGCCGCACAGAAGCTGCGTCTCGACCAGCTCGTCATCCAACAGGGTCGAAGCAGTGCCGCCAGTCAGCCTAAAGGCGCTGGCCAGAAGGAAGACTTGGTCGACATGATCCAGCACGGCGCTGAGCGCATCATCAATGACAAGGCGTCGATGGATGTCAAGGATGACATTGACGCGATCATTGCACAGGGCGAGGCACGCACTGCCGAGCTGCAGGCCAAATACCGGCAGTACACGAGCCTCGATGAGCTGACCAACATCAAGAGCGAGTCGGCCTATGCCTGGGAGGGCGAGGAGTACAAGGGCGCCGCCGCCCGCCGCCCCGGCATCTGGATCGAGCCCGCCAAGCGCGAGCGCAAGCAAAATTACTCGATCGACAGCTACTACCGCGATGCGATGCGTACGACGACCAAGCCGGCTGCCCCCAAGGCGCCGCGTGCGCCGCGCCAGGTCGCCACGCCCGAATGGCAGTTCTATCCGCCGCGCTTTATCGAGCTACAGACGCGTGAGACGGCTGCCTACCAACGCAGCCTCCATTACCAAGTCCCGCCGCCCGAGTCTGGCGACGCGGCCGCCGAGGCGCAGCGTGCGGAGGAACAGGCGCGCATCGATCACGCCGAGCCGCTGACCGAGGCCGAGCAGGCCGAGAAGGAAGCGCTGGCCTCCCAAGGATGGAGCCAGTGGCACCGGCGCGACTTTCAGCAGTACGTCAAGGCGTGCGAGAAGCACGGACGCACATCGCATGCGGCGATCGCCGACGACATGCAGGCGGGCGGCAGCGACAAGACCGTGGATGATGTGCGTGCGTATGCGGACGTGTTCTGGGAGCACGTGCACGAACTGAGTGATGGCGACCGCATCGTGCAGCGGGTCGAGGAGGGCGAGAGCAAGCGCCGCCGCCTGGCAGAGCATGAGCGGATGTTGCGCCGCAAGGTCCAGGCGTACGACGAGCCGCTCCATGAGCTGCGCCTTTCGTACAACCAGACGCGCGGCAAGGCCTACTCGGAGGAGGAGGACCGCTTTCTGCTCGTGCGTCTCGCAGACTATGGCCTCGGCGCCGACGACGTGTACGAGCGCGTGCGTGCCGATGTGCTGGGGTACCCTGAGTTCCGCTTCAACTGGTTCATTAAGAGTCGTACGCCGCAAGAGCTCGCCCGCCGCTGCCACACGCTTCTCCTACTTGTGATGAAGGAGCAGGAGGAGGAGGAGCGCGAGGCGGCGAACAAGACGCACAAGAAGCGCCGAGCCTCTGGCGCCTCGCCGCGTCCGTCGAGTAGAGCCCGACGATAGTCTCCACACACGAGGCGCCGTTGCCAGACTGGGAATTATGGCCCACGCACGCCCGGTGTTTTTTTCCTTCTTGCCCCCAACACGACAGAACGATGAATGCCGGTGAACTGCTCACCCACTCCCTGTCGCCGGACCATGCCACCCGACAGGCCGCCGAGCAGGCGCTGGAGGCAGCGGCGCGTGATAGCTACCCCATGTACATGACATCGCTGTCGAGTGAGATGGCGTCGGAGGCTGCCCTCGTGCACATCCGCACCGCCTCCGGCCTCGCTCTCAAAAACGCGCTCGTGGCGCGCGAGGCCCGGCGTGCGCAGGACTATGCCGACCGCTGGACGGCGCTTTCGGCAGAAGCGCGCGATCAGGTCAAGAGCAAGGTGCTCATGACGCTGAGCAGCAGCGAGCCTCGTGCCGGCACCGTCGCGGCGCAAGTCACCGCCGCCATCGCCGCCATCGAACTGCCGCGCGGCATGTGGCCGGACCTCGTGTCGCAGCTTCTCGCGGCGATCGGTGATCTGCACAACCCGTGCCAGCGCCAGGCGGCGCTCCAGGCCATCGGCTTCACGTGTGAAGTCGTCGATCCCGCCGTGCTCGCCGCCCAGTCGAACGAGATCCTCACGGCCGTTATTCAGGGCGCACGGAAAGAGGAGACGTCGCCCGAGGTGCAGCTCGCCGCGCTGCGCGCCCTGCTCAACTCGCTCGAGTTCGTGCGCCTCAACTTTGAGCGCGAGGGCGAGCGCAACTTTATCATGCAGGTCGTCTGCGAGGCGACGCAGTCGCCTCATGTCGCCGTCAAGGTCGCAGCGTTCGAGAACCTTGTGCGGATCATGCAGCTATACTACGACAAGATGCGCTTCTACATGGAGCAGGCGCTTTTTGGCCTCACGGTGCTGGGCATGCGCGATCCCGAGCCGCATGTGGCGCTCCAGGCCGTCGAGTTCTGGTCCACGGTGTGTGATGAGGAAATTGAGCTCTCGCTCGAGGCCGCCGAGGCGCTCGAATTCAACGAGGAGCCTGCACACGTGTCGTACCACTTTGCCCAGATCGCGCTCCCAGAAATCGCGCCGGTGCTCATGGAGCTGCTGGCCCTGCAAGACGAAGATACCGACGAGGACGAGTGGGACACGTCCAAGGCGGCCGGCACCTGTCTTGGCCTGCTTGCGCAGGTCGTCGGCGACCACATCGTCGCGCTCGCCGTGCCGTTTATCGAGGGTAACGTCAAGTCGCCCGACTGGCGCCGCCGCGACGCCGCGCTCATGTGCTTCGGCAGCATCATGGATGGCCCAGAAAGCAAGCTGCTCACGACGCTCGTCACACAGGCGCTGCCGACGGTCCTCGAGACCCTGCACGACCCATCGCCGGCCGTCAAGGACACGACGGCCTGGACGCTCGGCCGCATGTGCGAGTTTGCGCCGGACGCCATCACGCCCGAGCTGCAACTCGGCCCGCTCATCCAGGCGCTGCTGGGCGCGCTGCAAGACGAGCCGCGGATCGTGACGCATGCGTGCTGGGCGCTCATCAACCTGGCCGAGCACAAGGGCATCCTGTCCTCGCTCGACGACCCGGACCCACCCACGACGTCGCTGTCGCCGTACTTTGAGATGATCGTGACGCAGCTCATGCACGTCACGGACCGGCCGAACAACGAGTCGAACAGCCGCACGTCCGCGTACGAGGCCCTGGCCTCGACGATCGCCCACTGCGCCACTGACTGCCTCGCGCACGTCAGCACGGTGCTGGTGCACATTCTAGAGCGCCAGGAGGCGCTCCATGCGATGGTGCCGCAGCTTATTGGTCTTGACGACCGGAACAACTGGGCCGAGCTGCAAAGCAACCTGTGCAGTGTCTTGATCGCTGCCGTGCGTCGTCTGCAGCATGGCATGGCGCCCATCGGCGACCGCCTCATGACCTCGCTGCTCACGCTTATTCAGAACAGTGCGAAGCAGCCGACCGTGCTGGAAGACGCCTTTGTGGCCGTCGGCACGGTGATTGTGGCCCTCGAGGCCGACTTTGAAAAGTACCTCGAGGCGTTCCTGCCGTTCCTCGTCGAGGGCCTGCGCAACCACGAAGAGCACCAGCTGTGCACGATCAGCGTCGGCATCGTCGGCGACGTGTGCCGCTCGCTCGGCGAGAACGCCTCGCGCTATACGGAGACGCTGATTCTCGCGCTCTTGGAAGACTTGCAGAGCCCTCTGCTGCACCGGAACGTCAAGCCTCACATCCTCAGTTGCTTTGGCGATATTGCGCTCGCGATCGGCCCGGCCTTCGAGGCGTACTTGTCGACGGCGATGGCTGTGCTGCAGCAGGCCAGCATGGTGCAAAACGCGCCCGAGTCGACGGACTACGAGATGATGGAGTACGTCAACGACCTTCGCGAGGGCATTGCCGAGGCCTACGTCGGCATTGTGTCGGGCTTCCGCTCGGCGGACAAGGCCGACGTCCTCCTCCCCTACATGGACTATACCATCGCGTTTATCGGCATCGTGGCGTCCGACATGGATCGCTCCGAGACACTGCTGCGAAACACCATCGGTCTCCTGGGCGACATTGCCTCAGCGTACCCGTCCGGGCCCGTCATGGCCAAGCTGCAGCAGCCATGGGTCATGGAGTACATCAAGGTCGGCCGCAGCCGCGGCAACGGTCCCGAGACCCGCAAGACGTCCAACTGGGCGCGCGAGATGCTCAAAAAGGCGGTCGGCGCCCCTGTCCTGTCATAGGATCCATAACGCTGACTAATGTCAAGGTAGCGGCTTCATCGGCCGTGGGCCAGCGCGTGACTCGTCGTTGCCTCTCTGCCAGCATGTCGGAAGAGATTGTGTACGCCAACGACACGCGCGTGACGGGCTACGAGCAGCTCATGTCGCCGCAGGAGCTCATGAGGGAGCTTCCTGTCAGCGACAAGTCGAAGGCTACGATCGCTCGTGCCCGACGCGATGCGGCGCGTGTGATCAACGGCCAGGACGACCGCCTGCTCGTGATCGTCGGTCCCTGCTCGATCCACGACGTCGAGCAGGCGAAGGACTATGCCCGACGACTGCACGAGGCGTACGAGCAGCGCTGGAAGGACGGCCTCGTGGTGATCATGCGCGCGTACTTTGAAAAGCCGCGCACCACGGTCGGCTGGAAGGGTCTGATCAACGACCCTGACCTGGACGGCTCGTTCAAGATCAACTCGGGTCTGCGTGTGGCGCGCCAGCTCCTCCTCGATCTCACGAGCATGGGCGTGCCCGTGGCGTGCGAGGTGCTCGATACCATCTCGCCACAGTACCTCTCGGACCTGTACTCGTGGGGTGCGATCGGCGCGCGTACGACCGAGTCGCAGCTGCACCGCGAGCTCGTGTCGGGTCTCTCGATGCCGATCGGCTTTAAGAACTCGACGGACGGTGGCATCGGCGTGGCGGTCGATGCGATTCGTGCATCGAGTCAGCCGCATGCGTTCATGGGCGTCACGGACCAGGGCACCGCCGCGATCGTCAAGACGTCGGGCAACACGGACCTGCACATCATCCACCGTGGCGGCAAGAGCGGCACGAACTATGATGCCGCGAGCGTCGAGACCAGCAAGGCCAACCTGCTCAAGGCTTTGCCGGAGCGGCACCCCAGCATCATGATCGACGTGAGCCACGGCAACAGCAACAAGGACTTCCGCAACCAGCCCAAGGGCTCCGCGGACATTGCCGCCCAGCTCGCACGTGGCCAGAAGGCCATCACCGGCATCATGATCGAATCGCACATCCACGAAGGCAAGCAGAGCGAGCCCAAGAACGGGAGCACGCGCGCCGACCTCTCGTACGGCGTGTCGATCACCGACGCGTGCGTCAGCTGGGAGACGACCGTGCACATGCTCGATGAGCTGCACGCAGCGATTCTGCAACGTCGACATGCTACGTAGAGGCCACGCAGACCCACGAGAGGCGTCGTGGACAACGAACGAGGGGATGGGTATCATGTCGTCCACACTAGCGCAAAGGCGCGCGACGCACGCAGAGGGCTGCTCGCAGGCAGCGCGCTCGCCGCCCGCGCATCGAGTTGGAGCACATCGACCCACTCGCGCAAGGCGCTCGACGACGCATTCAGCGCCGAGGCGATCGTGCACAGCGTCAGATGTGTATAAGAGACAGCTCAGCACATAGTCCAGCGTATCGTCCGGCATGTCGTGCGTCAGCATCTTGGCCGACAGCGTGCGCGTCTTGCGCGGCCGCTCGTCGTCGAGGGCGTGCACGCCGTACGCAAAGTTGACCCATTCGCGCTCGACCAGCGCCTCAAAGAGGCGCGGCAGATTGAGCAGCCCTTCGCCGAGACGGACCATGCCCTCCGTCGGGCTCAGACTGAACGTCGGCATGGGCACACGTGGATCCGCGCGCGCCGGCGCATGTTCGCGCCATGCGCCATGCGTGACGTACGTGTCGAGATGCTGTCGAAACACGGTCAGCACCAGCTCCATCACAAGACGCTGCGCGGCGTGCAGCGCCGTGTCCATCGCCTCGCCCGCCTCGCGGACGACGCCCAGCATCTTGGCCCCCGCGCGGATCAGACTCCAGTCGTGCAGCGCATCGAGGTCGTCGGCCAGCGCGAGGTGCATCGTCGCGTTCACACGCGCATGCGACTGGTACCGCTGCCGAAGCAGGTCCATCGTCGACGACAGGCGGTGTGCGACGCCCGGGTCCAGCGCCGCATGCAGCGCCGCCTGCGTATCAGAGAGCGGCGCGCCGAGAGCGTGCGCGCGCTGCAGCGCCTCGGTGCGCAGCGCACGCGCCAGCATGACCTGGTCATGCAGCAGCTCGGCGACGAGTGTCACACACTGCAGCCACGGCGCCATGTCGTCCGACAGGGACGAGACCATCGCGCGGTCGAGCTGCGCGGCAAACGACGGCTGCGTGTCGGACCACGCCTGCTCGATGTACGCCTCTTCCAGCGCGCGGTACGCCGCCTTGAACGGCGCAAAGGCCTCCTCGATATACGGCCGCCAGTCGCGCGAGCCGCGCAGCTGTACGACGGGCTGCGTCGTCGCGCCGCGCAGCAGCGCCTCAAGACGAGCGGCCCACGCATGAGCCACCTCGTACGCCTGGACCATGTCCGGCAGGGGCGCTTGGGCGGTGGCCACGCACGTCGCGAGACTCGGCGAGAGCGTCGCGAGCGTGTGCGCCACGACGACGGCCGCCTCGTTGCCAAAGAGCCGCGGCGCGAACGTGTGCACTTCCTCGTCGGCCAGCGCGCCCAGCGCCTCGCCCAGCTGCGCCATCTTGGCAGGCAGGGTGGCGTCCGTCTCGGCCCATACGCGGTGCACACGCTCAGCACGGGCGGGCAGGTACAGCTCGGCCAGCACGTCGTCCTGGTGAAGGCGGGCATAGACGGCCGCACACAGCTCCATCGCGTCGACGTCGCCCGACGTGATCGCGGCTGCCAGCACGGGCTGCACTTCGCGCAGGAGCGTGTCCGAGAGGCGCGCGAGGACCGCGGTCTGAGCCGACACATGCTCGCTGTGCGCGAATTGCGCGAGAGAGTCGCGCACGTCAGCGATCCGCTGCGCGGCCCGCGCGTAGTCGCGCTCCTGGATGTGTGCATGCACATCCGCCTCGACATACGACCACGCATCGGCCGCCTGGAGCAGGTCGCGCGCTTGCTGCATCCGATGCTGGATGTCCGTGAGACGATGCACGCAGGCCAGCGCGGCCGGGGGCTCGCTGTGGCGCATCGCCTGCAGCGCCGCTCGGAAGTGCGCGGCCTCACGCGCTACCAGCTGCGCCTGTTCAGCCACCAGCGGCACATTCGCGCGCGCGCGCTGGATCTGCCTCTCGATCTCGGCGGCATGCTCTGAGCGCGCCGTGCGAATGCGCCCGTGCAGCTCAGCGAGCCGCGCTTCGACGTGCTGCGCATCCGCCGCGCCACTCTCCGCGACGCGCTGCGTCCAGGATCCCGACGCACGCGATGGCGCCAGGCCCCGCATCTCGCGATTCAGCCACGCCACCGCGTCGGCCTCGGTCATGAGGGGGAGAAGCATCGCCTACGATCACGTGCTATGAGCGACTTAGAGCTTGGTGGGCTGGAACGACACGCCCTTGGCAATGTTGCCCTGCAGACCCTCGACGGCCTGGGACACGAGCTGGCGCTCGTACGACGAGAGCTCGCCGAGGGCGTGGATCTTTTCCACACCGTTCGGGCCCAGCGTGATCGGCACGCTGAAGAAGGGCACGTGGCCGACCACGTCCTGGATCGCGCGGCCTCCGGCCTCGTCCGCCGTCAGGTCAATGTAGCTGTACTCGGGCAGGTCCGACGTAGCGCCCTGCGCGGCAGCGAGCACGGCATTCGCGAAGCGCGCGCCCGCAAAGGCCATCGAGAGCGTAGCACTGCCCGTGTTGTTCTTGGCCTGGATGACCTCGTCACCACCGAACTGGATGCGGTGCGTGAGCTGCTCGATCTGCGCCTGGTCGAGCTGCGCCGCCGGCTGCGTGCGCGACACGAGCGGCACGATCGTCGTGCCGGAGTGGCCACCGACCACAGGCACGTGGAACTTGTCCGCATCCTGCGGACGGCCCGTCGCCTCGGCCACAAACGTCGACGCACGCACGAGGTCGAGCGACGTCACACCAAACAGGCGCTTGGGGTCGAACACGTTGTGCGTCTTGAGCACCTCGGCAAACACGGGCACGAGAGAGTTGACCGGGTTCGAGATGACCAGCACAAACGCCTGCGGCGCCGACTTGGCGATGCCCTCGGCAATGCCGTACGCAATCGAGGCGTTGACGTTGAACAGGTCATCACGCGTCTGGCCAGGCTTGCGCGCCATACCAGCCGGGATGATGATCAGACGCGCGTCCTTCACGGCCTGCGCCAGGCCATCCTGGTCCGGCAGGAAGCCCGAGACGGGCGCCGGCGTGTTGATGTGCGAGATGTCCTTCGCCACACCAGGCGCATTCACCACATCGTACAGCGATAGCTCCGTCACATAGGGCGACTGCTTGAGCAGCAGCGAAAGAGGCTGGCCAATACCACCAGCAGCACCAATAACCGTCACTTTCATCGTTCACAAATCGTCGTCACAGACCACGGGCCACGGGGCGCCCGTCGGCCCATCTCGCCGCGCTACGTACCGATCACGTGATTATGCAGGGGCCGTGTGGGGTCCCGCAGAAGCGGCGTCCAGGGCATCGTGCCGGGACGGCGGGGTATCGAGGCCTTCCGCGGCCGCCGGGTCGCTGGGCTGCGAAAAGGCCTGTTGGACCTGTCGGTAATGCGCCATTTCCTGCGGCGACACGGACGGCGACAGCTCGCGCAGCGCCTCCTCAAAGTGCCGTCGGCTCACGCGCACGCGCACCTCGTGGGGCTGCGCGACCTCCGACAGGTAGAATGGCACGGTGAGCGGATGCGGCCAGTGCGCGTGCTCGGGCGCGCGCGGCTCGGCGTTGAGGCGCGCGACCACGGCATCGATCTCCGCAGCCTTGCTCGACATGGCCTTCAGCATCGCGTCCGAGCACAGCGCGTAAAAGTCGGCGCCCGTCAGGTGGAAGGGACACTGCTCCGCAATCACGCGCAAATCACCGACGTCGTCGTCCAACGCAAATTGGCGCGTGAGCGCTTGCAAGATGTGCAGCTGCGCATCGTGCGTCTCGGCCACCGACAGGTACAGGAGGCGATCAAAGCGGCCGGGCCGCAACAGCGCCGGGTCCAGCAGGTCCGGCCGATTCGTCGCACCGATCACAAACACGTCACTCGCAGCCGAGCCTGACGCCATCCCATCGAGCTCGGCGAGCAGCTGACTCACGATGCGGTCCATCACACCACCCGAGTCGCCCTGATGCCCTCGCTGGGGCGCAATCGAATCCAGCTCGTCAAAGAACACCACGCACGGCTTGGCATCACGCGCCTTTTGGAACACACGGCGGACATTCGCCTCCGACTCGCCAATGTACATATTGAGCAGCTCGGGGCCCTTGACCGAGAAAAAGTTGAGCGCGCACGACGTCGCG
>ERZ782882.254-NODE-254-length-9836-cov-3.719354_pt1 | contig 9836 bp, 6 predicted proteins | sample MGYA00466090_ERZ782882 | MGnify/ENA primary metagenome ERZ782882 (study PRJEB29894, sample SAMN03576369) | human skin metagenome | biome: human skin; feature: right retroauricular crease; material: organic_material | host: Homo sapiens | place: Italy: Trento... | reverse complement strand
CGCGACCGCCATGGCTGGCTTTTTCGTCATGTAAGTGGCATGAAAACTTGTTTTTCTCTTTTCCTTCATTTCGCCGGCTAATTCATTTATGGGCCGAACCTGAATGCTAATTCAGCTATATATAGATCAGACACATCTCATTGTACCACGCTGTGTATTTAGTGTAAAATTTCAATTAAGCAGCAGTAGTACCTAGTACAGATCTCTGGAGAGCTGAGGCGTATCGTCGATGGCGTTGGATGGACACGTGCAGTCCGTAGGGGACAATGCAAGTGGAGTGTGGCCCAACCGAGTAACTCGGCCTGTTGGCGTCAGCAATGATGATGGATCGAGTCAGGCGTGTATTTGGTCGTACACGGGTATGGGACATGTTGCAATGGAAGCAAAAGCGAAGTATGACATCGCAGCCAGGTCACTGGGATCCACATGTGACTCGTGTGAAGAACCCCATTCCACCATTGCCCAACAAGAAGCCCATGTATATCCTTGGTGGTGCGTCGCTGGCAGTGATGTGGTACGTGCTTTCTGGCTACTTCAATAATAAGGAGCGTCTTGGCTCATCTGTCCTTCGTATGGTGTCACAACGCGTGCGCACGGCACCTGAGGTAATTGAAATGTTGGGCGATCCGGTGAAGATCAAGCGCAGTATGTTTGGTGATCCATGGATTGATGGCATTGTCAACCCACTCAAGGGCAAAGTCGATATGAGCTTTGAAGTACAAGGACCCCGTGGTGTCGGCAAGGTATATTTCACGTCGGTGCGCAAGCACAAAGCGGATCCATTTGAGCTGCTTCGATTTTTGGTCGTGCCCAATGGCGACTCAAGTCGGGCCATTTCCTTACTGAGTAATGGTATCGAACATGATATGCTCAATGATGAATAGATACTCTATACAAATCCATACATTTTTCGGGGCCATTCATCGCGCGATGCACTGCTTAGTTCGACAGGCGCATGGTTGGTGCGCTTTGTTGGAGATTCGTTGCGTGCTTTGACATGGTCCTCTGCTTGCTTTACTTGCCGACGAAGGTTAGCAATAGAAAGCACAGGGAAGAGACGTGTCGTATGTGTATTTTCATCATCCAAAACATTCTTTGCAGCGTGGGATCGCCGAGGCGGCACGGCAGGTGCGGTGGCCACATTTGCTGATCGCCATTGTTGGAGTAGTTTGATCGTATCGAGAGACAGAGTGCATTCATCCAGCAAAGACCATACATTCCGCCGAGCAGCTAAACGGAACGAATAATGGTCCATCATGTGTAAGGCGCGGCCTAAAAGTGGTACTTGTCGAAATACAGTGGGACACTGCTTCCTGTAACGTACGAGCGCACGTCGCGCACTGCCGGCTACCACGCCGTTACCTAGTTGAGCCATTAAGTAGGCAGCGTGTGCTTCATGCTCATCACGCGGTGATACGAGCCTAGAACCCATGTCCTGGTAAGCTGCGGGAGTCGAAGCAGCAAGCGAGACAAAGGTGCATCTGCGGCGAGGCAGACACACTGTTGATGAACAAGTCCATCCGTGTGATGCAAGTACTTCTCGGCCACGCTCACATTGAGTGAGCAGACTGCATACGAAAAAGAGTGTGCCGCGCACAGACACGACCGGTGATTGGGACGCTCCAAAAAGACCATCCAGGAGCCCATGCGATGCTAGTACATCCACTCCGTGATTCGATGCACCAATATGTCCGCAAGCCCATAATGCCGCCTTGACACGTGCTACAAGCGATATGTCGTAGGCCTCACAAGCGTGTGACACAAGCACATCATGCCATTCCGGAAGTACATTGAGTTCAACAAGGTACGCACAGCCCTTGGGTGTGCGCGCCAGCTGGCCGTACAAATGCGGCGGAAGTTCTGACGGCTTGATTAGTGAAGCCTCGGCTCGGGCAACATAGGCAATGTGTTCACGGGCATACCACACCTGAGCAAGAGGACCCAAAAGACCCGCATGCTGCATGGCGGTCAATCCCCGCTCCTCAGCGAGACCTAGAAGGGCGAAGAGAGTGTTGCGCGCAAGTAACTCAGTAGGGGGACCTTGTCGCATAGCACATTGGGCCATGACGGGGTCTCTACACGCCTGCTCAAGTTCGTGGATGGCTAATTCTTGGACGGATACATATAGATCAAGTGTTTGGGTGAGCAAAAACGAGACGGCCCAGGCTTGTGGCTCGTCGTCTAACCAGAGAGCTTCTGCCAACCGTTTTGTCGCAGCCAAACGAACAGTCTCAGGTGCTTCCGTCAGAGCACGTTCCAACAGGATCCGTGACATGGACGAGCTTGATAAATCCATAATCGATAAGAGCTGGCACATGATATGAACAGATGCATCGTCTTCATTTTGACACAGGGCAAACCATGGTGTATACAGTCGCGAATGCATCAGCATCTCTTGACCTGTTGTGCATGCGAAAAACACGGCTAGTATATCAAAATAACCATTGACCTGAGTGTGTTGTAAATTTGGTGATGAAAAGAGTGAGTCTGCGTGCTGTGCAGATTGTTCGAATGCATCACGCAGATCGGAAAGCAATCGCTCCTCTGTGATTGCACGAGGTCCATCAGAATGATGTAATAGCACACGACACAAACGGACGCCAATGTAAGTCCATTGGTGGGCCATGTCGCTCTTTTTCAAAGCAGAATATCGAGCATGAGACGGCCGGTAGAACGCTAGGAGGCGCCGCACAAACTTGGAACCAACCAGCGCTTCGTCGAAACGGCGCGGATCCCAAAGAGGGCCGTCTAGCAAATCTAGAACCACGTTTTGGTTCCACGACGTGTACTCGCGCACCGAAGTGACCATGGAGTCACGCAACATAGCGCGGAAAAGCACGTCGTCGACGGGCACCTCAGGAAAAGGTGGCGCTGGTGGCACGGATGGCACCTTCATTAGCGTCCTTTCGCACGCATCAATGGCTCCCAGGGCATGCGAGGCACCAATCATGGACGCCGGGTCCTTGTCACGAAAACATATTCGGTGCACGAGTTCTGGGAAAGCATTGAGTGCCGCGTGATCTTTGGGTAAGACATCGCGTGAAAGCTGCAAAGCACGACCTAGCAGAGCACGGGCTTGTTCGTGGTGCACGGGCGCGTGTTGTAAGATAGACAACAATGCATCCCACAAACCTACGTCCAACAGCATGACGAGCACAAAAGACATGTATGACACATATAAATGAGGCACCTTTGAAAGAGGAATAGAAGTGCGAAAGACCGGAAGAAGTGCGGCAAGGACATGTGAACGGATTGCATCGTCATCCAGATGCAGTGACGCAACGAGAGCTTTTAAAGCAGCCCTGTCTTGCATGCACAAGTAAAAGAGACCTTGCCATGACTGAAGTAGATGAGATATCACTTGCTGGGTTGTTTCGAGTCGATCAGGTGTTCGGCGCGCACCTGGGACAGTCGTAAAGTCGGCAAGGACCGCCTCAAGATCTGTGCCTGCACTAATGTGTCGCCGCGTAGATGGGCGATCTAACAATACAAGCATGTTGTCGACAAGTGGGACAGCCACAGTTGCGCGTGACTCACAAATAGCGCGCCACAGTGGCGCCATGGCTGATGAGCGAGACACGAGGGGCGTGTCGAGCACAACGAGCTCAGCAAGTGTTTCGACAGATGCATGGTATAAAGTATCTTCTGGTTCCAAGGCAATGGACGACAGGGTGCGCACAATGCCTTCAGAGAGGAGGGCATGAACATGATGACTGCCAAGACGCATATATTGAATCCATGCACGCACGAGCTTTAGTGCCTGCTCGCGCTCAAAGGCATACGCATCTTCCAGTGTCAGTGCGCGAGACAAGAACACAGTACATGCGTTGGTATAGGAAGCCAGTGCGGGCAACAGATCTGGGCTTTGGATGTACCGCAGTAGGCGGATAGCATAAGCGCGTATCGTCGATGATTTTCCTTCAGACATACCATGTAATGCGCATATCATCAAAGTATTTACATGAGAATCGAATCGAAGTTCGGGCGTTTGTGCGTAGAGCGTCGACAGAAAAAGAAAGATGTGGCTTTGCTCGTTGGGCAAAAGCGCGGTGGTTGACGACATATCATGCTTGAGGATACGTGTCAACATGTCCACTGCACGTATAGATTTTTTAAGCTCAGTTTCATTCGATAACGGTAAGCGAAATGTCTGGCTCTCAGGTAAGACGAACGGATCGGGCGACATGCACGTCACATTGCGATGAGTGTTGAGGTCTTCCAGGCCGTGTACGGCCCTGATCGCACGAGGACGACGAAAGCGCGACGTGGAAATGAAATCTGGGTTTTCTGCACTATGCAGCGTGATTTCAATGCTTTGTCGACGCGTCTGCAGACTTTGTACCTGTTCCTCTGCTACAGCCAATTCTCGCTCGACTTGGCTTCGCAGCGCTTCATTCGCATCGTTCGTATCAAGGATCTGCAGCATATTTCGAGCACCATCTCGTATGCGAGACTCAAGCATAAGACGCTCCGATACATCAGTAAATGCACTCTTCAACGAGTCCATCAGCCAGGATCATGATACAATGCAGGCGGTTGGGTCGCGCGTCACGGACCACACAAAGCCTGCATCATTTCGGCCACGTGACAGCCATGCGCAGCGAATTGCGCATGAGGAACAAGTGACAGCCGAAGAGCAAGGGACGTGGCGAAAGCGGCAGAATAAATGGCCACCATGATGCGCGTCGCGTTCACGGCAGTGGCTGTGCTGCTATGTACGCTATGTGCGTCGGCGATCCCCGTTAGTGACATATTTGGGGATGATCGTTCGCTCACAAAAGGAAATTTCTCGCTGACCGGCAAAGGTGTTTGGCTCATTGAGTATTATGCACCTTGGTGCCCACATTGCCGGGCCTTTGCACCTCAGTGGCACAAGCTGGTGGAACGCGTGGATTATATGTCAAAAGATCCAGTTAGCCCATACACGCTTGCGCGTGTAGACTGTGTAGCTGAAGCTGCACTGTGCAGAGAGCAGCACGTGGACGCTTTCCCCATGGCCAAGCTGTACAAGAACGGCAAGATGGTCATGGACAGGGTGTTTGATAAAACGTCGCGTGATATCAACAAGCTGGAAGAGTTCATTTTTGAAGGCTATGCTGCCCTGCACCCTGATAAGGCTTCCCTCACCCCCCCTGGTGGCGCATCGAGTAACAAACTACAGCCCGTGAAGGAGTTGACCGAGTTTGGACAGGCGCCCATCGAGACGCAAGAGGATTTAAACCGTTTTTTGGGAAAGGATGAGGGACAGGGTCCCTCTCTGATCAAATTCTATTCGCCTTGGTGCCCACATTGTCGTGCCATGGAAGCCGACTATGCGAATGCAGCTCGTGAAATGGTCGGCCAGGTCAATCCGCTGGCGGTCGACTGCAATAAATACAGCGATGTGTGCCAAGAATTTGGAGTAGAGGGCTTTCCACACGTAAAGCTGGCTGTCAATGGCGAGTACACGACATACCCCGATGATGACCAGTTTGGACGCGAAAAGGATCAGTTCCTCGCTTGGCTTCGCGTCATGAACGTCTTGGACGCAATTCACGAGGTCACGGCTTCAACATGGTACACGGTAGTGAAGAAGAAGAAACAGACGGTGCTGTTTGTGGGACCAAGCTCAGAGGATGAGCGCCAACTCGTGCGGGAAGTTCGGTCGCGTATCAACCCTAACACACAATTCTTGACGACCAGAGACCCGGCTTTGTTACATCGCTTTGCTCATAACAAGGCACTGCTCGTATTCAACGAAAATATCCACCGCCCTTCGGCCGTGCTACCTCTTGTCAATGCAGCAGGCATGCCACATCAGCAGGCGGTCGACAAGATTACGGAGTGGATCGACAACCAAAGCAAGCCACCTGTGCAGCAAGTTATGCAGCTCACAGCTGGTGAAAGCCTGCACCAGCTGCCAGGCGTCGTTGTGGTCGCTTTAAACAGCAAATCTAATATGTTTGACACGCAAGTGAAGCAGATGCGAAAACTGTCCCAGAAATGGCGCTCATCTCCGAATCTTGCCCATAAGTCGTACTCATTCCTTTTTTACGACATGAACCGCGATGGTGATCTGCTCAAGGAAGTATTTGATATCAGTGTCAAGAGCGCACCGTCGCTGTATGTCTTGAGTGACTTGGACGGTCAAGTGTACATGTACCCTTCTATCACTCGCTGGATGAACACGGAGAAAATCATGAATTGGTTAGAGGATGTGGATCAAGGCCGTGTCGAAGGCGGCACAAAAGATTCTTTGCTTGCACGCACAATGGAGGCTGGTGCGTCGTCCACGGAGAATGCGAGTCCCTTCTTAATATTAATACTGCTGGTTGCAGTTCTATTCCTCATCCCTCGTGTCCGCCGCTTTGTTTTCCGTTTGTTTTCAAGTGTACGATCAAACCGGAAAATTGTATAAATATGCCTAGTGGTTATCGTGCACTATAAACGTTCGATACTCAGGCTTCTACAAACGTCTTGACGTTCTCGAGCCAGTTGCAGTATTCGCGCTGCTCCTTGTATTCTGCATAATTAGGAATAAAGAGTGCCAAGTTAGTGGCGATACCGCGCTCCGCAAGGTAGCTCTCAAATTGGGCCTGTAGGTTCTCATCCAGCGTCTCGAATTGAGGACCGATGTAAAGGCCGCGGCGGGCCCAGTCTGCCTCAGCCGTGAGTTCCGTAGCCAGAGCATCATCACGATAGAAAGTGATATTCTCGATCAAGAACTGACCATCCTGGGCTTGGGCGTCGATGTTTAGCGAACCGTGGTTCGTCTTGGTGATGTTGATGGCACAACGCACAGGGAAACTACCCTCAAACTCATCCTCGGTGCCGGATGCCATCTGGTCCGTCTCATCTTCATCAAGCTCTTCTGTAGGTTCGGCTGTGTCAATTTCACCTACACTGAAGAGCACCCGAATCTGTTCGTTGCCAAAACTGCGAGTTAAGGCAATTTCATCCGAACCAGGCTTGTCTTCGACGTTCCAAACGCCCTCCGAACGAAATTGAGCGAGCCATTCCGGATCAACATCAGGACCACCAGCTGCCTCAGCCGCCTCGCGCTCATACGAGATTTCCTGCTGGAGACCAGCACAGAGGTCATTGTCGGTCTCGCCCTGACCAAGGCGGCGCACGGATGAAGTGAATGCACGCTGCGCATTTGGCACGCGCAGAGACATAGACACAGGTACCATAAATAATCTGCTCCTAGCAGCCAAAGGGGCACGAAGCACGGCATTCACTCGCGTGGCAATACGCAGAGCCGACATGGTCTTGACCTAGGTCTATGAAAACTGCCACGCAACGAACGGCCACATTTGTGCGCTCATACAGCCACCCTTTGTGCCCCATGCGTGACACGTGGGTGTTTAGTCATGAGTGCATGTTGCCCGTGGCGCACCATGCCATGCGTTGCGGTGTTGCCCATTTTGATACAGCATGCGTCGTGGACTTTCTTGGTCGCTGCCTCTTGTGCTCACGCTTCTTTGTATCCCTTTAGCTTTCTGCACCAAGGATGCACCGGTAGTGGCATTCTTGGCTCCTGGTTCCACCAATAACATGCTGGACGCTCTACCGGCGGACAAACTCCATACCCGTGGTCCGTACTTGTCGGCACAGGAAGCCGTTGAGCACCTTACGCTTCAGCGCCGCATGAATGGAAAGCCGGCTCTTTGTGATCTTGACGCGCTTGTGCATGTTCAGGTAGACTCGCTGGATCATGAAAGTTTTGCTCCGCTGCAAATCACCTCCCCGCTCAGGAAGCGCATGTTGGTGGCACCTTCACAGCTTGTGCTTTCATCTGTGGATCAGTCTGTTTTTTCATTCTATGATGAACTTGAGAGCACATTGTCTGCTCTCTGTGATTCAACAAGCACGCTTAAAGACCGTATTTTCCCGATTCGTGTCCCAAGCGTGGACGGACATGGTACGTTGTCTTAGGAATGTGCGAACGAACTTACATCAGACTCTGATATTATGGTGCATATTGAACACATCGACTCGAAATACCCGAACAATGCCGTCGTTGTGTCGCGTACGCCACAGCAACCCAAGGCCAAACGCGCTGTACCACTGGAGGGAAACTTGACCTTCTCAAAAGGTTCCTTCCTCAGGCGCAACCAAGTACGTGTACCTCTTTCTAACGTTTAGCTCTTTTCCTCATCTACAGTCCTATCGATTGGTGTTGTGGCTTTCCTGCTCTTCTGTACCATCATTGCTGTGCATATGATCAGTACAACAGAGGCGCCCGATAGACTGGGAACGATCTCGCGCACAGCGGCATACTCCAAGAAGCGTAATTAGTATTGTATGTGCATAGCCGTTTCATGGTTTGCCTCGTCAGAAAAAAAAGTGAACAGGGCTGATGTCGATAAGGTTTGAGTCTAGTGCATGCTTGGTTAATTCTGCCCATTATCGGACTATTTTTAAGTAACCGCGGATTTCGGCGCGTATGTCCCCCACACCATCAGCTCCCGAGCTAGGTGGACATATTGCAATGTGTTCCACACATCACCAGTCCACGCTAAGCCATCGCCAGGTTCCAACTAATTGTGCTGATAAGATGGCTGAACACGGCAGGAGCGAAAACACACTTTCCACGACAAAAGGACCAACTGTCAAAAGTACCGATGCATTCGCCGACGTCACCATCCACTTCCTTGTATCACAGGCATTAGCTGTGTGTATATCATCCGCCTTGCTAATAATGATGGTTTGTATTGGTCTTCTTACACGTCTCATTACTTATGTGCCACGGTCATTTTCCCGCCCACCTCGACCTTGCCCAAGCTGGGATGATCCAAAACGCTGGAAACACGAAGCTTTAGTTAAGAGCCCACAATACTATGCGCGGAACTGTGGCTTCGATATTATTGACGAACAAGTTGAGACGAAAGATGGATACTTCTTACGTGTTCATCATGTCGTATGCCTTAAACAAGACGACGAGCTCAGCAAAATTGGTCGTGGTTTTCCTATTCTTATTGTCCACGGCCTTTTCCAGTCGTCTGGGTCATTTATAACATCAGAAGAACGTAGTATTGCGTTCTGGTTTGCGCAACGAGGCTACGATGTGTACTTGGGCAACAATCGTGGTATATTTGATATGGGACACCGTTACTACAGCCGGTATAGCCCTGCGTTTTGGGACCACGACGTTGAAGACCTTGCCTTGTACGATATCCCTGCACTCATTGACTATGTTCGACATCAAACGGGTTACGATAAGATCGCATACATTGGTCATTCTCAAGGCAATGCCATTGCCTTTTTGGCTCTCTCGAAATGGCATTATCCTGAGCTTGGAAAGAAGCTCTCTTACTTTTGTGCACTCGCACCAGCTCTTATCTGTGGTCCGCTTGCCAAGCGCTTTCCCCTCAATAAGTTGCGCCTGCTAGATAATAAGACATGGAAATTCCTCTTTGGCTCGTTGGACTTTACACCTTTGATGAAATTCTCTTACGACTGGACACCAGCCACGCCCTATGCGGCGCTAGGTTATCAAATGTTCGCGTATCTATTTGAATGGAATGATACCCACTGGCTGCAGCGACGCAAGCCAAAAATGTTCCGGTTCACACCACAACCCGTGTCTTCTCGTGTCATGTTTTGGTGGGCTGGAAAGGGTGGCTTTACTACACGAGGCCACGTATTAGATCCCAAGTTGCGATGGTATGATGAGAACTTTCCGCCGTTGTCGCTATATGGCGGAGGATCCGACCACCTTGTACTCTCCGGACCAGTCTTGGAGCATTTTAATAATTACGAGCCTCATGTCCGGCTTATTCGAGAAAAAACAATACCTGGTGCGGAGCATTGTGACCATTACTGGGCGGCAGATGCTGTCGAATGGTGTTTTT
>ERZ782882.253-NODE-253-length-9846-cov-3.455520_pt1 | contig 9846 bp, 7 predicted proteins | sample MGYA00466090_ERZ782882 | MGnify/ENA primary metagenome ERZ782882 (study PRJEB29894, sample SAMN03576369) | human skin metagenome | biome: human skin; feature: right retroauricular crease; material: organic_material | host: Homo sapiens | place: Italy: Trento... | reverse complement strand
GCCATAGTACAGGTGCAGCTGGGCCCAGTCGTTCAGTGCATCGGGGCCCAGCTTGTCGCGAGCGCGGCGCGCCGTCGACACACGTTCCTGCACAAAAGAGCGGAAAGGCGCCACACCCGTGCCAGGGCCGACCATGATGATCGGCACCTTGGTAGACGTCGGCAGACGGAACGTGGAGCGACGCACGTGTATTGGCACTTTGACGGCCTTCTGGCCCTCGTCGCTCGTCGACATGTACTTGCCCTTGGGCCCATCCAGTTGGTATACAGGCGCTCCATAGCGGGGGTCACCCAGGGCCGGTATTTCATTATGCATGGCCATCTTGACAGCACTCACAAAGTTGGACGCCAAACCAAAGGTGTCCACGGCTGCGAGTGGAGGCGTGTATCGCAGGCCCACGACGGTGATGTGAATGTGGTCCGGCGAGAGTTTCGGACTACTCGAGATGGAGTAGTAGCGAGGCGATAGGCGTGGGATGCACGAAATAATGCGGTCAAACGGCAACGACCAGTGCGTCGATTTGGGGATATCTTCGTCGGCCAACGAGTCGCCTGCCACAAGCTGCAGCACCTGTGCGATTTTGAACGAGTGGTCCGACACACGTTCGCGGAAGTAGTCGCGGTCCTTGCTCAGCCGGAGCAGCTCTGCGCGAGCTGCCTCATGCGGTGCAAATGGCGCAAACGATGACAGAGCCTGACGACTGGCCAGGGCATTAATGTCTAGGTAGTAGCGCGCAATGGCTTCATACGTCGTCGGCACCGGGAAGGGCACCTTGGCCAGCTGTGGATCAAGCGACTTGACGGAGATGGGCGTGTGTCGCTTCTCCCAAAGACCCAGCACCGACAAGAAGCGCTCCACTTGTGGCTCAGGGTTGCTCGGCCATACGCCCAAGTGATCGCCGTGCTGGTATGTAATACCCGTGCCCTTGATATCGAATTCCATGTGCACACATGACCGCGATGCCATCCCCTCGTGGAACAGCTCACGTGAGTGCACCACGGGCGCAGGGTAAGGATTACGGGCATCGTGGTTGCCGAGCATGCCGTTGAGGCCGCGTGGGTGGTATTCTCCTTCGTACAGCTTGGACGGTGCTTCCTCTAGTTCCGTCACGCAAAAGTCAGACAAGTCACCAGTCGCGCCCTCCTCGAGCCCCAAGTAAGCGGCGAGCTCCTCAAACATGGGGTCTTTCCAGAGCATGTAATCGTCCTCGAGCCCTTTTTCATCATCTCCCTCACCACGCTCACCAATGCGGTGAGCGCCCAGCTCCTGCAGGCGCTTGTCTAGACGACGAATCGCCTCGTTGAAGTACTCGTACGTGCTGTTACCCAACCCGAAGGCGACGTAGTGCAGGTTGTCGAGAGTCGATCCATTCTGGAATGCGACGTCATCCGACATGAGAAAATCTGTCATGCCCACGGCATTATCTGTAGGATCACCCTCGCCGTATGTGGCCATCACAAACACGGCCACACAGTCTTCGGGTAACAAGTCCAGCTTATCCATCTCCTCCGACTCGGGATCGACCACCATCGGCGATGTGCCGTAGCGAGACTTGATTTCGCGTGCAATACGCACGGCATACTCTTCAGCCGTACCCGTTTGTGAGCCGAAGAAAATTACAATGCGCTTTTTTTGCTGTTGCAGTCGTTCGACAAAGTGAGCACCATCGCCGTCATCTTCGATAGTAGGGACGTCCGGCTCCTTGCTAGCGAATATTCCGCGTAGAAAGTAGAGCGTGAGCACACCAACTACGACAGAGACGAGAAAGAGTGCATAGCCACCCATCCTGGGTAATGGTGACCAGGGGGGAAAAAGAGGGTCACTGTTGAAATGAGCGCGCTGCGCTGCCAATGTGAAAATCAGGCCATCTTCTCGCACGTGATGAATGCAATGGTGGAGGTGTCAGGACGACACCTCTGACGCACCGAGCGAGTATCTGCGAGGCGACTGATGGCCTCCGCTGAGGCGCAAGCACGGCGGCCACAGCTGCAGATTCGGGGGGCGCAGACATCGTCCTCGATCCTCGTGAATAGCTGCCAGCGTGGAAATCCGATGTTGCCGCATATCAAGGGTGTGGCATGGGAGTACGCCGATATTGTGCCAGATTACCAAGTGGGTCTGTCGAGCGGTGTGCTTTTCCTAAGTTTAAAGTACCATCGTCTGCATCCGGAATACATTTATACACGAATCCAAAAGCTTGCTCATATGTACACTTTACGCGTACTGCTCATTCTGTGTGATGTATCTGACCACCAACCGGCTATTCGGGAGCTGACCAAAGCCGCCGTGATTCACCGGCTCGTGATCATGGTGGCATGGTCAGCCGAAGAAGGCGCGCGGTATCTCGAGACATATAAGGCTTTTGAGCAAAAGCCACCCGACCTGATTCGCGCTCGTGTGGGTGAAGATCCCATGAGCATCCTTCAGTCCGTCCTTACTCAAGTGCGCGGTATCAACAAGGCAGATGTACTGACACTCGCAACTCGCTACCATTCATTTTATGATATGGTCAGACAGACGCCCGACCAGCTTCTCGTGCTGCCAGGCATGGGCGATAGAAAGGCGCGAAGTTTGGCACAAGCGTTTCGAGAGCCATTTCGGGCAGACGGCGCGAAAAATGAGAGAAAACCCGCGGAGGCATCCTGGGAAGACGCTCTGCCAGACAATTTTGAGTCTTTGCCCGAAGAAGAGCAATTGCGCATCGCCATGCAGCTGAGCATGGAGTCATCGTAATGTATATACTAGCTAAAATACATCCTAGGCATACGTTGTTAGGACGACATGAGAAGCACGCCATTCACGCATCCATCATTTTCGGGGTTGTTGGTGATTTGTGCATACTTACCCCATACCACCTTACCGCCCGCTGTCACCATACCGAGATCTGAGACGTTGACTTCGATGATCGTGCCCTTGGTCAGCACACCCAGCTGCGTGTACATCGGAGATTGCGGGTTCTTCTTCACGCCAATGATCGGCAATTGGAACGTGGCTTTTAAATCAGGATGCGTGATATGTGCCTTTTTGAAACGTAGACCCGTAGGACGGATAAAGCGCTCCAGCTTGGGTGGCTTCCGAGTAAAGTTGTCACCCACGAACGTGGCCTTCGTGACCATACGCTTCCATCCATTCTGCTTGCGCTTGCCTGTCTTGACAACCCGAAATGCTTCATCTTCAGCGATGCCACGAACCTGCGGCAAAGGGACTGAGTACCTAGCTGCCTTGTCTTTACGGCGCTCTTTCACAGCGCCAGAGAGTGCCTTGGCATCCTTCTGGCCCTCACGATCAAGCAAGTAAGTAGGTAGCGCCGTTTCTGGCTCGCTTGGCGCAGTCGACTTCTTTACGTCCCGCTCCTCGTGCTGCTTGATGGTCTTCTTCATTTGCACCTTTTCAGCACGGCGCTTCTTGTTCATCATCTTGGCCTTCAAACCAATGGTCTTGCGTGCCATAGCGGCGGATTTGTGAGCGCCTCTCGCCTCGCGCTTTCTCATGCGTTCTTCATGATCAAGACGGCGTCCATGACGCTTGATATGTTCCTCAATGTACTCGTTCTGAGGCATAGGTAGAGGTGATGAGGTAGCAAAAAAAATTTGTTCGAGCGGCGCCGCCCAACCCAACGGCTTATGTCATCATAGGAGGTCGGACCACAACCGCTGCTCGACGCGGCATTCTGGCACGGGTGGGCTCCCAGGTGAGCCCACATTGATGGAAGAACTTGATATCAATTTTCCTCATATCATGGACAAATCACTCGCCGTGCTGAATCCCTTCCACCAGTATTCGCCAGACCACAACAAGGACGCGCATTTGATGGATGATACCGACTTGGCGGGACCCCTGCTGTTTTGCTTCGTGTTTGGTGTCCTGCTACTTTTTTCGGGCAAGTCGCAGTTTGGTTACGTGTATGGCGTCGGACTTATGGGGGTGATTTCGATTTACCTCCTCCTCAATCTCATGTCGGAAGGCGGAATCGATGCATCACGCGTCACGAGCGTACTCGGTTACTGTCTGCTTCCTCTGTGTCTTCTCAGTGCTATTAACGTATTTATCAAGCTGAATGGCGTTTTTGGTTTCGTGATATCCCCCCTATTCATATTATGGTGCTGTACGTCGGCATCGGGCATTTTCGTGTCGATCCTCAACTTGCAGAACCAACGCTTTCTCGTCGCGTACCCCGTGGGTCTCTTTTATGCATGCTTTGCTCTACTAAGTGTATTTGACGTTGGATCGGCCAAGTAAAGCAGTATGGTTATCTCATAGATTGTGTATACCCTAACATCGTTCAAATACGCGGTACAAATCTGGCAAGCTCGCAATCTGAGTCATTATATCGTCCGGTAGGTGGTTTGGCACAATGCATCGTCCGCGTGACCCTAACATGTGAGCAAACCAGACATGCTGAATCGACCATGCCTCTTGCTCCTGTTGCTCCTTACATGAATTGTCGCGTATAGTGCCCCAGCTGGGTGGTACATGCGCCAATGCAAGCTCATGGCACAGAGTATAAAAACAGCCTTTTTCATCTTCCCAATCCACCTGTGGACCGAGTCGAAATAATAGCGACGGAAGTCGCTCGAGACATACTCCAGAGGATCCATGCTGTGGTAGCAGTGTAGGAATAGCCAGAACAGTTTCCTCCTGTGCATCAATGTGGATTCCCACATGCTTGCGCAACATATCCGTATGAGCTAAAAGTTTTTTGGCAATCCGCTCAACGACTTGTGCTTTTGACAGTTCCAATGGAGCTGTATGAATATCTGCCAGTTCCATGTCGTATCCAATACCAATCAATTCGCGGAGTGAAGGCGGCGGTTCGAGACGTACTGTACTAAAAGACCCGAATTGCTGAAGAGCAAGTTGATAAGCGAATTCTTCAATCAAAATACCATATTGCACGAGGTATAGTTGTGTGCTGTGCTGAATGAGACAAAGACCTTTCGCTAGATCGACAATTCCGACGAAAGTGTGATGCTGGACAATGTGGGAAAGTTGCGCGTTCTTTGACGCTAGTACCTGGTCACGAAGCTGCGTTATGCTTTCTAGTGTGCATTCACTAGGTCGAATCCTGTCAGGTAAGCCGGCTTTTTGTAGTGGCATACTGTCCAGGGTTTGTTCAGTTTGGTCTACGCGTACCAAGTGACGCGGGTCATATGAGCGTGCACGCGTAACCTGGACGTGATCTTCACTTATTACTTCACCTAACTGCGCAGATTGTGTCCTAAAGACACGGCAAGAGCTTTGATTTACCAGCGCGTCTTGGACATGAGCTGAAATAGCTTCAAAAACATCGTCTTCATCCAAAAAATGCACTTCCTGCTTTGTGGGATGCACGTTGACATCGATCCGGTTAGGCTCGATATCTAAAGCCACATAAATCCACGGGTGTTGTCCTTTGGGCAGCACAAGTGTATAGACAGATTCCAAAGCCCGTTTCAGAGGCGTGCAGTCCACAAGTCGATGGTTGATAAAACAAATAAATGTTGTCTTTTTTGACATCCAATTAGCGGTGCTGAACTGGCCCTCAGCTCGGAATCCAAGTTTCTCATTTTGTAAGTCCTTCATGGGAATAAGGTCTCGCGCAATTGCTACACCATATAATGAACGGATCGTATCCACAATAGACGTGTTGGGAGTGCTTGTCAGTTGCAAATCTAAACGGGACTGATCTGCCTTCTTGCAAGAGAAACTAACACCTTGGGGACCATAATGTAGCGCGTACTTTGTGACGATATCCAACGCACGATTATACTCTTCTGATGCCGATCTTAAAGCGTGTTTGCGTTGAGGTGCATTGAAAAACATATCTTGTATCATGATACTGGTTCCGTTGGTGCCAGCGCATGGTTGAGGTCCAGATACTAAAGATCCAGCAAAGTACTCTGCACGATACGCACATTCTTCATCACGTCTCTTAGACACGACTTGCACAGATGCAGAAATGAAGCTTATACTTGCTAACGCCTCGCCACGAAACCCAAATGTGTGCATGTCGAAAAGATCATTGAAGTTACGTAGCTTGGATGTTGCGAATCGCTCACAGAGTAAAGGCAAGTCTGATTTGCGAATTCCATGACCATTATCTTGAATTAGGAGGGATTTGACGCCGCCTCCTCTAAGTGTGACGCGAATGTGCGTCGCGCCGGCATCCAAACTATTTTCCAAGAGTTCCTTTAAAGCATTAGATGGACGATGAATAATCTAGGTTAGCTTCAAAAAGACAATACCAACCTCCCCAGCAGCAATCCTGTTCACGACATCCTCATTCAATCGTTCAATGGGCCGACGATCCTCGACCCAGTCGCCCGAATCGGACATACGAATGGGGTGTGGAGGTTGTTGCGCTCCCCAGACAACATTCTGCTTATGTCATTCAATCGCGCTAGAATGTACGCGTCCAGAGTTTGAAGCAAATTAACTTGAACTAAGGCACATGAAAGATATCATTGGACATAAATGCACGAATCTAATACATCACGTACATAGTTTGGAAAAGGAGCCAATCCTTGCTGTACGAATACATCGAAGCAGAATTCCAATGTTACCTTGATCTAAACATGGAGAACAAACTACAGCGAACTGAGATATGGAAGCAATAGTATATAGGGGTGGTTTTGGCGATCCGGGGTATCGGCTCTAACTTGTAGATATGATCTCTCTCCGCGTGCTCGCTATTTTTGCCGTCGCTTTTGCTCTTGCGCTTGCCGCGCCTGTCAAGCAAGAGTCATACCAGCCTTCTGTTCGCTTCGGTGTTGTTGCTACGCCAGTCGAGCGTGTCGAGAAGTCGGCTCACTCGTCTTCCATGCCCTCTATCCGCATTGGCGTCGTGCCTCCTCGAGAGAAGCGTGCCGAGAAGCCGGAACCCTCGTCTTCCATGCCTTCTATCCGCATTGGCGTCGTGCCTCCTCAAGAGAAGCGTACCGAGAAGCCGGAACCCTCGTCATCTATGCCCTCCATCCGCTACGGTGTCGTTAACACGCCCGTCGCGCATGAGGCATAGATTAGGAATGCCTGTCATGCACAATCGGATTGACTTGGCCGTGCTAATGTCTCCGTCGTATACCCAGTGTTTGCTGGTCTCTTCGAGTTTGCGGGAGAGTCGATATTATGAAAGGCCGCGTCGACCGGGAAGTCATATAGAAACTCACGTAACGTAGAGGAGGCATGTATAATAGCTATGTCTCTATTTTAACGCGCTTAACTTGATCATCGGTGTCTTCAGCTGGGCGTTTGCGTAATGCATCCTGGTTCACGGCCTCGCATATGCTGAGGCAGCTTCGTAAATTAAGATCAATTTGCTTAACGCGATCCACGTCCATAGATAGCTTGGGCGGGATAGTGCCTGGTATCACGACAGAATAGATCATGTCGGCAATTCTCTCGAGAATCATCACAATATCATCGATAGGTAGTCCAAGTCCATATACAAGCTTGGGTAAAGCATGGGCGGCAGAGGCTTCATCCTTCCTAGAATCCAGTTCGGACGCGGCTTCTGAAGCAAGGACGCGTTGTTTTTGCCGCCACATATCACGCTCCTTTTGCTGCCTTTGAAGAGCATACACGCCTCGCTCCTCCTTGGCTTTAAGCCATGACATGACAAGGTCTTTGCCATGTATAGACGATTTATTGGACGATGAAGGGACATCGCACATCCAACACGAGGCAAGCGCGATGTGACTTGGCGTGAAAAGAAACTCAGCATCTGTGAGTCGCGAGAAATGCAAATAGGGTTGGACAGAAGAAGCAAAAGCAAGTAAATCGTCACGCGTGAGGTGAGGCATGACTGTCTGGATATCCAAAATAAACCCGTAGAGAGCACGATGCGCGCCGTGTACACCGAGCTCAAAACCGAGGCTCTGCACCATTCCGAATTCGATTTGAGACAAAATGGATTCTGTCACATCACCACGCACGGCCGAAGGAGCCTGTTGGGCCTGTGCACTAGTCCCAGCATTCTTGTTCACCTGGGCGCAAAAATGAGCTAGAGGAATAGGGTAGTTCTCTGCCTTAGATGCCAGATAGATGCTTGTGAGCATGATAAGCTTGGGATGAAATTGCATGCACGAGTTGCGCAGATAAAAGCGCTTCATAAATGACATGGCCGTGGCTTCTATCAGGGACGGAAGGCCTACTGCCTTGACAAGTTTGCCGATGCGCATGAGGTAAAAACGCATGATGGCCACTTCATCCTCGACCGTTAAAAGCTCAGGATGAGAAGAATTTGGTGTTTCAGATACGTATTGTAAGATGGAGTCGCATACTTTTTCGTGAGTGTCCCTGCGTAGCGACGCTAGAGCCGAGGGATGAAAGGTCCAGTGGCGTGACTGGCTAGAGTTCAGATAGGCTGGGTGTGGGTCAAACGAGGGTGGTTCTATACTCAAAGGATTGCCCAACCTATCCAACATAGGATGGGGTGTAGACCCCACACGCCACATTGCCGGCTGGAGCGAAGCACTGTCACTGGCCATGACCGGAGGTCCACAAGATCCGAGTGGAGGAGTAGATACGAGCTATGCTACAAGCCAAACCAGCTACCGGATGGAGAGGACTCGTTTGGCAGAATCCTCAGCCAGCTGGGATTCGAGAAAGTCCGATAGTTCTCGCGCACGAGCAGCTGCACCGTCCAAAAGGCCCAGAATGGTTGGGTATGGTATAGCTACGCCACCTGCTTTATCAAGTACACACACTTCGCGTTGCGCATTCATGACAAAGGTGATGTTTGAGTGGGCGAGAGTACATTCGAGCAAGGATGGGTCAAGAAGTGCCACAGTGACATTCGGGTTGGTATAAGTACCGTCCACTTCCATATCTGAGTCTGCGTGATCGAGGGGTAGAGTGGGAGACTGTGCCAATAACAAGCTGCGCTCTTGATCATTCTTTGGCACTAGCACAAAAACCGCATACGATATACAGAGTGGCACATGATGTAATGCGAGAGGTACAGGCACGCGTTCATCTGGCGAGTGCACCGTGACCTGGCCATTCTCCACAGTGACCTCAGGACGGCGGTACTGTCGCAGAGCCAGCATACTCGCCAGAACGGCAGCATCCATGGCAGCACCCTGGTCTGCCAGAATGTGAACGGATACATCAACGCACCAAGCGACCTTTCCACTCAGGACACAAAGTGCCTCGCGATCTACCGCTTCAGAGTGTCGGACGGCTCTTTCTAGCAGTCGCTCAAAGAGAGCTTCACGCTCACGAGACTCAGAGGCGCCGTGTACACCACCAGTGTCGTACTCAACGCCGGCCATGGGTGTGAGGTTCGCATGAACTTGAACAATGCCTTCATAGGGCCGATCATTCCGTGGCTCACACAGAGTGGCATTAACAGAAGCAATGGCAATGGTATCACCCACATGCACTTGGCACCAGCCTAGACGCTCGCTAAACTCAACACTCACAGGCCGGGCTTGGTGCAATTTGCGACCATCCGTCCGCAAGGCAGCCGTCCGGAGAGCCGTGAGCAGGAATACTTCCTCTGTTCGTGACGGATGTGTAATTTCACCTGCAGGCATGGATCGCGACAATTAGGGTCACGTACACCTGTCGATCAACCACACCGCCCCTGGAATCATGTGATAGCCCCTTTTTTTCTGGGGCCTCGAGTTCAGTCAGCGCGACTAAAGTGGGCTGTGTTATTACTTCCTTTTTGGTGTTGGGCACATAGACACTTTATTTTTGACCAATTACATTTTGCAAATCATGCATGTAGAAGTGCCACAGGTGTAAGGGAGAGAATCTGACCTCGGCGAGGAGTCTGTGATGTACGTAGTGTATATATAATCGACTCTTGACTTCAACCGCGTCACACACGCCTCTACCATGCAGTGCACCGCGTTTCTTGCC
>ERZ782882.251-NODE-251-length-9995-cov-3.402314_pt1 | contig 9995 bp, 3 predicted proteins | sample MGYA00466090_ERZ782882 | MGnify/ENA primary metagenome ERZ782882 (study PRJEB29894, sample SAMN03576369) | human skin metagenome | biome: human skin; feature: right retroauricular crease; material: organic_material | host: Homo sapiens | place: Italy: Trento... | reverse complement strand
AAGCGTGTAGCCCCGCTCTTGTTGCGTGTACTTTGCTTTCTCGTGTTTGCCATGGTTCTTTTCGCTGTGATTGGCATTCAGAGTTTCCATGGCTCGTATCTTCGTCGTTGCGTCTGGCTTGGTGACTACAACAATAGTCCTGGCGTAAATTACACACTGCCACAGATATGCGGTGGCAGTGTGGACCCGAATGACCGGTCCAAGACCATCAGTCACTTGAATAACCTCGGTACCCACGATCCCGCTAGAAAGCCTAATGGATTTATATGTCCATACGGGCAGGTGTGTATGGAGCAAGACATGAATCCTTTCAACAATGTGCAGAGCTTTGATGACGTATTTCATTCGCTTTTGCAGGTGGCCGTAATTGTTTCCCTAAATGGCTGGTCCGATACTATGTACGATATGGTGGATGCTGATTACTATACCGCGATCATATTTTTCATCATCGGTATCATCCTACTCAATTTCTGGCTTGCCAATTTGTTCGTTGCCGTCATTTCGCATTCATTTGCCTCACTCAGTGCGCAGACCGAACGAAGCGCATTTGCCGCTCGCGATTTTCGACAAGAGCACGAAGAGGTCCAAGAGGCATCACAAGAACCACGACGACGACGTAATCGCCTGGTTACATGGTATAAAAAGATTCGGAAATACACACAGTATATTTGGCTTTCTTTGATTATTGTGGGATTGGCTGTCCAGGGTAGCAAGGCATCCTATGAATTTGAAGACCAAAGAAAGTGGCGCGAAGATGTCGAGCGTTATCTTGTAATCCCTTTTGACCTGGAAATCATTGTCCGATTCATCTTTGAATCTATGGAAGGTGGACCAAGACAGTTTTTCCAGGGCAAACGCAACGTACTGGACCTGATTTTGGCTATTATCACGACTATCATTCAAATCCCCGTCGTTAATGATTCAGGATGGTATCCATGGCTCACGTTTTTCCAATTACTGCGTTTTTATCGTGTGATTGCGGCCATTCCTCGCATGAAGAGTTTGTTACTGCGTGTGGTGGGCTCTATGTCGGCTCTTTTTAACACTATCGCTTTTCTGGTCATGACTATTTTTCTTGCCGCACTTATGAGTGTACAGCTTTTTCGCGGTGACATCGAACAAAGTGATGATGGCACTGAATCGGACACTTTTACTTGGAAGCAACTGTTTAACGGTTTTCTAGGTGTATACCAGATATTTTCTTCCGAGAACTGGAAAGATTTAATGTTCAATGTGATCAGTGCCACCAAGCAATACAAGCAAGGCGTGATCGCTGGTATGTTTATCGTGGGATGGTTTCTCTTTGCAAATCTGATTTTGCTTCAGCTCTTTGTTGCTGTTATCAATGAAAACTTTCGAGTGGCTGAAGGGGATAAGTACAAGAAGCAAATGGAAAATTACCTTCGTCGGACTGAGCCACCGCAAGAGTCGCTTGTTGCTCGTTTAATGCAACGGCTTAGTCCATTCCGTGTACCTCATGAGCACAATACTTTATCGCATCGCTTGGAAGGGCCTGTTCTCGATGATGCTCGGCAGCATGCAGACACGAGCAAAGCGAACTATGTGGAAGAGCGGCCGTTACGAAGCATGTTCATGCAACTTGTCACACCAGATCACGCTGGTCTTGCATTCGGCACACTACAGCGTGTTCTACGACTCGATAAGCCACATGAGCACGCTCGACTCGAGGCCCTGCGGAGACAATCTAGTGGCGGCAAGCAATCACAGACTATGGACGAACTCGAAGATATGATTAATAACCAGCAGGATATGCGCGCGTTGGGTTCTGAACACGTCAGAATTATGCGTACTGATTTAGGCTTGGTCAACCAGGAAGAAGGCCAGGAATTTCTGAAAGACTATATTACGCGTAATGAGCTAGACCCCCGCATTCGTATGGCACGTCTTATGGCTGAACACCCGTCTTACGATCGGTCTTGGTTTATTTTCTCTAACCGGAATCCTGTTCGTCGCTTCTGCCAAAGTCTCACGCGTACATCACATGGTGAGCGCGTGTTTGGTCGACCCATGTCTAAATTCCGCAATCATATCTTCCAGGGAATAGTATTTGGTGCGATTATTGGATCTGTTGTCCTGGCCGGAATCGCAACGCCAGCGTACCGGAAAAAATACATGGCTGAACACCGTTCTGTCTTTTATGCTTGGTACGCAGTGATTGAAGTCAGTCTTTCACTCACCTTTGTGCTCGAGTTTTTCATCAAGACCATTGCGGATGGCTTCATTTTCACGCCCAATGCATACCTGTACAATATGTGGAATCTACTAGATCTGTTTGTGCTCATTTCACTGCTCATCAACGTCATTAGTGAATTGATCGTACCAGGGGGCGTCTCACACTTTACTCGTGCACTCAAGGCTTTCCGTGCTCTTCGCCTAATTAATGTCAGCTCATTAATGCGTGATACATTCCATGCCGTGATGATTGCAGGGGCTGGTTATATTCTGGATGCATCTATTCTCGCTTTACTGTACATCATCCCTTATGCCGTATGGGGTCAAAATTTGTTTGCTGGACTCATGTACTCATGTACTGATACTAGTGACAGCATTGTGACCAAACTTGATTGTCATGGTGAATACCGTTCTCAGCCGCTCAACTGGTCTTATCTTGCGCCTCGTGCATGGACGAATCCAACAGAAGGGAGCATGTACTCATTTGACGATTTTAAGAGCGCTTTGCTGATCCTTTTTGAGATTGTGTCGCTAGAAGGCTGGATCGATGTTATGCAAAGAGCCATGAGCATAAAGGGCCGAGACATGCAACCCCAAGCTGATGCTGCACAGCATAATGCCATTTTCTTTCTTGTGTACAACTTGATTGGGGCTGTGAGTGTATTGACACTCTTCGTCTCGGTGATTATCGAAAACTTCCAGCGATATTCTGGCGCTGCGTACTTGACCACTGAACAACGCCAATGGCTTGATATGAAACGACAGCTTCAGCGCCAGGGTCCATCCAAGCGGCCTCGAATACCCTCTTCCAACCCATTTATTCGCTGGTGCTTTCAAGTTTCGACACGAAAGCGCGGCTGGTGGTCCCGATTCATGGGTCTTTTGTATTTTATTGTACTTATTTTGCTTATGACTCAGTCCGCTCATGATACATGGACTACGGAACGAGACCGAGCTATCGCTTATGTGGTCTTGGGATTTGTATTTGTATGTGACATCATTATACGTCTCCTCGGATTGGGTTTCACAAGCTTCCGACGCAGTTATTGGAACTGGTATGATGTGATTATTATGGGCGGTGTAATTGGCACGAGTCTTTCCCATGTTTTGATGCCGTCTGCCTCTCACGTACATACACAGCTGCAAAAGTTGTTTGTCACAGCCATTACGCTCAAGTTAATCCAGCGGAGTGATTCCCTGGATTTATTGTTCAAGACAGCGGTGGGATCTGTCCCTGCTATCATTGCCTTGTTTCTATTGTGGCTCACCATGTTCCTCGTGTGGGGTATAATGTTAGTGGAAGTGTTTGGTCTGACGAAATGGGGTATTAACGAGTCCCACGCTAAGAATCTCAGTTCATTGTGGCAGACACTCATTTTTTTATCGATGACGTCAACGGGCGAAGGATGGAACCAGTACATGCATGATTATGCTGTCCAGCCGCCCTTGTGTACGCCGTCGAAAAATTATTTGGAATCTGACTGTGGCAGTATTGCCTGGTCATATTTCTTGTTTATTTCGTGGAACATTATTTCCATGTTCATTTTCCTCAACATGTTCACTGGTACAGTGGTTGAAAACTTCTCGTATGTGTATCATCTTCAAGGCAGCAGCGCTTTGTCTCGGGACCAAATGCGTATTTACAAGGACATTTGGAGCCAATTTGATCCTCAGGGCCTTGGATACATTTCTCAGCAGCACATTATACCATTCTTGTCGCGTCTCACTGGAATGTTTGAAGTCAGATTATACCCTTCTGATTTAAGCGTCTCATCTCTGCTAGACCATTCACGTGTTTCTTCGGCTATGTACAAGAAGTCTGTATCTACGTCCTCTCTGCGTTTAGGTCGCCGCTCGCCAAGATCGTCGAGGTCTCCCAAGTCTCCTCGATCTCCGCGATCTCCACGGACGCCCCAGTCTCCCCGGTCACCCAATCTGGCTCATTCTGATATGCTCGAGCCCATGAACGCGACTGCAGGCATGATATCGTTCCATGATGCATCATCGACCGAAGATGTACAATCAACGAGTCGAATTGTCAGCGGTATTGATCTAGATGCCCTCAGCGAAGCATTGGACTCCGCTAACGTGCAAGAGCTGCGCATGCGACGTCAGCGCTTGAATCGGATGTATTATGAAGCGATCTTGGCCGACAAGGGAAAAGGCGTTTCTTTTTCGACCATGCTTTTTATCTTGGCCTATTACAAGATGTGTGGCTCTCCTGTAAATATGGAAGTGTCGGAGTTCATTGAGCGGCGAGAGCTTATGAATAAAATTGACTCGCGCATCAACTTGGAGCGTGTTCGAGGACTGCTTCGTGGTGTGTATCTTCGTCGCCGCTTTCTTGCCGTGCGTGCAGAGCGTGAGCGACAGAGTGTGATGCATCTCTTTTCCAGCGATCAGTCTCGTGGTTTCCCCTCTATTACTGTCGAGCGGCCTATTTCTGAAGCTCACCAGCATGATCGACAACGTCCGAATATTCGAGTTGAAACAAATCTTTCAGATTCGTCTCAATTATATGGTGACGCATTACACATGCCCTCACCGCGTTCACCAAGCGGATATGGCAGTAGCGACGAAGGCGACTCGGGCAATGCAAGTGATGTACAGGTCTCACCTTTATCTGTCGCAGTTCCTCGACGTCGTCTATCTTTCCAAAACTACGATGAAAATCCATTCGAAGATGCCCGCTCTCACAACGCCAATATATCATCGTCACATCTTCACGCTCCTTTCGAAATGGACACGTGGACACAAATCATGCACCGTCTTTCGACCAGTACCCACGACGACTCTGAAGATCGTATGCATCACAACACATAGTGCACGTGATAGTTGATCTTGATATCCAACACGCCTGTCCACCGTCGTGGAGTAGGCCCAAGTTCATGTCTGTGGCCCTGAGTTCTGTGGCGTCACAGGCCCAGCCCACGTCGCATAGCCCGGACGTGCCGGATACTTTTTTTGGATCTATTTTGCATGGTAATCCTATCTTTTCAGCGGGTTTCGGGCTTATGGTGATGGGCGGCGCACTGGCCTACGGCCGATCTGCGCTTCGCTGGGGTGCTGGCGCTGCACAACGCCGCATGCTCGTTTCACTTGAAATTCCATCTAAAGACCGTGCGCATCCTTGGTTTTTGCATTGGATGGGGGCTCAAGCTGCCGCCCAAGCATTGAGACGCAAAGCGAATCACGGTCATCTGCCCAGAGAATCTATCCTTGAATTCCTAGGCCTCGCACGTCCTAGGGTCTATTCGGATGAAAATGTCGACAATCCATTGCGTGCAGCTACAGGCGAAGTTGTGTCACCCGTACGTATTCTTTCGCGGGAGCTTGCTGTGGATACACAATATGATGAGACCACTACATCAGGCGTGCCTGGCGGTAGTGATCGTGGGCAGGCTACCTTTTCGCTCGTGCCTGGACCAGGAACACATTGGTTCAGATACAAAGGCGTATGGATGCGTCTTCAACGTGAACGAAACGGCAAACTTGTGGATCTCTCGACGGGAGCGCCTTGGGAGACGGTGACGCTGACCACCTTATCATCGTATGAGCACTTGTTCTCTCAGTTGCTATTGGAAGCCAGGCAATTAGCACTATCTTCAACGTATGGAAAAACGATCATTTATACAAGCTGGGGGGTTGAATGGCGCCCTTTTGGCCATCCTCGTCGTGTACGTGAACTTGGCAGCGTCGTGCTACCGGAGGGAAAGAAGGAAGAAGTCGTAAACGATGTGCACCGATTTCTCTCTCGCGGAACTTGGTATGCTAAAAGAGGTGTACCATACCGCCGCGGATACCTCTTGCATGGCGCACCAGGCTCAGGGAAGACGTCCTTTATTACAGCACTCGCTGGTAGCCTAGACTTTAACATTTGTCTTTTGAATCTGGCCGAGCGGGGTATGACAGATGACAAACTCAATTATCTCATGTCCAATGCTCCGGAGCGCAGCATACTGCTTCTTGAAGACATTGACGCAGCGTTTTTGGGACGTGGGCCGCATTCGCCAGAGCGCCATGCTGATGGATACCAACCTAACGTTACATTTTCAGGTTTGCTGAATGCCTTGGATGGTGTAGCGTCAGGAGAGTCACGTATCATTTTTATGACAACGAATCACTTGGAGCGACTCGACCCGGCGCTTATTCGACCTGGTCGAGTTGATATGATCTGTGAATTGGGCGATGCCGATGCCAAACAGGTTCGAGAACTTTTGACCCATTTCTACCAGAGTGACCTGGTGGACATGCGCGTCGACGCGATACGCCGTGCAAACGGTATCAATCCGGAAGAAATTACACGCGCGATGCAGCCGCCTGACGTGAGTGCACCCTACTACCAAAAAGCATGTCGCGAAGCTGCACAAGAGCTTTCGGTTGTAGGTGATACTCTAGTCACATATGTGGAGGAGGTCACAAAACGTCGGCGCCATGCATTAGGCTTGGATGCATCTGGATACGATCCAGGATCTAATCGTACATTGGATCGGCGTGCAGCACGAGGTGGTGTGAGTATGGCAGAATTGCAAGGCCTTTTTATTCGGTACCCAGATGACCCGCATGTGGCTGTAGACGCTTGGGCCGTCGAGCAGGGACTCAAAGAGCTATGATTCGATCTCCGAGCGTCTGTGCCATTTTGTACGCGAGCAAAAGGATGAGCTGGGCGCATACATCAACAATAGCCGTAGTGAATGGCATGCATGTAGTGTCCGGATCATAGTCCCAGTACCACAAAAAAAGGCACAGTGTGTGAGCAAAGAACAATGCGAAGACAGACAAGATAGAGACAAAAACAATAACGCAGATGTAAAACATCACACCAAATTGCAAGGATCCAGTACCTCGCAAAATAAGCATGAATATGGCTTGTATTAAAACGACATTTAAAATGATGGTGATAGGCGAGGTCCATTCGTCGATTTGGGGTTGAAGGGAATCAACAAGCTGTGATGCGAATTGCTTCCACCATGCAAGATAGAAAGGCGATACTGGATCCAATCTTTGAGGTAGTGATGTTGAATCCTCCATGACCTGCTCCTGAAGGGGCATGTAAGAGGGATGTGCTGGTCGTGTATTTGCCCTGAATGTATGGGCATGGAGCGATGACGTCAGTCGAGATGTATGTACAGCAGCAGCGATGCTCGGCATACCAGCAACAATAGGGGCAAGAAGCGGATATCCGGGGTATTGCGAAGCATTCTTTTCTAAAATCACTCCTGCGAGGGAACTCAATCCTGTTGCAACGAACAATGGAGCCCATCCATAAGCGAGAAGCTCTCGTACATATACATTTCGTAAGGTAGCCAACATGAAGACAACACACAATGTAATAAGACCCAAAAACAGAAGCGTGGCGATGCCTGTTCCCTCGAAGTACAAGAGACCCGCTCCAATCAGTCCTAATAAAGTAAGTGTGCACAAGTCGCCCAAGGACCCGGCAATGGGAATCACCATATTATCAGGGTCGAAGCCAGACTTGCGTGCCAACACAACTAAAGCGCAAATAAATGAGCCTTGAACGGCGGATGACATCGATGCCGCAAGTTGTGAGACAGCCAAGACCAAAGCAAATTCGAAATATCCATCCCGGAGCCGAGCCGTTTTGTCTAAAATAGGCTTTCCAGAATGTACGGGTCCGCGCATAGTTAAATCTGGCTGATCTCCATGAGATTCTTTCGCGCCCAGACCAAATGATAAAATGCCCGCAACACTCGCGACAATGAGGGCTTGAACTTGCAAGAGCCACATGTTACCCGAGACAATCAGCTTGCGTGTCCTACAATTGTCAATTTCCCCAATGTTTGCAGCTGTGGCCATACGTAAAGATAAGTTCATTTCGAGGTTACCCTTGAGATTTAGCATGATCGGTACTAAAATCAGGAATTTATCGACCTTGGCAAAAGTCTTCCATGTGGTCATATGGTCAAGCTCCATACCAGATAGCAGTAGACCTGCTAATGCACATAGCATGACAGGAAGTGTCTCACGCGTGAGACCCCATGCCTTACGCCACGGCATGAGGGCTAGCGCGAGAGACCGTTCAAAAAAGGAACGGAACGTCAAGCCACGCAGTATACTTCGTGGCAGGTCCTCCACTTAGGACACCCTGTACCAAAATCCGACATTCGATCTCTTGAAACTTACATGCCAAGAAAGCCATCGCCGCTCCTTTTTTTCTAAAGCGTAAGGGCAATAGACAAGAGCAAATGATTTGTTTCGAGCTAGTGTTGAATTGTTTCTGAAGTAGTTCTTTCTAGAGAGGTTGTGCCAGACGACGGTCAAATTGTTCGTTATTGTGCATGACGCGTCATTTCAAGTCAGACTGTGCCACGAGCAAACATCACCCTATTATCTGCGCTTACAAACACAAGCCATGATGATTATCAAGAAAAATGGTCCATGAACAGTCATCAGAGACACACGCTGTACTGTTTTCATGCAGCAGATCACTTTATGTTGAGCATGGTTACACAGTTACTGCTTTGACATTCATGTGGGGATGACATAGCTTATCTCGCAATCTAATATTCGACCGTGCACTACAGACAAGCTGGGCAAGATTGGTCTACTACTGCGCTTATCTTTCCTACCCTTTTGCTCGCTTTTGTGCATGGTCCATATGAAGTACACAACATGTGAAACATGAAACTCAGTCAAATTCTCGCTCGTTGAGGTCTGAGAATTTTGTCGTGGGATCCAACCCTATCCATTGTAACGTTAAAAATATCCAAAGATCAATGTTAAAATCAATTTGAGTTCCGATCATGCATTTTACGGGATATCTGCGGACATATGAAGTGGTGCAGAGGCAGGATCGATCTCTAATGCATAAATTTGTTGCGATGAATCCTGAACGATGCTAGCCCTCGTCAGACAAGCTTTGATATCTTTAGGACATTTTGTGTGCCAAAGTCATGGGACAACGAAAAGTGTGCAGGAAACGGAAGCTGCGTTGGCGCTAGTGCATGCACGTCAAAAATCTGAAACGAGGTCTGACGCTACCAAACAGTGCCATGGCTGTGCGTTTCCGCATGTCTCGAAGAATTCATCCTGGCAGCTTCTGCTGCACAACACATTCTGTGCAGCAGCTTTCAGCCACCGAAATGATGTGGATGCATGATGAGTATGTTCCATTGAAGCGCAGATTCACATATGTCATCACTCCTCATGGCGCCCGGCCATGAGGCCCAAAGAGCTTGCGAGGCGTAAAAAAAGCACTCATGCATAAAAGCTCGTCATAGAAACCTGTTTACTGCATGCTATCGCTACCTAACGCGCACTCGGTGGACGGTATGCTCCCGTGCGTGGCTTCACGGTAGTGAATCCATCAGTATCATCCTGGCCAGCATTCCGGGCGGGAGGAGGTGCGCTTTGGGCCGCCCCGCCGGTACCCTGGCGCATACGTGAAAAGGCACCGGGAACGTAACGGCCTGAGCCGCCTCCCATGCCGCCTGCACCACCAGTGCGTGAAAAGGCAGAGGGTGATTGCGACGGCGGTGGTTGTGAAGGTTGGGCGCCTCCGGCTGCTGCTCGGCTGCGAGCCAAGTCGCCAGGTCGGTAACGCCTGTTTGCGAATAGAGGGTCAACAGAGCCAGCAGATGATGCAGGAGGTCCACGACGCCATGTGTCGGCTGTCTCAGCTCGGGACGCAGGTGGTGCCGCACTTTCGGGAGGGAGGCGACCATAAGTGCGTGCTTCTTGCGAGGAGTGCATATCTGTCTGGCGTCGCAAAAGAGACTGACGTTCCTCAATTTCAGCTCGCTTTTGAGCTTCGAGTTGCGCCTCGCGCTCGGCGTCAG
>ERZ782882.249-NODE-249-length-10031-cov-3.549318_pt1 | contig 10031 bp, 9 predicted proteins | sample MGYA00466090_ERZ782882 | MGnify/ENA primary metagenome ERZ782882 (study PRJEB29894, sample SAMN03576369) | human skin metagenome | biome: human skin; feature: right retroauricular crease; material: organic_material | host: Homo sapiens | place: Italy: Trento... | reverse complement strand
GGCCGGGCCTGTTTCGTTCTAATGACCGAGTCCTCATTCCCTTCATCTATCTTCCACCACCGCCGGATAATGCTAGCTCGCTTTTGATTCGGCGACAGGCTCTCTCTACACAAACGCAAAATTTACTCAGCACGATGTCTGGATCCGCGATCCTAAGCAAAAGCCTCTCTGAGCCTGTCTCTACGTGGAAGACGTTTTATTTCACGCTGTCATCGGCTTCGCTGGGACAACCCGTCAAGCGGTCCTTGGTTGACAAAATGTTTGGCACAAAAAAGCCCAGAGAAGAACGCTGGGGTATTTCACTACCTGGCAAACCGATCCCTGCTTTCCCACTACGATCTATTGTGCCATTTGTTCTTACGCTTGTGCATAGTGCAGGCGTTCCATTGGTCGTGCACCCAGCTGTTTCTCTCATTCAGACGGTCCAGCTGCGCGGTCGATCCAATGCAACTCACACAAGGCATATTGCCTTGGCCAAGGTGATGCCTTCTTCGCTAAATAAGTCAGGAATGCAACAATGGTTTGGATGGGTCCAGTTCCCCAAATGGTGCAGCCCCAGCTTTGAAACTTCGATTTTAGGCTTGGAATATTTTTTACAGGTCAAGCCACTCAGCACACGTGAGGCTCATGTACTCCAGACCATCGCACTCGGTCTATATTGTATGCCACCCCGGCTTGTACAGCAGCTGAACACGGCTTCTATCAATCGTCAGGCGTTGCAACAAGTGGCACGAAGACAAACTTCCAACGCTGGTTCCCTTCGACCTGATGTGCCAATTCGCAGAGTTCCACCGCCCTTGCCTCCTACGGCAACCTCTACACCAGTGCCTGTACAGAATGTGCAATATGACGATCCACGACAGGCTGGTATGGCTGGCATCGGACGAGCGCATCTGCAGCCGCCTGTACCAGCGGAATCTGCTTCTGACACTGACTCCCAGCAGACTCAGGCTGCATATGAAATTAATCACGTCCCAGCTGAAAGAACAGGCGGCCAAGTTGAAGAGGCGCCCGTGACTGAAGAGGAATCGATTACGAGTCAAATTCTTGCTGATCATACGGCGGACGAAGATGGTTTGGTGCACGACGCAGGACCACTTACGCAAGAGCAGGAAGCCGCATGGACCATGGATATTCTCGCTAATGCTATGAACGAAGATGAGGTGACCGCAGGCTTTGATTTACCGCCATCGTACTTTGAAGCGACGGGTATCATTGATAATGAGGAGTCGTAGTGAAGTTTCACGTGATCATGGAACAAAGAGCGAAAAAAATCTTGTAGCATTTTCTCTTGCGCACTGCGCGTCGTGGAGCCAAGGCCTTGGGCCGAGGCCTAGAGCACAGTGCGCGACAACCATTAAGAAGGATCTCTAGTCCAAAGGCCACTGATACTCGCCCTGATGCTAGTTTCTAGTCCTGCGAGTGGGAAGGTCCGCGTGCGCCTCGTTGCTCTTTCTCGTTGGGAGAGACAATTAGCGGACCAGTGGTCAGCGTGGATGTATGCATAGTAGCGCCAGCCATGGTGGTACGCAAGAATTTTAGCGCTCCCTCTACAGCTCTTGCTGGGCGAGTGGCGTAAAGCCCTGAGGTTGGCCCATACCAGAAACGACTCTTGCGCAGTAGGCCTGCGCGGCGCTTTCCCCGGGATTTGTCCCGCTCGGAGACACGCGTAGGTATCGCCGGCGGAGATTGGAAAAGGGTCTACTCGATGAGGACGCCGAAAGTCTTGTGTATTCAGGCTACGTGTATACTAGCTCTACGATGACGCTGGCTCGGTGATTGAAACTTGTGGGCTGCCTACATGTTGGAGCAGCGAGGTCGCTTGATACAAGCTTGAGTGCAATCAGTGGCGCCTCTTTGACAGAGCTAACTCGACGCGAGACTACTCTTGGAGTAGGGATCCCTTTCTTGGGTGGTTCGTTCATAATATGTACATAATTCGCTATGCATGTATCGCGTGGATGTCTTAGACGGTTGAGCGGTCATGCGATACTGTCGTGACTTTTCGTGCTTCCTCTGGAACGGATCGCCTTGATGGCGTGCTCACTGTATCTTGGGTGGGGAATTTCGATTCGTGCTCCATGATGACAGTATACGCCATTTCCAGAACCCTAACCCCATGTGGCGCTGCTTCCCGAGTTCTGGGAATAGATGAGCTATAAAGACGAGGGATGAAGCCCGCTACTTTTCAGACTTAAACAAACATGGCATTTATCGGAACAGCGACATCGACCGTGCTCGAGACGCGCGGTCGCTTAGATGGAGTAACGACCGTCAAGGCTGACTTGATTCAGCCAGGCGCATCAGCCATTGCACCCAAAGAACCTCTTCGAGTTTCTGGGCTGCTAGATAGCCTATACGAGTTCGATGAGCTCACGCCGGCTCTTGGACGCACGTATCCAACGCTCCAGCTCCGCGATTTGGTGCACCACGAAAAGGCGGACGAACTGATACGGGACTTGGCCATTGTGATCTCCCGCCGGGGGGTCGTATTTTTCAAGAACCAGGACTTGTCGGCCCATGAGCAAAAGTTCGTCACGGACCGCTTGGGCCGTGTCACTGGCAAACCCGCGAGTTCAGGACTGCACATTCACCCTGTGTACAATGCCGAGCGGCAAGGCAAAGATCAAGTCGTGGATGAGAAAGGCACACAGAACAAAGATAATGAAATCAGTGTGATTTCGAGCAGTTTGCATCGCTCGCTGGATGTTGCGCCGCGCTCCAGTGCGGACGAGTGGCACAGTGACATTGCTTTTGAGCCTGTGCCTGCTGATTACACATCGCTGAAGGTGCATACGATGCCACATACTGGCGGCGACACATTGTGGGCGAGTGGCTACGAGGTGTATGATCTACTTTCTCCGCCTTTCCGCGCGATGTTCGAGAAGCTAGAAGGCTTTTACTATCCGCCAGAGTTTACTATGTCTGCTGCGCGCCATAATTACCAGTTGTACGCTGGACCACGCGGGGCTGCAGAGAACGTGGGCACGCATCTTACGGCGAAGCACCCACTCATCCGCACAAATCCCGTCACCGGCTGGAAGTCGGTGTTCGGCATCGGTCAACATTTCCACCACATTGCGGGCGTGAGCGCGGACGAGAGTGATCTGCTTAAGCGCTATATCCGTGACCTGGTGACACAAAACCATACAACACAGCTAAGATACCGTTGGGGCAAGAACGACCTGGCAATATGGGATAATCGATCAACATATCATGCTGCGACGCCCGACTACTTTGAGCTTGGACCGCGCTCTGGAGTGCGTGCCGTCTCGTGTGGCGAGCTTCCTTACTTTGATGCAAACAGCAGGTCGCGACGTGAAGAGCTGCAGGGCAAGTTGATCTAGGTTAGATTGTAGTGTACTTCGGTTTCGATTTTTCAGCAGCCATCCTAGCTTTGATAAGAAAGCAAAGTGTGTTCTAATTTCCAGACCCAGCCGAACAGCTTGACTATAGCATTGCCCTGTCACAGCGAGCCTGTCTGGCACAAAGACTTCACCTGCACATTCTTGCGCCCACGCAGCTTCGATGCCGTCAAGGCATCGATGTGGTCATTGTATGCCACCTGATCCGTCTCAAAAATGCTACCCAGTAGGTCCATAGCTAATCGAGTCAATCTGAGAACTGTCTTTGAACACATAGCGCTAAACCGATTGTCATACATCCTTCAGGCTTGGCTGTTAAAATTTCTCCCACTATGGCCATGGGAGCTGAGGTAGATCACACCATAAAGTCTTGGTATTCAGCGTAAGAGTGTCACAACTTTGAAGCATTTATGCATTTGCCCTCATACGCGCTTGTGATTTGGGATGCACTTTGCTGCTGCGTCAATCATCCGGCTACCAGTAGACAATGGATGTTGTACTGATGCTACAGCACATGCGGTAGCACATACGATGATCTTGCTGTGAAATTTTTTTGACTAAAAGCGTGGTGGAAGGAAGACGGCGAGATTGGCGTCACCACATTCGCATGAAGTTCGCATGAAGTTCCAGTTCCAGTTCATCGCAACACATCGGATTTAATTCGAGTGACAATTCTGGAGACAATGTAGTCTGTACTGGCGTATTTTAACCGATCGTGTACATATGCTGAGAAAACGAGTTCTAAGATGAGGCCTTGGGTCCGCGTCTTTACATGCACGTCCACTTAATGGTGCGCATGTTGCTCTCTGAGCAGTCATTGGGCCTATGCGGACATCCGCATCGGAACAACGAATTGAGTAGAAGTTGCCAAATATCCGTTCGGTGATTAATTAAGAGCCAAGGTAGGTGGTCTCTTGTTCTTATCAATACTCCTGTTTCGATAAGCTCTATCGTGTAAATGAAATGCAGATCGTACAAAAAATAGTGGAGACGCTTCTTCCACATTCCCCACGATAATTCCAATTGTCATTCCATATCACCCTATAACCTCATTAAGTTGATCCGGAAATGGCAAAACATGGCCGCACTCACAGGATATGACAGATATGAATGGTGAAGTTCACAGACCCTACAGACATTGACAGAACTGGTCAGATCCCGGTCTTAAGGCTCGCCATCTATACAACATGACCCACCTCATAGTCATTCAGTCTACCCGTTGTCAGACCTAGTTGCTCTTCCGTTTGCCAACCTTGATCCTGAATGGCCTGTCAAAGTCAACGGCAAATGTAATATGGCGGAGGAACGACTGGCCCAACACGAAGCCGTGGGGTTCGAACATGAGAGCACCATGTATGCCAATCTTGAAGGAGCCAACAATGGGCAAGAGGCACTTGCCGTGATACTCATTGCCTGTAATATCCTCTTTAGGGATCTCCACTTCCAAGTGGCCCAAAGCATCAGAGAACTTCAGCGTCGGCGGGTTCTTGCAGTCAACCAAGCCAATAATATTACCACTGTCCACCTCCTTCACCTCAGCACCGATGTCGCTAAAAATCTTTCTAGCATTGGAGGTTGTTGTGATGATGCCGTGAGTGCCCGTATCAAAATGAAATACCACGGGAAAACCGCCATTGAATCTGCCCTTCATACCGACATGGTTCTGAGTAATGCCCGCGTTAAAGACTTCCATGAGGCCACCTTCAGCGAGGGAGTCATCATGCTCTCCAACAATGAGCTTGCCGCCCTCACCAATAGCCATTTGCCACTTGCGGTTGTCGATCACGCGTTGATCCCTTAGATTGGTGATAAGATCAGCCTTTTTAGGCAGACTATTATACCATTTATTCTGGGCGAGGCCCGGATACATCATGCCCAAGATACCGCCGATCTTGTCGTCCAATACAACGCTGTAGTACTTCTTACTTAACATACCGATGGGGAATGACTTGGCTGTCAATTCACCAATCGAGAAGTCATCCGTGATCAAAGGACCATTAGCCTTTTCGCCACTTAAGTATGAAACCGTAAACGCACCGAGCGGGTCTGAAGCCGAGCTCGACTCGTTGGGCTGGTAGAAGGAATCTTTCACAATCGTAGAGGGACTGCCAATGTCGACAATGATTGACACTTTCTTTTTTTCTGAACCAATCTTCACATCAATAACAACATCACCTAGTGCATCCTCAATAGAGGCTGAGCCGCTATCACCGCGCTTTTGCAGTGGAGCGCTGCTTTCATTGAGAAGAGGTCGACGCGAGATCCATCTATCAAAATCGTTCAATAGGGCATTGGCGCGCTTGTCCGATGGAATGTCGGTCAGCGATTTGCCGGCGAGGCTGAGATCCAGCTTTAATGCTGAGACACCAGCAACCGTGACGAACGCTCCGACCAGAACGTTCAGCGAAAGCTTCATCGAGACGATTTGAACAACCTCAAAAGTCCAGTCCCTTGGTCTTTTATACGATTGACTCCTATGCACAGTCCCACATATCGAACAAATAGCTTCACACGAGATTGGTCAGATTGACAGAATCGCGAACGAAATAAAAATTATCTGACCCCCTGTTTCATTCCAACCCCGGAATCAATTTGAGTTTGGAGGGTTCTTTGGACTTGAGCCACGTGAATTCGTGCCGGAATTTTCGGTCTTGCGAGCGAGACATTCCGAAACCGCCGCACAGGACACGTAATATCGCGTAATGAGCGCTTCTCAGGAATGTTCGGTCGCTCGCTCAGGCAAGAAGGTGCGACATTGAGCATAATCCAAGGATGACCGGGTTGTGCCTTGGCTTTCGCGTATCTATCAGGACATTCTTAGACCGCAGGCCAAATTTGGTGTAGGTCTGTGTAACCTGGAGTATTTACCGTGTTGGGAATGCGTTGTGCACGAGGAGTGAAGCATTTGCCTCATCCCTTGAATGCGCATGATCATCTAACAAGAGCATGATGAGAAGTCACAAGCTATGTTCGCAACAATATGTGACACACAAAGGACGAACTGCTTTTAAATCCATGTTGGATTCAATGTCTTTGCTAAAACCTTGCGTTTATGTATGAATATTGGGTTTATCACGGCGAGTGTGGGCATTCAGGATAATTAAGCGAGTGAAATAAGTCTATACTATGCTTAGAGCCACTCATGATGTCTTGTGCATTGACGCCAAACATAAAGCTCAAAGTCATGGGTGGATAAGTGAGGTACTTTCATCGTCATGCAACCTTATGTTATCGACGAAATGAATGGTACCAGTGCCTTTTTGAGTTGGGGCGTAACAAGCGCCAGATAGGCTTCACAGGCATCAACTCTTACTCAAGATTGTACAGAAAGCCACGAGACATTATGCGTCTTACATTGCGAAATATGATACCAGTCGAGATTGACTTGAGCGAAAAATGAATTAGTGAACTAGAGACGCCCAGTGACGTGCTTCTTGGAGTGTCCGGGAATGGACAACAACAGCAGTATGAAACTACAGAACTGCATGGATAGTCGCGAGTGTAAGACTTCTTACGAGGCTCAAGATTTACGAAATCTTTCGTGTTTCAAATTTGCAATAGGGGGCCTTGATGATCGAGTATTTCACACTCAATGATTGACGCCCCAGGTCCGCGGGTTCCATTTGGAAAATGTGCTTTCCATGATGCTTATTTGACTGACAAGCGCTTGGTTTACATTCTAGTCGCCTTTGTATAGAGTAATTTCCTCTGACGTAAGTGTAGTGTATGTAGGCACTAGGAAATGCTGAGTAAGTGAGGAGCAGGGTGTACTGGTACAAAGAAGCTATTGTGAATTAACATAGGTATCAAGAGACTGACGACATAGACTAGACCCTTGAAGCCGTAGCGAGACCAGTAAGATGACATGAAGCATTACTGCCGCACTCCTAAATATTATAAATTGTCGAAAAGAGTACTTCATCACACTGCTGCTAAAGTACTAGACATCTGCGCTAATCACAGGAGCCCGAATATAAAAACTGACAAGAAGATACATGCTTCAACAGGCGTTGAAGCCTGTTCGGCTTGCTCTGCGCGCTTTGGTGAGCTGCATTTTAAAGCACAAGGGCGCTGTTAGGCTTCAAACGATGAACTGGGGCAAAAACCCTAATAGCTGTGGTACACGTGCAAAAAGTGACCAATCAAAAACAAACGCCGTTAATGAAACATTTTTCCCAAGCTTCATAGCCGAGGTCATGAAGCCATAAATACAAGTGACTTCCAAGGTAATTCGCAACAGCGCCTTATCACCATGTTCAAGTCTTTCTTGGTTCTTGCTGCCGCCGCCGCCGCTTCGCTCGTTGCCGCCTCGGACCGTGTGTCTGTCAAGGGCTACACTGCTGACGCCAAGGGCTCCCTGGACTGCAAGTTCGGCAGCGGCGACATTCTGAAGAAGTGCGGCACCTGTGCCCAGAGCATCACCGAGTGCGCTAGCTCGAACCCCAACAAAACGGAGGAAATTTGCATTAGTGAGATTGCCTCGTTCGCTGGCGACTGCGGTGGCTGCGCTGTTGACATCCTCGAGTGCCTCTAAAGGCCAAGATCCACATCGCATAACTGTGACTATGGTGCTGCCTAATAGACTACGTCTTTGTAGCGCCCAGACTTATTAAATTTACATATGTATTCTTCCGCCTCCATTATACAAATTGACTAATTGGGCCTCTAGACATGGGAAAATGTGGCGAGTACTGTTGATGGTCTTGATGCTCAATTCCAAATGTACGTTCGATGTGGAATAGGTTGCACAGCATTAGAGACCTGAGATACACATTTCCTCTTTCACACCAGACCTCAAGTATGGAGAGAATCTGCGAGTAGAATTTGATTGCATCTGTTGCACGACTGAAGAAAGAAATAGGTAGTTGCTCAACTACATTGAGAAGAATCCAGTCTAGCGCATTGGCGAAACATGTTACTATTGTATAACTTGACAATGGTTCCTATTTTATTTTGTCAAGAGTGGGGATCAATACGGACAAATTCATTCAACAAAATAAAAACAATTTATCAAGTCTATCCTGACAAAAGGGATCACGGGTGGGATCTATGCTTTCTCGTAGTTTGAGGCTAATCGAGGTGCCAAGTCACGATACGGTCGAATCGCAAGAATAAGGATGCAGAGAAAGAGCAAGCTGCGCAAGTCGGAGAGAAATTCGCTTGGATATTCCATATCAAGCGGACCTCCACTTCATTAAGAATTTGACCCTGACGGAAGATTCATACTATCATCATCAAGGTAAAAAAACTTACCAACACTTGCGTAGGGTCGCTAGAAATATCAGGATGGAAACTACGGGGTATCGTTTATAATCTTTAGCCATTAGCAAGAGTTTTAGCATTATCATACTAGCTCACTTGGTTAAAATTTTTCTGCAATGGATGTTGGCCTGCCTAGATCTCAATATATTGAAAGGTGATAGGCACAAGTCACTTATCGTGCGAACAAGCATCTCAGTCATTCGAGCATATTGTACGACTCGACAATTTGTACTATCAACCTGGCGCGCTGTTGGGGCAGATTTTGTGGGATCAACTTCACATGGCCTTCATGTCGCCTATCAATTTGAATAAACATCTCGGTGTCTTTTTCAAAAAGACGTGTATGAAAGCCCTGTATCGTTTTTCTTGCCTTAGCCTGCTGCGAGCTAGCTACGAGCCTAACATGGAGCGCATATTAGCATGCAATTAGACGCTTTTATCACATGTGAAAGGTCAAGCAACATACAAGACAAGGAGTGCATGCATTATTCATCTACGTCGTTCAAAAGCATTTTCCTGTGCGAATGTAGTGATAGCTTGAGTGGCGAAAAGCCGCCTGATCACATTGCTAGAGGTCATATGCAGCGTCTTGGAGCTCATTTTTTTTCTCAGGCACATTTTTGCAATGCCTAGGTTTGACTGGACTGACACATAACGTAACGGGCTGAGAACCGATCATGGTCCAAGACCTTGTCACCAGGATCAATCTCCATAATACATGAGGGTATTGTATATGACGCGGCGCAGTATAGTTCTAGGGCTTAAAATGCCATTGCACGCCTTTCGATGGGCGAGACTTGCATTTGTAGTCGTGATGCCAGTGCTGTATCGGAAAGAAAAAATCCAAAGTGTCAAAACTTTTCCCTTGGCTCATCAGATCAATTCCTTTCATGCAAGGGCTTGGCTTTTCGTTCGACTTATGCCTCCTGTGCAAACGCTCGTATTCTAAAGGTTTGAGCTAGCTTTACATACTCCTTAAGTTTTGTAGAGACAGCTTAAAATGACAATTCCTTTTTCCAGCCTAGCACTCCGCGATCAGACCGACGACTAAATGTAATAGGTGAGATCAAAGAGGTGAAAAGCGTAGCGATGCTTCTTTGCAGCTTGAAAATGCACTTGAAGCGGAAACCCGTTGCAAGGCCGCAGATAATGCCGTTTGAAATGGCTGGGGTATCATCATGCACTCATGCACGATAGTGTCACTAATCCATATCCACGTTGAGGACTCTATGCCCAGGGTATCGCGTTACATCTTTTTCATCACTACTTAACATCACCGCATGCCTCAAAAGTCCCCATTTGACATTGACATTTTCTCGATATGATGACCATGAAGAAAAATCAAGGGTCTATCATTACATCGAGTTTACTTAGCTCCAAAAGAATATCGGCTTTAGTTTCTCT
>ERZ782882.245-NODE-245-length-10138-cov-3.692651_pt1 | contig 10138 bp, 11 predicted proteins | sample MGYA00466090_ERZ782882 | MGnify/ENA primary metagenome ERZ782882 (study PRJEB29894, sample SAMN03576369) | human skin metagenome | biome: human skin; feature: right retroauricular crease; material: organic_material | host: Homo sapiens | place: Italy: Trento... | reverse complement strand
ATGCGAGCTGTGCCGACGAAATGCTCACGATTGCCGCAATGACGAGCGTCGGCTCGCCGTTTGACGGCAGCGAGTCTGTCGCCGCGCAGATCGAGCGCCGCAAGTTTGTCGCCGAGGAGGGCGATCACTTGACGCTGCTCAATGTGTATGAGGCGTTTCAGCGGGCGGGCGCTTCGTCGCGATGGGCCGCGCAGCACGGCCTGTCGTACGCGACGCTGAAGCGCGCGCGGTCGATTCGGGCGCAGCTCGTCGCGTTTGTTACGCGCCAATGGTCATGGCCGTGGCGCCGTGCGGGGGACGAGCAGGCCGTGCGGCGATGCCTCGCGGCCGGCTTTTTTCGACAGGCGGTGCGGTACGATGGCAGCTGGAAGACGCCGGCGGGAGAGACGCTGTATGTGCATCCCTCGTCGGTGCTGTTTACGCGCGCACCGCCGGTCGGTACGTGGGCCGTGTACGGCGACCTGCTGCACACGACGCAGCCGCAGATGCGCGATCTGTGCGTGGTCGACGCGGCCTGGCTGCTTACGCTCGCGCCGCACTATTATCATCGTTCGCTTCACTGAGGCGCGCGCGCACATGAGCGGTGCCAGCGAGGCCCTGTGCGAGAAACTGGCGGAGGACGCGGCATCGCTTCGTGCGCGTCGTAAACTGTCCTGCCAGGCTGCGTGTGGCCATCGGCATGATCGGTGTGCGGTCTCGCGTGACGGCCGCGTGGATGGTATCGAGTGTGCGGCTCAAGTCGCGATCGACGTCCTGGAACGTAGCATGGCGCTGGTACAGATCCAGTGCATCCGTAGGTGTGTCTGCGGTGGTCCGCTCGGCATCGCGCTTGTCCGTCGTGCGCCGCTTGCGCTCCTTGTGCGCCTGCGACGACGCCTTGAGCGCGGCGATTTGGCGCTCCTTTTCCTCGAGGCGTGCGACAAAGGCGGGATTCGTCGCCTTCTGCCACTCGAACAGCAGCGTGTCGTACGGCTGTGAGCGCCCTGGCACATGGCGCTTCGCGCCCATACTATGCGACTTGCACGTCAGCGAGCGGGAGCATGGCAGGCCTTTGTTGTTGATGACGCCACACTGCCGGTCCAGGTTGATCGGACCGCGGTGCTTCTTGCCGCCCGTCGTCCATGCCTTGCGCTGCTCTGGCTCCGCCTTCGTCTCCGACTTGAGGATGCTGGGCGATACACGTCCCTCCGCTATCGACTGCGCCAAGGCACAGTTTTGCTCGTGGTACGGATACGCCTGTCGCAACACAGGCTTCGCACACGTCGTGCACGCCACGACATCCACCGAGTCGTCCAGCGCAAACGCACCGAACTCGGTCACATCGCTCGCCTCTGCTTCCCACGCACGCTTGCGTGGCTCCGGCGACGACGGCTGACTCTGGGTCTCCTCCAAAATCACCCCCCAGTCCATGGTGGCGGCTCGTTTCTCTCCACTTGATGGACGCCGCCACCCAACCGATGTGGGCAGGGGTCGCCTGGCTCCGCGAGGTGGCCACGCAGGTGATCGAGAGCATCGTACCGCCCCAAGCCTCGCCGCCACCGCCACCGCCGCCCTCCCTGCGCCTCACGCCAGGCGTCGTGAGGGCGCTCGCGGCCGTAGGATGGACGGCCGTGGCATTGTGGACAGGCGCGCGCTTCGTACGCCACTGGCGCCGTGAAGGCCGTCGAAGCGTCGCTTCGCCGAAGCGCACGCAGTGTGTGCTTGTGCTGGGCGGTGATACGCCGCTAGGACAGTCCGTCGTCGAGTACCTGCTCGCTCACAACCTGATTGTGCTGGCGTCGGTCTCGAGTGCCGCGTCAGCTCAGGCGCTCGAGTCACGTATCGACCCAGAGATCCAGGGGTACGTCCGGACTATCCAACTGCACGATGCTACTTCTTTCGTGCATGCCGTGCATGCAAGTTTGTGCCTGCGCTACCCATGGACGGCCACGGGCGATCCGTACGCCCGCCCGGGCCAGGCCGTCGAGTGGCTCGGCACCGTCAACACCCTCGGGATGACAAACATGCTGACAGACGTGCTGCAGCGACTGGCTTCGCTGCGGCGTCATCTCATGATTCATATACTACCAGGCTCCTCTCGTGCCAGCTCGACAGTGATAGGAACACCGTCGGTGACACTGTATGCGTCGCCACACTCCGAATCGCGCGTCTTGGCACGCATGCACCGCCTCCTTCTTCCTAGCCGCACATGGCGCGCATGCCTCTCATCGTGGCTTTCCTCCTTATGGACCCGCCTGCGGGCGCTTATGTAGCGTGGTGCATAGGTATGCGCACGAGGGCCTCGGGCACCGTCCGCGACGTATCGTCGTCCGGATGCATCGCAGCTTGCGCAATGTGAATCGCACGGAACACACCCTGCCAACTCGCCATGACCGACGCCACCGACTGGCCGCCACACACGAGCGTGTCCACACGCTCACTGAGACGGGCAAGCTCCTGCGTGAGCTGTGCGGACTCGGCACGGAGCTGCTGCAACGCCTGTAGCTCCGCCTGCTTCGCGGCTAGGCGCGCCGAGACCGAGCTCGGAACGCTGCCCGGCGCCATCGATGCGCGCGAACGCGCCAAGCTCATGCGCTGCGACATGAGGCGAACCGCCGCTCCGCTGCCGCGCGTCTCAGTGGAGGCACTGCCACGTGGACTTGGACGACCATGTCGGCGGTGGCGCGAGGCACGGCGTACGAGCATGCGTGCCTCGCTCTCCTGCGGTCGTGGCTCAAGATGGACATCTATCGAACGGGTGGCGCGCATGATCAAGGCAGGGATCTGTGCGGCTGGTGGTCGCCGCACGCGATCGGCGAGCCTGACGTGCGCGAACGAATCCGTGTGATTGCTCAGTGCAAGGCCGAGTCGCGGGCGCTCGGCCCGTCCGTCGTGCGCGAGATGGAAGGTACGCTGCTTCGCGCGACATGGGAGGCCACGACGACAGCGACCGTCGGCGTCCTGGCCAGTCACTCGGGCTTTAGCAAGCAGGCCAAGGTGTACATGCGCTCCAGCCGCTTGCCCCTCTTGTTTCTGCACCTGGCCCCACAAGACCAGGACGCACTCGTATGCCACGGCTTTCTATGGAACGACGCACTCGCGAATGGGCCCCTGCATGGGCGCTTCGAGCCCGTGTGGGTGACCACACCACAGCACACCCAGCAACTCACCCTGTACAGAGATGGCATACGCGCCATGTAACTGGGGGATCAACGCATTCATGTCTACAAAACCTTTCGACACAAACGCAAAAGAGTAGCTCGTAGGACGACAGCCTTCGCTTTCGAGAAAGATATACGCGCTAGTGTCCATAAAAAACGAAACCGCCCTAGCTTTTTGGAATGTCATTTACTTGTCGTTCGGGTTCATGCGGCGCTTACCACCGGGCGTCACGACAGCGTTCACGAAGCGACGGTTGAAAAGAATGCGCTTCTTTGCCCGGCCCTTGGGCACCTTGGGCTTCTCTTGCTTTTCCACCTTGGGGGTCTGCGACTTGACCTTACCAGCACGGGCGAGCGATCCGTGGACCTTACCCATCTAGCGAAACGTTAGAGCACAAGCGTGCGTACCTTCGAATGTGGTTGTAACGGAACGGCAGCGCCTTTGCCACGATCCGTCGAAAAGGCCCCGCCGCTGCCCACGGTCAAGATGGTCACGTGGTTACATAGTTCTGTGTATATCACGTGATATTGAGCGAGAGACCTTCCAGCCTACCGCCTCCCTCTTCCGGCACCGACTCACCATGATCATCTCGAAGCAGAACCGCCGCACCATTTACATGGCCCTCTTCCAGGAGGGTGTGCTTGTCGCTCCCAAGAACTTTGAAATCAAGCACCCTAACTTGGATGTGCCCAACCTCGAGGTGATCAAGGCCTTGCAGTCGCTCGACTCGAAGGGCTACGTGCACACGCAGTTCAGCTGGCAGTGGTTCTACTACGTGCTCAACGACGAGGGTCTCGAGTACCTCCGTGAGTACCTGCACCTGCCCTCGGAGATTGTGCCCAACACGCACAAGCAGCCCGCCCGCCCTCAGCGCGCTCTGATGGGTGACCGCGACGGCTTCCGCGGCCGTGGTGGTGGTGACCGTGAGTACCGCCGCCGTGGTGACTTTGACAAGAAGGACGGCGCGCCCAGCGGTGACTTCCGCCCTCGCTTCGGTCGCCGCGAGTAAAGACGTTCTAGGCCGGACCCTAAGGTGACAAGGTCCGCCTTGTTTCCACGAGATTGCGTACATTGCATGCATCTTGAGAACTGCACCCCGTGTTGGCACGCGTTCGTATGTGTGCTGTCATCGCGTCGAGCCGGTGCTCTTAGCCGTCATGGGGTCCAAAATACCTTGATAGATAGAGGCCCATACCATCGAGTCTTGTCTGTGCATAGAGGCACCGTCCTGTTTAGTCATGTGCCACGCAAGTCGAGGTCCTCGTCTCTGCCGGCCAACACGGTTCCTTCCAGCGACATGGGTCTCTTTGGTGGCAGCAGCTCTGGCAGTGCCTCTGCGGCATCGTCGCCCCAACTGGAAGCGGCTACGGCTGAGGTAGGTCGACATGGCAACTGACGGTTCGCAGCTCGATATGATTACGGACGTGTTCAACCGCCTTGTCGAATCGTGTCACGCCAAGTGCATCAGCCCACGCTACGCTGAGGCCGATCTCAACAAGGGCGAAAGCGTATGCGTTGATCGGTATGTATACGCTAGCTGACTTTGCAGCTGCGTGAGCAAGTTCTTTGCCGTCAATGCCAAGGTCGGCGAGCAGATGCAGGCATTGGGACAAGCTGCCAGCGCCGCCGGCGGCAGAATGATGGGCTAGACGCCTCCTGTGCATGTAGTCGGCTATACCCATAGCTATACAACATGCTGATGAGCCTGCATGACCAAGGAGTGCCGTGGTACGACACCCGCTAGACGAAGACGCGCAGCACCTCGCGCTGGACCGAAGCAGGAGAACGTTTCATATGATTGGTCAACCATGCACAAGGGGCTGGGACCCCACGTACTCGGACCCCTATCGAGGCCCACACCATGGCTTCCATGATACGCCTCGTGCTATGGTATGCCCTTGTGGTCTTCTCGTTCGTCGGAGCACAGCGCAGCTCGAGTCGGACGGCTAGACCTACGGCCCACGCCCATGCTCTGAGGGCTCCTATCATGGTACACAAGAATGCACGGCCCCACCACAGGGAACGTGATCACCTCGTAACATGGTGCCATGCTCAGTCTGAGAAACGCCGCAGAAAGTATGGGCTGGCAGCGAACGTCAGCAAACGGCAAAAAGTGGGATTGGGCGATTACTTGGACGACTCCTACTTTGTGCCTATGGGCATAGGCACGCCGGCTCAGACGCTCAACGTGCTGCCGGATACGGGATCGACCAACCTGTGGGTCATTGACTCGACATGCACAGATGAGAAGAACTGCCCATCTTCGTCGCCCAAATTTACTGCATCCATGAGCAAGACGCATCAAAGTAGCGGCACGCCATTTCATGAAGTGTATGGCGACCATGCTGCCGCAAGCGGCACCATCAGTCATGATACGGTCTCGCTCGCTGGATACTCCATCTCCTCACTTGCCTTTGGCCGTGTGAAGCATGTGACGGAACGCACCATGGGGCCGACTGTGTCTGGCATTCTTGGTCTCTCGTTTCACGATCCCAAGTTGTTTGACTTGGAACCGTTTTGGCAAGTGTTGTACGAACGTCAAGACATGCAGGATTATGTATTCTCTTTTCAACTGCCCAAGGCCCTGACATACGCCAAGCCTGACCGGGAAGAAGATGCACTGACGTCGGGGGGCGTGTTCACCTTAGGCGTCTTGGATCCACAACAGTACGCTGGCAGCATTTCCTGGTCGCCGTTATCGAGAGGATATGGTATGCACGCGAAAAAGAGCTGGACCGTTGATGTCAACGAAATGCGTCTGAATGGACACAATGTGGATCTGGGACTCCATCGGCACGCTCTCATCGACACGGGCTCCTCCAATATTGTTGGCCCTCGCCAAGCCATGGACATCCTTCACGCCTTGATTCCTGGCGCACAACGTTTCCCTCCGAATCCTGAATATTACATGCTGCCGTGCAACTCGAGTATCCAACTAGACATCACGTTCTCAGACCGTACCTGGACTCTTCCTCCGGATCATTTGATCATGCAAAAGATCGATCAGACCATGTGCCTTAGCGCGCTGACGACCGTGGAAGATACGTCCGACATACCCTTGGGCTGGATTATGGGTCACCCTTTTCTTACTCATGTGTTTAGTGTATTCGACGCCAAAGAGGGACGAATTGGCTTTGCTTCGTTGCCACAGGGCGGTGTACAGAATGCGACCCTGACACAGGCCGATATGGACCGTCATAATGCGAGCCGAGCCTTCCACACCAGTAACACACAAGTAAGCGAGCGCTATGCTACTCCCATTAGTAGAATGGAGCACAGTCCATCAAGTCGAATTCATCCCAGCAGCCCACACGCAGAGCCGACGATGACCTTGAACAGATTCACAGATTCGCAGTGGCGCTCCGCCACGATTCATGCACCCCATCATATAAACCTGACGCAACGCACAAGTCACACGAGCTCGGCTTCATCAAGTGAGCGCTTTTGGTCCCATGCATGCATGCTCCTATGTACTTTGGCCCTCGCATGGATTTGCAGATAGTAGGAGGGTGAAAGTCGACGCCTCGTGTAGCTCAGCTGTAATATTAGATAAGCACCTGCAATCGATGTTGGCCGAGATGACGGCAAGGGAACTGTGCTCGCGTCTTGCCACCACCACCTTAATGGCGCTTCGATCTGTGGCGCTGAGCTGTTTCGTAGCTCTCGTTATCAGCGCGGCTGCTCATGCTGCGCCGAGCAGTACGAGACAGACTGATGTGCCTCACGCTACGGCTCCAGCTCAGGGACTCAAAGTGCCGATGTACTATGACCGTCGCGCCTTGCACCCTCGGAACCAAAATATGAACCAGGACCAGCTGGATGAGTGGCTGCGTATGCAATCCAAAAACATGCACTTCCGCTATACGCATCCAGATGACCGGAATTCGTCCGATGCCTTGGAAAAGCGGCAGCAGCTGGGCATGGGTGACTATGGTCTGGATAGTTTCTACTTTGCTCCTATCGGCATTGGAACTCCTGAAATGACGCTTAACGTAGTGCTCGACACGGGATCGGCTGACTTTTGGCTGGCAGACTCGCAGTGCTCACCCATAAAGCACTGCCCGGAAAGCATGCTCAAGTACGATGCCTCAAAGAGCCGCACTCACAAGGACCTACACGTGCCATTTGGCGTGCAGTATGGCTCTGGTGCCGTGCGGGGTGAGCTTGCGACAGAAAAGGTTTCATTGGCCGGCTACACGGTGTCTTCTGTCTCTTTTGGACAGGCGGACCAGCTCGCCCGCGGCACGATCAACCCACCTGCCTCGGGTATTGTAGGCATGGGCTACGAAACGCTCTCGACGACCGGTACGATGCCATTTTGGCAGATTTTGCTTGAGCGCCAGAAGTTGCATGACTATTTGTTTACATTCCAGATGGTCAACAACCTAAAGAAAGCTAGCAGTGGCCATGTGGACATGGTGGAAGCTGGCGGTGTGTTTACCTTGGGTGTGTTAGATGATCAGCAGTACTCGGGTGAGATTGCCTGGGCGCCTATGGCGCCGGGATATGGATCAAAGGGCGTGGGATACTGGGCATTGAATTTGGAGGACCTCAGTGTGAATGGCGAACATATTGATTTGGGCACGCATAGCGTGGCTGCGATTGACACAGGCACAACTTTGATCGGCGGTCCTAAGCTTGCTATGGATAGGATCCACGCCAAGATTCCTGGCGCTCAAAGGTATAATCGTGTGCCGGAGTACTATGTCTTCCCCTGCGATACTGATGCCAAGGTCGACTTGACCTTTGGTAACCACACATGGACGCTCAAGACGGAGGACCTCATCTCACAGAGACTCTCGCGCAGAGTTTGTCTGAGCTCTCTATTCGCGATGTCCACCAGGAGTGGCTCGCGTATGCCTGCATGGATCGTCGGTGATACGTTCCTCAAAACGGTGTTTAGCGTATTTGACGCCGGAAAGAACCGAATTGGCTTTGCGTCGCTGCCCAAGGGTGGTGCGCAGACCAAGTCTATTACCAGCGCTACGATGGACAACCGTGTGGCCAGTTCGTACCAACAAACAGTCAGCAGTGAAGGCTCGCCGTTTGGCGACGGTGGCGGCGGTGGTATTATCATTACACGGACTCGCAACGTCGACGAGTCGTGGAAAACCGCCTCGATCGACGTGCCCCACAATGTTCAGCCCCTTCACGCTCCCAATTGGAACGAAGCAGCTGGACTCGGGGTGAGCCGGCTTGCCCTTCCTATGCTTTTGATCGCAAGCGCGGCACTATTTCTGTAACATCCACATAGGCATGTAAATTTCGACTATAGATCCTGATGCTGCTCCTTGGGCTGCAATAATGAAGACAATGCTTTCCTTGTTTTCTTGTCTTGGATCTCAGGCACAATGACCTGGAATTCGACAAACAAGTCTCCGTGGTCCTGGCCATGGCTGCGCTCCTCATCGGGTATGGGCAATCCTTCGCCGTGGATCACACTCACGTGACCGGGCTGTGTCGCTGTCGTGCGAGCCAGGCGGATCGCATGACCGTCGTAATGAGGAAGAGTGTGCTCAAAGCCGAGGAGGGCATCATGAAGAGAAATGGTATGTGTGTAGTACAGATTGTGTCCCATGCGGCGGAAGTCACCCGGTGAGGTGGTCGTATACACCTTGACGACGACGTCACCTGGGTCGGCATCTGGACTCTGGTCCGCCAAGCCTTCAAACACATACTCGGCACCTTCACGCGCACCTGGTTCCACCTCAACTTCGATGTCGGTCACATCTGGAACAATTGTATGGCCCTTGCACCGGCTGCACTGGCGCTTGATCACACGACCTTCACCGTTACAGTGAGGGCATGTCACTTGCATCGTGGTCACAAAGCCAGGCATAATTTGTTGGCGGTGGAGCTGCATTCCCTGACCGTCGCAAGCCTTGCATGTGTGGATATCTGATGTGGAATGTGCACCTGAGCCAAAACACGCCGGGCACACGACATGACGTTGGTGCGCGACAGTAAATGACCGCCCCAAATACAAGTCTTTCAGTGATACTTCTGCATTGTACATCTTGTTAGGCCCTTTCGGCGTTTCATCGTGCATGTGTCCACTGCCGCCGCCACCGCCAAAAAACTGTCGGAACGCATCGAAAGGATCAGCGTGCCCATTCTCTTTGCGCGCTTGGTGCTGTAAGGCTGCATCCGCTCCTCGCGTATCGTAGATCCGGCGCAGCTCAGGATCGGATAGAATTTGGTATGCTTCGGACACATCCATGAACGCCTCTGCTTTGTCTGGGTGTTTGTCCGGGTGCATATCCCGCGCTTTTTTTCGATACGCAGATTTGATGTCCCGTTCAGACGCTCGAGGCTTTACGCCTAGAATGTCATAAAAGTCTTTGGCAGCGGAAACCAGGGGCACGACATAGACCAGGCATACGAGCCCTAGTGCTATGGCGTGCGTCGCCGACCACGCCAGCATCGAGGCAGGTCGAGACAAGGAGGAGGCGACGTGGAAGCAGCCCTCCACCTGCCACGTGTGTGCCAGCCCTTCCCACTGGACCCGCATGCTGAAGGACCCAGCAGCTTTGCAGGTGGAATACCTATCCCGAGAATGGTTGGGACTTATCAGCACTCTGCTGTGTATTGATTGTTCCTGCTAAAGGCGATCGACATGGGCCACTGGTCAAGATCGACGCGTCGAGCCTCGCCCTCGGACGGCCGCATCCCACGTGTGTAGGTGGAGGATACGAGGTGGAATCATGTGCACGAAACCCCGGAATAGCGGCTGCCTTTCATTCTCGTGAAAGCCGTGACCACGGAAATCCGACCCTTATCCGAATCAGAGTTCCGAGGTACATGTCTATATAAGCTTATTTGAACTAGCGTGATGGGTCCAGTCGCGACATGAACAAGCTTTCACTTGTGGCTTTAGCCGCTACGCTTATCGCATCTATTGCGCAGGCGGCCCAATTCCACACGCAAGTGCAGGATCTGGACGGCAAGAAATTCGACTATCTTGTTGTGGGAGGTGGTCTTGGCGGTCTTGTTGTAA
>ERZ782882.236-NODE-236-length-10383-cov-3.634101_pt1 | contig 10383 bp, 6 predicted proteins | sample MGYA00466090_ERZ782882 | MGnify/ENA primary metagenome ERZ782882 (study PRJEB29894, sample SAMN03576369) | human skin metagenome | biome: human skin; feature: right retroauricular crease; material: organic_material | host: Homo sapiens | place: Italy: Trento... | reverse complement strand
ATTAATTTGTTTTTATTTGGAAATAAATGATTTTCGAGAGATGACTAAGGCTCGCGCGTGTGTCTGTGGCGCTCGCGAGTGTGCACAGATTTTAGCTCTGACAGTATCGGCGTATCATTACTGATTCTGACGCCAACATGTCGGCACATGAGGGGCGTGCTCAACCATCTACCGGTATGCGTCGTACTGTGCCACATGTGACAGACCAGCTTTCTGATAATAAAGCAATGCCGCGAAAAGCGACTCAGGCAAATCACATGGAATCGTCGGTGACACGTCTACTCGTGGCCACGAAACTCCTACTGGAGTCCCTGACGCAGTGGGCCCAACGTAAGGAATCCGAGACGAATGTGTCGCGTGTCTACGTGCGCCTTGGAAATGACTTTAATGCGTCCATCACAGCGTTTATGGGTGCCGGCATCGATATGACTGACTTGTACTCTGTGCCTGCTGATCTGCGCGTGTGTCTCGAGTCGTGTCTGTCAGAAGAGGCCTCTACCACGACACTCGAACGACACCTTCCTCGTATTCGCGACATTATTGTGCGGCTTCTCCAGGGTCTCAAGACCAAACAGGCCTATTATAAGCAGCTTCAGATGGAATCGAGCCCGTCGTCGGCCTCTGTTCATGGTCACAGCGTGCCAGCCTCGAGGGCTGAGGGCCCAAGTGGACCTCGCGCACCCGGTTCAGCATATCCCTTGCCGACGCCTGTGTCTGCCCCAACGCAGATGGGCTCGACGACTCTTCCTGAAGAGTCAAGCCAAGTAAGGAGCCAGACCCCGCATCAGACCCCGCATCCATTACCTGCGCGCTCACCAAGGCAGGTCCCACCAACACCCCAAGAACGTCCTGCATCAAGAACGTCGCCCTCCTTGTCGACACGATCTACCTCGCTGCCTCAGCCCCCGCCCGTCGCAGCAGCCGATAACTCGACACCGCCGACACCTGCGTCGACGGCTGAGCAGGCGCAGCGGGAAGATATCAATGTACGCCTACGCAACAGCGATACTCTCGAGCGTCGAGCGAGCAAGCGTTTCAGTGCATACACATTCAACAAGATTGGTGCTGGACTCATGTCATCGGTGGGCTCCACGCCCACATCGCTACATTCATATACGGAGCGCCGTACGCCGCAGAGTGCAGGGCTCCGTAGCGTAAAGCAGGTTGCGGCCGCCGACCTTGAGGTGCCCTCACCGACGAAGCAAAATCATGCTTCCCATACACTATTGACGTCGTTGCCTGAAGCGGATACAGGTGAGAGCAAAACCGATGCGTCGAGTACGTACAGCCATGACGAGCCTTTTATGGTGTACCTGCAGGTGAATCGACAGACTCGCAAGGTGACACTGCCGGTGGACCATGCCCAGTCCGACCGTGGCCTAAACCTTGCTATGCTGCGTATGCTTTTTGTTGACCAGTTTTCGTATTCGAGCGGCAAGTCAGACTTTCCAGACATTTATATCAAGGACCCGTCGAATGGCGTAGCATACCAGCTGGAAGACATGAGCGATATTCAGCCCAAGTCCGTGCTCATGCTCAATGTCGAACCTCTCGACCAGATCAAAGAGCATGTGGACTTTTCTATCAGTGCACTCTCACGCGAGCTGCACGAGCTCAAGGCCATGATCCGCGACAATGCAGCTCGCGAAGCGACACGCCCTGCGCCAGTGGCACCGGTAGAGACGACGCCCATTGCTGATGCCGAATTCCAAAGAGCGGGTGATCGTATGTCGACGCAGCTTGGCGCACCTGCCGTGCCGCAGGACAAGGGCAACGATTATGCCACGGATCTCAAGACGCACTACGAAGCACTGCAGAAGCTGCGTCATGACTTTGCCATCCTGCGCCAGGTGCAGGACGAGGGCGAGCACGACATGCGGCAGTTGATGGCAAATCTGCGTGAGAAAGCTAAAGAGATGAGTCGCGTCGTATCACTCGGGCCCTCGGCGGGACGCAACCTAATCGAGTCGGGCAAGACACATCTAGATGCCCAGTCGCAGCAGGTCCTTACGAATGTGGAGGATCTGCAGGACCTCATTGAGGACCTCAAGTTGGACGTGAGCCATCGCGGCGTCAAACCCAAAGCGGCGGAGCTGAAGCGCGCGACAGCCGACATAGCGACGGCAACGCAGCGCCTCACAGAGCTCGAGCAGTACATCCAGTCGGTGCGCCCGCACTGGAAAAAGACATGGGAGAATGAGTTGCAGTTTATCGTCGACGAGCAAGAGTTCCTCAACTATCAAGAGGGGCTCCTGGCCGATTTGAAGCAGGACCTCACGGCCGTACAGGATGTGTTTGGCAACATTCAACAGATCGTAAAATTGCGCGATGTGGGCCAGGCGCGTGGTGACGACCCTGGACGTGGGCCGCGGTACGTGCCACCGCCGCCTGATGGAGAGCATGAAGGTCTGCCGACCGTCATGGTCGAGGTGCGTGGCCAGTCTATTGACCACGAGCGCCGTCTCCGGGCCTTGCAGGCAGCCGAGCGGTCGCGTGAGAAGGCGAAGGCGGGACGCACAGACGAGTTTGCCGATGAGCTGCAAGGGTTTGTCGACAACCGCACACTCCGACGCACCGGTGGCCACCTGGAGGCGGAGCGCGTGCGCCAAAAACGCGATCAATCGACGCTGCGAGCCATGTTTGAGCAGGCGCCATAGTGCTACGATAGAGGCATATGCATCCAGAAGGTATGTGGTCGGTACGCCGCGCTCTGCCATTGTATTTGCACGACAAGCACAGACGTTGAGGGATGCACGCGAACACTAAGGTAGGCATGATTGCGGTGTGTCTTGGTGCCGTGCTGAAATGCGTCCCAGTCGCTACCAGGGGCGCCGCTGTCCTCGTCCATGTCCAATACGTCGACATGTGCTGGTACCTGAATATGCTGGGCGGATAGGTCGCCAGCGACGCACCGCAGAGTCACATCCATTGCGTCCATTAAGGGGTTAGTTAGGACCAGTGTCCATAGACCATGTGCGCCGCGGAACACGACGCATTGCGGTAGAAAATGGCTGGCTAGCAACTTGATCTTGAAAGCGCTCGAACGTGGCTCGGGACGCACAAGAATATGCCGACACGTCGCGCAACGCTTGCTGTACTTGCACTGGAGCGCCACGCGCCGCGGACGCAGAGCCGACACAGCGTAAGACTGCTCGCATGGCTGCACGGTCCATCTCTGGGCGAGCGTCGACACACGCGCCATATCGTGCCGCACAAGTCCCGGGCATCGCTCTACACGCGCAACATGCTTCGCTAGCGAGCGCGACATGGGTGGTGGCGGTGGCAGTCGTCGCTCGAGCATGTGCTCGACGAGGTGCTCCCATGTCTCAGTAGGCCATGCACTGCGCTCCATCGCATCGAGCACGGAACCCAGGTCATTTGGTTTCTCAGCGACCAATCCGAGCCGCTTCGAGTCCCAGCGGCAGCACGCACAGCTCAAGTAGAAGGGCTCAACACCAATACTCGCTTCAGGCGCTGTGAGCGGCATGTCACGTCGCGGCGGGTCTGAGCCTACGATCGAAAGAACATGCATACACATGGGACACTCGAAGCAGGTGCGCGAACACCGCGCCTTTTGAGCACGTACACTGGTGTTGGGCACCTCGAAGAGGCAGTGTGGGCAGTATGTGCAGCTCACCTCCCAGGCAATACAGTCGTTGCATCGCAGTGAACAGCACTCTTCGCAGTAGTACAACTCAGTCAGTGCCTCAGTCGGCGCATGCTGATACCCGTACAAGGCCACAGCACAGGGACAGGCCGCTGTCCCTACGGACATGGATGACGCGTACAATTTCGGCCCTTTCCTCCACAACTCCACGAGCGCTCTCATGGACGATAGCAGTACGGCGGCCGTGTCGTCGATCCTGCAGCGCGACTTTTCGCGCATGCCGCTCAAGTTGGATCACAGCAGTCGGCCGTTGTGGATTTCGCCAGATGACGGGCACATTATCCTCGAAGGATTCAATGCACTAGCTGAGCAAGCGCAAGACTTTTTGATTGCGATTGCTGAGCCGGTGAGTCGTCCCACGCATGTGCACGAGTACAAGCTTACACCGTACTCGCTGTACGCTGCTGTATCTGTAGGTCTCGAACCTGAAGACATTATCGAGGTGCTGAATCGTCTGTCAAAGGTGCCTGTCCCCAAGCCCGTATTTGACTTTATCCGCGAGTATACCATGAGCTTCGGCAAAATCAAACTGGTGCTCAAACAGAACCGCTACTTTGTCGAAAGCTCCCATCCCGAGATTCTGCAGCTACTGCTGCGCGATCCCATCATTGGTGACTCGCGTATTCGGCCCACCGAGTCTGCTGATCGCGATGAGCATAGGCAAACTCAAGGCGCTGAACAGCCGCCTAAGGACGGCGAGCAGGACTTGTTCAGCGCTGTGATTGGCGTATACGATGCCGATGAACTCGATGAAGACGATGCCGTGCACAGCTTCGAAATCCGCGAAGAGGAAATTGAGAGAGTCAAGCGACGGTGCAACGATCTTGGCTTCCCAATGCTGGAGGAGTACGATTTTCGAAACGACAAACTGAATCCAGACCTCGATATCGATCTCAAGCCCATAACGCATATCCGGCCATACCAAGAAAAGAGCCTTGCCAAAATGTTTGGTAACAGCCGTGCTCGCAGCGGCATTATCGTGCTTCCCTGCGGCGCTGGCAAGACGCTCGTTGGTATCACTGCGGCATGCACGATCAAGAAGAGCTGTCTTGTCCTGTGCACGAGTAGTGTGAGTGTCATGCAATGGCGCCAGCAATTTCTGCAATGGAGCAATGTTCAAGATTCCCAGGTCAGTGTATTTACAGCCGATGAGAAACAGAAGTTCTCGGGCGCCGCTGGCATTGTCGTGTCGACCTACTCCATGGTCGCCAACACCGGCAAACGGTCGCACACCTCCCAGAAAATGATGAACTTCCTCGAGAGCCGCGAATGGGGTTTTATTCTGCTGGACGAAGTGCATGTCGTGCCCGCATCCATGTTCCGACGCGTCCTGACCAAGATCAAGGCGCATGCCAAGCTTGGACTAACAGCGACGCTCGTGCGTGAAGACGAGAAGATCGACGAACTCAATTTCCTCGTTGGACCGAAATTGTACGAAGCCAACTGGATGGACCTCGCTGCCAAAGGACACATTGCCACCGTGCAGTGTGCGGAGGTTTGGTGCCCGATGACTGCCGAATTCTATCGTGAGTACCTCCGTGAACGCAGCCGCAAGAAGATGCTACTGTACTGCATGAATCCGACCAAGTTCCAGGCGGCACAGTACCTCATCCACTACCACGAAAGTCGCGGTGATAAGATTATTGTGTTTTCTGACAATGTGTATGCCTTGGAGGCGTATGCTATCAAGCTCGGCAAGCCCTACATTCACGGAGGCACACCGCAAATCGAGCGGATGCGTATCCTCCAAAATTTCCAGCATAACCCCATTGTGAATACCATTTTCCTGTCCAAGGTCGGTGATACTTCGATTGACCTGCCCGAAGCAACGTGCCTCATCCAGATATCATCACATTTTGGCTCGCGCCGTCAAGAGGCGCAGCGTCTCGGACGTATCCTGCGTGCTAAGCGCCGCAACGATGAGGGCTTTAACGCGTTCTTCTACAGTCTCGTCAGCCGCGACACGGCCGAGATGTATTACTCTACGAAGCGGCAGCAGTTCCTAATTGATCAGGGCTACGCGTTCCGCGTCATTATGAACCTTGTCGGCCAGGAAAATATGCCCGGCCTCGTGTATGCAACCAAGTCGGAGCAGATTGAGCTGCTTCAGAGCGTTCTCATTGCCAGCGAAAGTGCCGCCGACCTGAGCACCGATACCAAACTGGCTTCTGACGACACTGCAGCTGCCACCTCCACTTCTGCGGCCCCCAGTGCCAAGCGCATGATGAGCAGCCTGAATGCTCTCGGCGGCGCACAGCACATGTCATACGTCGAGCGCAACCGCTCGATGAACAAGACTCTCACGCACGATCAGCCACGCCACAAGGCATTCCAGAAACGCGCGGCCAATGCCAAAAAGAAGGTATAGACTACGTAGATGCCTGCCATGCGTTAAACCACGTGATCTGGGCCCCAAGGCCAGACTTTTTTTTGGCCCTATAAACTGGCGCATCGCTTCCTCGTTCTTGGGATCGCGTTTTTGTAAAAGATTCGCGTCAGGTACCAAGATCACAGCAACGCGTCGTGTCTGATGCGTACGTAACATGATGGACTCATCGATCCCCTCTTCGATTTTGGAGGGAGTCCCGGTCCCCGTGGATGCGTCGCACCTTGCGTCGCAAGTCGTGTCTGTGGCGGCCGCCACAGCGCCCCCAGTCCATGCCATTTCCATCCAGGTGGGTGACTTGTTCCCTGATATGAAGGCGTTTCGCGCGCGTCTTGGACTTTTTGGTATTACCAACAAGTGCCCATACCGTGCGCGACGTAGTGACAACAGCCGCTTCGTTGGTGTCTGCCCCACCGTCATGAACGAGCTCAAGCAGAACAAAGAAGGCAACAGGAGCAGCCATGCCGAGTCTAAGGAACCATGTCCATTTCATGTCATTGCACGAAGGCGGAAGGAAGGCGGCGTGTTTGTGACGCGTGCGATTCTCATGCACTCGCCTGACTGTGCGGCACCCATTACTTTCTCGACATCCGCGACGTCTGCCTACATGTCGCAACTCATGGAGGACAGCGCGTCCTTCATTGCCCCGCGCGAAATTGGCAAGTTCGTGCACGAAGCGACTGGCACGAAACTTTCGTATTCGACGTTGTGGCGTACGTCGCACCAACTGCAGACGAAAGAGCGTGAGCGACAGGATGCGTCGTTCAAACTGATTGTGCCGTTCCTGAATGCGTTTTGTGAGGCGAATCCAAACACGGCTGCTGTTGTAGAGCAACACTCCAATGGGCGCTTTTATCGCCTGTTCCTATGCCCTGGCCCCACGGGCAGTGCGCTGGACGACTGCCCGTCCGGCGTGCATGTCGAGTCCATGTGTATTCGCTCGTGCTACGAGGGCTATGTCTTGCTTGCCTATGCCAAAGACGGGCTCGGAGCTTTGCTTCCCATCGCCATGGCGATCACGCCCCAAGCTGACGAAGATAACTGGCGCTTCTTCTTCCACCAACTCCTGGCAGCACTGCCAGTGGTTAGTTATCCCAGCACCACCATCTCCTACGACAAAGACATGTCGATCCATGCGGCGCAAATTAGTGTGCTGCCCGCTTCACGGAGTACCACCGATGCTTTTTACGTGGATTGGTCATCGTCCGGCGCACTGAGCGAGTTTCACGCTCAAATGACGCATTTGTGTGCTGGTAGCTACTACTCTATTATGGTGGGATGGATAACACACGTCGCCGTCCTCATGTACGCTCGCTATGTTGAGCTTGATGCTGAGCATAGTGTGTTTCCCGGCGGCCTCCTCAGTGGGAGCACCGTGGCACTTGGATGGGATGTGGCGTCATTCGGCCCATCTGACTACCTCGTCGTGAATGCGCGTGAGAAGCAGCAAGTGAACCTGGCTATCCGCTCTTGCAGCTGTGGCCATTGGCTCGATCAAGCGTTCCCATGCGTTCACGCCATACGGTGCTTGCCTTTGGAGCGGCTTGTAAATCCCGCGCAGTTTGTGCACCCATCGCACTTCACCGAGAGCCTGCGCCGCTGCTATTCCCGCCGCTTGATGCTCATCAACACCAATTCTATCAAGCCTCAGGGATCATCGGCAACCCCCGGCAATGCAGCGTATTTGAACGAACCAGGCCCCGAGGGCGAGGCTGGCGTCGCGCTCTCTGCCGAACTGCCCCTCCTTCCACCTACATCTTTTGAGCCAGTCAAGCGCGGCCGCGGGCGGCCGCGCGTCGTTCGCACAAGTTCGGGCCGTGCATCGGGTGTTGGGTCAGGGTACCAGTGCGGCCACTGCCACGGCAAGGGACACAATTCACGTACGTGTCCGATGAACCCAAAAGACGCCTCCAGATCGACGGCCGCTGTGCCCGGTACCACGGCGGATCTGTCGCCACCGGCACCATCACCTGTCACATTGGGCGCCGCTGCACCATCGCCCAACGTATTCGTTGACGCGACCGTCCCCTTTACCCTTGACTCGTCGCTCTCGACATCCACGACGACGGTATGAAGGCTATGTATTCTATTCCTCCTTTTTGTCACTCGCGGTTCGCTCCGCTCCAAGGTGCTTGGCGATCATCTCTTGTCGATGCTTGTTCTCGGAAATGCGGTCCAGCCGCGTCGCATACCATTCGCCCACTTGCATCAAAAGCACACCGGCCAGGAGGGCTGTGATAATCACATTCGTAGCCCCTATCACTTGCACCACCGACACGCGCTCTCGCGACGTTAGCGGGTAGAACTCGTAGTTCTCGAGCTTGCGCTTATCATCCGCATCGTACACAGCGCGGTTCACAATATTGCGCTCCGTCGGCCGCGCAAGCACCCGCATGTTTGGGATCTCGATCGAAACATACATGAGCAGACTGCTAAAGTAGAGCAGCAGGCTAATCGAGCCAAAGTACTTGTCTTCTTCGCCCCATCGAATAATCTTGGCAACGATGCCAATCATCCCAATGGCAAACACGCTGTGGATGAGCACCTTGACACTCAGGGGTGCATGGTACACGGACAGGTAAAAGCTTGCCGACTTTTCCACGTCCTCAGCTGTGAATCCATTCTGGAATAGCAGAGGATAGTCATACGTCGACGTAATATATAGGATCCCTACGTTATAAGCACGCCATGCAATGCCAACATACCGTATACAAATAGCACGCTTCCAATCACAAAGCCCGTTCGGAATCCCATCGTGGGCTTCGTCGTACGCCTCCGCCGATCGCTGCAGGTGGAGAGAGGCCCTTGGCTTCCACGTGCTTGCACCACCCGACATTATGTCAGCGCTTGGGCCGTGCTTATGTGTACCCGCACAGACGTTCGAAAGTGCCACGTAGGAACGCCACGGGTCTTTCCCCTCTGACCATGTCGTACCACAAGTCGATTACCCTGAGCGACGGCAACCAAATCCCCCAAATCGGTCTCGGAACCTGGCTCTCAAAGCCTGAGGAAGTCACTAACGCTGTCGAGACGGCTGTTAAGTGCGGCTACCGCCATCTAGACCTCGCTGTCATCTACCAGAACCACGAGGCCATCGCGAAGGCGCTCAAGAATCTTATCCCGAACGTGGTCAAGCGCGAAGACCTCTTTATTACTGACAAGCTGTGGAACAATGCCCACAAGCCTGAACGTGTTGAAAAGGCGCTCGACAAGACGCTCCAGGAGCTGGGTCTCGACTACCTTGACCTGTACCTGATCCACTGGCCTGTGGCTCTGGACTCGGATATGGACACACTCTTGCCTGTCGAGAACGGCAAGGTCAAGCTCGACCTTGAGACTTCTCTCGTCGACACGTGGAAGGCCATGGTCGAGCTTAAGAAGACGGGCAAGGTCAAGTCGATTGGTGTGTCCAACTTTAGCACCGCCCACGTCGATGCCATCACCAAGGCCACGGGCGTGCCGCCTGCTGTGAACCAGATTGAGGCCCACCCACTTCTTCCCCAGGACGACCTTGTGGCGCACCACAAGCAGCACAACATCCACATCACGGCGTACTCGCCCCTTGGTAACAACCTGCGTGGCGAGAAGAAGCTCACAGAGTCTCCACAGGTGATAGAGGTGGCTCAGAAGAACAACGTGGACCCCGCACAAGTGCTCATCGCCTGGGGTGTGCACCGCGGCTACTCTGTTATCCCGAAGAGTGTGACTGACTCCCGCATCAAGAAGAACTTTGAGCAAATCACGCTCTCGGACGAGGACTATCAAAAGGTGACAGACATCGGCAAGGACAGGCACGTCCGCTTTAACGTCGGCTACCTGTACACGCCTCAGTGGGACATTAATGTATTCAACGAGGAGGCTGAAAAGCAGGCCACGCACTCGATCAAGATCGAGTAGATAGGCGTTGTAGTCATTTTGTCTTGTTCTATGTACAGGACCGGAGCCATGTGGCGGCGTCCCATTCGGGGAATACGAGCCCAAGCTCCCTCAGTGCAGAAGCGGTCGAGTCTGTCGTGAGCGTGGAAACACGTACCAGAGCCGTGGAAGCCATTGCGCGTATCGCCCAGGCCCAGCTGAGCACGAAGACATTCAGGTTGCTCCCAAGCCGTCCGATATGCCTTCGTTGGCCCTATAAGCTGCCGCCAATCTCGAATGGCATGAGGCCCCACAAGTGCGAGTCCTATCGCGCGCCCGGACGTCATGCCAAGGATCAGTCGCTCATAGTAAAATTTGCCTTGGTGCTCGGCATAAAAGGCAGCTGCCGCGTCAGGCGTCCAGTGGAACGACGTGGATCGGGCAATCTAGTGTTAGATCAGATACACCTACAGCC
>ERZ782882.225-NODE-225-length-10505-cov-3.375024_pt1 | contig 10505 bp, 6 predicted proteins | sample MGYA00466090_ERZ782882 | MGnify/ENA primary metagenome ERZ782882 (study PRJEB29894, sample SAMN03576369) | human skin metagenome | biome: human skin; feature: right retroauricular crease; material: organic_material | host: Homo sapiens | place: Italy: Trento... | reverse complement strand
TCCGTGGTCATGAATGCCAAGGGTGATTGGAAATTGTGCGGTTGTGCCTACCTCACGTCGCTGGCAGGCTCACAATCAGGCAGCGGGCGCTGGGCTTATGAAGAAGATGAGCACGCGTTGCCAGAGGTAATGCGCCGAGACATGGACTTTGCTGATCCGGTATACGTAATAGACCGACGGGTCGGTCCGTACAATGATATGTACTCCCTGGGTATTCTATTCTTCATGGCGACGCATCATAGCGCCAAGCCTTATCAAACGTATGGCAGTGCAAGTGCGCTGGGTGCGTATATGGAAGATTGGCCTCAGCGAATGTACTCGTCGACATGGTCTCTGCTGGAGAGAGATGTCCAAACAATACTGACGCGCTTGTTGTCGCGGACTGAAGCGCCGCGTTACACAGCCAAGGCCTTTCTGGAGCTGCCGTACTTGAACAGCATGCTTGTGCGTGTGCTCAAGTTCTTAGAGCGTGAGAGTTTTGCGGCTCATTCACGAACGGAAAAGGTGCAATTTTTACGTGGCATGTACAAAATGTTGCCGCAGTTTTCGGTACCATTGATGCGCCGCAAACTGCTGCCCAACTTGCTGGAAGCTACCTCCGATCGAATGCTGCTGCCGTATATTTTGCCCAATGTATTTTATATTGCCAAAAACTTGTCCCAGATCGAATTCACGACAACGGTGCTTGTGCGACTGGAACCGCACTTTTGCGTGCATGAGCCAGCACAGTCGCAAATGCTGCTGCTCAACCAGACAGATCTACTTTTGAGCAAAACGACACAGAAAGATTTCCAAACAAGAGTCATGCCGCTCTTGTACTCTGCCTTTGACAATGAGCATGTGGCTGTACAGGAAAATGCTCTTCAGCGTATTCCGAAATTGTGTGAGACGCTTGACTATGCTCATGTGAAAGACATCTTGCTGCCGAAACTCACATCCCTTTTTTCTAAGACCAAGACGCTGTCGGTCAAGGTCTCGAGTTTGATTTGTTTCCACGCAATGATCCCTATGCTCGACAAGACTAGCATTACCGATGTCCTCCTTCCGACGCTCAACCGCATCAAGACTCGTGAGCCCTCTGTCATGGTGGGTTCACTTGCCGTATTTGAAGCCTTGTGCGATAAAGTCGATCTCGAGACAAAGGCGACGGTGTTTCTTCCTCGTCTATGGATCATGGCAATGTGTCCCTTGCTGAATGAGACGCAATTTGGTCGCTTTATGCGTGCCATCAAAGACATTGGACATGGTGTGGAGCAGCAGCAGCTGGAACGTCTGCGTGAGGCCAAGCACCTACAGCTGCATACCGAGGAACAGGCATCCAAAACTATCGCGCCTGTCCCTCTTAATGCGGCCATTGCATCGACAGGTGATATTGACTTGGAGGCACTAGTGGGTCATGCGCGGTACGAAACAAGTGTGCATGCGATGGATGACCTCTTTTCCCCGGAAAGTGCCCAGCCACGATCGCAGTCGCCTGTGGCACCTCCGCCGCCGCCGAGTGGTACACCAGCCCCGCCCCCTGGCTGGAGCGGCGGCTTGCTCGTACCCGACTCTGGACCTCGTTCCAAGACGCCCAGCGCTGCATCTAAAGTACAGTGGCACAATTTTGATCCACTTTTGTAACCTCAATAGTTGTCTGCTACATCTTCACATGCATCAATCCATTGTGAATAGACGTCGATCGGTTGGGACAATGTGTCTGTATCTGCGGAAAAGTTTTGCCCGCAGATCTTGCAGCTCAAGTATCCGATGCGCGCCTTGTCGTCGCTGGTGTTGGTGGATGTCATACGTACATTTTACAAGATACGGCACGTTCATGATGGCAAAAGAGACACGTAAACACCGTATCTACGGGCATCAGCAAGCAGGAGACGTACCTAGAGGCGGCATCTTTTTGCGCCCCGCACCGGGCGTGCGTGTCGACTTTTTCCGCTTGCCCATGTCGTGGTCGATGGCAAGGCGCAGCAGGGGCCGCAACGACCCTGGCATCACGTGAAAAGGAGGTCAGTGTGTCCCTTTCACCATGCCAGAGGCGGAGTCGGCTGTGTCGTCAGGCGCGAATGTGTGGGTCGCCGTGGCGGATGGCGATATGGAGCGCGTCAAGTATTTACTGGAGCACGAGGGCGTAACGTCGACAAGCAAGGACGAGTCGGGATATACGCCTCTGCATGCAGCCGCCTCCTATAATCAGCATGAACTGCTGCAGTACCTGTTGGAGCAAGCGGACGACGCTCAAGAGGCCATCAATGTTACTGACAACGATGGCGATACGCCCTTATTTTTCTGTGATGTCCTCGAGACGGCCAAGCTGGTCGTGGAGAAACATGGTGCGGACCCCGAGCATCGCAACCACGAGGGACGCTCGGCCGCGCAGAATGCGTTAGAGAATGACAGTGATGATATTGCAGCTTACCTCGCCTCTAAGACGGGCGAGACGCTCGCGTATGAAGAGCAGGTGCCTGCTGAGGAGGACGATGATCCTCGCGTCGACGAAGTAATGCAGCGCATTGAAGACATCATGCAGCGAGCTGAGGACACCCAAACGGACCCCACCGAGGAGCTGCAGCAAGTGGTGGGCGCGAGCATCGTTCGTCAGATCATGGAAGGATATGGCCGCGCTACGTAGGTCGGGTCGGGTCGGCACTCAACTCAAAGGCCTGGGAAATCATGGTGGAAATGGAGCTGAGATGCTCGTCGCCAGGCTCGTTGCGGAACACTGTGTGGGTGAGTAGTGTATACGTACGGAACAAGAGAGACTCAGACAGCGCGAGGACATCGTTCTTGGACAGCTTGTCCTTGCCGTGGGCATGCAAGCGGAAAAACCATTCGGTCGTGCCGGCCAAGTCGCCATCCAGAAACATGATTTCGTCGAGACCTGTGACGATATTTTGGAGGGACAGCGAGTTGCTGTGATCACGGTCCCAGTAAGAAAAGATAAGCCGCGCGAATTTCTCATCAGGCACACGCCGCTCAATGCGCTCCTGGAGCCCATTCATCACGATGTATTCATCGCGAGCCCACGTCGCCATTTCACTCAAAAAGAGGCGGAATGTGGTGAAATTGATGCGCATTTCTTTCATGTCTTGCTTGGGATCCTGAATCGACAGCGGCTTCTCGCCTCCCGTTAAAGAGACAGGTGCATTACGTGCGCGATAAATCGACTCGACAATGTGATCGTAGATCAGGGACACTTGCGCCTTGGTGAAGTGTCCGTAGTCTTGCAGGTTGCGAATCGCGCTGCGGCGCGCGAACCCTTCGATTTCCTGTACAATTTGCTGTCGAAATTGCTTGCGCTGCTGCTCGACGAGTTCGTTCGTAATGACACCAAACTCGCGGAACGCGATGACAAGTAATTGCTGGAAGCGCGTGATTTGGCGGCGGCGCTCGTCTGGACTTTCGGGATACGCGCTGTCTCCGAGCGTGCGGAAGTAGGTACGAAGCAGACCAATCAGCGTGCCGTCGTCCGTGATGCGAAGGATGGCCTCTCCATTGATCTTGAGAATCGCCAGCCCGATCTGGAAGAGCACTTGCGAGCCGAACGCCATGAAGCAGTCGATGATGCGGAAAGCAAAGACCATCGGCATGCTGTTGATGTACAGGGACAAGAGCCATGGCAGGGTCACGATACTCAGCTGCATATCGTGCCGCATAAAGTGCTCATGCAGGATGGGCATGGTTTGCCAAACAAGGTGCTCAAACACCTTTTGATCGAGGAGTGTGCCGGACATGCTCTGTGTATAGTATCCAGGCAGAAGGCGCTCACAGAGTGTATCGAGCATCCAAAAGCATTGCTCTTCCGACATGTAAATCAGCAACGCAGCCACGACAATGTTCATGGCCTGGCAGTAGCCCAGCTCGCGATTCTTCCAGCTGTAGGCGACCAAGACGCGGCGCAGTGTGGCGATGCCCTCTTCCGTTTGGTACGCGGCATACTCAGGCAGCGAGCGATTCAAATCTTTCTCGATTTCTTCCATACTTGCATTGGTCTGACCCTCGTGCTCCTTGAGAATCGCTGCATACTCACCGCGGTGCGCAAGGCGCTGGAATATGGAGCCACTCGCGACCTCCCACAGCTCGCCGCGCAGCATGTTTGGTAGTCCCACCTGTACGAGTCGCGTGAATTGGGGGTAACGGAGCAGCGTGATATTTCGACCATGTGTGGCGAGGTACTCCTTCCAGAGCCGCATTTTGCTCTTGTCCTTGAGCTTTTTCGGATCACCGGGGAAACCGAATGTCTCGCCGAGGCCCATTTCGTATGGCAGAGCATCTTCGCGATGCTTGCCTTTGGCGTCCTCGTCTCCGTGACGCAGCAGCGACTCGCTGTAGCAAGTATCCAAGAACGGTCGCAGTTGTTTCATGTCACCAAGGTGTGCACGCAGAAGATCACGCAGTGCATTGCAAAATCCCTCACAAGACGGTCGTAGTGCATTCAGCTGAAAGACCAGCTGCATACCGTGCCACACGGACACACTCAATGCAAAGACGGCATCGCGTGTATTGAGGCGCTCGACACGGCGGATCGTCGCTAGTGGGATGGCTACGCGGCATCCGCGCCCATAGTCTCCCTGGCTCACATAGCATAGAAATGATGGTGTCAACGTGAGGCGGCCAGCATACACCAAATCCTCCTGCACGCCTGGCGCATCAGGACTTGAAAGAGACAGGATGGCAGAAAGAATTTCGGCGCGGTTCCCAGCCTCATCGACGTACGGCCCCTCATTAGGCGGTAGTCCAAACGCAAAGGCAAATTGCTGCGCTCGCGTCGGCGGACGATAGTCTCGCAGCGAGTGCACAATCGTCGACATGATGGAGGGTGGCGCCAACGAATGGGGCCCTGGCCGGGCCCCCGACAACCTCCACCAGAAAGGGTAGCGGTGTTTCAGGCTCTATCCAACTACACACTACTCGCGCAGAATCTTGAGCGAGGCAGCGTATTTGTCGAGTTTGTCTGCCTCAGCACGCAACTTCTCGGCCTTTTGCTTAGCACGAACCCGTTGGTATCCGCGATCCGTTCCGAGGAAGTGGTCCCACCAGCGGAAGCTGGTCGAGTAGCAGCCAAGGAAGGCCATGTGGTGGTAGTCGTGGTGGTCCGCGCCCGCCCAGAAAGGAATCCAGTTGTGCAGGCTAATGGGGAAGTCGTAGCCCGAGTGGGCGTCAACAGCCTGGAACAGACGCAGGATCACCCAAATGTACACGGTAAGGATATGCAGGTCTTTGGTGAAGGCGCACAGAAGGAAAGGTCCACCGATGGTGCCCAAACCCAAGACCAGCACCTCCAACGGGTGTGCATACTCTGCTGAAAGACCAAAAGGCGCGACATACTCGTGGTGCAATTTATGAATGTGCTTGTAGAGGGGACCGAAGTGCATGGTACGGTGAGCCCAGTAGTGGAATGCGTCTTCGAACACGAAAAAGAGGGCAATTTGCCAGAGCATCTTGGTCCAGCTCGGGAACGGCACTTCGTGTGTCGTCATACCAAAGTATTCGCAGATAGGGTGGAAACTCCAAATCTGGGGCAGTTCCACCGTAAAGTGACTGAGGAGCACAAGGCGTGTGCAGCGCCACTGGTCGGCGAGGGTCGGTACGTAGTTGGGTTGCAGCTTGTACTTGCGCATCGACGGCATGGCGTCGATGATCATCCATGGAATGGAGCGGCCGAAGTATACGATCTCGTGCAAGAGGAAGCTCATCACACCTGTGGCAATCACGGGGTTACCCCAGTACTGGTACCACTGCACCCACAGCTGCTCAGCGTAGGTGAGTTTCGTGGTATCGAGATTAGCATAGAGGATATGCGCAGGAGTCGGATGTCCTGTGAGACTCTCCAGTGTCTGGTTGAACGACTGCGACAGCGCCTCCATGACAACGAATTGGGTCAAGGAAAAAAGGGCTAGCGATGCGGTCCCTATATGTAGTCCCCAGTCGCGTGGGCAGCAAGAATCGCACCACTTTGGAAGCCCACGTGAGGCGCACGTGGGACTCGCACGCGACCATGGAAAAAGGGACCCGGCGCGCCTTTTTTCTTCTTTAACGCTTACATTGCTACGGCAATAGACCCCGACTTTTATAAAAGCACCTCTTCAGTAGAGTCAGGCGCCTGTTCAGGCGTCTCTTGATGATTGTGTGAGGTCGTAAAGGAGTCGGAGAACCATACTTTCCTAGCATGTCTGGGAGTGGGACGATGGGGCTGGGTGCGTCGGTGTGAATGACGAGCGTTCGTGCTCCCAGATGCGCACCGTCGCAAGGTCTCGTTGTACATGTCAGGAGGTACCTATTCTACATAGCTGTCATAGCGGGCGAGGTGGCAGCGGCACACACACGGGTGGTTTGGAAGGGCTGGAGCCGGAGAGCATCGACTGCACGGTCTGAGTGCCTGCAAACACGACGCAAAAGATGCCAAAGGTGAAGACGGCCATGTCGATCATCTTGGCACGGCGCGTCATGGCGCACGCACGCAGGTGCAGCAGGGGTGGATAAATAAAGCACAGAGGCACACACGCCACGGACCCAATGAGACTCACAAACTTGTCGAGATCATTTGCGCCGAGCCATGCAGTGAACATAGCCAAGAGCACGACAACGAAACGGAAGAGATTTTTCAGCATCTTGGTGCGCAGACTGTACTTGCCGCTGCATCTGAAAAGGCCCAATTCCAAAATGGAAAGGGCCGGGAATAATTGAAGCGGCATGGACAAGAGAATGGCAACGGAGTACAGGGCCTGAATGGCCTGCACAAAACCCGAGTTGCCCGGAAGGTTCGTGATGACGACTGTCTGTGTTTCGCTTCCAAATGTGGCATACGACAGTGCACCAGCGGCCGCAAAGAGGGCGGCGACACCGAGCATGACCCACGACAGTGTCTTGGGAAACTTTTGCGGCTCTTTCATACTCTCGGTGATGGGGATCACAAGACCGACGCCTTCGAAGGTAAACACAGCGGTACCAATAAACAACGGAAAGTTGTTCGTGTTGAACATGACCACATCAGCCAAGCCGTGCGCGGCCAGGGAACCAATCTCGTAGTACAACAAGTAGACAACCCCCGTCAAAATAAACACATCAGCAATCAGCGCTGTGGATGAAAGCTTGGCGATTTTGCGCACGAGACTCAGTGGGAGAAAGACCAGGGCCTGTACCAAAATCAAAGTCCCGTGCGACACGAGCGTGCGGCATTGTGTCATGGACATGATCAGCGCCTGCATGTTTTCTGCCACAAACACCGTGTAAGCAGCGACAAAGCCCAGCTGCGAAATGACGATAGACGCCAAGATAGCATGGCGCATAGATGGACCGTACAGAATGCCACCCATTTCGCCGAAGCCGACGTGCATCTTCTGGTTCGCCTGCACCAGCAACAGGAACGAATAGAGCGAGATTCCGGCAATGAGGCACATGACAATCACGGAAAACAGCAGACCACCGTTGAAGAAAGCCTTTCCGAGAAACAAGATACCCGTTCCCACAAAGGACTTGAGCAGCATCAGCACGGCGTCCAAGACAGAGGCCTCGCCCTTGTGCTCGTGACGCCGATGGCCGCGAAGCGACGGGATGTGGCCATGCACATGCCGCCGGCGAAGAAGAGACGAGCTCTCTGTGGGGCCTGTTTCTTCATCTTCTTCTTCCTCCGCTTCATCGAGTTCAAAGTCGTTGAGCTCTTCACCGGCAAAATGGCCGTACAGCATAAGAAATTCGACAAAGCTCTTGAGCGCTCGTGGCGGCGGCTTGCCTTGCTCCGCAGCGTGTGCCATGACATAGGAGCGCCGGAATCCGCCTGGCTGCTTGAGAATATCAGAATCAATGACCGAGTCGAGGTCGCGAGTTCGTGGCAGATGCACGCTCTCGGTCCGCCGAGTGCGTGGGCGGTTTTGGTGAGCCCAGCGATACAGATCTTCAGTGATGGCACCGCCAGGCATATGGTGTGGTGCCTGGTACTCGTCTTCGTTCATGCTTATGCGGCTCGATGTGACAGAAAATGCAGAAGTGCTTGGCTGTGTATCGTCCGCATGCGCACTTTCGTCCGGGGTAGCGTCGTCTGGCTTGACTAGATATCTTTGCACGTGCACAGCCTTATCTTCGTCCGGCAAAGGATACGACTCCAGTTCGGCATAGGGAGACAATCGCTCCTGAACCATCCCACGGGTCGATCGCGATGGACTCGGCTCATCCGACATGGCCGCGAAACAAAAAGCGTCTGTGCCGGTAGGGGCGCATCCTGGCGGATTGATTAGTCATAGATAGCCTGCAGCGATATCCGTCCCCGGAGGCGGAGAGTTTTGTGGTGCTCTCTGTCCGGTGCACGGCTCAGCCATGACCCAGGTGGCGGTGCGACAGCGCGCCGACGAGCGCCCTGTTGATGTGCATGGAAATGAAGAAGAGAACCAGTATGTACCATTGACGCCACGGCAACGGGCATCGCTTCGCTTTCTGCAGATCAACACGCCTATGAGTCTGTTGTGCTGCATTGCCACTGGTCTGATTTCCACGCTCATCGTGCCATCCATGCACTATGTATTCCGCAGCCAGCCCACCTATTTCACCATGGCGCCACGCATGTTTCTAGCGTACAGTATCGTCATGCTGTTCTTTGAATTTGGGTTCTGTTTGTTGTCTCTAATCACGCCGAATCCACATACACAGCGCTGCATCGTGCAGGGGGCGGGCTCACGTCTCGCTCTGAGCAACTATATACTTTCCATGTGGCTTTTGTGCCGCATCATTGACACAAACATGACGATGATCTTGGGCTCCGTGGTGCTGGTCGGCATTCTGCTGCTAACCGCGACGAATGGTTTGGTGCTGCGCACCAAGTACCGTCCCCGGTGGGTCCATCCATTTGAGCTGCTTCTAGTGCATGTGCCGAACAAGCTGGTGCTCTTGCTCGTCGGACAGGTGTTGCTGTGGGATCAGCTTATGCTCACATGGGGCTGGGATCGGAGCATGGGCCGTCATGCTCTGGGAGAAGGGCTCTGGTTTGCGGCCCTCGTCCAGTCGCTCATTGGTATCGCGCTGGTGGTGTGGATATCGCTCACGTCCGATGTGTCGGTCTACCTTGCCTCCCTGTTCCTCGACGTGGCCGTGCTCAAGTTCCACAAGATGCCTGTGATCGGACCGAATTCGCGTCCCTTTGTGCTATCCATCATCTTATCTGTGTCTATGGGCCTTCGCACGATCGCTCTTATCCTGCCGATGATGCTAGACAATGGTTTTCTTGTCATTTGCCACACGCATCGACGTCACTTGCCTCAGGAAGCCTACGACCAACCGGTCGCCCCGGCATCTTTGCCCGCCGCGGAGCAGAACGAACGCACACGGTTGCTGGCATCGCGTGACGTCGCATACGGCACCACATAATGTATCGTACATAGTCATCCTACGAAGCGAAAACAGTCTGCCTGAATAAAGTATTTGGCCACCGTGCGAGTTTCGCTCTTTTTGGGGCCCTTATTTTGAGGCATCCATACAAATGGCACGCCGCCTTCGGCGTTGGTGCCTGCCCCATTAATGAGAACAAATGACTGGGAAAACACACGTGGATATGTTTCGATCGGCGCATCAGCGTCAAACTTGCGTCTCGATGATGTGCCGGTAGATGTGGCCGACTTGGGAGCATTGCTGGTGGGGGTCGCTAGGCTCTCGGGCGTATAGTGCGCCACGGTGCCTGATACGGTGAGCAACAGCGACGGCGCCTCATTTTGGTCTGTGGGTTAGTATGTGTGCTTCTCATACTACTCGAATATGGCGCGCCTTCCTCACATATCGAGTCCTTGTAAAAGCCGATCATTTGGCCCACGGGTGTGTGATGCGAGTGTGACGTCGACCAGCATCATGGTACCCTGCAGGGCGTGTAGCGGCGGCCTAAGTACGTACCATATGCGTCGAATGGGCCAAGGGCATGGCAATCAAATGATTGGATCTCGTGTTGTGATCCTGGCTGCGCATCGAGCCATTGTGCATATTGTGTGGATCCACTAATGGGATTACCATTCCACGAGATGGACGAGTTCGGCAAGTACAGGGACGGTAGGAGCTTGATGCGCTGCGGGGCGTCCGATGCTCCATAATATGCCGTGACAAACGTCTCGGCTGCATTTGCCGTGAACTCCGCCAGCCATGCCGGCGCGCTCATTCGATCCGTCGTCATGGCTTGTGGAGAGGAAAAAAGGACAATTATCTGCCTCGGCTGACAAAAGGCCTACAATTCTTCTATGACCAAATCGTCGTCTGCTTCTTCGCCCTCGACGGATACCTGAACATCCTGATCGTCCTTCATCGATGCCTCCGATTCATCACGCTTGAGCAAGTTGACGAGACGCACGATAGCCTCGGTAATCTGCTCTTTCGGCTCAGCAAGATGCGCTTCTCGTACGACGATATAGGCACCACGCTCACGAAGACTCTCACGACCGTAGTGAGATGTGCATAGCAACAAAAGGCACTCTATCAGCATAAGACGCAGCGCACTGTCCTTCTCTCGAGGTTTGTTCTCGTCGACAAGCTGACATGCC
>ERZ782882.221-NODE-221-length-10602-cov-14.731962_pt1 | contig 10602 bp, 8 predicted proteins | sample MGYA00466090_ERZ782882 | MGnify/ENA primary metagenome ERZ782882 (study PRJEB29894, sample SAMN03576369) | human skin metagenome | biome: human skin; feature: right retroauricular crease; material: organic_material | host: Homo sapiens | place: Italy: Trento... | reverse complement strand
GATTAAAGATGCAATCATAAATAAGAAGGAGGTCTAGTTATGGGAAATTATAATTTTAATATTATTGAACAATCACAAGTTGGACAACGTATAGATAAACTTGTTTCAGATTTAAATAAAGATTGGTCACGTAGTCAACTTCAAGATTGGATTAAAGAAGGTTTAGTCAAGGTAAATGGTAAAGTAATTAAATCGAACTATAAGGTCAAGTTAAATGACAAAATTGTTGTAACCGAGAAAGAAGTCGTAGAGGCAGATATCAAACCTGAAAACTTAAATTTAGATATTTATTATGAAGACGAAGATGTTGCTATTGTATATAAGCCAAAAGGTATGGTTGTACATCCATCTCCAGGCCATTATAGTGGGACATTAGTAAATGGATTAATGTATCAAATTAAAGATTTATCAGGAATTAATGGCGAAATACGTCCTGGTATAGTTCATAGAATAGATAAAGATACGTCTGGTTTATTAATGGTTGCTAAAAATGATGTTGCCCATCGTCATTTAGTTGAACAACTTATGTCTAAAACTGTTAAACGAAAATACACGGCGTTAGTTCATGGTAATATACCTCATGATTATGGCACAATTGACGCGCCAATTGGTCGAAATAAAAACGATAGACAAGCTATGGCTGTGGTTGATGACGGTAAAGAAGCTGTGACACACTTTAATGTATTAGAGCATTTTAAAGATTATACATTGATAGAATGTCAATTAGAAACAGGGCGTACACATCAAATTCGTGTACATATGAAATATATTGGTTATCCTCTTGTAGGGGATCCGAAGTATGGACCAAAAAAAACGTTAGATATCGGTGGACAAGCTTTACATGCTGGTATCATTGGTTTCGAACATCCTGTAACACATAAATACATTGAGAAGCATGCAACATTACCTAACGATTTTGAAAAATTACTAGATGATATAAGACGTAGAGATGCTTAAACGAATGTGACATCGTTTTTTATTATAAATACTAACTTTGCCATTGACTTATACTATTAAAAGATTTAAACTTATAACAGTTTAAATATAAAAACGTCATCTTTAATTGAGGGTCCAGAGAGGCTCCGAAGATATGAATAATTAGGATAATAATATTTTGATGATTAAGTTACTAATACTTTTGCTGTGTTTATAACTTAAGAATGTGAATATGATAGGGAATATTGCTTATTCTCTTTAACTTTTTGTCTCATATCTTTATTAAAGATATGAGTTTTTTTATATTAAAAGAGGTGAAACAATGTCTGAACGAATTATTTTAGATGATGCAGCGATACAACGTACAATTACACGAATTGCTCATGAAATTCTAGAATATAACAAGGGAACCAAAGATTTAGTTCTATTAGGCATTAAAACTAGGGGTGCTTTTTTAGCACATCGTATACAAGATAAAATAAATTCAATTGAACAACAATTAGTACCAACAGGTACTATCGATATTACACATTTTCGAGATGACGTTGATAAGGTAGTGCAACAAGCTGATCAACGCGCTTTTGATATTAATGTAAATATTAATAACAAAGTGGTTGTTATCATTGATGATGTTTTGTATACCGGACGTACAGTAAGAGCCTCATTAGATGCGATTTTATTACATACAAGACCTATTAAAATAGGGCTTGCAGCACTTGTGGATCGTGGTCATCGTGAACTCCCTATACGCGCAGATTTTGTAGGAAAAAATATACCTACTGCACGAGATGAATCTGTTTCAGTTTATTTAGAAGAAATTGACGACAGAAATGCAGTCGTCATTGAATAATTATCCTTTTAAAACAGTACGAGAGACTGAAAAAGGTGAAGTAATTCATATGGATAGATGAACATATGACTATAAAAAGATTATGTAAACTATAAATATCCAATGGAAGCTTCATTGATAAATGTGATGATAAAAGCTTAACTTAACATTACACTTAGATATATTTCATTTTAGTCTCTTTACACTCTACTGATTGTGAAGAGACTTTTTTTATGAAAGGAAATGAATCAACATGGAAAATGAGCAAATGTTTGAGCGTACCGTTCAGCCAGTTCTTGATGTAAAAGATAAACCAAAACCAGCACAATGGGCATTTCTAAGCCTTCAACATTTATTTGCAATGTTTGGATCAACTGTACTTGTACCATTTTTAACACATCTGCCTATATCAGCAGCTTTGTTGGCATCAGGTATTGGTACACTTTTATACATATTAATCACAAAAGCAAAAATTCCTGCCTACCTAGGATCAAGTTTTGCCTTTATTACACCTATCATCACAGGGTTAAGTACACATAGTCTTGGAGATATGCTGGTTGCATTATTTATGAGTGGATTAATGTACGTGATTATAGGTATTTTCATTAAATTGAGTGGAACACATTGGTTAATGCACTTGTTACCACCAGTAGTTGTCGGACCAGTAATAATGGTTATTGGGTTAAGTTTAGCTCCTACAGCAGTAAACATGGCTATGTTTGAAAATTCTGCTGAGATGAAAGGGTATAACTTAAGTTACTTAATTGTTGCTTTGATTACATTAGCAGTAACCATCATCGTCCAAGGATTCTTCAAAGGGTTTTTATCACTTATACCTGTACTTATAGGTATTATAGTGGGATATATTGTATCCATTTTCATGGGCATAGTTAAATTTGCTCCAATAGCACAAGCGAAATGGATAGATTTTCCTCATATTTATCTACCATTTAAAGATTACACACCATCTTTTCATTTAGGACTCATTCTCGTGATGATACCCGTGGTGTTTGTGACGGTAAGTGAACATATTGGTCATCAAATGGTAATTAACAAAATAGTAGGACGAAATTTCTTTGAAAATCCAGGTTTAGATAAATCAATCATTGGTGATGGTGTTTCAACTATGTTTGCAAGTATGATAGGGGGGCCTCCTAGTACAACTTATGGTGAAAATATAGGTGTACTAGCGATTACCAAAATATACAGTATTTACGTAATTGGTGGTGCGGCAGTTATAGCTATCATTCTTGCATTTATTGGTAAGTTCACTGCTTTAATATCTTCAATACCTACGCCAGTGATGGGTGGTGTCTCAATTTTATTATTCGGTATTATAGCAGCTAGTGGTTTAAGAATGCTTGTTGAAAGTCAAGTAGATTTCTCAAGCAATCGCAACCTAGTTATAGCATCAGTTGTGCTTGTTGTCGGGATTGGTAATCTTCTTATCAATTTAAAAGGCATAGGTATCAATTTACAAATTGAAGGAATGGCATTATCAGCACTTTCAGGAATAATATTAAATTTAATTTTGCCAAAAGAGAAAAACCAAATAAATTAAGCTTTATTTCTATAGGAGGCGCTTTATGGAACACTTATTATCAATGGAGCATTTATCTAATTCAGAAATTTATGATTTAATTACTATTGCTTGCCAATTCAAATCTGGTGAGCGACCATTACCTCAATTTAACGGTCAATACGTATCAAACTTATTCTTCGAAAATTCAACTCGAACAAAGTGTAGCTTTGAGATGGCAGAACAAAAATTAGGATTAAAACTTATTAATTTTGAAACAAGTACATCATCTGTAAAAAAGGGTGAGTCACTTTATGACACATGTAAAACACTTGAAAGTATAGGTGTTGATTTACTTGTCATACGTCACTCACAAAATTCTTATTACGAAGAACTGGATCAATTAAATATTCCAATTGCTAATGCAGGTGATGGAAGTGGACAGCATCCTACTCAGAGTTTATTAGACATAATGACAATATATGAAGAATATGGTTCGTTTGAAGGATTGAATATTCTAATATGTGGTGACATTAAAAATTCTCGTGTCGCAAGAAGTAATTATCATAGTTTAACATCATTAGGTGCCAACGTAATGTTCTCAAGTCCAAAAGAATGGGTAGATAATACATTAGAGGCGCCTTATGTTGAAATTGATGAAGTCATTGATAAAGTAGATATTGTTATGTTGCTTAGAGTTCAACATGAAAGACATGGAATTTCAGGTGAAGCTAACTTTGCTGCTGAGGAATATCATCAACAATTTGGTTTAACACAGGCTAGATATGATAAATTAAAAGAGGAAACCATTGTAATGCATCCAGCTCCTGTAAATAGAGGTGTTGAAATTAAAAGCGAGCTAGTTGAAGCACCTAAGTCTCGAATATTTAAGCAGATGGAAAATGGAATGTATTTAAGAATGGCAGTAATAAGTGCGCTTTTACAATAGAAAGGGGTTAATTCTACATGAAATTAATTAAAAACGGAAAAATCTTAAAAAACGGTATCCTAAAAGACACAGAAATATTAATCGATGGTAAACGCATTAAACAAATTAGTAGTAAGATAAATGCTTCATCTTCAAATATTGAAGTTATTGATGCAAAAGGAAATTTAATTGCTCCAGGTTTTGTAGATGTTCATGTGCACCTACGTGAACCAGGTGGTGAACATAAAGAAACAATAGAAAGTGGTACAAAAGCCGCTGCAAGAGGTGGTTTTACTACAGTATGTCCTATGCCTAATACAAGACCTGTGCCAGATACAGTTGAACATGTTAGAGAATTAAGACAAAGAATTTCTGAAACAGCACAAGTTAGAGTGTTGCCTTATGCTGCTATTACTAAGAGACAAGCAGGTACAGAACTTGTTGATTTTGAAAAATTAGCACTAGAAGGTGTGTTTGCATTTACAGACGATGGTGTGGGTGTTCAAACAGCAAGTATGATGTATGCTGCTATGAAGCAAGCTGCAAAAGTTAAAAAACCGATTGTTGCACACTGCGAAGATAATAGCTTAATCTATGGTGGTGCAATGCATAAAGGTAAACGTAGTGAAGAATTAGGCATACCTGGTATTCCAAATATTGCTGAATCTGTACAAATTGCTAGAGATGTACTATTAGCTGAAGCAACTGGTTGTCACTATCATGTGTGCCATGTTTCAACTAAGGAAAGTGTTCGAGTAATCAGAGACGCTAAAAAAGCTGGTATCCATGTAACAGCAGAAGTTACACCACATCATTTATTATTAACTGAAAATGATGTTCCTGGTGATGATTCAAACTACAAAATGAATCCACCATTAAGAAGTAATGAAGATAGAGAAGCACTTTTAGAAGGCTTATTAGATGGAACAATTGATTGTATTGCAACGGATCATGCACCTCACGCTAAAGAAGAAAAAGAACAACCTATGACAAAAGCACCTTTCGGCATCGTAGGTAGTGAAACAGCATTCCCATTACTTTATACACACTTTGTAAGACGAGGTAATTGGTCACTGCAACAATTAGTTGATTATTTCACTATTAAACCAGCTACTATTTTCAACTTAAATTATGGAAAATTACACAAAGATAGTTACGCTGATTTAACAATAATTGATCTTAATACTGAAAAAGAAATCAAAAGTGAAGATTTCTTATCTAAAGCTGATAACACTCCATTTATTGGTGAAAAAGTTTATGGAAATCCAACACTAACAATGCTTAAAGGTGAAGTAGTATTCGAGGAGGAAAAGTAGATGCTTGAAAAACGTTATCTTGTACTGGAAGATGGCTCTTATTATGAAGGATATCGCTTAGGGTCAGATGACTTATCTATAGGCGAAATTGTATTCAACACTGCTATGACGGGGTACCAAGAAACAATCTCTGACCCGTCTTACACAGGTCAAATCATAACTTTTACGTACCCACTAATTGGAAACTATGGTATCAATCGCGATGATTTTGAATCATTAACACCTAAATTAAATGGGGTAGTAGTAAAGGAAGCAAGTACACATCCTAGTAACTTTAGACACCAAAAAACTTTACACGACACACTTGCTCAATATCATATTCCTGGTATATCAGGTGTAGATACTAGAAGCATTACTCGTAAAATTAGAAATCATGGTGTTTTGAGAGCTGGATTTACAGATAATAAAGATAACATTCAGGAACTTGTTGAACAGTTGAAAACTGCTGAATTACCTAGAGATGAAGTTCAAACGGTTTCTACAAAAACACCATATGTATCAACAGGTTCCGATTTAAGTGTCGTTTTACTCGACTTTGGTAAAAAGCAAAATATCGTTCGTGAATTAAATTTACGTGGTTGCAACGTCACAGTTGTACCATATGATACGTCAGCTGAAGAGATTTTAAGCATGTCTCCAGATGGTGTCATGCTATCAAACGGCCCTGGTGATCCAGACGAAGTTGACGTGGCTTTAGATATGATCAGAGGCATATTAGGAAAGATACCATTCTTTGGTATCTGCCTTGGTCATCAACTTTTTGCATTATCGCAAGGCGCAACTTCATTCAAAATGAAATTTGGACATCGTGGTGCGAACCATCCCGTTAAAGATTTAAGAACAGGTAAAATAGATATCACGAGCCAAAATCACGGCTATTCTATTGATCGTGACTCGCTTAAAAATACTGACCTTGAAGTTACACACATTGCTTTAAACGATGGTACTGTTGAAGGACTAAGACATAAAGAACTTCCAGCGTTTTCAGTCCAATACCATCCTGAAGCAAGACCAGGTCCAAGTGATTCTAATTACTTATTTGATGAGTTCATAACAATGATGAAGGATTTCAAAGAAAAGGAGCGTCAAATCAATGCCTAAAAGAGATGATATTCAGACAATTTTAGTAGTCGGTTCAGGCCCAATTATTATTGGACAAGCTGCAGAATTTGACTATGCAGGAACACAAGCTTGTCTAGCATTAAAAGAAGAAGGCTACAGAGTTATTTTAGTTAATTCTAATCCTGCAACAATAATGACAGATAAAGAAATTGCCGATAAGGTGTACATAGAACCATTAACGCACGATTTTATTGCTCGTATTATTAGAAAAGAACAACCAGATGCATTATTACCTACTTTAGGTGGTCAAACTGGGTTGAACATGGCGATTCAACTTCATGATAGTGGCGTGTTAGAAGCTAATAATGTAAAGTTGTTGGGGACAGAGCTAGAGTCTATTCAACAAGCAGAAGATCGTGAAATGTTTAGAACATTAATGAATGATTTAAATGTACCTGTACCAGAAAGCGATATTGTTAATACAGTAGAACAAGCATTTGAATTTAAAGAACAAGTTGGATACCCGTTAATTGTACGTCCTGCATTTACGATGGGAGGTACTGGCGGTGGTATTTGCCATAATGATGCTGAATTAAAAGAAGTTGTTAGTAATGGTTTGCATTATAGCCCTGCTACACAATGTTTAATAGAAAAATCAATTGCAGGTTATAAAGAAATTGAATATGAAGTTATGCGTGATAAAAATGATAACGCCATCGTAGTATGTAATATGGAGAACATAGATCCTGTAGGCATTCATACTGGAGATTCAATCGTTGTTGCACCGAGTCAAACACTATCAGATGTAGAATATCAAATGCTACGAGACGTATCCTTAAAGGTAATTCGTGCTTTAGGTATTGAAGGTGGATGTAATGTGCAACTAGCACTTGACCCGCATTCATTGAATTATTACATCATTGAGGTCAACCCACGTGTGTCTCGTTCATCAGCTTTAGCTTCCAAAGCAACGGGTTATCCTATTGCAAAATTAGCCGCTAAGATTGCCGTAGGTTTAACACTAGATGAAATGCTTAACCCTATTACAGGAACCTCATATGCTGCATTTGAACCCACTTTAGACTATGTTATTTCTAAAATTCCACGTTTCCCATTCGATAAATTCGAAAAAGGTGAACGTGAACTTGGAACTCAAATGAAAGCGACAGGCGAAGTCATGGCAATCGGTCGTACATATGAAGAATCTTTACTGAAAGCCATTCGCTCACTTGAATATGGTGTTCATCATTTAGGTTTACCAAATGGAGAAAGTTATGAATTAGATTACATTAAAGAGCGTATCGGACATCAAGATGATGAAAGATTGTTCTTTATCGGAGAAGCAATTCGTAGAGGAACATCTCTTGAAGAACTTCATAATATGACAAAAATTGACTATTTCTTCCTAAATAAGTTCCAAAACATTATTGATATTGAGCATGAACTTAAAAATCATCAAGGCGATTTAGAGTATTTAAAATACGCTAAAGATTATGGGTTTAGTGACAAAGTGATTGCTCATCGATGGGATATGGAAGAAAAAGATATATATGAACTACGTATGAGTCAAAATATTAAACCAGTTTATAAAATGGTTGATACATGTGCAGCTGAATTTGAATCCACAACGCCGTACTATTATGGTACGTATGAAGATGAAAATGAATCTATAGTAACTGATAAAGAGAAAATTCTAGTACTAGGTTCAGGACCAATTAGAATTGGCCAAGGTGTTGAATTCGATTATGCAACTGTACATGCAGTATGGGCGATTCAAAATGCTGGTTACGAAGCTATTATTGTGAATAATAATCCGGAGACTGTATCTACTGACTTTTCAATTTCTGACAAATTATATTTTGAACCACTTACAGAAGAAGATGTCATGAATATCATTAACTTAGAACAACCTAAAGGTGTTGTAGTACAATTTGGTGGTCAAACAGCAATAAACTTAGCCGATAAATTAGCACAGCATGGTGTTAAAATTCTTGGAACATCATTAGAAGATTTAAATCGAGCTGAGGATAGAAAAGAATTTGAAGCGCTATTACGTGAAATATCTGTACCTCAGCCACAAGGGAAAACTGCTACATCACCTAAAGAAGCTCTTAAAAATGCAAGAGAAATAGGTTATCCGGTTGTAGTTCGTCCTTCATACGTGCTTGGTGGTCGTGCAATGGAGATTGTTGATAATGATCAAGAGCTTGAAAATTATATGACTCAAGCTGTTAAAGCAAGTCCAGAACATCCTGTATTGGTAGACCGCTATTTAACAGGAAAAGAGATAGAAGTGGATGCTATTTCAGATGGGGAGACTGTCGTGATTCCAGGAATTATGGAACATATAGAGCGTGCAGGTGTTCACAGTGGAGATTCTATTGCAGTTTATCCGCCACAAACACTGACTCAAGACGAAATTAATACACTTGAAGACTACACAATTAAATTAGCAAAAGGTTTAAATATTAAAGGTCTTATTAACATTCAATTTGTCATAGCTCACGACGGTGTCTATGTGTTAGAAGTTAATCCGCGCTCAAGCCGTACGGTACCATTCTTAAGTAAAATTACTGATATTCAAATGGCTCAATTAGCGATGCGTGCAATTATGGGTGAAACGCTTGCTGAAATGGGGTACAAGCAAGGTATCCAACCTTATTCTGAAGGCGTATATGTTAAAGCACCCGTATTTAGTTTTAATAAATTAAAAAATGTAGATATTACGCTTGGACCAGAGATGAAGTCTACAGGTGAAGTTATGGGTAAAGACCTTACACTTGAAAAAGCGCTATACAAAGGTCTCACTGGTAGCGGATTTGAAGTGAAAGATCATGGTACAGTATTGATGACTGTAAGTGATAAAGATAAAGATGAAATAGTCAAGATTGCACATCGATTAAATGAAATAGGCTACAAAATATTAGCGACTCGTGGAACAGCACAAAAGTTAAAAGATCATAATATTCCAGTTGAGGTCGTAGGTAAAATCGGTGGCGAGGATGATCTACTGACACGAATTCAAAATGGAGAAGTGCAAATTGTCATTAATACTATGACAAAAGGAAAAGAAATCGAACGAGATGGTTTCCAAATTCGACGTACAACAGTTGAAAATGGTGTGCCTTGTTTAACATCATTAGATACTGCCAGTGCTTTAACAAATGTCATTGAAAGCATGACGTTTACTATGAGAAATGTATAATCTTAATGATAGAAGTTAAAAGGAGAAGATGAGTGTGAGAAATCTACCCATTATAGCATTAGATTTTAAATCAGCAGACGAGGTTCATACATTTTTAAATAAGTTTAATGAACCGTTATGCGTCAAAATTGGGATGGAGTTATTTTATCAAACAGGGCCAGCTTTAATTAAATCCATTAAAAAAAGAGGTCATGATATCTTTTTAGATTTAAAATTACATGACATACCTAATACTGTGAGCAAAGCAATGGAAGGCTTAGCACGTTTAGACATTGATTTAGTCAATGCTCATGCTGCCGGTGGTATTAAAATGATGGAAGAAGCTAAAAAAGGGTTAAGAAAACATAATGCTGATATTAAAATCATTGCAGTTACTCAATTAACTTCAACTACTGAAAGACAATTACATGAAGAACAAAATATTCAAACCTCTATAGAGGAGGCAGTTCTAAATTATGCGCGTCTTACTAAAAAAGCTGGATTAGACGGTGTCGTATGTTCTCCTCTTGAGGCTAAGATGATTTCTAAAGAACTAGGTTCTGACTTTTTAAAAGTGACACCAGGTATTCGCCCGAAAGGCGCAGCTCGTAATGATCAACAACGAATTACAACACCTGAGGAAGCTAAAACTTTGGGGTCAACACATATCGTAGTAGGTCGACCTATCACTCAAAGTGAGCATCCAATTGACAGTTATCATAAAATAAAAGAAAGTTGGTTAAGTTAAATGGCTAAAAATATTGCTAAAGCATTATTAGACATAGAGGCAGTTTCATTATCTCCAAATGATTTATTTACTTGGAGCTC
>ERZ782882.215-NODE-215-length-10846-cov-3.683440_pt1 | contig 10846 bp, 5 predicted proteins | sample MGYA00466090_ERZ782882 | MGnify/ENA primary metagenome ERZ782882 (study PRJEB29894, sample SAMN03576369) | human skin metagenome | biome: human skin; feature: right retroauricular crease; material: organic_material | host: Homo sapiens | place: Italy: Trento... | reverse complement strand
CTCTAGCAGTTTAGCAGAGGTTACTACCATTCAACTCGAGTTCAAGTACCTTGCTGAGCGCACCGGTGACCAAAAATATTGGAGCATAGCAGAGCGGCCGATGCAGGCGGCTTTGAAAACTGTGAAAGAAGCCAATCTCGGCATTCTGCCGATATTTTTGAGCCCCCACGATGGTGAATTCTATTTGTCTGAGATTCGTCTCGGCTCACGAGGCGATTCCTACTACGAATACCTGGTCAAACAGTTCATTCAAACTAACCGCACGGAACAGGTGTATCGAAAAATGTACGAATATGCGTTTGATGATATCAAGGCGAAGTTGCTCAAACATACTCCATGGCTTTCGCCCCCTCTTGTGCATACACTGGAGATATATCCAAGAAATAGGGGCAAGGAATGGCGTGCTATAACAAAACAGGACCATCTAGTGTGCTTCCTTGGTGGTACCATGATGCTCGGTGCATCGGTAATGGTGAATGGTACTCTCTTGCCTCCCAAGCTGGAGTATGGTGGCACCAGGGCCATGCGTGAAGATTGGCGAGTCGGTCACGAACTGATCCGTACATGCGTGGACACATATGCAAATTCTGCTACAGGTCTTGGTGCGGAGATTGTGTTTTTCAGGTCCACCGAAAATGCGACTGATCACAGAGCTTGGGTGGTGAAACAGGCTAACCGACAAACGAATCCTGACGCCGGGCCTCCCATTGATGCACGCAATATTCTAAGGCCAGAGACAATCGAGTCTCTTTACATTGCATTTCAACTCACAGGTGACCCCATATACCGTGAGTGGGGCTGGCAGATCTTTGAGAGTTTCCAGCACTGGTGTCAAGTGGACGGAGGGGTTGGTGGTTATGCTGGTATTGACAATGTCGATGATGTTAACCACAATCAAATCGATCGCATGGAAACATTCTGGCTTTCCGAAACTCTCAAGTACTTCTATTTGCTATTTTCAGAACGCAACATTCTCCCTTTCCATACCTGGGTCTTCAACACGGAAGCACATCCGTTGCCCATATTCACGCCGTCCTTCATTACCAAGATCGATTAGTCATTCCTCCATAATCTGAACGCGGGTCAAACTGTATTATCCACAGCTACGCCAATGAGTATTGTGGGGCCACCATGACAACGGTCAGGCCTGAGTCAAGGCCCCATGAACGCCCACAATTTAGCCCTCTACATACCAACAAAGGTACTGAAAGTCCACAAATCGACACACCTAATCCCTCTACTGGTGAATATCAGGAGTACACTTCGATTCAAGATCTCTGGGAAAGTGTTCGTCGTTTACAATATGAACTCGAAATGGCACGTCCCAAGGAGCCGCTGAGCGGACGAATTATCCAAGTCGTATACTCATTGCCCTTCAATTTTACTCCAAGAAAGGAGCATGATCATATTCAGCGAAAAGCACACGCAGAAGCTGCAAAGAATAGTGTTGCGAGAATGGCCGCCACGGCTCGAGCTCGAAAGTTGCAACGTGAACAACATGGACTCTTAGAAGCGAAAAAAACAGAAAAAACATCGATCTTGGACAGCATGGACGTGGACCCTATCCAAAAAAATCAAGAGCATGTTGGTCGAGTCGCTGGTCGGCGTGCATGGATGCTGTCTGAGCTTGTGGATGATGATGTGTCTGAGGACGACCAACTATCTGCTGTAAACTCACATATTCACAAGACTAGCTCGTCTGAATTTAAAGAGATACCCAGTTCGTCTTCCAAATGTACGGGATTCAGTGAACAAGGCGGCACTTCATCCTGTACTCCAGGTTCTACCAAATTGAGACGTCCTCCTTGGATTCTAAGTCTGAGTCGCGGTCATTCGGCATTGAACAGTGGCATTTACAGTTTATGCGCTAGCCACAAGCAAACCTATATCGGCGCCCCCATTCACATGCGCTTCTTTCAGCAATCTGAACTAGATACGCGATCAGAAGTGTCGCAAACAACGCCCGAAGAACGCAAGGAAATTGAAGCCGTGCTCGCCTCGTTAGAAAACAGAAGTACATGGTCTCTGCATGAAGGAGGCCTTGCAATGCGACCACCCGCCCTGGATTCGGATAACAGCGAGGAAATAGCCGGTATCCGTTATGTTCCCACGTGGCTTGATCATCAATCTGCATATTCACACTATGAAGCATATTGCAAAGCGAGTACGTATACATGGCTTTAACAACAGCTTTATGGCCCCTTTTCCATTATATGATGTGGCGAGACGATGAAGACAGGACTACATGGGACCAACACAGCTGGCAGTCATACGTGAAAGTTAACCAGGCCTTTGCAGAGCGTGTTGCGACAGAGCACAAGCCAGGTGACATTGTTTGGGTACATGACTATCACCTTCTCCTTGTGCCGCTACTTGTGCGTCGCATGATTCCGGATATACACATTGGTGTATTTGTTCATTCTTCTTTCCCAAGCAGCGAATTCTTTCGATGTTTGCCTCAGCGCCACGACATTTTAGAGGGCATGCTGGGTGCCGATTTGATTTGTTTCCAGAATCAAACCTATGCTCGCCACTTTCTATCATGTTGCGTGCGCATTTGTGGGCTTGAGGTGCAAGGTAACTTTGTTGAATCAGCAAATGGCCGTGTGACCAAGGTGGGTCACAGCACCATCGGTATCGATGTGGAACGTGTTCGGTATGAGGCCACTCAATCAGGTATTGGATCACGAATGCAACAGCTTCGTAATTTGTACAAAGACAAGCGCATCATCGTGGGATGCGATAAGCTAGACGTGGTGCGCGGCGTCATTCAAAAACTACAAGCATTTTACGAACTTCTTTTGCATTATCCTCGCTGGCGAAATAATGTTGTTCTTATCCAAATTACGATTCCTGCCATGCATAGTTCTCCTAAACTCGAGCGGCAAGTTTCTGAGCTGGTAAGCCTCATTAATGGCGATTTTGGCTCCTTGAGCTTTACGCCAGTGCAACACTACCATCAACTGATTAAACGGGAAGAATACTATGCCTTACTCTCAGTGGCAGATTTGGCACTGGTAACGTCTGTACGCGATGGCATGAACACTATGTCTATGGAGTACGTCGTTTGTCAAAATGAACATGGTCAAAGTCCCATCATTATCAGTGAATTTACTGGTACTGCAGTTCATCTTCAAGCTGCCATCCAAATTAACCCTTGGGATATTGGCGGTGTGGCTGCGGCTATACACCACAGTTTGTGCATTAGTGACCAAGAACGCTACGACCGAAACAAGCAGTGTCACGAACAAGTGGTTTCCAAAACATCACACACATGGGCATTGTCCCTGGTTCAACAGATGCTGCATCGATTACGGCATAGATACTCTGCTCATTCAACGCCTATTTTTAACTTGGAGCACATGCTCAAGTGTTTTAAACCTGCCAAGAAACGCCTATTTTTACTGGATTATGACGGTACATTAACACCCATCGTTAAGGATCCATCAGCAGCCGTGCCGTCCCAGCGTCTATTGGAGGCTCTGCAAATACTGTCGAATGATGACCGCAATATCATGTACATAATTTCCGGTCGTGACGAAGCCTTCCTGTCGAAGTATTTCAGCCAATTTCCAGCAATGGGATTATCAGCAGAACACGGAAGCTACTTCAAGGAACATGGTTCTCAAAGCTCATGGCAAAACTTATCTGCTGAACTTGACATGTCATGGAAGCAAGATGTATTGAATGTGTTTCGCTACTTCACAGATCGAACGATCGGCAGCAACATTGAAGAGAAGAAGAGTAGTATTGTTTGGCATTATCGAAATGCTGATCCTGACTTTGGCTCATTCCAGGCCAAAGAATGCCAGTCACTACTTGACAACATTCTATCTCAGAATGATCTACAAGTGGAAGTTGTTGTTGGAAAAAAGAATGTGGAAGTCCGACCCCTCGCGATCAACAAAGGCGAAATTGTGCATCGGCTTCTGTATGCCATTCCAGATGTTGACTTTGTCTTTTGTGCGGGTGACGATAAAACAGATGAAGACATGTTTCGTTTCTTGTCAAAACTTGCTTATGATGCCTCTGATGAAGAGCCCTTGTCTTCAGACCGAGTGAGTACAATGGTCGTTTCGCCGCCTGCTCCGTTGAGTCGTAATTCGTATGTCAATGCTACATCACGCAACCTCAATATCAGGCATGAGCAAATATTTACCTTGACTGTAGGCCCTGCGTCAAAACGCACACGAGCAGACTGGCATGTTGGTGATGTCAATGGTATTATCGATTCACTTGTAGCCATGGCTCACCAAGATGAGCGAGAATAACTCGTATTTCATGTATAGTTAACAATCGAAATCATGCTACTGTACATTCTATCTACACATCCACATTTTCATCATCGTCATAAACAAATCGCTTCACGAGAATTTTCCGTCTCGTAATACCTTTTAATGGTGGGCATACCACATTACCAAACGCATCTAAAGTCAGTGGCTTGTGAACAAGACAACCGCTAGAGGGCTTTTCTGACCTAGCCTGTTTTTCCTTCGGAGGGCTCACGACAAGCCGCTTATCCCAACGCACACCTTTTCCTGGCGGGGTTGTGTATACCTCTTCGTCACCTGCTCCACGCGTATGACACATGGGCTCGCCCTGCTCGTCGGTCTTTACTTTATTTGGACGAAATTGAACACGAGCTCGCTGACCATGACCGACCACAAAATGTTGTGATGGACTTGGTGGTCGAGGGCCGGGGATACGTTGTGTGCGTGTCTCTAATTGCACGTTATACATTTCATTTTGCTTTGTATGCTTCGTTGTCAGCCGAGCGAGCTCCATAGCTGTGATGGGCGGACGTCGTGGTGCAGGAACACGACGAGCGGCACGAGGTACACGGTTCCTCGCAATAGAGTCATTGAAGTTAGCCATTGCAGAAGAACTTTCCTTGAGCGCAGCAGCCGCATCAGACTCTGTTAATGGTTGAGGAAATCTAGACGCATCATTCGACATTCGAGTGGAGCTGGCTTTCGAATTGAGGACTTCGACGGGCACAGAAGGAGCTGCAGCTTTCTTTTGAGACACAGACGCCATTTCTTTCACAGGAGCACTCTTTACAGGGAGGACTCGCTTGTTAGTGCATCCTTTGTCAGGACTATCCCACACACGCATCGCTGGAGCATGGTTCGTGTATTTTATAGGCCGAACCAAACGGGTTGCTTTGGTTGGTGAGGGGGCGCTTGCGCTTCGCGAGATACCTGCAGTGGTCACTGAAGTTTCTTTTTGCTTCAATGGAGAATTTACTTGGAGTTTAGCGCTTTGAAAACCAGTGCTCCAAGGCTTGGATCCAGGTGACGTAGTACTCACTCCAATTTTGACACGCTTTGCAGGCGTTGCCGAGCCAGGTACAAATCCAGGAACGCGTTGAGCTGGGCCATACGGCGATGATCCTAAGCGACGAGTATCTGGCCTTGCACTTTTGGCAGATCGGTAATTAGATATTGTATGAGAGGGAGACTTTTCCGGATCACTTACGTCAAATACCACATCCATTGGCAGATTTTCTGCTTCATGCATCTTAGATGAAGAAGGAGAAAACGTACTTGTTGAAGATAAATTTTGAAGAGGCTTGCATTTTTCTGGGAAAAAGGATGCATTTTTGTCAACATCTTGCTTAGAAATGGAGCGCTCAAATCGCGACGATGCCCAGTCCTGGAGAGCTGATTGCACTGGAGTCATCTTTGTAGGTGACGAACACGAAAGAAGATTTTTGGAATGTCGCAGAGGCGTTGATCTGACGTCATTCGATGGTGACAAGCTGGATTTTAAATAACCGTGACTCGACATAGGGCTCAAATTTGACACATCTCCAAGCACATCGCGTACTAAATAGTGGCGAGCTTGTACATTTTCAAGAGGAGAAGCAGATCGAGCTATTCCTGGAGAGCTTTCATCCGGATCATGCACAGGCGTATCCTGATCACAAAACCCCTGAGACACTAAGTCGTAAGTAGCGTGGCGTTCTGCACTCGTTGGAGTGCCAAAAAAAATTCTCGATGAGTCCACATCTGATTGAAGCACTGGTGCCGCGGGTGGAAGTTGCTTCACTGGCAGTCTATTCAAATTATCAACACGGCAAGTTCGTTCACTCTGTACAAGTCGCGTGTTGCCTAACATCTGCGTGCGTTGGGGTGACGGAGTCCGAAAAGAGCGTCGCTCAAATCGCACGGGAGTATGTGCTCTTATAAATGAATGGTTATGATCATTTTCATTTGCTCCCATACTCTCGATGATGCTTCAAAATATAGGACCCACGCGAACCCCTTCAATGTTATGACAGTGAGAATTGATGCACTTCAGAACCCAACACCCACCGCCGCGCGCGTCGATGTGGGCACGTGATTTATACATGGGGAATTACGGCTTGGGCTTTTGTCGTTGGCGGCGGAGCACAGAGACTGGAACGAAGGTTGCAGCTTCTTTTCGAAAGTCTCGCATCTGCGGCTTAGACTCAAATACAGTAGAGGTTTCAACCTCATCTGCAGGCGACCCAAGCTCATGAAGCTCTTTATTCATAAAATCTGGATCATACACGGGTTCGGGCTCTGGTTCGGGCTGCGATTTCTCGACAAACTCTGAGTGCTCATATTTCACAGGTGCAGATATAGTTTCGAGAGAATTAGATGCAGGTTTGTAGGGTGTTGACTTTGCGAAAGGTGGTGGCCCCGCTGGCATGACGATGTCATCATCTGAATCATTTTCTTGGCTTAACGGGGATGAAGATGGTGCTTTTACCTGTCTTTCAGATATTTTTCTCGAATTATTTTCCTCATAAGGATCAGGTGTACGGGCTTTTGTAAGTTGTGCACCAACATACGTCGTTCCTTATAGCTCAGTCCCGGCGGGGGTGCTCCATATGGATTAAATACAGGGTCATAATATATACTGCGTGTAGGATCAGCTCCTTTGGGTATCTAAAGATCAGAAAATACAACATACTCTTGGATCAATCGGCGTTGGCCGAGATTTTTTTGATGATGCGTGACTCCCTGCTCCCGAGTAGGTCCTTTTTGGCATGGTGCTTCTAGGTGGAGGAGGAATGGAGCTAAACGGCGCCGGACAAGTGGAGGCGATTGGCACTTGATCAAACGCTGCTTTCCTAGGGTTCCAGGCATGGCTCAGTACACAGGCATTACGCCGGATGCGCCACAAAGCACATTAGCGAAATCGAAGTTGTTGGCTAAAGATCATGAAACAATAAGCAGAGAAACTGCAAGATACCTCCGTGAACTTACGCAGAATCCCCTTGATGTTATCGAGCATCAACCAGCCCAACAACAAACCTCAGTTTTTTCTCTTGAACACCAGCTGTCTGACCTATGCGTGCGAAATACGTCCGCCTTTGTATCGGCTCAAGAAGCATTTAATAAAATTCCTCAAATTTGTGCATACAGCAATGACAAACTGGCTTCACTTACAGATTCTCATGTGTCACGAATTCAACAAGCGATTGAAACGTTTGGGCAGCAAGCAAATTTTGCGCTCACGTTAAGGAACTCCGCATCATCTATGAAAGATACCATGGAGACATCTTTACTCCAGCTTCTCCGACTACCTCAGATCGTGAGCACTTCTGTTTCCAATGCGAATTACGAGGAAGCTCTACAACTCGCAGAACATTTTTTTCAAAACCTACCACCCAAAGAAAAAGAAGTTAAGCATGTTGTCCAAGCTTTGCTGGATAATCTATATTCCGTTTTGCTACATGCCCAGCATCTCCTCATGCAAGCATTCCGCGATCCTAATGCCGAGTTACCAGAGGCACGTGCATGTGTCGCATACCTTTTACGACTCAAATCGTTGGCCCGCCTTCATTATCCAGGTACAGAACTTGACCAGCAAATCGCGGATATGTGCTTTGGATTTTTACATGCTCGATTTCTTCGGGTTCATACCTGCCTGGATCCTAATGCTGACATACTAATCAACATCGAGTCCTGGAAAGATACTGTCATGAGTGCGTGTGCTGCGGCTACCTCTATTTATTTGGAGAATCGTGTAGACCAAGCACAACCTATTGACACGATATCTGTACAACTGATTTCTATGTTTGCAACTCATGCTATCGATGTATTATACGAATATCTTTCACTCTACCTGTATAATTATACACATGCCCCGATGGGTCCCGTGCCTCACTTGGAAGAAATGTCAAAGCGAATTAGCCTGATCTATTCTAAATTATGCTTTGCGTCGAACACGTTAGCAAGCATTGGCGTTTCTTTGGAACTTTCTCTCGTGCCCGGCACAGGAAGAATTGAGTCAAGTTTGAATGCATTTGATTACGCAGCTCTATCTCTGTGGACTGCTGCCTTGCATACAATTCAACCAGAAGAAATCAGCGCGACATGCCCTGAGATTGAAAGCCACAACAGAATGCCTAAAGCACTAACATCACATCCTCTGTGCATTGGGACCGCTAGGCAAGTTGTTGCTGCCCTAAATGTATTACGACACTTTGCACCTTTAAACATTCATCAAGTTGCCGTGGATGCTTTGGGAAAGCGATTTGCTCATATTCTCTCTGAACTACCATCAAATGAACACGATTGCTTTGTAAACGTCCTTGCACCTTGGGCCTCTTCTGCGCTTGTGCAGGGTGTATTTGACCAGCCTAAACAAAGCTATTCACTCTCGACATGTGCTGAATGGCGCCAGGCCTGTACAACTGTCAAGCATACTGCTCTAAATCCAACGTGACGCTTGCGCTGGAATGGGCTTCTTGATCTCGGTATACGCCCACTAGACCCTGACTTCGCTCATAAAGAGACGCCTTCAGGGAAATTACAATAAATTGAAAACGATCGCTTGCATGTTCACGAATGTAGTGACTAACATTAGCAACGTTCTGCGCGTCGAGAGCAGCATCCACTTCATCCAATACAAAAAATGGTGCTGGTTGATATGTATGAATAGCAAAGAGTAGCGCCAATGCTGCCATTGTTTTTTCACCGCCTGATAACTGATCCATATCGCGGAAACGTTTCATGGGGGGCATGGCATGGTATCGAATTCCTGCTCGGAACGGCTCGTCCGTATCCTCTAACGTGAGGTAAGCTACTCCGCCCATAGGAGCCATCTTGGTTTTGGTAAGATCTTTGTAGACGCCGTCAATACGATCTGCGATATGATGGTATGCTTTCATGAACAAGTCTGAACGTTGCTTCTTAATGAGCTGAAACTCATCTCTCGACTCTCGAACTTGTTCGCGACCAACGTCGATTTCACGTTCACACGATTGAAGCTCCTTTTCAAGCTTATCTAGACGTTCCGCTGTGCTAGTGCTGGGCGTTAACTTTTCCATTTCTTCACGAGCCAGATCAATTCGACTCTGCAGTTCATATTCCTTTCCTGAGCCTCGATCCGTACGCTCCGCATCACTTAAACGCGAAAAGTCAACGGTTATGTCATATTGCCGGCAGGATTGTACTGCATTATCTGCTTCAGAGACTGGCATTGATGCATCCTCTTCTAGTGGTACGTTGGCCAAATCACCCGATTCCAACGGCAGGTCCAATGCCTCCATTCGACATCGGCGAAACAGGTTTGCTCTTTCTGTATCCAATTGAGCAATTTCATCGTTCCTTTCAGCCACTTCTTTGCGGTGTGCCTCAACGTCGCGCATGACGAGAAACAGTGCTTTACGTCTCTCATTCACTGTCTCTGTTTTTTCATCATGCTCTTCTTGCATAGCCTCGAGGGATGCCTGAATACGAGCCTTGATTTCACGATACTTTTGAATGGAGCTTTCACAATGTTGCAGTTCTTCTTCGAGGTGAGGTATCCGTTGACTTTCTTTATCCATGGAAGCTTGTATGAATGCGAGACGATCGGCCGTATTCTTCACTTGCTGCTCGGCAAATGTACGTTGATGCGCGATCCGTGCAAGCTGGCGTTGATATTGCTGAGTTGCCACGTTCAAAGCCTGTGAGATATGTAGCTGGTTTGCTTCGTATTCGCGAACATTAGCCACACCGATGCGCTCGCAAAATTCTGTAAAGATATCGTCATCAGCAGCATGAATAGTATGCTCGATGTCGGACATTTGTGATGTCAGTTGTGACAAATCTTCTTTCAATTTATCAATCATGTCTTGGGTTTTCTTCTTCTGCGAAATTATCGCAGCACATTCAGACTGAGCATCTTGCGTTTGTCGCATCACGTCTGCTTGTTCTGCCCGTATAGACTGAAGAGATGCTTGAGCTCGCGTAAGGCTTGCCACAAGCTCATCTTCTTCTTCTAGCACGTATTTTTGTTGCTGAAGCTCTTTCAGTTCTGACATGCACCGATCACGTTCACGCTGTACACCTTGCAGTTCCTGGTCATCCCATTTTTTTACAGTTTCTTGCATGGATGGACCGCCGGTAATCATACCTGTCTTATGAATAATCGTACCATCCAATGTCACAGCTTTTACTCGCTGTGCACGCTCATAACATATATTCCGTGCCACATCTAATGTATCACAAACCATGGCGTTTCCGCACGCATATGAAATAGCACGTTCAATGACTGGCGCGTATTGAATCACATCGATCGCCAAGCGCGCTTGAGGAGATAGACTTCGTAGTCTATCATTGATCGGCTTGGTTTGGATCGTATCTAATGGAATAAAGGTGGCTTGACCAGCACGCTGATTCCGTAAATACTCGATACACTCCACCGCCGTTTTTTCATGATTCACCACGACCGCTTCTGCATTCCGACCCAGAGCCGTAGCAATAGCTAATTCGTACTTGCGTTGCGTGGGCTTACAAAGGTCAAGAAGGCGTCCATGTACACCTGGAAAAATGGTTCGCAAAGAACGCAGTGATTCCCTGAGACGCGCTTCACGTTCATGTAC
>ERZ782882.208-NODE-208-length-10968-cov-4.299551_pt1 | contig 10968 bp, 10 predicted proteins | sample MGYA00466090_ERZ782882 | MGnify/ENA primary metagenome ERZ782882 (study PRJEB29894, sample SAMN03576369) | human skin metagenome | biome: human skin; feature: right retroauricular crease; material: organic_material | host: Homo sapiens | place: Italy: Trento... | reverse complement strand
GGCATATTCACCAATTATATAGATCACTATATGGAGATTAAGAAGAAAAGCACGGGTGGGAAACGCACGATCGCCAAACTCATGCTTAACTCGTTGTACGGGAAGTTCGGGACGAACCCCGATGCCACCCGAAAGGTGCCCTCGCTGGACGATGATGGGGCATTACGGCTGAAATTGGGCGATCAGGAGGAGAAGGCGACGATTTATGTACCCTTGGCGGCGTTTGTCACGGCATGGGCAAGGGATGTGACGATCAGATCGGCTCAGGCCAATTTCGACACGTTTGCCTATGCCGATACCGATTCCATGCATCTTGTGGGTGATGGGGATCCGGTGGGGATTCGGGTCGATTCTGCGGAGTTGGGTGCGTGGAAGTTGGAGGGCAGGTGGGACGACGGGTTGTATGCTCATGCGAAGTGTTATACGGAGCGTTTGGGTGAAAAGTTTGAGTCTCATGTTGCGGGTATGCCTGCGGATATGGCCGATCGTGTGAGATATGAACACTATTTGACTGATACAGTATTTCATGGGAAACTTGTTCCTAGACAAGTTCCGGGCGGTGTCGTTCTGGAAAAACGAGATTTCACATTGAAAGGTGTATCATGAAACTTGTGTCCACCAAGCTTGACAATGACCTGTATGAGGCATTCGAGGACTGGCGTTGGTCCAACCGCATGACACGATCGGAAGCTCTCAGGAAAATCATTACCGAGAAGTTTCACGACGTGGTTGTCGACAACGAACCTGACACGTATACTGACAGTGATGGCGATTCCAGCGACCGCGATTGAGTCCATATCAGGGTAGCCGCGATTGAAACCGTCCGGGATATGGAGAGGTGGTACCTCACTGTCTGTGGAGCTGGACGGATCACTGTCACACAACATGAGGGGCCGAACACCACTACTGTTCGGCCCCTCGTCTTATTTGGAAAGGATGTGATGAAATGATCTTTTCGGACGCTATGGACGCCGTGAGATCCACACTCAGTGAGGACACGGACCTCACACCCTACGACAATCTCAATGCTGCCTATACTGAGTTCGAGGAGGCGACGAATTCGAAGGTGGCAGGCCTTACCCAGCAGATCGCGGAGCTGCAGGCCGAAATCACCGAGCTGAAATCCGTCAACTACGATCTGCTCATGGCGAGCTCAGGTGCTGAGCAGGATGCTGAGGATGAGGAAACCGAGGACGCCGGCGAAGACGACAATGCTGACGAGAACATCGACGAGTTTTTGGAGAGGACAGCCCAGTGAGTAATGATAGCCCGTTGAGGGACGTCACAAACGAGAAGCTTTTCAATATGGTCCGTTCGGACCTGTCCACGAATTTTCAGTCTAGGGTGCCACGTGCCACGCAGGGGCATTTGAGTGAGACGATGGGGAATCTCACCAAGTATCGTCCGTTGATGAACGAGTTTATGGACGGTTTGGTGAACCGGATTGGTACGGTTCTGGCGCGTTCCGATTCCATGTGGAATAATCCTCTGTCGACATTCAAGTCGGCACCGTTGGAGTATGGCTCGACCATTGAGGAATATCAGACGGGTCTGCTTCATGCGCATATTTATGACCATGATCGGGAGTCGATGGAGCGTGAGGTGTTTGGCACTGAGGTTCCCGACATGGAGTCGAATTTCCACACGGTGAATCGTGAGGAGAAGTACAAGATCACGGTGAAGGATGCTATTCTTCGACGGGCTTTTCTGGAGCCGGGTGGGTTGAGCGTGTTTGTTGAGAAGCTCATGGAGGCTCCGATCAAGTCGGACAATTGGGATGAGTTTCTCCTCACCTGTAAGTTGTTTGGCGAGTATGAGGCCAATGGCGGATTTTATCATATGAAGATTCCTGCCGTGGGTAATTTCACGTCCACGGGTGAGGATGTGAGGCAGGCTTTCCGGCGTATGCGTGCCCTTGCGGATACGTTCACGTTCCTGTCCACTCGCTACAATGCTGCGCATATGCCGGTTCATGCGAATCCCGATGATTTGGTGATTTTCACCACGCCGGAGTTCAAGGCGTCCATTGATGTTGAGGGCCTTGCTGGGGCGTTCAACCCGGAGTACATGAAGAACGCCGGGAATATTGTGACAATCCCCCGTGAATACTTTGGTATTGATGGGTGTGAGGCGATCATCACCACCCGTAATTTCTTTGTCATGGCGGATGTGATTAAGGAGAACACGTCGATCTACAATCCTGCAAATCTGGGCAACAACTATTGGCTGCATCATCACGAGATCATTTCGTGTTCTCGTTTTGTGCCTGCCGTGATGTTCTCCACGACGAAGGATGATGAAACCATTACCGTTGCACCGAAGCCTGCAAAGATCACGCCTATTGTGTTCATGGCCGATGAAGATGGTACTGTGCCGAAGAACGTCACCCGGGGCTCCCTTGTGGGTCTTGAGTCTCATCTGGAGGACGACAAGGGTGAGCGTACCGGGTATGGTGTGACGTGGAGTGTTGAGGGTGAAACGTCTGGGTGGACGTGGATCACCCAAACTGGTGTGCTGCATTGTGGTGGTGATGAGGAGTCGGATACGCTCACGGTGAAGGCGGTGTCCACCTACATTGACCCGGCCAATCCCCATGCCAAGCCGCTGTCCACGACGATGAAGGTCCCCGTTGTGGGAGACAAGTTCCCGGTATGGCCTGCTGACGAGGGTGGCGATTCCAAGCCTCCGAGCGACGATCCGAAGCCTCCGAGTGGCGAGTCCGGTGGTAGCCGGTCGGCACGCTGATATTGGAATCAATGGCGGGGTGGGGTTGAGACCCGCCCCGCCATGTGACATGAGGAGGGGTGATGGGCGAATACCATTACGGTGATGATTTTTCCTATGATGTGTGGTCTGCTGGCACCGAGGTGGAGCTGTGCAATGTGCCGTGGGATGCCGACTACCGGAATATTGTGGATTTCTCCAGTCCGGGGGCTTTGAAAAAGTATTGCGACCGGGGTGAGAATATTCATGTTCGTGTGGATCGGGTGTCGTATGTTCGTGCAGGTGGCCCGGTGCGTCTGGAGATTGCATTCAACGATGCCTATAGATTCAATTACATGCATGTGTACAATCCGGCTCAGCCGGTGGGTGAAAAAGGTCCACGGGATTTCTACTATTTCATCACGGATGTACGCCATATTGCCCCGTCCACGACGGAGTTCGTCGTTCAGCTGGATGTATGGAACAGTTTTCGCTGGGATATGACGTTTGGCCGGGCTTTTGTGGAGCGGGGCCATGCGTTGATGACCCGTCCGATGGAGAAACGTCAGGATTGGCTGGAGAATCTGTGTGTCCCGGAGGGTTTCGATCTGGGCAATGAATACTCGGTGTATTGGGGTCATGTCTACCAGTTGGCCAATTACGCCAAGCAGTTTGGAATCATTGCGTGGTCCACGATTGACTTGGCCGCGGATCACGGGACGATCGACAACCCGAAGGTGAGGACGGCGAAGGGCTCCAACTTTGAGGGGTTGCCCAACGGGTGTTCGGCATACTATTTCCCAACCCTGCATGATTGGTCGTTGTTTTGTATGAATATGCAGGATACGCCGTGGGTGACTCAGGGTATTGTCACGGTGCAGGCGGTGCCGAACGTTCTCATTGACAAGCAGTATTTGTTTCCGGTGAAGGACGGGCATTCTGCCAAATGGTTCATTCTGGAGGGTGGTTCCAGTAATCATCTTGATATTGGTGTGGTCGATAATGTGTCCAAGAATATTGGTGGTGTTCTTCCCGATCGGTACAAGAAGTTGGAGAAGTTTCGCACCTACCCGTATTTCTATTATGAGGCCACGATGTTCACGGGAACACCGTTGGTGTTGAAGCCGGAACGGTTGAACAATTCTCAAGGCCAGAAAAAGTTTGTTCCTCACAGCTTCAAGAGAAACGTATACGAGCTGTCATACAATATTGTGGCTAATCTTTCGGTTCCGGGAACTCGTATTGTCGCCTACCCCCAAAACTATAACCGTTTTGAGAAGACCGGCGAAGTGCGTAACGGCAGAGGCGATCCAAACATGGAGGTGATTGGGGGAGACAAGGACGTCATCACCTACGATGATGGTGGGGATTTCTTGGACACGTCGACGGGTGCCATGAATATGCCCACATTCTCGGTGACCAACAATTCGTACCTCAACTACTTGGCGTCGAACACACATTCCATTGCGTATTCGCACTCGTCTGCGGACTGGTCGCAGAACAAGGCTTTGCGAGCCAATTCGGTGGCTTTCGACAATTCCATGACGGGTATTGGTGCATCGAATGCGCAAACGGCGGAGGCCAATCGCTATGCCGGTGGCAAGGCGGCGCTGTCAGCCGGAACGTCTGCCGTGGGCGGTTTGGCGTCTCTGGCGCGAGGTGATGTGGGAGGTGCCGTCAAGGGCGGTGTGGATGCCGCCTTGACAGGTGTGAACTATTCGATGGACACGACACACCGGAACAACGCCAATACCATTTCCACGGGTGCCACCCGTGAGGTGGCAGATCGGAACCGCGCCTATGCCGATTGGGCGTCTCGTGGTGACTATGAAAACACGATCGGGGCGATCAACGCGAAGGTTCAGGATGCCCAGCTCATTCCCCCCACCACGTCGGGTCAGGTTGGTGGCGAGGGTTTCATGATTGCGTTCACCGGGTATGGTGTGACGACGAAACTCCGTGGCGTATCCGGGTCTGCGTTGCGGGCCATTGGTGAGCATTGGCTCAGGTACGGGTATGCGACGAATCGTTATTGTGATGTGAAGCGGTGCGGTATTTCCGTGATGAGCAGGTTCACGTATTGGAAGGTGGAGGATTTCACCGTGGTGGCGTCGATGTGCCCCGAGACGTTCCGTAACGCGGTGCGTGGCATTTTCGAGAAGGGTGTCACGGTGTGGAGGAACCCTGCCGATATTGGTAATGTTGATTTTGCCGACAATGATCCGACCACCGAAGTGAAGTTTGAGGACGAGCTGTATGCCTAATATGAAATCGCCAGATCCGTTGTTTTCCGCGATCACACCGAAAATGTTTTCCTCGTTTTCGCATAGTGGTGATGTGCAGCGGTATCGTGAACAGGTGTATTTTCGTCTCATCACCGAGTTGGCCGTGAACAGGTACCGCTGGAGTGGTTTGCCTGATGGTATTGACTCCCGGTTCGTGGAAATGCTGCTTGTCAATTGGGGGTTGTGTGTGTTCTACAATGATCCCAGATATGATCGGTGGCTTGCTTTGCGTGGTACTGGGGGCGGGCAGATCAATATGTATGACAACCCCACCGAGTTTTCTTTGATGGCTAATGGTAACTATGTGGCTACTCGGGTTGCCGCGTCGGATTGCGCCCCGGTGTGGTGTAACTATATGCGGATACCCGAGATTGACATTATTCTCATGTATGCCAACAAGCTTGCCATGATTGATCGGACGATCGATTCCAACATCATTCAGATGCGTACCCCGTTTGTTGTGAGTGTTCCCGAGTCGAAGCGGCAAACGATCGTCAACACGTTGAAGAATATTGGTGATGGTGATTTGGCGATTCTTGGTTCTGACACGTTCGATGCCGGGGCCGATATTCAGGCGTTCAATACGGGTATAGACAAGGATCAGGTTTCTGCCATGCAGCTGGTGAAACAGAAGGTTTTGAATGAGTGTTTGACGTTTTTGGGTATCAATAATGGCAATCAGGACAAGAAGGAGCGGTTGGTGTCTGCTGAGGTGGATGCCAATGCCGAACACGTGTTGATGAGTAGATATAGTGGTTTGTCGACACGGCGTGATGCGTGTGGGCGGCTGGAGGAATTGGGGTGCCCCGGTGTGAGCGTGGACTACAATATCGCCCCTGCCGCGGTGGAGGACGATTTCACCACCGTGGAACTACGCCAAAACAACGACAAGAACGGGGGTGAGGATGATGGCGACATTCACCACGTATCTGCGTGATGTGGACACCCACCACCATATCAGCGAAAACGTGCTAAACGTATATCCGATATTCGATGAGGGATACCGGGAAGGGTTGAACCGTAAGATCATCCGGCATTACTGGAATCAGGAAATCGGATTCGAGACGGTGGACATGTTTTTGTTCAATTTGCAGAACCGGATGAACGAGGCCATGCCGCTGTTCAATCAGCTTTACGAGTCCACTCTGATAAAGTTCGACCCGCTGTCGACGGTGGACATGAGGGCATTGTCCGACTCGAACTCGGTGGCGAACTCGGCATCGTCGGTCTCCGGTGACGATTCCTCCACCGTGGGAAACACGTCGAGGAGTGTCGGGTCACAGTTTCCGCAGACCATGCTCAACGAATCCGGGGATTACGCGACCGAGGCGACCGACGTGAAGTCCACATCCGACACGTCGTCGAAGAATGCCTCCTCAACGGCGGGAAAGTCCGTGGGCCGGTCCAAGGGTGCCACGTCCACGGCGGGGCGTGGGGAGTATGCGCCTGATTTGCTCATGCGTCTGCGTGCCTCGATGATTAATGTGGACGTGGAGGTTATCGCGTCGCTGTCGGATTTGTTCATGGGGGTGTGGGATAATATGGACCTGCATATGCCGGAGAACACTGACCATTACTATTCACCGCTGTTCTTCTGAAAGGAAACACCTGTGTACAACTATTTCACGCCTATTCCGCACTACTCCACACCGACGGTGATTCCGTTCACCTACCGTGATTCGTGGACGCTGCTGGAACAGTTGGAGCGGCTACGCGAATACCTCATCGACCTTCAGAAGAACCACAACGAGCTGGCGGAAAACCTTTCCCACCTTATTGACGATGCGAACACGGCGATTGATACTGCCTTGCAGAGTGTGAGGAAGCTCACGGCAGACTATGAGGGTTTGCTCGATGAGATGCGCAAGACTTTGGCGGACAAGCTTGCTGAGATTCGCGGGATTGCCGACCGTCTGTCACATGCGTTGGAGATTGCCGAGAAGGCCGACGCTGAATATGCGGAGGTGTTGAAGCTCCTCAACGGCCATACCCGCGAGTTGGAGGAGTTGTCCCACAAGCTGGATTCTCGTCTTGACGACATGTCGCGTGAGATGGACAAGCGGCTTGCTGGGAAGGTTGACAACGAGCATTTCTTTCTCGATCCGACCTCGCATGGTGCCGACCCCACCGGGAAGACCCCCTCGGACAAGGCGTTTCGTGAGGCGTTCAATGCGTTGCCCGCGGCTGTGAAGGATGAGGTCAAGGGTGGCACGATCTATATCCCCGCGGGGCATTACCTGTTTCACGAACCGTTGCGTCTTCCCAGTGGTGTGAATGTTGTGGGTGCCGGTGATTCCGCCATGTGGAAGTTCTATTACCGTACGACGGTATTGGAGTATGACGGGCCGGGCGCGTTCATCATTGCTGGGAAAACATGCCGGTTGCAGAGCTTAACCATTTCCGGGCCGGGTGTCGATGGCGAGTCGGTGGGTGTGTATGCCCATAAGACGACACAGTTTGAGATGGAGGATTGTACTCTCAACAATTGGGAGACTGCGTATTCCGTGACTGAGAATTGGTACGGTCATGTCACGGATTGCTGTTTCATTGAAAACGGTTTGGCGATGAATATCGACTACTGCTACAACCAAGTTTTCCGTAATGTGCGTATGGCGTGCTACCGGAATACGAATCATGAGCATGGAAACGGTGTGAAACTGTTTAGGGCGTCAATGTGCTCATTCTATGGTTGTTCCATCGAAGGGTTTGACGGTTTCGCGATCAACTGTGATGGTGCCATCACACTCAATATCAACGGGTGCTATTTTGAAACCCAAGGAGACGTCAGTCCGAATAGAAACATCATTAATTTGGCGCGTGAACAAGGGTTTGCATCCGTGAACATCACCGGATGCCAAGTTTACGTCACGGGAGTCAAAACATTCGTGAACATCACCGGCTCCACGTCGGTCAACCTGTGCTCCACGGGAAACCTGTTCAAGGGTGGGAATATTTCATCGAACACCCACATTTACGGTTTCTCTCCCACGACAACCAATGCGGGGGGTTTCATCGCCGGGGATGCGTGGCAGGGCAAGCAGATGCCGAAAAACAATTCTGGTATGAGGTACACGTCGAAGCATCCGGAAAACTTTGTCATTCAATCCCCGCCGTTCGTCAACTATGACCGGGACCTGTGGATCGGCATGAAGGTAGAAAAGGCATGACATGGGTATACGGTATGCGAAAGTGTATGGCAATGAGCTTTTCGTGTATGATGATGCTGGTCATGTCACAGTGTGCCCCGCCGCCCAAGACGGCCACTGGATCGGCAAACCGTCCGCCAAAACGATAAAGCCCCCGAATGGTGACGATGCCACCACTGACAGTGGAGACGGCACCGCTATGGTGACCGAGGCCATGATTCGTGCCTCGATCCTCGCCATCGGAGAATACCCGAAATACACGGTCACCCACGGGGATTTGAAGGCCATTGCGGAATCGTTCAACACGGCCATTGCCAATGCTGGGGACGGTTTGGTTAAAACGAAGTATCAAACGGCGTGTATGGTGGGCCAGTCGTCGGAGGAAACCGGGGGTTTTTCTCTTTTGACCGAGCGGGGTGGACCTTTCCGGTATGATCCGTATCGGGGGCGCGGATACATTCAGGTGACGTGGAAGGACAATTACAAGGCCTTTGGCGCGTTCTTGAAAAAGCATGGGAAGATTGGCGACGCCAATCATTTCGTGTCCAGCTATAAAGAGGTTGCCACGATGAAATGGGCCGGGTATACGACGGTTTGGGAGTTCACCCAACCCATCTGGAAGGCCGGTGGGCGCGGTAGCCGTCTGCTGGATTACTGTTCCGATGAGACTGGATGGATCAAGATCGGCCGGGCCATCAATTCGGGTCGTATCAACGCCAATTTTAAGGCCTATGGTGAAGCCAAGCGCCTTGCTGCGACACGGGCCGCGTTGAAGGTGGCACCCGACCCGGTGTCGTCCACGTCGAAGATGTATCCGATGAAGAAGGGCACATATACGCTCACGGCTCATTGGGGGCAGCGGGGGCCGATGTGGAGTAAGTGGCATACTGGGCAGGATTTTGCTGCACCGACGGGTACGCCGGTGTATGCGGTAGCTGCTGGTACGATCATGCCGCCGCACTCTACTCATTATGCGGGTCCGAACATGGTGGTGTTGAAGCTGGCGAATGGTGAGACGTTTGCGTATTGGCATTTGTCCGCCAAATACGTGAAGACGGGGCAGAAGGTGCGTGCTGGGCAGAAGGTTGGTGCGGTGGGTGCTATGGGTAATGTGACTGGGCCGCATTTACATTTCGAGTATTACCCGAGGGGCGTGGATTATCACCGTATCTATGAGTCGAAGGACCCTATGGGCTGGTTGAAGGGGGCTAAGAAATGGTAGACGAGTCGGTGTATTGGTCTCCGCACGATATTTTGAGCCGTAACGCGGTGTATAATTTTGTGTGTGGAGCTCGTGGCGTAGGTAAAACGTTTGCCGCCAAACGGATTGTTATCAACAATTTTTTGAAGAATCGTAAACAGTTCATCTATGTACGCAGATATCGTAGTGAGGTTGCCAGCGCCGCGAAAAACTTTTTCAACGATATTGCGGAATACTATCCGCAAGCACGGTTCCGCTACAACAGCGGGGTATTTGAATGCGCCACCGATGCGAAAGCCGAGCACTGGGAAACGATGGGATACCCCGTGTCCCTGTCCAAATCTCAGCAGCTCAAGTCGGTGGCCTACCCCGACGTCACATGGATCATTTTCGATGAGTTCATCATCGGCAAAGGCCATATACGGTACCTGCCGAATGAAACAAACGTGTTCAACGATTTCTACCTCACTGTAGATCGTTACATGGACAAGACGAGGGTGCTGTTCATCTCGAACTCAGTGTCCATCATGTGCCCCTACATCACCACCTACGACCTGCAACCCAACGGGCAACGATTCATGCGCCGCCACAACGGTTTCATCGCGTGCGAATACGTTGACTCAACCCAGTTCACCGAGGTAGTCAACAAATCCAAGTTTGGACGGTTCATCGAGAAAACCGACTACTCACGCTACGCAGTGAAAAACGAATTCCTTGACAACGGGGACACCCTACTCGGAAGGAAACCAGAACACGCCTACTATGTTTTCACCGTCGTGGCACCCACCGGAAAATATTCCGTGTGGAGAGGCCATGAGGGAGATAGTGCTAGAATGTGGGTACAGAAGAAGCGCCCCGGCAATGAGGCGTATGTCACGTTCACCCCGGCCCTTGTGAGCGATGATGTGCCCCTCATCCCGTCCGGATCTGATCTTCTGTCGATATTTCGCACGGCGTTTTCTCGTGGTGACATGAGGTTTTCCACGGCGACGGTGCGTAACGATTTTGTGAAGGAGTTGGGTTACTCGTGAGTACTGAGGTCATGACAGCGCTGACCGGAATGATTGTCGCCATTCTGGGCTATATTACCGTGTTCTTTTCCACGAAAATGAACGATATCAAGAAAGATTCCCGGTCAACACGTGAAAATAGCGAACAATACCGTGACACCACCAACCTGCTCTCCGAAAAAATGGATGTACTCGCTGATTCAATCGACTCTCTGGAAGCACGTCTGGAAAAAGTGGAGCACCACACCAACCCAGACATGACCCACATCCCAGAGCACGGCGACGGCACCCCATATGTGGCAGACGGCATCAACCCAGACATGACCCACATCCCAGAGCACGCTGACGACACCCCATATGTGGGGGACGACGCATGAGCTACATCTACGGCCGCCTACCCAACATCGAACGCACCCGGGACACCGGCTATCTGCGCCTCCACCCCTCCGGGGTCGGATACGCCGGACACATCGACATCGCCGTCGTCAACATGAACGTTGACCCCACCATCACCTTTCCCTCCGGCCGCTACAACATCGAGGTGTGCCTCGGTGTGAACCTTCCCGCCTACTCGCTTGTTTTCGAGGCCCGCGGCTACCACGCCTCAACCATCATTCCCGCCA
>ERZ782882.198-NODE-198-length-11202-cov-45.553871_pt1 | contig 11202 bp, 10 predicted proteins | sample MGYA00466090_ERZ782882 | MGnify/ENA primary metagenome ERZ782882 (study PRJEB29894, sample SAMN03576369) | human skin metagenome | biome: human skin; feature: right retroauricular crease; material: organic_material | host: Homo sapiens | place: Italy: Trento... | reverse complement strand
CCTCACCCGTACCGCCCCGGCCGAGGTCCGGTCCTGGGGAACCCACCTCGTCATGACTCCCGGCCAGGCTCCTACCCCCGCACAGGTGCTCACAGGCAACACCAACGGCCTCCCCACCGAGTTGCTGCCCTTCGCCGACGAGGGACGCTACATCGAGGTCGACCTGGCCGATACTCCCCTCACCGTCGCCTGCCTCTACCTGCCCAAAGGCGCCACCCCGGATCCAGCCAACGAGAAAGCCATCGCCAAGCAGGACCGCAAAATGGCCTTCCTGGCAGGGTTCCGCGACCACCTAGTCCGACGCCGCCAAGAATGCACCGCCCAAGGCCGCCACTTCCTCGTTATGGGTGACTTCAACATCGCCCACGAAAACGCCGACCTCAAGAACTGGAAAGCCAACCAGCGCAATGAGGGATTCCTACCCGAAGAGAGGCAGTGGTTTGACACCATCCTGTCCCCCGACACCCTCATTGACGTTGTGCGCGCCCAGCACCCCGACACCAACGGGCCCTACTCGTGGTGGAGCTGGCGCGGCAAGGCCTTCGTTAATGACGCGGGCTGGCGTATCGACTACCACCTGGCGTCACCAGAGTTGGCGAGCAAAGCCATCACGGCCGAGATTGATCGTGACCCCTCCTACTCCGAGCGCACCTCCGACCACGCAGCAGTAGTCGTCGACTATGACCTGTAAGTCAGGACGGGTCGAACATCCCCTCAACCTGACGAGCGGGCACGTCAGCCACGCTCTCGTGGGACCAATGCGGGTTGCGGTCCTTGTCGACCAGCTGGGCGCGCACCCCCTCACAAAAGTCCGAATTGCGCATAAAGGACCGCCCCAGAGCACGATCAGTCTCCAACACCTCGCCAAGACCTGACGCGGATTCAGCCCTCACGACAGCGGCCAATGCGACAGCTACCGACAACGGACAGCGCGTCGCGATGTGCTCAGCCGTCTTACGCGCGGCCGGCTCGGGACGATCAGCCAATCGACGACACACCTCGACGGGATCATCAGTGTCATAACACTCCTGAATCCACACCGCATCGCGCGCCAACTGACAAGCGACCGGATCGACGTCAACGGGCTCGCCGTCGGCGTCGACGACCTCATCTACCAAACCGGCCCACAGCGCCGAAGCCGCATCGATGAAGGCCCCGGTCATGGCTATATGGCGGCCGACAAGGCGCGGGGCCCGAGAGAGCTCGAAACACGCACCCACGTCAGGCCATAGACCAATACCCGTTTCCGGCATCGCGAGGACGAGGTCGTCGCGGGCCTCGACCCGCTTAAGGCGCAGTGCCAACCCAAGCCCGCCGCCCATGGAGATGCCGTGCAGATGTGCGGTCCCCGAGTGCACCTCAGCAATGGCAGCGTCAACGTCGTACTCGCCATCCAACCAGTCACCAGCGGCCTCGGGATCCTTTAATGCCAACGATCTGAGCTCGCGAATGTCAGCCCCCGAACAGTAGCCGCGCTCTCCCGCACCGGATAGATCGATGCTGCGCGGCGACCCCTTGACGGCCTCCCCAATAGCCTCCAGCATCTTGCCAGATAACGAGTTGATTGCTCGGGGACGGTCCAAGATGATCGTGACATCGTCGATACCGCTGATCTTCACCTCATCCATATCCCCAGCCTGCCACGTCAAGAACTCGCGTCGTCACTTTCCGCTCCCAACAACCACGGCTACCGCCATCGAACTATCCGCTGCATACCGGGCGCTCTAACAGTCAATGGACCTTGTGGGGTGCGGAACGTGAACGTCTTTGTGCGTCCACCCTTGTCCCAGGCTGTGTTCGTGCCACACCAGGCGGGCCGCCAGCACCAGGACCAGCGCAACACCAAGAGCTGCGGCACTATTGCGCCAGGACAGGTTGACCGCATCGAAGGACAACATGATGACGGTGGTCCACACCGCAGGGCGAACGAAGCGGACAGCTTCGTCAATCAGGGACAGTAGCAGCGCCCCCCATAGCACATACCAAGAATGCAGCGCTGGAGCACATAATGCCACGGCAAGAAATCCCAGCGCCAGGAAGGACAGCGGCTTGCGCGGTAGTAACCGGACGGCCATGACCACCAACAGACACACACCGACGAGCACGCCAATGGCCTGGGAAATCGGAATGACAGCTGCCGCTGCTTGATGTGCGCCAAAGGCACCAAGCACCATTCGCACACCCATGCCGACCAGGGTGAAAGGAGACACCGTCAACACCATACCGGGAACATTGACGGCGTGGTACCAGCCAAACCCTAAACCCGATGCCCACGAAATACCCGAAAAAACAGCCACCGAGATAGTGAGGGACCCTACCGTTCGCCCCAAAGCCGGGAAAAGGTGGCGCGGATGCCACGACGCCATAGGATGACGGATCAGCGGCAGAGCAACTGCGACCATAAATGCCGGCTGTTTGACGGCCGCCGCGCCCCCGACAAGTACCGCGCCAATCGCCCATGACCAGCTCGTCATGCAAGCAATCCACAACCCGATAACAACCAGCCCCATCATGAGGGCGTCATTATGTGCTCCCCCGATGAAGTCCACCACGAGGATGGGGTTGAGGGTGGAGAACCAGGCTGCAAAGTGCGGGTCTCGTCCGACTCGACGCGCCACCCGGGACAACAACAACCCTATAGCGATAACGCCTAAGAGAGCCGGAACACGCATAAAGACCGACGACCAGTAGGGATTGTCCCCAGTGAGGTGGACGATCCCATGTTGGACGACGAGGGCTAAAGGACCGTAGGGGGTCTTGGTATAACGCCATTCCTGGGCAACTTGGTCGGCGAAGGCCCCAGGTAGCAACCCGGGATACCCCTCATAGGGGCTGATGCCGTTTTCCAGCAGCCAGCCCTGGGCAGCATAGGAGTAGGCGTCGTGGCTGAAGATGGGTGGAGCGAGTAGGAAAGGCAGACCCCACACGCCGAGTACAGCCCACGGGTGTAGTCCAGCACGAATACCTGGAAGGTGTTTAAAGTATCGACGCGCATGCTTCGGCAGCGGTTCTGCGGTAAGGTCACGCGGCTCGCGACCAGGCCGCAGGCGCAGCCAGGAATCGACCAGCAAACCAACGCCGACGAGGACAAGCAAGGTCCCGACGATACGCCACGTTGATCCGCGTAAACCAGCCTCGTTTAGTCGAGACCACCATGGCGAGTTCAGTGGCAGATAGGCCGGGGTCAGTGATCCGGCCGTGATGAGAATCGTCCCGACCAGCCCTTCCAGGACCGACCAGGACCTCCAGGCGCGCACATAGGCAAGCCATCTGATCCGTCGCCGCCGCCCAACCGGCTGCTTCACCGATCACCGTCCAATCCCCACGCGCTGACCAAATCGGTGCGCGACAACGATTCCGAAACACGCTTGTCACTCCAGGACAGGGCGTCAAACGGGCAGGACTCGATGCACATGCCGCAATACATGCACAGCCCCCAGTCGATAGCGAACTCGTCGAGAACGGCTACCGTGCGGGGACGGCGAGCATCGCAGTCCGGAACCGCTTCGTGGTGAGCGTCGATGGTGATGCACCAAGCCGGACACTCGCGGGCACAGATCATGCAGGAGGTGCACGCGTCGACGTCAAGGTTGATAGCCGAATGTCTCATGCCTGCCTGCCTGACGCCGTGCTTGCCATTCGACGGGCAGCTGATCGCGGGCGCCGGCCAGACATGGCCGCGATGACCTCGGCATCCGGAATATCCTCACCGTCTTTGATACGCCGCCACGTCTCAGGGTCAGGAACGCCGACCGGCAGACGTCGACTCGCGGACTTCGAGCCAGCCTGGTCAGCCGCACCCGGCCACACGGTGTCAGCTCGCTGCGCCAACACAGCTTCCTTGCGCAGGGGCGGTTTCGGTGCATCGTGGACAAGGAGGGCACGATCATCTGCCCCAGGGCCGACAAACCTCACACCAAAAAAGTCGTGGATCTCCCGCTGATACCAGGATGCCCCGGCCAGCACGCCGACAATCGAGTCCAAGGTCCCGCCGTCACGAGGCACACGGGTGGAGATAGTCACGTCGTCGCCGTCATGATTCTCGAGGCGACAAACCACGATGATGTCGGGATCCTGGCCGCGCTCCCCTGTCCCGTCGATGGCCGTCAGATGAGCCAGCCACGGGTGAGTGGACACCGCCTGGGCAACAGCGTCGTGCCAGCCGATTGCAGGGACATCGCTGGTCGTCATGCGGCCTCCCGGGACGAGGCTAACAACCCAGTGAGCGTTTCAGGTCCGGGGGGACAGCCCGGAATCCAGTGGTCGGCGTCGACCCCCGCATCCGGGAGTCCAGCGACGACACCAGCGGAATCCCAGTAGGGTCCGCCTGCGCAGGCGCACGCTCCAAAAGCCACCACGTCAACAGGATGGTTGCGCTTGAGTTCACCGACAGTGTCACGCACCACGGGCGCCAGACCAGTCGTCACCGTCCCGGAGACGAACACCACTATCGGGGCGCCGTCTGGGATCTCTTCGCGCACCGGAGCGTTGGCTGACACGGCAGCCCCACTCTCGACCCCACAGCAGGCCAGCGCGAGGTCGACGACGTACACGGATCCGTCGGCGAACCAGTCGATGAACTTCACCAGGTCATCCTACCGAGGATACTGTTCATCACATTCGCGTGGCAGCGCGCAGCCGGGACCGAAGTTCGATAAGCAAAGGCTCGATGGTAGCGTTAGTAGCTGGTTCCGAAGCATCCAGACGCGCATCGTCGGTGCGGTCGTCCGCCACCCATATGACACGTCAACAACGGAATCCCGCGACGAGAAAAGAGGTCAGAGTGCCTTCCACCGACACGGCACATCACACCACTGACGAGCGAGAGGTCCAGTCCCTCGACCGAGTAGTCATTCGATTCGCCGGCGATTCCGGCGACGGCATGCAGTTGACCGGCGACCGCTTCACCGCCGAGTCCGCCATCCATGGCAACGACATTTCGACCTTGCCGAACTTCCCTGCCGAGATCCGCGCCCCCCAGGGCACGATCCCCGGCGTCTCAAGTTTCCAGGTGCACTTCGCCAATTACGACATCGCCACCCCGGGTGACCAACCTGACGTCTTGGTCGTCATGAACCCCGCCGCCTTGGCCGCGAACCTCGGCGACATCCGCCGCGGCGGACTCATCATCCTCGACTCCGCCGAGTTCACCGCGAAAAATCTCAAAAAAGCCGGATACACCGAGGATCCGCGCAATGACGGCACGCTGGAGTCCTACCAGGTCGTCGAGCTCAACCTCACCGGGCTGGCCGTAGCTGCCGTCGAACCTTTCAACCTTGGCCGCAAGAATTCTGAGCGCGCCAAAAACATGTTCGCCCTCGGACTGCTGACCTGGCTATACGGACGTCCCCTCGGCCCCTCGGAGAAGTTCCTAGCTAGCAAGTTCGCTTCCAAGCCGGACATTCGGGACGCCAACTTTGCCGCGCTCAAGGCCGGGCATGCCTACGGCGAGACGTGCGAACTATTCCGGGTGCGCTACGAGGTGGCCCCGGCCCCGATGCCCGAAGGCACCTACCGTCAGGTCACCGGCAATATCGCCACCGCGTACGGTCTCATCACGGGTGCCAACCGGGCCGGGCTGCAGCTGTTCTTAGGCTCCTACCCCATCACGCCGGCCTCCGACATCCTCCACGAGCTGTCTAAGCGCAAGGCCCACAACGTCGTCACCTTCCAGGCCGAGGACGAGATCGCTGGGGTCAGTTCTGCCATCGGTGCTTCCTTTTCCGGTTCGCTGGGCGTGACAACGACGTCGGGCCCCGGCATGAGCCTCAAGTCCGAGGCCATCGGCTTGGCCGTCATGACGGAGCTGCCGCTGGTGGTCGTCGACGTGCAGCGCGCCGGACCCTCCACCGGTATGCCGACCAAACCTGAGCAGGCCGACCTGCTACAGGCAATGTTTGGACGCAATGGCGAATCTCCCGTCCCGGTGCTCGCAGCGAAGTCCCCGTCGGATTGCTTCGACACTGCGCTGGAGGCTTGCCGTATCGCGGTGACCTATCGCACCCCCGTGATCATGCTTTCTGACGGCTACCTTGGCAACGGTGCGGAGCCGTGGAAGGTGCCTGATCTGGCTGAGATCCCGCGCATTGACCCCCATTTCGCGACCGAGCCGAACACCACCGCTGCCGACGGCTCGCCGCGGTTTATGCCTTACCGCCGTGACCCGCAAACCTTAGCGCGTCCGTGGGCGCTGCCCGGCACCAAAGGTCTGGAGCACCGCGTCGGTGGTCTGGAGAAGTCAGCCCACACCGGCGCTATCTCCTATGACCCGGCCAACCACGAGGAGATGGTGGCCACTCGGGCTGCCAAGGTGAAAGGCATCGCAAAGACCATTCCTCCGACTGCCGTCGACGATCCTTCCGGTGACGCCGACGTGCTCGTGCTCGGATGGGGTTCCGCGTACGGCCCGATCACCGCCGCCGTACGCCGAGTACGTGCTCGCGGCCTGTCCATCGCCCAGGCTCACGTGCGCCACCTTAACCCGCTACCGGAGGATCTGGGTGACGTGTTGCGTCGATACCGGCAGATCGTCGTCCCCGAAATGAACACCGGCCAATTCGCGATGCTGTTGCGCTCGAAGTACCTCATCGACGTCAAGACGATCTCGCGGGTGCGCGGGCTACCAATCTCGCCGGTGGACCTGTGCGATGAGTTGTGTCGCCACTGTGGTGACAGCAAGGGTAGCGACGATACGAGGGAGGCCTGAGATGACTGACATCACCACCGAGGATCGTCCCGCCGGCCTGGCGGGTGTGCCGTTGGCGATTGAGCCGCTCAAGCGTCGGGACTTCGCCTCTGACCAGGAGGTGCGTTGGTGCCCCGGATGTGGCGATTACGCGATCTTGTCCACCTTCCAGGGTGTGCTGCCCAACCTGGGTATCGCCAAAGAGAACGCCGTCGTTATCTCGGGGATCGGCTGTTCCTCCCGCTTCCCGTATTATATGAATACTTACGGTATGCACTCGATCCATGGCCGTGCCCCGGCTATTGCGACGGGTGTGGCGGTGTCGCGTCCCGACCTGGCCGTGTTCGTCATCACTGGCGACGGCGACGCGCTGTCGATCGGGGGTAATCACCTCATCCACGCCATGCGACGCAACGTCAACCTGACGATTCTCATGTTTAACAACCGGATTTACGGTCTGACGAAGGGTCAGTACTCCCCTACCTCGGAGGCTGGCAAAGTTACGAAGTCCTCCCCGATGGGGTCGATCGACGCACCGTTCAACCCGTTGGCAGTGGCGTTGGGGGCGGGCTGCTCCTTCGTAGCTCGTGCCGTCGACTCTGATCGGAAGCATCTCGCCCAGGTACTCACCGCCGCCGCCAAGCATCGGGGCACCTCGTTTGTCGAGATGTATCAGAACTGCCCGATCTTCAATGACGGGGCGTTCGATGACTACAAGGGGCCCGAGGCCACCCAGCACCTCATCCGACTGGTTGATGGGGAGCCGGTGCTCGTCGGAGCTGACAATTCCCGCGGCGTGGTGCGCGACCCCGTAAGCGGCGAGTTAACGGTGGCTGACGTCGCCGAGGTGGGCATGGACCACGTGCTCGTTCACGACTCCCATCGCGCCGACCCGTCGCTGGCCTTCGAGTTGGCGCACTTGGACGACGGCACCGTCGTTACCCAGACCCCGGTCGGGGTCTTCTACGACGTGGACCGCCCCACCTATGACGATCAGGCTCGCGCCCAAGTGAAGCTGGCTTCCGGGGATGCGACCGACCCTGGCTCCCGTAACGCCGCGCTGCAACAGCTGCTACTCGGCAGCGACACCTGGCAGGTTCAAGGCTGACGACACCAACCACGACGGCATCGGAGACGCCTACGACCCCCACACCACCACTAAGGCACTACGACGAGCACCCACAAAAACACGCTCGAGGAGCAATACCGTCGCGCACCCGTTAATGGTCTCATCATCGGCACCATCAACGGGGTTGCCTGGGTGCTTGTGCTTTTGATTCCTGGATTGTTTGCGAATGACCTTTCAAGGCGAGCGAAGATGGATCTCGTCGCCTTGATATTGCCTGTTCTTGGATGGATCACTGGGGCATGGGAACGGTCCTTTGCCTCCCGTGGAGATCCAGCAAAAATAGAGCATGGGATTAAGGTGATCGGTGCCGCGATGATGACTGCAATCGGAATTATGACGGCAGCCACTTTTTATACGCTAATTGCGAGTCAAGATAGCCTCCATGTGCCATCTCGTGCCGCATACAGCGCTAAGGCATTTATCTTGTACCTTCTTCCTTTGGTGGTGTTTCCTTGTGCTGGATGGGCGCTCGGGGGTGTGCGAGCAAATAATATCCATGATACTCGATGGATCATTTCTAAGATGAGTATCATGGCGAGTGTAATGCTGTTTTTGTCTACGGCTTCTGGTTTACCACGAGCTTATTTATAGAGGCATTATTCTTTTTCGAGTTCTGAGCATTTTCCCATCCCGAACCCTGCCCAACTTGCTACACAGTTACTACGCTGGAACCATGCGGAGCATCAGCCAGCGTGAGATGCGTAAGCGGCAAGATTCTCCGCCACGTTAAGGCTGGGGAAGTCCTGATCGTCGCGCGTCGAGGGCTTCCGTCGCCCAGCTGACGCCCTACGCAGGCGATCGCCGCAACCAAGCCCGCCAGCCAAGAGGCAATTTTCGACACCAGCGATCTCATCACAACTGCGATCGACAGCGAAACTGTCCTCAACGACCTGCGCGGCAAACGATGACTCGCTGGTACTCGACACCTCGGCCACTGCCATCGACCTCCAAGCCAATGCACTAGCCATCTACGACCAGCGGTTGCAATCAGCGGCACGCTACTGCGGCCTGACGGTCGTCGCACCTTCCTGAAGCGGAAGGCCGAGTAGTGGCCGAAGCTGTGATAGGCGGAAATACATGGCTAGCGCGGCGGATAGGGTGGACCTATGACCGCATCCTTCCAGGACCGGGACTCCGACGTCCGCCCAGCTGATGACCTTTTCCGCCACGTCAACGGGTCGTGGCTGTCAACAACGACCATCCCCGACGATCAGGCAAGCACCGGATCGTTCCGGGTATTGCGTGACAACTCCGAAGCCGCCGTTCACGACATTCTTGAGGAGTTGACGTCCGGTGATGCCCACGAGTTGCGGCAGATAGCCAGCGCGTCAACTGACCACGAAGTCGACCTTATGGCAGAGCTATACCGCCGATTCATGGACTCTGCCGCTGTCGAAGCCGCCGGCACAACCCCCTTGACGCCGATCTTGGCGCGCATCGACCGCGTAACAACGACACCTGAGTTCATGACGTTGTTGGGCCAGCACTACCGCGAATCCCTCGGCGCCTTGTTCTACCTTGCCGAGGAGTCGGATCCCGCCGATCCCACTCGTTACGTACCGTGGATGGGTCAGGCTGGACTAGGCCTGCCCGACGAGGCCTATTACCGTGACGACGACAAGGCTGAGGTCCGCGAGGCGTATGTGAGCCACGTCACCCGGATGCTCACCCTGGCCGGGCTGGACAACGCCGCCGACCAGGCTCAGGCCGTCATGGATCTAGAAACCGAAATCGCGTCCCACCACTGGGATCAGGTCCACTGCCGAGATATGAAAGCAGCCTTTAACCCCAAGACCTTTGACGACCTGGCCTCGACACATCCTGGCCTGCACCTCGAGCAATGGCGCCAAGGTGCTCGCATCCCCGTCGAAGTCCTGGCCACCGTCATCGACAACCAGCCATCCTTCTTCGATGGGGTCGAGGGAATGCTCGTCGACGAACGCCTTGACCAGTGGAAGTCGTGGGCACGCTGGCACGCCATATCTTCCCTGGCCTCCTATCTCAGCTCAGCCTTCGTCGATGAGAACTTCGACTTTTACGGTCGTGTCCTCAACGGCACCCCTGCGCTCAAGGCTCGATGGAAGCGCGGCGTCTCCTTCGTTGAATCGGCTATGGGCGAGGCCGTCGGCAAACTTTATGTCGCCAGGCACTTCCCTCCAGCAGCCAAAGAGCGAATGGACAACCTCGTCGCCAACCTGCTGGCGGCATACCGTCAGTCCATCTCGACACTGACATGGATGAGCGAGTCGACCCAAGCTGAAGCCCTTGACAAGCTCTCGGCCTTCCGCCCGAAGATCGGCTACCCGGAACATTGGCGCGATTTCTCGGGACTCCGGCTACCTGACGGAAGCCTGGTCGACGCCGTTCTAGCCTGCAATTCATTCCAACTCGACCGCACCATTGAGAAACTCTCGGGCCCCATGGATCCCGACGAGTGGCTCATGTTCCCGCAGACGGTCAATGCCTACTATCACCCATTGCGCAACGAGATCGTCTTCCCCGCGGCCATCTTGCAGCCGCCATTCTTCGACGTCGAGGCTGACGACGCCGTCAACTACGGCGGGATAGGGGCCGTCATCGGCCACGAGATCGGTCACGGTTTCGACGACCAAGGCTCGACCTGCGATGGCGCAGGCAGGCTACGCGACTGGTGGACCGCCGAGGACCGTTCCGCCTTCGAGGAGCGCACCAAGGGTCTCATCGACCAGTATGACGCCCTTGTGCCGGTGCAGCTACAGCCAGACGGCCCTCACGTCAACGGGTCCTTGACCATCGGCGAAAATATCGGCGACCTCGGCGGGGCAGGAATCGCCTTCAAGGCCCTGCAGATTTCTTTTGCGGGAGCCGAACCCGAACCGATTGACGGCCTGCCGTGGCAGCAGCGGTTCTTCCTGTCTTACGCCCGGATCTGGCGGGAAAAGCAGCGCGACGAGTCCCTGCGCACACAGATTGCCACGGACCCGCACTCACCCACCGAGTTCCGCAGTAACCAGATCGTTCGCAACATCGACGCCTTCTATGACGCCTTCGACGTCACCGAAAACGACCCGATGTGGCTGGCCCCCGAGAAGCGAGTCACCATCTGGTGATGCTGGTGCCCCCGCTAACCCGGGGGCATTTCTCATGCTCAGGTCGCATCGTCAGAGTCATTGTTCGCGCAGCAACTCGTAAGGCTTGTGAGACTTCACCGAAGCAATAGTGCGCGGCAAGCACCCCAGCGGCACGGCAGCAAGAAGGAGCAGAGGGAACCATGCTCCCTGCTCCAGCACATCGAGCAAAGGCACCAGGGTCATCGCAACCGGCCCCAGGTGCACACCTGCGGCCGTCAACGTAATCGCTACACCACACAGCACCAGCCCGACGATGACAATTCCCAGCGCCATCACCA
>ERZ782882.180-NODE-180-length-11781-cov-2.596026_pt1 | contig 11781 bp, 14 predicted proteins | sample MGYA00466090_ERZ782882 | MGnify/ENA primary metagenome ERZ782882 (study PRJEB29894, sample SAMN03576369) | human skin metagenome | biome: human skin; feature: right retroauricular crease; material: organic_material | host: Homo sapiens | place: Italy: Trento... | reverse complement strand
GCTACAGGCGGTGGGGTGACAGAAATTGTCGCGAGCCGGGGTCTGGTGAGGCGGGGATGCTGGGCCGGCTGTTGAAAAATGTCAGGTAGAGGTGCGGGTGGCTTCCCCTGTGCGGTTGTGGTTGGGGTGGTGACAAAAGTGTCACGCGAGGCTGGGGCGGATCACTGTCGTGCGGCCACCGGCTGCGTGGTGACAAAAATGTCAGCAGGAGCGGGTGCAGTAGCTGCAGCGTGTGGTGGGCATGGGGCGTTCCGGTGAGGCATCCGCGCCGATGAGGTCTTGCGCCGCGGAATCAGACGGAATCAGATGATGAAAGCCCTGGCACCCGACCATGGCACACACCTCGCCGCCACACTTGGCTGATGAGTGGTACCCCGGGGCGGTAGAACAGGTGCAGCCAACTGGGTGCGGCAACGGACACCAGATCGGCACGGGTCCCCGGTCGCACCACGCCCACATCGCCACGGCGCAGCGCTGCCGCGCCACCGGCAGTGGCCGACCACAGGGCCTGCTCGGGGGTCATGGACATCTCGCGCACCGCGACCGCCAGGCAGAATGGCATCGACGAGGTGAACGCCGTCCCCGGGTTGCAGTCGGTGGCCAGTGCGACCGTCGCCCCGGCCCTCAACAACCGGCTCGCATCCGGGTAGGGCTGACGAGTGCTGAACTCGGCCGCGGGCAGCACGGTTGCCACAGTGTGTGAATCGGCGATGGCCGAGACGTCCGTGTCGGAGAGGAAGGTGCAGTGGTCGATCGAGGCCACCCCGAGTTCCACGGCGTCAGCAATGATCGACGACGGATTGAGCTGGGCAGCGTGCAACCGCATCCCGAGCCCAGCCCGTTTGCCAGTCCGCAGCACCTGCAGGGACTGCTCGGCGTCGAAGGCGCCCTTCTCGCAGAACACGTCGATCCACGAGACGTGCTCACGTACCGCATCCAACATGGGCCCGCAGACCAGATCAACGTACTCGTCGGCGCTGTGTTCCGGGGGCACGGTGTGGGCACCCAGGAATGTCACCTCGTCGACGGTCTCGGCGAGAATGCGTGCCATCCGCACCTCCGTGTCGACGTCCAGACCGTAGCCGGTCTTGCCCTCCACCGTCGTCGTGCCCTGCCGGAGCATCTCGTTCACCACGGCGGTGACCATGGCGTGCAGATCCGCGTCGCTGGCGGCTCGGGTGGCCGTCATGGTGCGCCTGATCCCGCCTCCGTCGTACTTCTCACCGTTCATGCGGGCGTCGAACTCGTCGGCCCGGTCCCCGGCGAACACCGGGTGGGTGTGGGAGTCGACGAACCCCGGGATGAGGGTCTGCCCGCCCAGATCGACGGCGTCATCGGCAGCCGGAGCATGATCGGCAGGCCCCACCCAGGCGATTCGACCCTCTTCGATGACGACCGCCGCGTCGTGCAGTTGACCCAGCGGGTCGGCGTCGTGCGAGACGATGTGCCCGTTGACCGGGCCGGCCGGAGCCGCAGTGGAGGCCTCGTCCACTCCAGGGCCAGGGTGACCATCATCGTAACCGTCCTGCACGTGCGGGTCATTGGTGACGAGGGTGCCGATTCCGGTGATGAGGGTGCTCACGAATCCTCCTTGAACAGGGTGTGCAGTGCGCTGCGCAGCGTTGCGGGGGAGTGCGAGGGCACCCGCTGCCCGGCGACGATCGTCGCAGTGACGTCAGCCTCGGACGCGGTGAGTGGCCAACGCAGCGGGTCCACCCCGGCCAGTCGAGCCGAGTCGGGGGAGATCGCCACCATGTCGGCCGGGTCGCCCACCCGTAGCCCGGGGCGTTGTGGGTCGACTGCTGCCAGCTCGGGCAGCACACTGTGCACCTGTGCGCCGCTGCCCCACAACCGCTCATTGCTCACCACGCCACGCCGACCGCTGCTCAGTCGGACCCCAGACTCGATCATGCGCAACTCGGCGAATGGATCAGTGACGACGTTCTCATCCGAACCAATCGCCAACGGCACCCCGGCGGCCACGAGATCGGCGGTGCGGGGGATGCCGTCGGCCAGATCGGCCTCGGTGGTGGGGCACAGCGACACCGTGGTGCCGGTGTGGGCGATCATGGCGAGATCTTCGTCGGACAGGTGAGTGGCGTGGACGACGGTGGTGCGAGCCGAGAGCACCCCGGCCCGCTCCAGTACGGTGGTCGGCGTGAGCCCGGTCGCCTCCTGGCAGGCCCGGTTCTCGGCTGGCTGTTCCGAGACGTGCACGTGCACCGGCACATCGGCGGGCAGGCCTGCAATGGCGTGGTGCAGCTCGTCGAGGGCCACGGCACGCACCGAGTGCAGGGCCGCCCCCAGTCGCACTCGCGGATCGGCAGGCAGGGCGTCGGCCAGCTCGTGCCACCGCTGCAACCAGGCCTCCACCGAACCGTCCCCGAACCGCTTCTGGCCAGCCTCCAGAGGCTGCCCGAAGCCACCGTGCAGGTAGCAGGTGTCCAACAGGGTGAGCCGGATCCCGGCCTGCCGGGCGGCCTCGGCCACTGCGAGCTCCATCTCGTGATGTGGGTAGCGCGACCCGTCCGGGCGATGGTGCAGGTAGTGAAACTCGCCGACGCTGGTGTAGCCGGCGTCCAACATCTCACCGAACACCCCGAGTGCGAGCTCATGGTAGCGGTCGGGATCCAGCCGTTCGGCGACCTGGTACATCGTCGTGCGCCAGTTCCAGAAGTCCTCGCCGTGGGCTCCGCCACGCAGCGCGCGGTGGAACAGGTGGGAATGGGTGTTGACGAATCCCGGCACGACGACCCCGTCGACATCTGGCGGGCTCGTCGGCTGCTCGGCGGATGAAATTTTCGTGACGACCCCGTCGGTGACCTCGATGGCGACGTCACGGCGGAACGTGCCATCAACCAGTGCACTGCGGCACGTGATCATGCGATCAGCTCCTTCACGGATTCAGTCCTCGTGTGGCCGTCCCCTCCGAGAGGACGACGAATACGTTACGTGCGATTCGGACGTCATGCGTGTCCGTGCTCCCAACATTCATGACGGGCGGCGTCACCGAGTTCCTGCTTGGGGACCGGGTCCCGTGTGATCCGGTCTTCTCCCAGTAGAACCTGCTGGTGTGCTTTGCGTCCACGCATGCTCACCCCGGGCTCGATCGGTCAGTCCTGGCTTGGTGTCCAGTCGGTAATGTGGAGTATGAGTGTGCTTTTGATGCTGCATGACACCTCGACTGATCTTCCGGCTTGGTGCCCAGCCGGCAGCGCTCCCACGGCTGGGCATCCTCGACACGCCTCACCCGTGGCTGGTGCCCAGCTCCTCGGTTCGGCAGGAATTCCCTGCTGCCACACCGTTGAGCATCACGTCCTTGAGCACGGCCGCCAGTCCTCGCACCCCGGCGCGGCGGTGGGGGTGTGCGAGGACCCGGTGGGATTGCGCACGAAAACCATCGCTGTGGGCACCTCGGCGGCCAGCACGGCGGCGTCGTGGCCCGCCCCGGTGGACAGTATCGGCGTCTTCCCGATCGTCTCCTCGAGCACCTTCTGCACACGTGCGGTGAGACTCGCGTCAAACTCGGTGCGTGGGGTGAGGGACTCTCGCTGCCAACTCACCTGGCACCCCTCCGCCTCGGCGGCTTGCTGGGAGGCAGCAGTGATGGCGTCGACGACGCAAGTGAGCATCTCGTCGGTCTCGGTGCGACAGTCCAGCCAGCAGGTGGCGCGTCCGGCGATGACGTTGGTGCCGCCGGGCTCCAGCTGGGTACGGCCGATGGTGGCGACGGCATGCGGATCACCGGACTCGGCCACCGTACGACGGGCCGCGACGATGGTCTGCGCCAGTGGAATCGTCGGGTCGTGACGAAACGGCAGCAAGGTGGTGCCAGCATGATCGCTGACGCCGGTGAACGTCGCCCGACGCCGGGTGTGGGGACGTACCGCGCTGGCCACGGCCAACGGATGTCCCATGTCCACCAGCGCCCGACCCTGTTCGACGTGCAGTTCGATCATGGCTCCGGCCTGCTGAGCCCAGTCGCTGGTGCCGAGCTCGTCGGGGTCCAGGCCGGCCGCACGCCATGCCTCTGCCAGGGTGCCACCGTCACGACACGGCAGCTCCCGGGCCCGAGTCGGTTCCAACTGCCCGCTGGCCAACCGAGACCCCAGGCAGGGCATGTCGAACCGGCCGCCCTCCTCGTCGGTCCACACGACGACACCCACCGGTACTCGCGGTTCGACACCTGTCTCCTGCAGCATGCTCACTGCTGCCAGGGCGCTCGCCACCCCCAGCGGCCCGTCCAACTCGCCACCACCGGGCACCGAGTCCAGGTGCGACCCGGTGAAGATCGCTCCCGGTCCGGGCTCGCCCCACCAGGCGACGAGATTGGCGTTGGCGTCGCGGGTGAGGGTGAGCCCCAGCGAGCGTGCCGTGGTGGTGAACCAGGAACGCAGCCTGGTGTCGACCTCGGTGAGCGAGAATCGCCAGTAGGAACCGTCCTCGGCCCGGCCCAGATCGTGAATCTGCGCCAGGAGCTCCACCACGTCCAGGCTCACTGTGGCACCACCTTGTCGATGACCTCGTCGTCAACGAGATAGGGCAGGGTGATGTGGCCCTGCGGATTCTCCTGGTTGAAGGCCCTCGCCGTCTCGACGGAGTGCTCGTTGCGTGCCCAGCCGCGTCGCGCCACACCGCACATGACGTCCCACAGCAACCCACTGCGGATGACGGCGTCCACTCGCTCCGACCCGTCGAGCACCAGCCCGAAACCACCATTGATGGCATTGCCGATTCCCGTGCCGCCGCCATTGTGCAGGGTCACCAGGCTCATGCCACGTGCTGCATTGCCGGCGAAACACTGGGTGGCCATGTCCGCCATGACGTTGGAGCCGTCCTTGATGTTCGACGTCTCGCGGAACGGGGAGTCGGTGCCGGACACGTCGTGGTGGTCGCGGCCCAGCATGACCGGGCCGATCTCGCCATTGCGCACCATCTCGTTGAACCGCAGGGCGATGGCGACTCGTCCCTTGGCGTCCTGGTAGAGGATTCGGGCCTGGGTGCCGACGACGAGGTCGTTGCTCTCAGCGTCGCGAATCCAGATGTAGTTGTCGCGATCCTGCCCGCGCCGGTCGGGGTCGATGCAGCTCATTGCAGCCTGGTCGGTGGCGACGAGATCCTCATGACGGCCCGACAGGCACACCCAGCGGAACGGACCGTAGCCGTAGTCGAACAGCTCGGGGCCCATGATGTCCTCCACGTAGGAGGGCCAGATGAACCCGTTGCGTGCGTCCCCACCCTTGGCGATCTCGGTCACCCCGGACTCGAACACGGTTGCCATGAAGGCATTGCCGTAGTCGAAGAAGTAGGTGCCGCGTTCTGTCAGGGTGCGGATGAGCTCGAAATGCTTGCGCAGGGTCTCGTCAACGCGGCGGGCATACTCAGCACGGTCGCGTGCCAGCAGCTCGGTGCGTTGCTCGAAACTCAGCCCCTGGGGGCAGTAGCCGCCATCATAGGCGGCATGGCAGGAGGTCTGGTCGGACAGCAACGGGATCTCGATGTCATGGTCGACGGCGTACTGCAGCAGGTCGACGATGTTGCCGTGGTACGCGATCGAGATGGGGGTGCGCTCGGCGATGTGTTTCTGCGCCAGGGCGAAGACCTCGTCGAGGTCCTCGGAGACGTGCCCCACCCAGCCCTGGTCCAGACGGGTCTGGATGCGCGACATGTCCACCTCGGCGACGACGCCGACGGCGTGGGCGATCTCGGCGGCCTTGGGCTGGGCGCCGGACATGCCGCCCAGGCCAGAGGAGACGAACAGCACCCCTGACAGATCGCCGTCGTCGGGGACACCCAGCTGCAGACGTCCGGCGTTGAGGATGGTGTTGAAGGTGCCGTGCACGATGCCCTGCGGGCCGATGTACATCCATCCGCCGGCGGTCATCTGGCCGTAGTTGGCGACCCCGAGCTCCTCGCTGAGCTCCCAGTCGTCCTGGTTGTCGAAGCGACCGACCATGAGCCCATTGGTGATGATGATGCGTGGGGCCTCCGGGCGCGACGGGAACAGGCCCAGCGGGTGCCCACTCATGACGACCAGGGTGGTGTCCTCGGTGAGCTGCTCGAGGTACTTCTTGATGAGTCGGTACTGCAGCCAGTCGTGGCACACCGACCCGGTCTCGCCATAGGTGACGAGTTCGTAGGGATACAGCGCGACGTCGAAGTCGAGGTTGTTGTCGATCTGCACCTGGAAGGCCTTGCCCTCGGTGCACCGGCCTTCGTACTCGTCGATGGGACGGCCCTTGATGTGACCGGCTGGGCGCCAGCGGTAGGCGTAGATGCGGCCGTAGGTGCGCAGCTCCTCGAGGAACTCCGGAGCAGCCTTTTCATGCAGTTCTGAAGGCAGATAGCGCAGGGCATTGCGCAGCGCGGTGCGGGTCTGCTCGTCGGTGAGTCGGAATCCACGTGAGGGGGCACGACGGATGCCCGGCTCGAAGACGGGGTCCGGCGGGTATTCGGCGTCGAGGCGGATGGTCATGGCCTCGGCAGCGCTGCTGTTGTCATACATGGTCAGCTCCCTCGGATGTTGTCAGGTCGTGGGGTCGCGTGTGAGATGTGCCGGTGGTGGACCACGGTGGGATGCCCGACCGGTGTCGTCTCCACGTTGAGACATTTTTGACGGTACCACCGGGGTGGCGTCACTGTTGTGCATGACGACGATGTGGCCCGATGCTTTTTGACGCTGGTGACCGGATGTGGCGGTGCGTACTGTTCCCGCAGACCTCGGGGCAGCAGATCCTGGAGCAGGAGAGAGTCTCGGATGCTCGTGGGTCCCTGCGGGGCCACGGGGCCCGACGGTCAACCGATGCCGGGTGTTCTTGTTGGCGTGGACCCCTGCAGGCAGAGGTACGGTGCCAGGCGATGTGCGGGGATGGACACCTGGCGGCGTTCATCGCCGAGGCCCTGTCGGGATCGGGAAGCCCGGCGCCGAGGCGCTGGGGAGCTTGCTCGTTGGGGTTTCCCCCTGCCACCACGCGGAATGAGCAGGTCGACCAGTGGAGGGCCTTGTCCGCTGGGGTTTCCCACCAAGAGCCTGTGGTGAGGCGAGTGGGTTGGCGTCGAGTGGGCGATTTTTGACGCCTCGGGGGTGGTGGGGTCTCCTGCGTGCCGGGGCGGTCGGTGTGGTGACATTTTTGGACACGAGCTTCTGAGCTCGGTGGTGGGCGCCCCTGGGCACGGTAGCGAGCGGCTCTGCAGGTTTCGGTGTTTTTCGGACGACCATGTCGAGGATGGCGGAGCCAACACGGTGACTGGTGACAACGCCTTACACGGCAGCGTCCGTACCCACGATGGGTACGGACGCTGCCGTGGTTCGCGGCGCAAGGCCGCAGATTCAATGTTCTGGGCTCAGATGGGGATGACGAGTCGGCGTCGTCCGCCGACCTTCATGCCCTGCACACCTTCATCCCATCCGGGAATCACCTGACCGGCTCCCAGCTGGAAGGTCAACGGCTCGCCGCGGTCCCACGATGAATCGAATTCGCGACCGGTGCTCAGGGCCACTCCGACGTAGTGCACCTCGACGAGGTTGCCGGCAGAGGCCTCGGGGCCGTCACCGACAGTGATGTCGTCGAGGACGAGTTCGTCGGGGGCGGAATCGGGCAGGGTGACTTCAGGCTTGCTCATGGCGACAACCCTAGAGGATTCCCGGCCACGCGCCGGTCAAACAACAATTCTGTCGCGACCGGGCTGGTGCTGACATTTTTGTTCACCAACCCTCAGAGCACGGCCCGCAGCGAGGTCTCGCCACCTGGAGCTCTGCCACGAGGAACTGCAGGATCGGTGCTGAACCAACCGATCCGATCAGTCGTCGGGAGAGATCAGTCCGCAGCGGTAGGCCTTGGCCAGATGTTGTGGCACCCGCAGGGTCCTGCCATTGACGTGAATCTCCACCAGTCTGGGTGCTGAGGCCTTCCACTGTGCCCGCCGGTGGCGGGTGGTTGAACGGGATTTCTTGCGTTTGGGTACTGCCATGACCTCACCAACTTGACTTCGTGATTCCGGGAAGTTCGCCGCGGTGTGCCATCTCGCGGAACCGGATACGAGACACTCCTGCCTTACCGACGTAGCCACGGGGGCGTCCGTCGATCTGGTCGCGGTTGCGCAGCCGCACCGGTGACGAGTCTCGCGGCAGGGCGGACAATGCGCGGGACGCCTCCATCCGCTCGTCCAGTGTGGCTGTTGACGATTTGATGATGGCCTTGAGCTCGGCACGCCGGTCGGCGTACTTGGCCACCATCTTCTTGCGTCTTGTCTGTGCGGCGATCTTGGACTTCTTGGCCATCAGCGGGTCTCCTTGAACTCGACGTGGCGGCGCGCGATGGGGTCGAATTTTCGCAGGATGAGGCGATTTGGTGTGTTGCGACGATTCTTGCGAGTGACGTAGGTGTAGCCAGTTCCGGCAGCCGAGCGCAGCTTGATGATGGGTCGCAGCTGTGTGGATTTCTTGGCCATCAGATCTTCTCTCCTCGAGTGAGCATTTCGGCAACGACGACGTCAATGCCGCGCCGATCGATTTCCTTCATCGCCTTGGGGGTCAGGGTGAGGGTGATTCGCCTACCCAGCGACGGAACCCAGTAGCACTTCCGCTGGATGTTGGGGTTCCAACGGCGTCTGGTGCGGCGTTGGGAGTGCGAGACGTTGTTGCCGAATCCGGGTTTGGTGCCGCGGACCTGACAGCGTCGAGACATGGGGAGCTCCTGTCACATTATCTTGCATATGAGAATCATTATCATATAGTACCTGTGACGGGACACAACTCATGATGGAAGGACGACGATGAAACAGGGCATCCATCCCGACTACCACCCGGTGGTCTTTCGAGACATCTCAGCGGGCATGACCTTTCTCACGAGATCGACTGCCACCAGTTCCAAACGCATCGAGTGGGAGGACGGCAACACCTACCCCCTCATCGATGTCGACATCCCCTCAGCCAGCCCCCCCTTCTACACCGGGCGAGCCAAGATCATCGACACCTCTGGTCAGGTGGAGAAATTCAACCGGCGCTACGCCAGGAACGCATGAGCGAGCTGGACCCGCTTTCCCGCATGGGAGAGGAGTCTGGCCTTCCAGGACGAGGAGGATCCATCCAACCTGTTTCTCGACGGGTGGACCTCACCGTGGCATGCGCTCGACCTGAACCTCGGGTGCCCGAGCAGGCTGTGCGTCGGTCACTCCATCTGGTGATGTGAGCCTTGTACTCCGGAGGAGTCATTCCTCCTTGCGGAACACTGGAACTTCTGGTGTGGAGCCTTCCACGTGGTATCGCCAGCCGACGTCGAAGTTCTTGAGGGCGCCGGGGATGCGTACCCGGTTGCGTACCAACCATCCGGCCATGAGTCCTCGGGCTGTCTTGGCGGTGAAGGAGATGACCTTCCAACGGCCCTGCCGGTCTCGAGACTCGAAACGTGGCGAGATGACAGCGGCGTCAATGCCCTTGACGGGACGGAAGTACTCGGCCGAGGCCAGGTTGACGATGACCTTTGCGCCGGGTGACTCGGCAAGGTCGGCTTCGATCAGCGTGCGAATGCGCTCACCCCACCAGTCCACCAAGGTCGATCCGCGATCGGTGTGCAGAGCAGTTCCCATCTCCAGACGATATGGCTGGATGCGGTCGAGCGGGCGAAGCACGCCGTACAGACCGGAGAGGATACGCAGTACCTTCTGTGCCTCGGTCCAGTCCCGAGTGGTGAAGAGGTGCGGCTCCATACCGCGGTAAACGGCTCCGTTGAAGGTGACGGCGGCCGGCCGGGCTTCATCGGGGGTGCCGGGCTGGAAATTGCGGTAGCGCTCCACGTTGAGGGTGGCGATCTCCTCGGAAACGTCCATGAGCGTGCGCAGATCCGCGCTTGTCTTCCCCGCCATGATCGTGGCGAGGCGGGCCGTGTCGTCGAGCATGCGTGGCTCGGTCGTCTGGTGATCAGGGGCTGGGCTTCGCAGGTCCAGTGATTTGGCAGGGGAAATGAGAATGAGCATTGGGCCTAGTCCGGTGGTGTGATTTCACAGGGATGGTGCCAACGACTTGGGATGGCCGTTGGTGGGGGACGCGTGTTCAGCGGCGGATTGAGTTGCCTCGGCCCGGGCGGACGGTCGGTGTGTTCTCTGTCGCCGGCGCCGGTGGGGTGGATTGTCGCCAATGAGCTTGGACAGAGACGCTGCGCAGGATGCCACCATCGTGCCGTATCGGGTGGTGAGTTCGTGGTTGAGGTGGCAGGAGGGGATGACCATGCTCAGTGCAGCGATGACCTCATCGTGCAAGGTGATGGGCGCTGCGATGCCGGCGACGTCCTTCTCCACGCCTGAGGTGATGACGGCATAGCGTGCCTGCCCGATGCGTCCGGTGAGTACAGCTCCGACGGCGCTCGTCTCCAGCGAGATGGACTGGCCTTCCCAGGATCGGTGCTGGATAGCGCGAATGCCCGGGACGAGGGCCAGATAGATGGCCCGGTCATGGTGTCGTACCGAGAGATACACCGACTCGCCAGTCTCGGCGGCCAGCTGGGTCATCGTTGGGCGGCACAGACGACGTAGCGAGTTGTCGGCAAGCACCCGACCGGATACGCGGATGAGCTCGGGGCCCACGTCGTACAGGCCGTCGGGGGTACGCGAGAGGTAGCCACTTTCCGTGAGTGTGCGCAGTAGTCGCAGGGCGCTTGACGGTGCCAGCCCTGCAGAGCGGGCAGCTTCACTGAGTGTGATGCCCGGATGATCACACACGGCGGTGAGCAGGTCGAGCGCACGGTCCACCGATCGAATGGTTGGTGTGGTTGATGTGGTGGTCACTGGTACTCCAACTGTGAGGCGACTTTGCCAATATGCCGAATCTATCTCCCACAGTGTGGAAAGGTGTCGGATTCCTGTCCGTGATGCACATTTCTGACGTTTCAGGCCCTGCTTGGTCACCACGGTGACGAGGGCGGGCCGCAGCTGACAAAAATTGACGCTCCCGAGGCGGAACGATCATGAGAGGTGAGATCAATCTGGGCTGGTGGCAAGAAGAGGGTGATATTGGTCAGGTGGCAAGAGGGGGTGGGGGTGAAGTCTGTCTGGGCTGGTGTCAGGACATGAGGTGAGATTGGTCTGGTGGCAAGACATGAGGGGCGAGATTGCTCTGGTGGCAAGAATTGTCCGGCATGGCGATGCGGTCCTAGGCTTTGTCTGGTCGAGAGTGTCACGAAGCGTGAGGGCCATGAGCCAAAGCTGCTGGCAGGGAAGACCGGTCCGGGAAACTGCGGCGGGATGGGGTCCGCTTCGGCGAGTGGGGCGCGGCATGGTGATGTGTCATGACGGCACGGTGATGCTGTCATGGGGAGTGAACATTTTTGTCAGCTGATCCCCGTTGTGAGTCTGGGGAGCGGCGCGGCTTCACCCACCTGACGAAAATCGTCACCTGCCGGGTGCTGGAGGCAGTCACATGATGTGTGGTCGGTCGGTCTGATGAAAATTGTCAGGTGAAGGGGGCAGCCGAGGGGGAGTGGGAAGTGTCAGGTGGGTAAAGCGGTAGGTGAGAACCGCGGCTCCCGGCCTGGCTGGCAACCATGTCCACCATGGGACGGGCAGCACAGGCGGATCATGCACCACCCCAGCTGAACGCTGTTAAGTTGCCTCTCGTATCATGACGCCGTGCCTCTCTACAGTGTGAAAATGCGCGCCAGCGCGGCTGACCGACATGTTTCTGGAGCCGAGCGGATCGTGGAAGAGCACGAGGTGGCCCAGTTGTGCGCCGACATGGGGCACCGGGCACTCGCTCACCCCAAGGCGACCCCGGATGAGATCCACCTC
>ERZ782882.176-NODE-176-length-12004-cov-3.127877_pt1 | contig 12004 bp, 8 predicted proteins | sample MGYA00466090_ERZ782882 | MGnify/ENA primary metagenome ERZ782882 (study PRJEB29894, sample SAMN03576369) | human skin metagenome | biome: human skin; feature: right retroauricular crease; material: organic_material | host: Homo sapiens | place: Italy: Trento... | reverse complement strand
CGGCTGACATGACGCACCCCTCGGCTGCCGACGAGGACTGAGTCTGACAGCTGGATCGCCCTGACACCAGCTCAGGTCCAATGATGGAGGGGACGTGCTTCGGTGCGTCCCCTCCAGTTTCCAGATCTGTATCCCACGACCACAGAAAATCGTGACCTCAGCTTCTTCCTTCAAAAAATCCCGGCTCGAACGCGTTTGCAGCATCCCAGTGTCGGGTACCTGCCTCACCCGATAGAAATCTCGCTTACCCGCGCCAATCACTGCTCACCGCACGTGTTCAATACGGCTTCCCGGAGCATAGGGGCTCGAGACGGTGTGGAAAACACCACCTTGGTTCGGGCCAGAGTCCCGAGAGGACATCAAGGCACTCCGCGAAGAAGCCCCACCCCGGACTCCTGACGCAGCCCACACTTGTCAAAAAGCCGATGATCTCCTCGACCTATGCCGGTCAGGCTCGAGCGGACTGGATCTCGTCAGCACTCATCAGCGGTACGGCCGCTCTGTGTAGTATGCAGACAGTTTCCCGCAGGCCAAGATCAGGAGCTTCCCATGGGCGCCATTGCCACGGACGCGATCATTTTGATCACGTACATCCTCATCATTCTCCTAGCTGCCTTCATCCTCTGGATGATCATTGACGTGCGCAACAACGTGAAGAGAATCGCCGATTCGCTGGACCGACTGGCCTCATCCGAATCTCGACGAAATGGCGAAGCCCATCACCAGAGTCCAGTGAACTGAGCCTCAGCCGACCGAGTCTGTTGGAAGGAAAACCGTCACGACTGCCGCCCCTGGGAGCCCAATGCACTGGAGCCACCGCACCAGCTCGGTTCTCAGACCAGTGAGTCTCGTCTCAGGTCGGTGTAGTTGACCCCACCGTTCTCCAGTTTGGCGATGAAGGCGTCGTAGCCATTGGCCTCCAGCCAGATCCGCTCAGCATCAGTGATCGGCATGCCCATGAGCCAGTGAACGAAGAACCCATCACCCACATCGACGCGATCGAGTCCACCAGCAGTGAATGGATGCACCCACATGAGGTGGGGGGTGGTGGCCTGCGGATCGTACAGAGCGACGACATCGCCGAAAACGATACCGGGGGCCATGAGCCAGTTGTCCCGCATGACAGCGAAAGCACACGAGCCCAAGACCTTGCCCATGACATCGGAGCCAGGTGCCCCCACGGTCATGAGCTCGGCAGGCACGCTGACCGACTCCCCCGACTCCAGCGGCAACTCGTTGCTCATGGTGTGAAGGCCCACAGTCGACCATGTGCACCATTCTGGAGCTGGGGCGTCATGAAGGCTGAGCATGTCGATACGCAGATCACCAGCGGCGTCCACCATGGCATCGGTCTCAGGTTGGCCCCCGATCGCACGAATCGCTGCAGAGGCGACAGCAGGCCCAGTGGGAGGCATCTGAGAGGGGACAGCAAGATGCTCAGGTAGATCGGACGCGTTGACTGGCGCCGAGGCATCACCCGCGGGACCACCAGCAGGAGACGCCGCTGCATCAGGAAGATCGTTCATACCACCGATAGTGTCACGAACTGGTCGCATTTATCAGCTCGACCTCACAGCACCACGTCCTCATGCCGACCAGATCACCAACACAATTCTGTTGCCGCTTGGCCTTTCCCATCCCGTCGTAGCGCGATGCAGCTCCGGATTCTTCTTGACCGTGGGATGTTGATGCGTCCTGCGGGGAGCGAGGTGCCAACCACGCCTGGCACGGGTCAATGAACGAAATTGAGTTCTCGGGGAACGCCTCAAAGTCATCCAAGCATGTCAAAGTCCGCTCCGGCTCATGCTGACGCTGTACCCCTTATCCCCCATGAAGACAGGAGAGGCGATCCGCACTGGACAACTTTACATGCCAATGCCAATTTTCTCCTGGGAGAGCAGGTGTGAGCGGTCACGCCCTATCACTCGCACCTTGTCACTCAACCGCCACAGTCCTCATGGCAAAGCCAGTGCGAAAAATGTCGATTCCCCTGGCATGGGGGTCTTCCTGTGACTGGGCACCGGGGCTGTTGTGGGAAATCGTCACTGGCGAAGAGTCACCGTTGACAGCAGCATTCCCCATCGAGCGACGCTCACCTCGAAAAAGGCAGAACCATGATCTCGCCCACTTCGCTTTCCGTGCTCATCTACTCCCGGAGAGCCTCAGCACCCTCACAGCGCACGGAGACCATGGCTGGGTCCAGGCCGTCCTTGCCCTGATACGGTCTTGTCGTCTCGACGTGGTGGCATACCCTCAAGTAGAACGCGCCGTCAACAGAAGGGCAGCAGTGAAGTTCCACACCGAAATCTTGACTTGGAGCACGCTCATTCAGCTCCTCCTCATCATTGCCATCGCAATTGTGTTGCGATGGTTGCTGCGCAAGGGCGTCAATCTCGTCGTTTCGGCCATGCTGCGCACCGCCAAGAAACGCGACGAAGTCATGGGGCTGGGCCGGATGCTGCCCAAAACCTCCGAGCGCCAGACCCAGCGCACCAAAACGGTCGGCGGCTTGCTGTCGAACCTGGGCGTGGCGATCATTCTCACTGTTGCGATCCTCGCAGGATTCTCCACCATTGGGGTGAAGATCGGTCCAATCCTGGCATCTGCCGGAATTGTTGGTGTCGCTCTGGCTTTCGGCGCTCAGAGCTTGGTCAAGGACTTCCTCTCAGGACTGTTCATCATCATTGAGGATCAGTATGGGGTGGGTGACACCGTCAACATCGACGAGCTGGGAGGAGTTGTTGAGGAGGTCGGTCTACGGACGACCCGTATCCGCGATTTCAACGGCGTGGCTTGGTATCTGCGCAATGGAGAAATTCTCAAGGTGGGCAACATCTCGCAGGGTTGGGCAACGAGCTTCACCGACATTTCTGTGCACGCCGACGAAGATCCCGATGAGGTGACTCGGGTGCTCAACATGGTACTGGACGAATTGGCCGAGGCATATCCAGACTCGATCCTGGAGCAACCAAAGGTACTGGGTGTCGGCGACATCACCGGAGGAACGATGACCTTCCAAGTGTGGACGAAATGCGTTGCCGGAACCCAGTTCGAGGTCATCAGGGCGATGCGGCAGATGGCAAAGACAGCATTCGCCGAGGCCCGCATCCGCGGAGCGTTCTGAGCCACCTGGCAGGGAATGAGATGGGAAAGATCATTCTGCTCGCGGTACTGGTGAGTCTGCCGGTACTCATCGCTGCTGCAGCCATGGTCGTCATTGTCATGACGAGGTTCCACAGGCCAGCAGACGTCCCGAGCGCGAGTGCCAGCAGGAGCGAGTCCGCTGACGATTTTGAAAGCGCCGATCATCCAGACGATTTCGAAAATGACGCCCAGTAGCTCCCTCCAGCAACTGCTACTCAGTTCTGAATCGAAAGAGCTCAGAACGATCAGCGTCCCATCCCTGAGAAAAATGTCAGCCCAACCGAAGTACCAGCTGTAGAGAGACTTCAGACAACCGAAAAAGACAGTTTTCGAAAGACAGTGCATCTAGCGGCTCAAGTACGAGCTGTCAGGAAGAACCCAGATCCTGGCACAGCTGAATGATCACATCGGTGGCCCCACCAAGCAGGAGGCCAGTTACCTCGATCTGTGTCAGAAATGTCAGCAGTCCTCATGCCATGCATGACAAATGCTGCAACACCTCCGAGGACAGGTAGACTTGTGCGTCATGGCAAACGTGCCCCCCTCGTCAACCGCTTCCTCACTGACCGCTCTACGCCCCTGCGCGCAAGAGAAGGGGCTTACTGTTGCCCAGTTGCTGGAGCACAGAGTGGATCGTCTGTGGCAATCAGCCCCACTCATTGCGGACCTCGGTGCTCTTTTCGCCGATTCGGGACACGACCTGTACCTCGTAGGTGGATCGGTGCGCGATGCCCTCATGGGCATGCTGGGACACGACCTTGACTTCACCACCGATGCCCACCCCGACGAGATCGAGGCACTGCTACGACAGCGAACTCGGACCACCTGGGACATTGGACGGGCATTCGGCACCATCGGTGCCATGATCGACGACTGGCAGGTGGAGATCACCACCTATCGCACCGACGTGTACCGCCCAGACTCACGAAAACCCGAGATTGCCTTCGGCGACACACTGAATGACGATCTCATCCGCCGAGACTTCACCGTCAATGCGATGGCCCTGCACGCCGCCAACCGCGAATTCGTCGATCCCCATCATGGTCTCACCGACCTCGCATCTGGGATGCTGCGCACACCATTCCCGCCGCAGCGATCGTTCTCTGATGACCCACTACGGATGATGCGTGCAGCTCGATTCACAAGTCAGCTGGGCTTCACCGTCACCGATGAGGTGCGCGCGGCCATGACCGGAATGGCAGACCGCATGTCGATCATTTCCGCTGAACGGGTTCGTGATGAGTTGTCCAAGCTGCTACTTACCGACTCCCCCCGTGAGGGTCTCATGCTGCTGGTTGACACAGGAATCGCCAGCATTGTCCTGCCCGAACTGCCCGCGCTGCGTCTGGAACCTGACGAACATCATCGTCACAAGGACGTCTACGAGCATTCGCTCACGGTCGTCGACCAATCGATCGAGCTGGAGAAACGGCGGGGCCATGATCCCGACCTGGTCGGGCGTCTGGCAGCTCTGCTTCATGACATCGGCAAGCCGGCCACTCGACGTTTCGAGCCCGGCGGCAAGGTGAGTTTCCACCATCATGACGTCGTTGGGGCGAAGATGGCACGCAAGCGTCTCAAAGCGCTCAACTATCCCTCTGACATCGTCAAGGCTGTGTGTCTCCTGGTGGAACTGCATCTGCGCTCCTACGGATATGGCGATCAGGGATGGACTGATTCAGCAGTGCGCCGTTACGTCCGTGACGCAGGCGACCAGCTGGAGCGTCTGCACATTCTCACCCGTGCTGACTGCACCACACGCAACCGACGCAAAGCGGAACGACTGGAATTCGCCTACGACGATCTGGAGCGACGCATCGCCGAGCTGGCAGCCCAGGAGGAGTTGGACGCCACCCGACCTGATCTGGATGGTGGACAGATCATGGCAATCCTGGGCATCAAGCCCGGACCAGTGGTGGGTCGGGCCTACAAATTCCTGCTCAATCTACGCATTGAAGAGGGACCTCACACTACCGACCAGGCCGAGAAAGCCTTGAAGGCATGGTGGGCCCAGCAACCAGAGTCAACGCAGTCGTGATGCGGGGATGATTCGGGGCCACCTCATGGAATGGCCCCAAACGAGGGAAAGCTCGACTGGCCAGCTCACCGTCGAAAAATGACACGGGTGTGGCATTCCCATCACCGTGGTGGCACAAGGGCCGGTCACTCGACAAAAATGTTCCTGCAGCATTGATGAACATGGCCCTCACAGCATGAGCACGATGCAGGCCTGTCCCCTCTGCCGATGACGTGAGTTTGTTGCGGCCAAAACACGACAGGCACAATTCGACCAGGAGCAACAGTTCCCACGCCACCGCGCATGGAACGAAAATCCCGCCAGCAGTCGCCGTGGAGCACTCTGGTGCCTAGCGATGGAACGCAATGACATTTTTCGCCACGAGTCTGGTCTATCCCAGGTAGAGCACACCAACTCCTCTGCGGCAAGGACCCCTGAACCTCCCCAGGCATCCACGCCCCATCCGGCCAATCGTGGACACAAACCCCACCAGTAGCTCCCAGCACCGAAAACAGCGTTGTCCCCTTCATGGAGTGACCCCGTAGCATAGGAATCGTGCCCGGACCTCACGTCACACGACTGCGTCGTTGCCTCACCCTCATGGGTGTCACAGCTCTGACGCTGTCAGCCAGCCTTGTTCCGGCACAGGCATCAGTTGAAACCACACTTCGCACGTCACAGGTGTCGGCTGCTCACGCAGCCCTGGCACGCACCTGGGACTCAGGGACCTCTCCGGCATCCATCTCGCACAGCCACGCCCTAGAGCAGGAGGATGCCCCTTCGCGAAGCAACGCGCTTCAGCCCGAAACTTCCACTCCAGTACCCAGTGCTCCATCTTCCTCACCCCGTGCTTCTGACTCCCCCCAGAACCCAGTGCCCCCCCAAACCTCACCCCAAGAGCCCAGCTGCCAACAAACCGGCCGCTACGGCACGGACAAGGAGTCGTCCGGCCAGGAAGTGGCGATCGACATCACGTCGGTGAGCCCCGACTCAGGGTCTCCCAAGGACCCCATCACCATCCGCGGTACGGTGACGAACATCAGCGGTAAGAATCTGCGCTGGGTACAGGTGTCGTTCTGGCGCTCCTTGGACCCCATCAGCGGCTACGACGACATGGGGTCCGTACTGCAGTCTCCACCGGAGATACCCACCGGGGCACGATGGTTCCGTGAGCCGAATGAAGCTTCGATCAACAACATCACCGACCCCGAAAGCACCCAGACCTTCGCCAACGGCCAGTGCGCCACCTTCACCGTCACCGCCACCCCGGAGAAGATGGGCCTGACCGACACTTCCAAGGCCTATCTCATCGGTGTGCACGCCCAGGCAACCCCCGAGCACGGTTCTCGGCACACTGTGGGGCGGGCCCGAACATTCACCGTCCTCACCGACAGCCATACATCGGCCTGGTCATCATCGCTTGTCGTACTCAATTCCACCCCATCCACACGCATCGATGGCACATTCATCGACGATCACCTCGCCGATGAATTGGACGGACGCCTCTTGGAACTTGTCGACCAAGCCATCGCCACCAGACGCACCGTACTCGTCGATCCTGAGCTACTCGACGAGGTCACAGCCATGACCAAGGGCTATCAGGTGGCCCAAGGTGACAAGTCGGCTCCAGGCACGGGCGGAAAAGCTGCCAAGACCTGGCTGGATCGTTTCACGACGATGCTCAAGGCAGTACCGGCATATCGCCTCCCCTATGGTTCCGCCGACGTGACCGGGGTGGCTGCCACCACCTCCCACCGTGGCGTACTCACTCAGATCAAGGAATCCCTGCCACCAGACAACCCTGCCGCCAAACTACCTTTGGCCATACTGGACGAAACCGGTGAACTCACCAAACCGGCATTGACGATGCTGACATCAACCTTGCACCCAGCACTGGTGGTCACTTCTGCTCTGCCCACTGCCACCAGCCCCAGAACATCCAACGGCACCACCGTGATTCCACTGGCCACCGACGCGTTGGAGGGAGGCCCACCTCCCTCCCCCTCAATGCCTGCGCAGGTACGTGGCCGCGCCTTGACACAGGCCCTCCTCACCGGGACACAGAACTCTCCCCTGGTCACCGCGACCCATTCCCCCGACCAGGTGAGATCCGTGACCCCCCCTGCGTGGATGCATCAGGTGGATCTGCGCTCCATCAAGCCAACACAGGTGCAACTACCCGCTCTGAACACCCGCAGCTCCGCCCGACTGCTCGGTCCGGACTGGGCGAGTCAGCTCGAACAGACCACAGACGAGGCCCAAGCCTGGACCAAGCTGCTCAGTGATCCGGGAAAGGTGTCCCAACCATTGGGACGGATCTCCGTGGCGGGCCTGTCCACCAGGATGAGCGCGAGTGAACGACGCCTGTGGTGGCACGCGGCCATGGCACCGGCTCGTCGGTACCTGTCCGGTAAGCACATCGAACTGCACTCGGCGTCAAGCTTCGTCATGTCGTCGTCGTCCAACGAGTTCCCACTTGCTGTCACCAATCACCTGGATCAGGCGATAGATGTCAAGGCCGTCATCGTCTCGGAGAACCCACAACGCATCGACATCCCCAACACCAAGGTGATCACGGTACGTCCCGGCGAGACCCAGGCCCTCAAGTTCTCCCCCCATGCCAGCTCCAATGGCCAAGTCAGGATGACGGCAACCTTGACCTCCCGAGATGGGCGTCCCATCGGACAAACCGAAACCTTCGTCGTCAAGGCAACCCAGATGGACGACATCGGATGGGTGATCATCGTTGTGTCCGGAGGCATCGTCATTGCCGCAACCGTGTTGCGGATCCGACAGGTACGTAAGCGAGGAACGGGGAGGAACGACAGCAACCCTGCAGCCAGCGGAGCGGCACACGAATCCTGAATGGTCGACCCACTAAGGTGCTGTTCAGGTCCCTGACCAGGAGGGATCTGAGACACAGAGCAATCTGGGCGTGGGGAGGTGCCGTGGACAGTCGTCATGAGGAGGTCGCGGCATCGTCCCCCCGAGTTGGAAACGGCGCCGAGACGTATCAGCCCTCGGCAGGGCCCCAATGGGCTGAACAGTCCTTGGAGGCTGGAACCACATTGGGCGACAGGTTCCGGCTCGAGGTGAAGCTTGGGCATCTTGCCGACACCGAGTTGTGGCGAGCTTTCGACCTCAAGCTGCACCGTCCCGTCGTCATCACGGCGATGGACGCCAGATCTCCACGCACCCCCGAGATCTTGACCGCTGCGATGCAGGCAGCCGTGGCCACCGACTCGAGATTCGTGCGGGTGCTGGACGCAGTGAGCGCTCGTCAACCAGAGACGACAAGTTTTGTCGTCAGTGAGTACGCACCCGGCCGCACCTTGTGTGAGCTGCTTGCCACCGGCCCGTTGTCTGCGCTGGAAGCCGCCTGGGTGGTGCGTGAGATCGCTGACGCCATGACCCCCATGCATGCGCAGGGTATCTTCCACGAACGGCTCAGTCCGGAAACGATCATCATCACCGCCACCGGAAACGTGAAGATCGTTGGTCTGCTCATGGAGGCAGTGCTCAACCCCCACGAGACGGAACAAGCAACTTCTTGGTCTGAGCTTGAGGCCACCGACATCGTCGACATGGGGAAAATTCTCTACGCCTGTCTGGTTTCGCGATGGCCGTTGGGGACACCGTCCGCCCCCGCCTCCTTGGCAGCACTGCCCAGCGGGAATACTCGGCACGCTCAGAAAACTTGGGGACTGGCAGCTGCTCCCGCTGACGGGCACGGCTGGTTGACGCCGCGGCAGGTCCAGCCTGGCGTCTCCCCTGCCCTAGACGTGCTGTGTGACCAAATCCTATCTCAACAACCTCGCCACGACGAGGTCCCGGTACGGTCTGCCAGCGAGATCTACCAGGCTCTTGCCCGTGTACTGGGTTCGGCGGATGCCGCAGCAGATCTGGAACGTCGACTGCGCTACCCCACTGCTGCCGCGCAACGCCCCGCTGACGCACGTACCGCTTCCGCAGAACCCAACCTGGTCTCCGCAGGACGCACTCTCACCCCTGAATCCGCGGTGACCAGGACTTCAGTGGATCTGCCACCGGTCATCGATGAGGAACCTGCTCCAGCCCACGCTCCGTCCGTCGAGAAATCGTCGCGGGCACACGATCCTTCGAATCGGCAGGGCGAATCCTCCCAGGATCTGACCGGTCCCGACGAAGATGGTTACTGGTCTCCACAGGCTGCTGCCGGCCAATGGGGACGTCATGATTCATCCCAGCGTCATCAAGCAGCAGACCCCTCGACAGGATCAGTTGCTGAAAGCTCCGCAGGAGTCGGCATCAAAAGTTCTGCAGGAGACCCCTCTGGCCCCCTCACTGCCGTGAACAAAAATGTCAACTCCCGGGCTGGGACGTCACGCAACCGCCCGGAAGGGCTCCCCGCCATCCGCGTCCCGCCAATCGACACTGGCCGTGGATACTCGTGGCACTCACCATCGCAGCTCTGGTGGTTGGCCTGGTCCTGGTTGGTGCTCACGGTGACGATGAGCAAGCTCACAACGATGCTCCCCAGGCAACTGAGCCCACCATTGCCACGGTGAAGGACTTCGACCCGCAGGCTGATGGTGGAAACGATGAAGAGCACCCACGGTTGGTGAATCAGGCTCACGATGGTAGGGCCACCACTGCGTGGCGCACATTGGTGTACCGCGGGTCTGCGAACCTCGGCGGCCTCAAACCCGGGGTCGGGCTGGTCGTGGATCTCGGCAAGCCAACGCAAGTCTCGTCAGTGACAGTCACGCTCACAGGTTCAGGTACAGACATCTCAGCATGGATTCCATCCAACGACACCTCCAGAGCGTCGATGCGCTCCATCAAGGACTGGACCAAGGCGGACGGGCAGTCGGACGCCAACGGCAAGGTCACCTTGGACCTGGGTGAGAAAAAAACCCGCTACGTACTCATCTATCTCACCAAACTGCCCAGCGTCTCCGACGGGCGCTACCAAGGTGGAATATCCACGATCACCGTGCAATGACACGACCACTGGCCGTAGCAACGTATCGAGTCGAGACAACCGCAGTCACCGAGCAACACAGTCCCTGTGCCGGGTAGCTCACGGTGTAGAGCTGGGGACGTTCTGTCACCTTAACTGGCGGTCTTCCCCAGCCATGTCCACCTGGATGAGCGCCCACCTCGAGCGGGTAGTGCAAAAATTCCCGTCAGAAGAAACCCCGAGTCACTGCACTGCCCAAACTCCAGGGGCGGCGGCATTTTTCTCACACATGCCCACTGGTTGTTGCTGTGGGCACCGCTCACCTGTCACGACGTTCGCGCAGCCAAGCAACTAAGCCATCGGTTTCTGTCCAGAAACCACAGCCAGAGTCTGAAATACACACTCGCCAAGAGTCCAATCAGACCCTTCATCCACAAAGTGCCGCCCTGTAGAAGTTACCCGGTCAAGAGCTGCTCAGACAGAGATGTGATCCAAGGGCACCCTTGTCATGACGGAGCAGCCAATGCTTTCGGCTCTCGGGAGGGCCAGCAGAAGACTCAGTCGAGTACCGTTTGAGTGACGCGTGATCGCAACCGTCAAAATCGGTCATCACAACAATGTGACGACACGAGGATTGGAAACCAACGTCGTCCAACAGCATGGCCGTGGTATGACGATGGGCCCCGCACGTTCATTGCGGGGCCCATCGGGGTTAAGGTGTCACCGGTCAACAGATCGGAGCACGGTCACTCCTTGACGTCAGCGTCAACCCAGTCGAAGGTCTTGGTGACGGCCTTCTTCCAGTTACGGTACAGGCGGTCACGCTCGGCATCGTCCATCTTGGGCTCCCAGTGCTTGTCCTCAGCCCAGTTCTTGACGACGTCCTCCTCACCGCTCCAGAAACCAACGGCAATACCGGCAGCGTAGGCGGCTCCCAGAGCGGTGGTCTCGGCAACCACCGGACGGATGACCGGCACACCAACCTGATCGGCCTGGAACTGCATGAGGGTCTCGTTGGCAGTCATGCCACCGTCAACCTTGAGCTCGGTCAGCGGAACACCGGAGTCGGCATTCATGGCGTCGAGCACCTCACGGGTCTGGTACGCGGTGGCTTCCAGAACGGCGCGAGCAATGTGGCCGCGGTTGACGAACCGGGTCAGGCCGACGAGAGCACCACGCGCATCGGGACGCCAGTACGGGGCGAACAGACCGGAGAACGCGGGGACGATGTAGGCGCCACCGTTGTCCTCCACGGAGGTGGCCAGGGTCTCGATCTCAGGAGCCGAGTCGAACATGCGCAGGTTGTCGCGCAGCCACTGCACCAAGGAGCCGGCCACGGCGATCGAACCTTCGAGGGCATAGACGGTGGGCTGGTCACCGAGCTTGTAGCACACTGTGGTGAGCAGGCCGTTCTCGGAGAAGACGGCCTCTTGCCCGGTGTTCATGAGCATGAAGCAACCGGTGCCATAGGTGTTCTTGGCGTTGCCCTTCTCGAAGCAGGCCTGTCCGAAGGTGGCTGCTTGCTGGTCGCCCAAGATGCCGGCGATCGGGGTGTCGATGAGCAGGGACTCGCGGGAGGCCTTGCCGTACACCTCGGAGGAGGACTTGATCTCGGGGAGCATGGACTTCGGAATGCCCATGACGTGGACGCCGCCGTTGACGCCACCGGTGAGGTTCCACAGCACCCAGGTGTCCATGTTGCCGAACAGCAGGTCGCCTGCCTCTGCCTTGGCGCGAGCACCCTCGACGTTGTCGAGGATCCACTTCACCTTGGGGCCGGAGAAGTAGGTGGCCAAGGGCAGACCACAGATGTCCTTGAAACGATCGGGGCCTTCGTCACCGGCAAGCTCGTCACAGATCTTCTGGGTACGGGTGTCCTGCCACACGATGGCGTTATAAAT
>ERZ782882.169-NODE-169-length-12168-cov-3.413688_pt1 | contig 12168 bp, 7 predicted proteins | sample MGYA00466090_ERZ782882 | MGnify/ENA primary metagenome ERZ782882 (study PRJEB29894, sample SAMN03576369) | human skin metagenome | biome: human skin; feature: right retroauricular crease; material: organic_material | host: Homo sapiens | place: Italy: Trento... | reverse complement strand
AGCAATCTCACGAACGAGACGCTGGAAAGGAAGCTTGCGAATCAGAAGCTCCGTGCTCTTCTGGTAGCGACGAATTTCACGGAGGGCCACCGTACCAGGCTTGTAACGGTGAGGCTTCTTCACTGTAATGGGTTAGCACAAGGCATGCGCGTCATGATACATACCACCACCGGCCACGGGTGCCGACTTGCGAGCTGCCTTTGTGGCGAGTTGCTTACGGGGGGCCTTGCCACCGGTTGACTTGCGGGCTGTTTGCTTGGTACGCGCCATAGTGGTAGTGAGGGATAACGATGTGGCCCACCGCCACTCAAACTAAACCAACTCCTCCGTGATATTACATAACCCAACCAGGGTATGAAATATCACGATAGCACCGCGCCTTTTTTTTTCGCTCCAACTCGGTCGCGTATCACGTCCCGTCCCACGTTGGATCTGCTTCGTAACCAATGATATAGTGCCGTTGTACCATAGTCAACTTCGTCTATTTGGGTCAGGATAAGCAGGTCAAGCATCAGATCCTCTTTATGGAGTGTCGCCCATGCGGGCCCGACGCGCTCTATTATTGACGCGTCTCAATTTTTTTTTCTTCCACGCGCTTGTCGATACGTTGTGACCTGGTCATGCAAGGAGATCACGCAGAACATCCCTTTCCTGATTACCACGATAAGAGAAGTAAGTTGCTAGTTACGAAGCACATCAATTGAGCGCGTGATTCTATGTACCATACACGTAGAACGGCCAGGTTCCTCAGAATTACAAATCTACCACTGTCCTCATGGACATAGCCATGCGCCCTTAGAATATATCATGAATTTGTACCAATTTCAAGTAACAATGGGTCTTTCATAGGAGAAGGTATGCATGGCCTGCTGTATGCGCGATCATTGCAAAACTGAAAATTTGTAAGCAAGGTGATACTCACCTCAAACCACTTCTTTGTTTACGCATGCATGAACATGCTTTATTTTCACCCGGAGCCCAACATGGGCGGTAGTGGCGCGTAAGTCACGTGACAATGATCCCCCGTCTGTCAACGACGCCATGACAGTTGTTCTGGGGAACTTTGAGTCGTTTTTGTTTGTACAGCGAGCGTCTTTGCACTCGTTGAGTGCACAGTGCTTGGCACAAACAGCACGAGAACTTTTTCGATTTAGGATTTTGATTGTGAGAGACCTGCGTCTGAAAGTCCAGGCGAGCAAACAACACACCCATCCACAGGTCATAACAATATGGCAGACCTACCAAGGACGCCTCGAAAAGACCGAACTAAGGCATACACAAGCACTTATGGCGACCGGTTTATTCCGAGTCGTGATGGAACTGATTTGCAAGCGGCGTTTCAGCTATTGCCAGAAGAGATTTGGACGCCCGGAGGTCGGCACAAGCGGAAGAAAATGCCTGATGTAGATGCACAAATGGGTATGTTATCACCACTGACATGTGCAGAAGAGGCGAACGAAACCTATTCCATGCTTCTCAGTTCAGAATTATTCGGCACGGACCGGCCCGTGACCTCGTCGCCATCTTCCCATGGTAATTGGGGTGCCCTCTCACCGACACGAACAGGCAGTACGACTCCTCTCACAAACTCGCCCTCTTCTGTGCGTACGTATCGTGCAGACTCTATGCCTACATCTACATCCAAAAAGAACTTGCTGAGTTTTCGGAATCCTGCATCATGTTCAACGACGCCAGTGAGTCGGCGTACCATGATGATGAATCCGTCTTCAAGCCGCATACGAGACGCAGCGACATTGGATAGTGACGTGGCAGACTTGTACGGATCGGTCGCGCGTAGCTCGTCCTTTGTTTCTCCTAGCGTATCGCCGGCGAGCACGCCCACAGGTGGCGTACTGTCGCCGTTTGAGCAAATTGACTCGCCGATCCATACGGCCTACAGTACATCGCCTGTTAAGCCCGAGAGTCAGCGCCTGTTGATGAATGCACGTGTGTCTTCGCGCATCATTAGCAAAGTGCCATACAAGGTGCTGGATGCGCCGGAGCTTGCCGATGATTTTTATCTCAACCTGGTGGACTGGTCGCAGCAAGATGTATTGGCTGTGGGTCTGAACAAATGTGTGTACCTGTGGTCTGCCAAGACCTCAGGCGTGACGAAGCTGTGTGATTTGCAAGGCACGCAGGACAGTATTACGGGTCTCAACTGGTCCGAGCAGGGCCAGTACCTGGCGGTTGGTACGCAATCGGGTCTTGTTCAGATCTGGGATGTCGAGAGAGAAAAGCTGTTACGGACCATGTTGGGACATACGGCCAGGGTGGGTGCGATTGCATGGAACCATCATATCCTGACGACGGGATCGCGTGATCGGAACATTTATCACCGTGACGTGCGTGTCCCCGAGCACCATATCAAGACGCTACAGGCACACCGACAGGAAGTGTGTGGTCTCAAGTGGAATGCAGCATGTGACCAGCTGGCCTCGGGTGGCAACGACAACAAGCTGTTGATTTGGCATGGGCTGTCAGATACGCCGCTGCATCGCTTCAACGAGCACACGGCCGCCGTGAAAGCGATTGCATGGAGTCCTCATCAGCAGGGCCTGCTGGCATCCGGCGGAGGTACAGCTGATATGAAGATCCGCTTTTGGAACACACAGGCTGGTAAGCCACTCTCGGTGATCGACACGGGCAGCCAGGTCTGCAATCTCGCGTGGAATAAAACGTCGAATGAGATTATCAGCACGCATGGCTACTCGAGTTCGAACATGCACAATCAGATCCAGTTGTGGCGATACCCATCCTTGTCTCAGGTCGCAACACTGACGGGTCACACGATGCGTGTGTTGTACTTGGCCATGAGTCCATCAGGCAAGTCGATCGTCACGGGTGCGGGTGATGAGACGCTGCGGTTCTGGGACCTGAACACACCGGCGCGAGAGCAACAAGACCGCATGGACGATCGAAGCCTGCAGTCGTCCTTTATGAAACTCCGTTAATGTATACTATCTTTACAGCCACTCGATGGTTGCAGGCGGCTTCGACGACACATCAAGCACGACACGATTTACGCCCTGGACCTCGTTCGTAATGCGATTCGAAATGCGAGACAGCAGTGCATAGTCAAATGGATACCACGTCGCAGTCATGAAATCGCTCGTTGATGCCGCACGCAGGGCAATCACCTGATCGTATGTCCGCTTGTCACCCTGTACACCCACGGCACGCACGGGCAGCAGCACAGCAAATGCCTGGCTGATGTCGTTGTACACGCCAGCCTTCCAGATCTCGTCCAGATAGATCTTGTCAACCTGCTGCAGCAACTTGACCTGCTCACGCGTCACGGGACCGAGAATACGGATCGCCAGGCCAGGGCCAGGGAAAGGATGACGCATAACGAGATGCTTGGGTATGCCCATAAGCATGCCGAGTTCACGAACCTCGTCCTTGAACAGCTCACGCAGCGGCTCAATCAGCTTGAGCTTCATGTCCTCGAGCAGGCCGCCCACATTGTGGTGCGTCTTGATCGTGGCACTGGGGCCCTTGAAGCTGATGCTCTCAATCACGTCCGGGTACAGCGTGCCCTGCAGGAGGAACTCGTACTTGCCCGATCCCGTGGTGGCCGCCTGAGCCTCGGCGTCCTTCTCGAGCCGCTCGGCTTCGCGCTCAAACACCTCAATAAACGTGTTTCCGATGATTTTGCGCTTCTTTTCCGGGTCTTCCACGTCCTTGAGACGACTCAGAAACAGATCCGAGGCATCCACGACCGTCAACTGTACACCTAGGTGCGTGGAAAGCATGTCGTGTACTTGCTTAGCCTCGTCCATGCGCAGCACGCCGTTGTCGACCATGATGGCATGGAAGCGATCGCCGATGGCTTCATGCATGATCTTGGCAGCCACGCTGCTGTCCACACCACCAGAGATGGCGCCAATCACACGGCTCGTAGGACCGACCAATTCACGGATACGGGTAATTTCCTTGTCAATAAACGTCTCCATGGTCCAGTTGCGCTTGCATCCACAGATCCGGTCGACAAAGTTTTCGAAAATGGCCTTACCGCAGGTGGTGTGCGTCACTTCAGCATGGAACTGGATGCCATAGAATGGCTTTTCCTTGTGGGCAATGGCAGCGTAGGGCGCCGTGGCTGTGTGGGCGATGACTTCGAAGTTGTCAGGCATCTTGGACAGCTGATCACCATGCGACATCCACACCGTCAAGTCAGATCCAAGTCCACCCAACAACGCATCGCACACGCTGTTGCCCGTCTGCAACACTTGGATCGTAGCGTGGCCATACTCCCGAGTGTCGTGCGGATCGACGTGGCCGCCGTGGTTCCATGCCATTTCCTGCAGTCCATAGCATATACCCAGCACCGGGACTCCGTACGTAAAGACAGCAGGATCCACACGCGGCGCCACATCATCGTACACCGAGTACGGCGAGCCCGAGAGAATGATACCCTTGGGCTTCCATGCAAGATCCGCCATCTTTTGCGTGCATGGCAGCATCTCGCAGTACACATTCAGCTCACGGCATCGTCGCGTAATAATATGCGAGTACTGCGAGCCAAAGTCGAGAATCAAGATCGAGTCGTACTGGCTGTGGATCTCCTGGCTCATGGTCAAGGGCCCATCCAGGGCACTCGTGCGGTTTTTTTTTGCAGCCGGCGCTGGTGCTTAAGTAAGCAACACCCAGGCACCTCCAGCCGCGCGCCTGTCGCGAGGTGGTTGTTGTTGTGCGATGGCCTTTCCTGAGTTTCGCGTGGCGGGCATAGGCGAGCCAGTCTCGTCCCTCGCCTTTTACCCTGATGCATCATCGACACGCAGAAGCCGTCATCTTCTCGTGGGAAGCTGGGATAAGTTTGTGCGTGTGTACGATTTGAGCGACTGTGCCGCCGGCGCTGATGGCGCACGTATGCTGCAGTCGTTTGAGCACCCTGCAGCCGTGCTCGATGTGGCATGGATCAACGAGTCTCTTGCGGCGAGCGCATGCCTCGATCGTCGAGTCCGTCTACTCAATACGGAAAATGGGCAATCGGTGATTCTGGGAAAGCATGAGCAAGGTGTCAGTCGCCTTCGCTACGATCCGCACACCCAACTCTTGTTCTCTGGCTCCTGGGATGCGACTTTAAAGATTTGGGATCCCAGTCGTGGTGCAGATGCGTCACTGTGCCATACCCTCGCGCTCCCCGGTAAAGTATTTGCGATGGACGTATCGCCTCCCACGCCTTCTGCGCCATCGCGTCTGGTGGTGGCCATGTCGGAGCGATCCGTGTTTATTTTTCATACGCATCAGCTGCGTGAGGCGGTAGATGGCCAAGATGCGTCATGGGAGCCGGAGCAGCGCCGCGAAAGCAGTCTCAAGTTCATGCTACGAGATGTGCGATGCATGCCCGACGGCGAAGGATACGTCACATCGTCTGTCGAGGGTCGTGTCGCGGTGGAATTCTTCCGTATGGACGCGCAGGTGCAAGCCAACAAGTACGCGTTCAAGTGTCATCGCAAGGAGGTGGATGGTATCGATGTCGTATACCCTATTCATGCCATCGCTTTTCATCCTATCTACGGTACGTTTGCTACGTGCGGTGGCGACGCACACTGTGCACTGTGGGATCCAAAGGCGAAGAAGCGTATCCGGCAGTATGTATTGCCTTCGCCTGTCAGCACAGCTGCCTTTTGCGCGGATGGCAGTGTACTAGTGATAGCCAGCGGCGCAGAAAACCTCGAGACGGCCGGCTCGGAAACCCACGACGTGCTCCTGCACGTCAAGTATGTGGTCGACGAGGCCAGGCCAAAGAGCAAGTCCGACAAGTAAGTGCGTATGTTGAAACGCGCTCCTCGTACTTAGGCCTGGGCGGCGGCGGCGAGCGCTGCGGAAAAGGCACGCAGCAGCGCATCCGTGTCTTCCAGCCCGATACTCACACGCACGAGCTTATCACTTACATCCATCTCAGCGGCCCAGTCTAGCTCAGCATAGTGAGCCAGGAGTGTGTAGGGGCATGCCAGTGTGCAGTTCGTGCCGAGCGATGGACCCTTGGCACACTCGAGGGCATCATAGAAGGCGCGTGCGGCGGCTTGCGTCACGAATTCGACCGAGAGCAGACCACCGAAGCCGCCCTGCTTCGCGCTGCCTACGCTTTCGTCATACGGCTCGTGGCGGCGGCAGGTCTCGTAATGCTCACGCGTCACGTATTTCGGATAGTAGGCACACATCAACACGCTGTCTGCCTGGCCCCCTGCTCGGCTCTGAGCGTACATGTAGTCTGCCACAGCCTCGGCATTCTTGTCAATGCGTGCGATGCGTGCGACAAAGTCACGAGAGTTGCGCTCGAGGAAAATCGCATCTTCCATCCAAAAGATGTCAAGGTAGTTCGCAGACAGGACAGCGCGTAGCGCGTCGGCATGCTTGGACTGCGGGTTCAACACGAGCGAGCCACTCATGACGTTGCAGTCGCCCGAAAACACCTTGGTCAGACTCGACACGACCATGTCGGCGTATGGCAAGACTTCCACATTCACAAAGTTGCCGACCGTCTCGTCGATCACGACGCAAAAGTCATACTTGTCAGCCAGCCGGCGGATCCGCGGCAGGTCGGCAGAGCGCAGTAGTGGATTGCTGGGGAATTCGCAGAACAAAGCATGGATCTTGGGTTCGTTGGGTGGCTGTGACTCGAGGAGCTGCTCGAGGGCCGTCAAGTCGTCGTCCGTGCCGCGCCCGAAAAAGTGGCAGCCGGGACCCCACTTTTGCAGAACCTTGAGGGTGTCCGTGTACGGAAAGCCAAAGCACACCGACTTGCCGACCGGTAGATGCCGGCCTACGAAGCTCGGATCGGGCATGGTCCGCAGGGCATGTTCACAGGCCTCTTTCGTCACAGGCTCGCCTTTTTGAGTCATGTACTGCAACAACATCAGGGTTTGATGCGCATGGTAAATACTACTCATGCCGCTGGGGAACAGGAACACGTCATGTTCGCTCACGCCGGACACCTTGCGCGCACTCACAGAGCGCTCCTCGGGCTCGTCCTCCAGGGAGCCCAAGAGCGTACCGGCGATTCGGCGGCGCAGAGCCACCTTGGCATCCTTGGCCAGAGCGAATGGCAAGTTGCGTCCGAAGCGCTCCTCAATAAACACGCTGTGCTCGTGCGTGAGTCCTTCATCGTCCTCTTTGGTATCCACGGCAGTCGAAGATGACGAAGAAGGAGCACTGGGTTCGGCGTGGAGAGCATCCAACGACCGCGACGATTGGTAGCGACGCCGACCAAAGCCGCCCCCGCGGGGCGTGACGCCTTGTGCGAGTGACATGTCACGGCGCGGTTCATGCTTCGATCCAGCAGGCGTCAGCAGCGATGCATTGTGAGCGATGATGCGCATGCAATGATCAGCCACACGACTCGAGATGCCGAGACCCGTGTGCTGCCAAAACTGCTTGGCGAGCGGAAAGTGCTCGCGATCGAACAGCACGATATACAGGCGGATCGCTGTGTCATCTGGATTCGGCATCCTTACCTTGTGGTCATCTTGGGTCGGGTGCGCCAGCATACTGAAGCGCACGATGCGGATCGCGATCGGTGGCATGCCCGGGTGCTGACGCTGGTGCATGGCATGCATAAAGTCGCGGCATTGCGAGGCATGCTGCGGAGTGACAAAGAGGATACAGTCTTCATTCGGCTTCGCGAACTTGTCCAGCAGGATGCGAGAGAGTTTCTGAATCGAGTGATGGATAAAGAAGCGCGGGTAGCCTGTCTGCATCGTGTCGGAGAGACGACCTTCTTCATAGTCGACGATATCTTGCCACTTCGGCAGAGACACCGAGACCGCATGCGAGACATTCGGAGGGATCGGCTCGCCGACGGGAATGTGCGGCATCATGCCACCCGCAGGAGACGCGCCTGCTACATTCGCCATGGTGCGTGTGAAAGACGACGCCGGCGTGGCTGGAGGGCGGGGGACGCCTGTCTCTATCATATTTGCACATCTGCCCATCGATGGGAAGGCCTGCGGCGCTGTCCTCGAACAGGGGGTATCTACGTGGAGGGCAAGCTCAGGAGACCAGGATGAACACTAGCGTGAGTCGTGGCATACGTACGCAGGAAGAAGACAATCAAGACGCCGAAAATCTTGAGCATGAGCCAGCGGTTATTCGCAATGCTGGTATAGTACTTGAGCAGTTCTCGACGCGCGCCCTCGACATTATCGGATACATGCATCACATCGTCGTCGATCCGCTGCACCATTTCGCCCTGCTGGGCCACCATGTGTGCCAGTTGACCGAAGATCTGGCCCAGCTCAGAGATCGTCGACTCGATCGACTCGATCGCACTGGAGCGCTGCTGCAGGTAGGAAGACTGCTGGTCTTCGAATTCGTTCAACAGAAGCTGCTGTTGCTGCATGCCGCCCGTTTCCATCATGTCCAGGGCAAGAAATCCCTTGTCCGTCGCATGTGTCTCGTCATCCGGGAGAGCCTGCTGGCTGGGTGTTCCGCGGTGATGCAGCTTGGCTACGGGCTCAGGCCCACGTGCCAGCGTATAGAGGGGCGACTTGGATCTTTGCTGCTCCATGGCCGGCGAAACGGCGCCCTGGAAAAACTGTTCGGAGCGGTCCTTGGACGCCTTCATGTTCTGTGTCCGCACTTCCAGGATATCTTGAAAATTGGTGGTAGTATTTGCGAGCGAGGACTGCAGCATCGTGACGACATTACCGCGATGCTCGTCTGCGCGACTCGGTCGCGAACCACGAGCCATCGAATACTGCTGCAGCTCGGCCAACTGGCGATTCAGACCAGCAATATCGTGCTTGATAATGTAAGTAAGCTCGGAAATTTCCACAGGTCGATCATCAAAGAGGGTCTTTCGACGCGCTAGCTGAGAAAGCCGGTCCAACTTGGCCGTGGTTTGGCTCAAATCATGCGATATAGCCTGAGCTCGTCGCGAGAATTCTGCATGTGCCGCCGTTGGCCGAGCCTGCGACGCAGTCGTGGATGCTGGGGCGCTGCCGGCATATTTTGTTAGTATGCTGTGAAATTCGACCGTGCGGTCCTTGACGGACAAGGCGTAGGCCGATCCTGCAGGGAACGCCATGACGTGGATGGCCTTCTCGACCAAGAGGCCACGTCCCCGGTCAAAGTGGAGGACCGTCACAGCAGGCGCATGTCATGCTGACACACCCTTAGGCCAATCCGGCTGCTTCCGAGCGCGGATTTTTCATCCCACGCGCGTGGTTGGCTGCCGGCGGCCAGTCGACCTGAGCGGCCTTCTGCTCCATCGCCGGCCTTGACCTCTGCCCCCTGTTTGTCCTCTTTGGCATGAGTCTGTTTATGGCTTCACGCTTGCTCCGCGCCCCGCTGCGCCAGACTACATGTGTGCTGGGTACCGCCCGTATGGCCCCTTGTGCCATCCACACGTCTGCCAAGGTGCAGGGCCTTCCTTGGGCCAAGAACGTGCCTACTACTTCGATGACGGAGGAGCAGGACCTCCAGCACCTGAATGCCCGCCGTAACGATCGCCCCATTTCGCCCCACGTCGAGATTTACCAGCCCCAGCTTACATGGTGCAGTTCGATTGCGCACCGTTTCACGGGTGTCGCTCTGAGTGGTGCCCTCTATGCGTCCGCTGTAGCCTATGTGGCTGCTCCATACATGGGTTTGGGTGAGCTCTTTTCGTCTGCCTCGCTGGTGGATGTTGTATCGCACATGCCCGTGTGGGCCAAGCTGCTGGTCAAGGCGCCCCTGGCTGCCGCCTTCAGCTACCACTCCTTGAACGGCATCCGTCATCTTTTGTGGGACTGGGCTCTGTGCACGACGCTCCGCTCGTCGTACGCGGCCGGCTACGCTGTCATCGGCCTTACAGGTGTCGCTACGGTCGGTCTCTGTATGTTGTAATATCATAGAAACGTCGAAAAACGAATGCACTATCGAAGTGTGGTCTGTAAGCGATATGCGAGAGGCAGGGCCGCCGGATTGTCGGTCGTGGAAAGCAGATTGACGACGTCACGAAATGTCCGCGAGTGCTTGTTCCAGCTCGCTTCGATTTTGGTGAGAATATCGCCATCGTCCACCAGGGCTGGCGGCGGTGCGGCCTCGTCGCCTTGTTCGTACCATGCATCCACAGCCTGTTGCATTGCCTCGCACTGCTCGGCAAAGCGCGGCTTGCTTTCCGTGAAGGCTGTGATCGTATTCATGAGCTTTCTGTGGCATTCCAGGTATCGATAGTCCGTCAGCATGCACTCTTTTCGGCACGTGTTTAAGAAGTCAAAGTGGTGCTTCATGAATTGGTCCACAGACTGTGCTTCGTGCAACTTGCGCTCAAGCTCGTGCCAGTTGGGCTCGATGATCTCGATCGTATAAAAGGCGAGAAGCTGCTGTACAAGCAGCAACATGCGCTGCCGCAAGAGATGTACACGCATTTTCCATCGCTCCATCGGCGCTGCATGGGGTCGCTTGTCACGCCGCCGCCTCCATGACATGGTCTGATCTACCCATACGTCTGTCAGTGCACGCTCCAAGAGTTTGAACAAGAGGAGGCAGCGATGGATAAACTGCCAGCGGAGGATGTTTTTCTTGGAGATGACGAGCGATACAGGAAATTGGACGTGCACGTCGAATTGAAGCAGGTACATGGCCACTTCTCGTGTGCCCTGCTGTTGTCGTTCTGCCTGCTGCTTCCCTCGCAATTTGGCGATCTCGACGACGCCTTTGGTATCGGCGATACGCTGCAGCTGATCGTAGGCACGCTCTTTGGCCAAGTCCACGTGCAAGTCTTCCCGGTACGGATCCATAAAACCTACACTGTCAGAGCTGCCGAGCGCCGTGTCCAGTTGTGTTTGGAGTCGCAGCAGTGTCGTTTCGCGAATGCGTTGTGGATCCACAATTTTGCTAAGTTCATGCTCAGATTGATCGAGAAACGTGTGCAGAAAATCTGACTGAGAAAAGAAAAAGTAGTGTTTGAGCGCACATAAGCGGCCGATAATGTCCTTGTCCCATTTGAGCAAACGCAATAGCGCCGCATTGGCGCGTTGGTAGGCACGTTCAATGCACACTGAGAACGCCTCGTCATCCATGACGACGCGCTCCAACTTGGCGTCGAGGGCCAGGTACGCCTCGACGTGTGCGTCCTGGGTCCCAAACAGGGTTTGAACGCGTTCCGATTGTGCGTTGGAGACATCAATACCACATTCGCGTATGGCATTGAGGTACTTGCCGGCCAGCAGGATTTTGTGCTTCCAAGGTTCCAGAAAGGCGGGGATCTTGGCGCCACCGGTCAGTTCTCCTCGCGCTTCGTCCACATCGTCTGCCACAGGATCGCCGTCGCGAGCCCGTTGCTCTTGTTGTGAATAAAAGCGCTCATCACGAAGCATGTATCGGCATTCCCAGTACTCATCGGTCGGATTCGATTCGAGGCTCGCGCGAGTGACACGTGCATCTTCCACGACCATAAACTCCTCATACGGATCGAGGAGCACGCCTGACGTGATCCAACGCAAAAGTGTGCGAGCATAGGGCTGTGATGCTTCGCGGAATAATGCCAAAAACAAGGTATGCGCCACGGGGTCGCCGCCCAGTTGCGTGAGGCGATCCCAGAGCTTGGAAAGCACTTCTCCGCCCTTGACGATACCGCCTACGATACCCTGCTCAAGTCCGTCATCGAGGCCTAGCAAAGCTCGACGATCACGTTCTAGTTGTGATGCGTCGCTATCATAGCCTGCATCCGAGGAGTCGTCCTCCTCGTCCTCGTCCGGCTCATCGTCCCGGGGCAGAACGTCAGCATGCGTAATGCTGGCGATGTCCGATGTGACAGAGTGAATCAGCCCAAACGTACGCAGCATCGGATGCATGGTGAGCCACATTTGCTGCAGCGTGAAATCTGGCGAGCTCAGTAAGCGCTCCTCCATCTCTGCCACGAGCTCTTCGTACGTGTCGAGCTGTTGCCGCACAGCAGCGCACAAAGCATGCATAACTGTACCGTATTCGAGACCTGATTCGCAGTCGACAAAAGCACAGATGGATGTGTAGTAGCTCGCGAGCGGCAGGATGCGTTCTACCAGTTCACGAATAGACGGGTTCAGTGCGGCATCGATCACGTAACGAGCGCCATTCAGCCTGTGACCGAGATCGTCGGGCTTGAAGTCAGGGGCGAATTGGACATAGTTGCCTTCGATGCCAATCAAGACGTACAGCAAGTCTTCCACCAGGAGCACGTCTTGGAGAGTCGTGTCC
>ERZ782882.156-NODE-156-length-12612-cov-47.628176_pt1 | contig 12612 bp, 9 predicted proteins | sample MGYA00466090_ERZ782882 | MGnify/ENA primary metagenome ERZ782882 (study PRJEB29894, sample SAMN03576369) | human skin metagenome | biome: human skin; feature: right retroauricular crease; material: organic_material | host: Homo sapiens | place: Italy: Trento... | reverse complement strand
CATGACGACACCGGATCTGTTTTCGTTTTTCGAATCGGCTCATGAGAGACGCAGCTCTGTTGAGCCAGGGGTTTTGCCGACCTATGCCCCCGTGGCGGCCGGAGCAGCCTCTCCTGCTGACTTACTGGTTGATCTCAACGAGCCCCAACGTGAGGCGGTGTTGCACGCCGGTTCGCCGGTCCTCGTTGTCGCGGGGGCAGGCTCGGGAAAGACGAGAGTTCTCACGCGACGCATCGCTCACCTGGTGGGGGACCGAGGCGTTCATCCTGGGTCGATTTTGGCGATCACCTTCACCAATAAAGCGGCGGCCGAGATGAAGGCGCGCGTCGTTGACCTGGTGGGAAATCGCGCTAAACCGATGTGGGTGTCGACCTTCCATTCTGCCGCGGTGAGAATACTACGCACCGACATTGACCGTCTGGGTATTTCCCGTAATTTCTCAATCTATGACGATACGGACGCTAAAAGACTCATCACTCTCGTTACCCGTGACCAGAATCTGGATCCTAAGAAGTTCCAGCCTCGCGCTATCATGAACTGGATCTCACATCAAAAAAACGAGCTCGTTGCCCCGGATCAAGCAGTCGCGGCTGCCAAAAGCGGAAATGATCGAATTAATGGTGACGTCTACGTCGAGTACCAACGCAGACTACGAGCTGCCAATGTGCTAGATTTCGATGATCTTATTATGTATACCGTCACCGTGTTGAGGAAGTTTCCTGAGGTTCGCGAACGGTATCGACGTCGGTTTCGGCATGTACTCGTTGATGAGTATCAGGACACTAACACCGCACAATATCAGTTCATTCGTGAGCTGTGTGGGGATGGCCCAGTCGAGCTAGATGACGGTGCTCGTAGTGTCGATCCGCCGGAGCTCATGGTGGTTGGCGATTCAGATCAGTCGATTTACGCATTTCGTGGCGCGACAATCCGTAACATCATTGACTTTGAAAAGGATTTTCCGGGGGCTAGGACGATTCTCCTGGAGCAGAATTATCGCTCGACTCAGACGATTCTTACCGCTGCAAACAATCTCATTAAGGTCAATCTAAATCGTCCCGCCAAAAACTTGTGGACTGATCAGGGCGATGGTGACAAAATCGTCGGGTATGTTGCCGACACTGAACATGACGAGGCTGCCTGGGTGGCCCGACGTATTGACGAACTCGTCGATGAGGGACGTACCAGCTATGGACAAGTAGCCGTTTTTTACCGTACCAACGCCCAATCGAGGGCCTTCGAGGATGTCTTTATTCGCACTGGCTTGCCCTACCGTGTCGTCGGCGGTGTGAGGTTCTACGAGCGCAAAGAAGTCCGGGACGCCGTCAGTTACCTGCGCGCGATCGCTAACCCCTCCGATGACGTTTCCCTGCGTCGCATCCTCAATACTCCGCGCCGTGGCATCGGGGCGCGAGCTGAAGCAGCCGTCGAGATGTTTGCTACTGCTCGCAGAATTAGCTTCTGGGAAGCTCTGAAACGGATCGATGAAATCGACGGTCTAGCAACCAGATCGGTCAATCAAATTCGAGCTTTCGTTAGCCTCATGGATGACCATATCGCCATGGTGGGGCAGGGGAAACGGGCCGACGAGATCGCCAACTCGATCCTGAAAGAATCCGGTTACATCACCGAGCTGGAGAACTCCAAAGACCCGCAGGATGAGACGAGGCTGGAAAACCTCGTCGAGCTTGTTTCGGTGGCTCAGGAATTCGTTGCCAGAGTTCATGCTGTCGATATTGACGAGGCTGAGCAGGGCAATGTCGAAGACCTCGAATTGTCCGGCGACGACTCTTTGCCGGCCTTCCTGGAGCAGATCGCCTTGGTCGCCGATTCCGACCAGGTACCAGCCGACTCCGATGGAGTCGTCACCCTCATGACCCTGCACACCGCCAAAGGTTTGGAGTTCGACACAGTTTTCATCACTGGATTTGAGGACGGTGTCTTCCCTCACATGAGGTCTCTTGCCGACGCCACTGAATTGTCTGAGGAGAGACGGCTGGCTTACGTCGGTATCACTCGCGCTCGCAAACAGCTGTTTGTGTCGCGGGCCTCTGTGCGCACGATGTGGGGCCAGGCTCAGTACAACCCACCGAGCCGATTCATCGACGAGATCCCTGAACACCTCATTGAGTGGGAGAGAATCGGCCAGGCCTCGGTGGGATGGTCAACTTCGGCGAGTGGCCGCTCGCAATCAGCACGCGGGGCCCTTCGCGACGACACTCCGGCCTTCGGTTCTGGACGAGGGTCAGCAAGTGCGCTCAAGGGACGCACCCTCGCGCTGTCGGTAGGGGATAAAGTGCTTCACTCGACCTTCGGGCTGGGGACCGTCAAAGCCACGTCAGGCCAGGGCGACAATGCCAAGGCTGATGTCGACTTCGGGTCAGCGGGGCTCAAGAGGTTGGCGTTGAGGTTCGCTCCACTGGAGAAGCTGTAAGTGGATGCTGACGTAGTCTTCGGTCGCTACGAAAGATCAGATTGCTCGACGTCGTGAGATCAGGTGGGCATCGGGCCTCCGGGGTTGTTAGTCTGTTCATTGGTGGGCAAACGACCAGCTGCGTCCGCTTCGCTGTGAACGTTCTTGTGCTGTGAAGTCGAGACAGCTGCCGTCGCCCAGTTCCCCGGCCCGTCAACGGCCGGTCGACTCGCAGAGTGGAGAGATTGTGGACCTGTATGAATACCAAGCCCGCGACCTGTTTGAGAAGCACGGCGTGCCCGTACTTCGAGGCATCGTCGCGGAGACTCCAGAGCAGGCGTCCGAGGCTGCAGCGAAGCTCGGTACCCCCGTCGTCGCCGTCAAGGCGCAGGTCAAAGTGGGTGGCCGTGGCAAGGCTGGCGGTGTAAAGATCGCTAAGTCCCCGGCCGAGGCGGCTGAACGCGCCGAGGCCATCCTCGGTATGGACATCAAGGGTCACACCGTTCACAAGGTGATGGTCGCTGAAGGTGCTGACATTGCCGAGGAATACTACTTCTCGATCTTGCTCGACCGTGGAGAGCGTCGCTACCTTGCGATGTGCTCGCGTGAGGGTGGCATGGACATCGAGACCCTTGCTAAGGAGCGCCCCGAGGCTCTCGCCAAGGTGCCGGTCGACCCGATTGACGGCGTTGACGATGCTAAAGCCCGCGAGATCCTTAGCGAGGCAGGGTTCCCCGACTCTGAGCAGGACGCTATCGTCCCGGCTGTTCTCAAGCTGTGGGAGACCTACCGCGACGAGGATGCCACCCTCGTCGAAGTCAACCCGATGATCAAGACCGGCGATGGACGCATCCTGGCTATCGACGGCAAGATGACTGTTGACAACAACGCGTCCTTCCGTCAGCCTGACCATGCCGGCCTGGTGGATCGCGCCACCACCGACCCGCTCGAGTTGCGTGCCGGCGAGCTCGGTCTCAACTACGTCAAGCTCGACGGCAACGTCGGCGTCATCGGAAACGGTGCTGGACTGGTTATGAGCACCCTTGACTGCGTTGCTTACGCCGGTGAGAACTTCCCGGGATCTCCGGCTCCCGCTAACTTCCTCGACATCGGTGGCGGCGCCTCGGCCGAGATCATGGCCAACGGCCTTGACCTCATCATGAGTGACGAGCAGGTGCGTTCCGTGTTCGTCAACGTCTTTGGCGGTATCACCGCCTGTGACCAGGTGGCGCTTGGTATCAAGGGCGCTCTCGAGAAGTTGGGCGACAAGGCCGTGAAGCCGCTCGTCGTCCGTCTGGACGGCAACGCTGTGGCCGAGGGCCGCAAGATTCTCGAGGAATTCAACCACCCGCTCGTGACCATGGTCTCGACCATGGACGAGGCCGCCAGCAAGGCCGCCGAGCTCGCATCCAAGGAGGCCTGAGACATGGCGATCATTCTCGACCAGAACTCCAAAATCATCGTTCAGGGCATGACCGGCTCGGAGGGCATGAAGCACACCCAGCGCATGCTCGACTCCGGTACTGCCGTCGTCGGCGGCGTCAACCCGCGCAAGGCCGGTACCACCGTTGACTTCAACGGTGGCACTACCGTCCCCGTCTACGGCAGCGTCAAGCAGGCCGTTGAGGCTACCGGCGCCAACGTGTCCGTCATCTTCGTCCCGGCCAAGTTCACCAAGTCGGCCGTTATGGAGGCCATCGAGGCCGAGATGCCATTGGTGGTCTGTATCACCGAGGGTGTACCGGTCAAGGACACCGCGGAGTTCTTCACCGCTGCCCAGCGCTCCGGCAAGACTCGTATCATCGGCCCGAACTGCCCGGGCATCATTAGCCCCGGGAAGTCCAATGCCGGCATCGTCCCGGCCGACATCACTGGCCCCGGTCGTGTGGGCCTGGTGTCGAAGTCGGGCACCCTGACCTACCAGCTCATGTACGAGGTGCGTGACCTGGGTATCTCGACGGCAATTGGCATCGGTGGTGACCCGATCATCGGCACCACCCACATCGATGCCCTACAGGCCTTCCAGGATGACCCGGAGACCGACATCATCGTCATGATCGGTGAGATCGGTGGTGACGCTGAGGAGCGTGCCGCTAAATACATCTCTGAGCACATCACCAAACCGGTAGTTGCTTATGTAGCTGGGTTCACCGCTCCTGAGGGCAAGACGATGGGCCACGCCGGCGCCATCGTGTCTGGGTCCTCGGGTACCGCGGCTGCCAAGAAGGAGGCCCTTGACGCCGTCGGCGTCCGCGTTGGCAAGACCCCGACTGAGACCGCCCGGCTGGCCCACGAGGCGATGGAGTCCCTCAAGAAGTGACGCCTTGACCGTCTGAATGCATGGAGCCCGGTCCCACGTGGGACCGGGCTCCATGCATTCAGACGGCCCTGGTGTGGTAACCGAAAAAGTTGTTGGTGGACGGTAGGGTTCCCTATAACTTCCTTCCCCAAACCGAACAGGATTCCCGCATGGTCAGATCAGGCTCGACATCGACCTCGGCGAGGTTCGTCATCGAGTCCTCCAAGGCCGACGAATCCCGAGAACCGCGCGTGCCATGGCCGTGGCCAGTCGTCGTCGTGGTGGCCGCGGCGGCAGCGATCCTGGTGCAATGGCTCGCTTTCGCCGGAATTATCGTTCCGGAATGGCTGGCCAGTAACGGACGCTCATTTCCTAGCATCCTGGCAGCAGCGTCGAGTTTGTGGCTGAGCGGGCATGGGGTGCCCGTTGACATCATCGGGGTGCACATTGGCCTCATTCCGCTCGGTCTAACCTGCGTTAGCCTGCTACTCGGCGAAGAAGCCTGCCGATACGGTGCTCGCGTTCTATGGCACCGACACGATAAAAGACCAGCACGTCGACACGTCGGCGAGGCGGTAGCCCTCCACACTACAATTGAGCTGCTAGCGGCCATCACGATGGCGGCTGGCGCAACGACGACCCATTGGCTGGCAGCCATGGTTGGGGCATTGCTCATCGGGCTGTGTTCAGGGATCGTCGGGGCATGTCGCGGCGCCCACATCAATCCCCTGAGTCGATTACCACACTGGGCCCGAGGATTACCGAAAGCCGTCGGGGCAACCGTTGCCGTCTGTCTGGCTGGCGGGGCAGCGGCGCTTGCCGTGGCGCTGTTAGTTCATGCAGACCGGGTCATTCATCTGCATCAGCAGATCGGGGCCACCGGGTGGGGTGGGTTCTGCCTCATCCTCCTGCAGTTGGCATGGCTACCGACGATGGCGCTGTGGGGCACCGCATGGACGATGAGTCCAGGCTTCGCCTTCGGTACCGGAACCTTCGTATCCCCGCTGGGAAGCCACCTTGGTATCGTTCCGGCCCTGCCGGTGCTTGGTGCACTACCGCCTAATGGTCCGTTAAACCCGGCAGCTTGTGTATGGCTCGCTGTACCGGTCGTCGCTGCGATCGTCGGTGGAATCCTTGTTATGAGGTCTCTTCCGGAGGCCGAATTCGAGATCGGGTGTGGGCTCGGCGCCCTATCGGGCCTGCTATCAGGGCTTGTGCTCGGTGCCTTGGGGTCGCTCAGCAGCGGAAATCTCGGAGATGGGCGACTGAGTGAGGTCGGCACGATCATGCCGGCTACTGGCGGGTGTGCCGTTGGTGTCTTGACCCTGGTGACGATGCTGTGCGGTTTCGTCATCGGCCTGTCTCGACGTTTGAGGTCCGAAGAGTCGCGTCAAGGGCGCGCGGAGCGCCGTCAGGAGCGCAAGAAGAACCACGCCGTCAAAGCCGAGAAAAAAGCTCGCAACCGGGCCGTTAAGAAGAAGGCAAAAGCTGAGCAGAAGGCGGCCGTCAAGCGAGAAGCTGAAGCTAAGCAGGACAAGGTTGCCCCAGAGAATGCCATCGCAGAGCCGGTCGATGATGAGGCACTCGGTCACGACATATACGACTCCATTCAACACAACCAGGACGCCCCTGACGATGGCGAGACCATGGACCGACCGTGAGCTGTTGTGGACCGTCTGCGGTCACAAACCTGTGAAATGATGCCGCACGCCATGGCGAACGGGTGCATACTTGTCAGCAAGCACACGTGCTCCGGGGTCGGTGAAAGTCCGAACCGGCGGTGATAGTCCGCGACCCGAGCCGTCCTCGTGGCGGTGAGGTTGAATCGGTGAAATTCCGGTACCGACGGTTACAGTCCGGATGGGAGGTAGCACGGCAAGTGGCTGGCGTTGTCGTCAGCCCTGTGTGTCGTCCTTGCGCACCCCCGGAGCCGCAACGGTTCGGGAGGACACATGGATCAGCGATGGGACGACGCTATGGTGCTCGCCTTGGATATGGCGGCGAAATCACCATGCCCGGATCCGAACCCGCGTGTCGGCTGTGTCATTGTCGCTGAGGACCGGGTGATAGGTCAGGGTTGGCACCGCGGAGCGGGAACTCCACACGCTGAGGTGGAGGCACTGCGCCAGGCTGGCGATGATGCCAGGGGAGCCACCGCCGTCGTCACCTTGGAGCCCTGTCATCACACCGGGCGTACCGGACCGTGCAGCCATGCCCTGGTCGACGCCGGGATTGCCCGGGTTGTCATCGCCCAGTCGGATCCCAACCCGGTGGCATCCGGGGGAGAACAGTGGCTGCGTACCCACGGCGTCGAGGTGGTCACCGGGGTTCTTTCCGAGGAAGCCACAGCCCTCAACGCCGATTGGACCTTCAGCCAGATCCACCGACGCCCCCGGGTGTGCTGGAAGTACGCCGCGAGCCTCGACGGACGCAGCGCTGCCCCCGACGGAACCAGCCAGTGGATCACCGGGGAACAGGCCCGCCACCAGGTGCAGCTCGGCCGGGCTCGGTGCGGGGCGATCATCGTCGGCACCGGAACTGCCTTGGCCGATAACCCGAGGCTGACGGTTCGGCTGCCCGGCGTCACCCACCAACCCCTACGAGTCGTGGTGGGCATGCGAGAACCGCCTGCTGGGTGTCATTTGCGTGACGACTCGGCCTCGACCTTGCACATTCCCAGCCACGACCCTGCTGAGGTGCTGGACCTCCTGTGGTGCCGCGGTGTTCACCGTGTCTGGCTGGAGGGCGGACCACAACTGGCCGGAGCCTTCCTCGCGGCCAACCTGGTCGACGAGGTCATCGCCCACATGGCACCGACGGTGTTGGGAGGCGGTCGAGCAGCAGTCGTCGACCCCACCGTCGCCACTTTGTCCCAGGCACACCACTTCGTCATCGACGACGTGACCCAGTTGGGCCCCGACATCCAGATTCACGCACATCATGAGTGAGGAGACCATGTTCACCGGAATCATCGAGGAAATCGGCGAGGTGCTCGCCATCGAGAAGGGACGGGACTCCGCCCGACTCGCCATCCGCGGGCCGCTGGTCTGCTCGGATGCTCGGCTTGGGTCGTCTATCGCCGTTAACGGCACCTGCCTGACGGTCACCGACCTTGACGAGGCCTCCTTCGGCTGTGACGTCATGGCCGAGACCCTTAACCGGACCGCACTAGGAGGCCTAGCTCCAGGTAGCAGGGTCAATCTGGAGCGCCCGGTGCCAGTAGGGGATCGACTCGGCGGGCACATCGTCCAGGGACATGTCGACGGGCTCGCCAAGCTTGTGTTCCGTACCCCCGGAGACCATTGGGAGGTATTCCGATTCGCCCTCCCCGCCGCTGTGTCGCGCTATGTCGTCGAAAAAGGATCGATTGCGATCAACGGCACATCTTTGACCGTCTGCGCGGTGGCCCCGGAGTGGTTTGAGGTGAGTCTCATTCCGGCTACCCTTACCGGAACCGTCTTGGGGGCGCTGTCGCCCGGTGATGAGGTCAACGTCGAAGTCGACATCATTGCAAAGTACTTGGAAGCCCTGACGAACAAGGAGAGGTCATGCTGAACACTATTGAGGAGGTCCTGGCTGAGCTACGTGCCGGACGACCGGTGCTCGTTACCGACGATGCCGACCGGGAGAACGAGGGGGACGCCATCCTGGCCGCAGAACTCGCTGATCCGCGCTGGGTCGGCTGGATGGTGCGCCACACTTCCGGCTACTTGTGTGCACCCATGACCGAGGAAAGGGCCGATCAGCTCGATCTGCCCCTCATGTGGCCGGCGAGCCAGGACCCATTGCGCACTCGCTACACCGTTGCTGTCGACGCGGCCCACGGGATCACCACAGGGATCGACGCCGTCCAGCGTGCCCGTACCGCCCGGGTCCTGGCCGATCCTTCCTCCACCCCGTCGGACTTGGTGCGTCCCGGTCACGTGCTGCCTCTGCGGGCTCGGGCTGGGGGAGTGTTGGAGAGGCGCGGCCACACTGAGGCTGCCGTCGATCTGGCGCGGCTGGCGGGTCTAGAACCTGTCGGTCTCATCGGTGAACTTGTCGGAGATGACGGCATGTGCCTGCGTGCTGACGCGATTGCTGATCTGGCCCGCACTGAGGGCTTGGCTTTGACTACCATCGACCAGCTCGCCCAATGGCGTCAGGCCCATGATCCGGGCCCGGCCGTCCCGACCCAGCGAGTAACAGCACTGGCCAGCGCTCACTTGCCGACCCGTCAGGGCCAGTTCGTGATAACTGGCTACCGGGACAATTGTACCGGGGCCGAGCATGTGTTGCTGGTAGGCGAGAAGGGAATCGACGCTGACGATGGTGGTCCCGCCTGGGTGAGGGTGCACTCGGAATGTCTCACCGGGGACGCCTTGGGGTCGCTGCGCTGTGACTGCGGCGACCAGTTGGCGGCCGCCCAGCAGCACGTCTGCCGCCATGGTGGGGCAATTATCCTGCTGCGTGACCATGAGGGACGCGCTACCGGCTTACTCAACAAAATAGCGGCCTACAAAGCCCAGGATGGCGGTCTGGACACCGTCGACGCCCAGACACACCTCGGTTTGCCCGTCGATGCCCGCGAGTACGGGGCAGCCGTCGCAATCCTGGCGAATATTGGGATTACGAGCGTCCGGCTACTTACAAACAACCCGGCTAAAGCTGAGGCGCTGCGCGATGGGGGACTTGAGGTGACGATGTCCCCCCTCGAGACCTCGACTCGTCCTGAGGACGAACGTTACCTGCGCACGAAACGCGATCGGATGGGACACGCGCTGACACTCGGCGTCAGCCCGTCCGAGATGTCCACGCAGCCCCTGGCTAGTAGCCACACGACATCCACCACGCCCGCCCTGACCATCAAAGGAGACCGACCATGAGTTCACGCACCACCCTCGGCCTCTCCGCACCCGACCTCAGCGGCCTCGATGGCAGCGGTCTTAAGGTTGCGGTCGTCGCAGCCCAGTGGCACGGCACAGTGATGACTGGGCTACTTGACGGTGCCTTGCGCGGACTGGTCGATTCCGGAGTACACGACCCCGCCGTCATCCGAGTACCAGGATCCTTCGAGCTGCCGGTGGCCTGTGCCTCCTTGGCCGATCACTTTGACGCTCTCGTCGCCCTCGGAGTGATTATCCGGGGAGGAACCCCGCACTTCGACTATGTCTGTGACGCTGCTACCCGCGGTATTACAGACGTCGCGGTGCGTACCAAGACCCCTATCGGTTTCGGCATTCTTACCTGTGACGATGAAGCCCAAGCCCTCGACCGTGCCGGGCTCGAGGGATCCCACGAAGACAAGGGTTATGAGGCTGCCCAAGCAGCTATCGCTACCCTCACCGCGTTGTCCACTGCCCTTGCGTCTGGCCCATCGTAGACCCAGAGGGCTTAAGGTGGGGTTGTGGCCTTTCGCGTCGTCGTCCTCGTCTCAGGTACCGGAACCCTCTTGCAGTCCCTCATCGACAACCTGCCCGAGCAGGTGAGCATCGTCGCCGTCGGTTCTGACCAGCCCGATGCTGTCGCCCTGCAACGAGCCCAGGCAGTCGGCATCCCGACCTTCGCCGAGCCGCTACCGCGCAGCGATGCGCAGACGACTATGCGCGCGGCTTGGGATACTCGTCTGACTGACGCTGTCGCTCGTTTCGATCCTGACTTGGTCGTCTGCGCCGGATTCATGAAGTTGCTCGGACAGACTTTCCTGGACCGGTTCGGTGGACGCACCATTAACTCCCACCCAGCCCTGTTGCCGTCTTTCCCAGGAATCCACGGCCCCCGCGATGCTTTGGAATACGGGGTCAAAATTACCGGGGCTACTGTCTTTATGGTTGACGCCGGAGTTGACACCGGCCGAATCCTCGCCCAACGGGCTGTGCCCGTCCTCACCGACGACACCGTCGAGTCCCTTCACGAACGCATCAAGGTGAAGGAACGCGAAATGCTTGTCACGGTGGTCACAGAACTTGCCGGGGTGCGTCCCGGCATGGAAGAACTCGGCACCGAATCGTCTCGAAAGGATCCCCAGTGAGCGAACGTCAACCCATCCGTCGGGCCCTCGTCTCCGTCTACGACAAGTCTGGTCTTGACCAGTTGGCCAAGGCCCTTATTGACGCGCAGGTCGAGGTGGTCTCGACGGGGTCAACCGCTAAAGAGCTGGCCTCTCATGGGGTGACGGTGACTGAGGTTAGTGAGATTACGGGGTTCCCGGAGTGCCTCGACGGACGTGTCAAGACCCTGCACCCGAAGGTGCACGCCGGGATCCTCGCCGACCGCCGCTTGACGTCCCATCGTGAGCAGCTGACTGCTTTAGAAGTGAAGCCCTTTGACCTCGTCGTGTGCAATCTGTACCCCTTCGCCGAGACCGTAGCGCAAGGGGGAGATTTCGATGAGTGCATTGAGAAGATCGACATCGGTGGCCCGTCGATGGTGCGTGCCGCTGCTAAGAATCACGCCAATGTGGCGGTCCTGACCAACCCGGACCAGTACGAAGACCTTGCCCGGGCCCTGTCCGAAGGCGGGTACACCATGGAGGAGCGTCGCGTGCTGGCGGCCCGTGCCTTCGCCCACACCGCTGCCTATGACGTCGCGGTGGCCACCTGGTTCGGCAGTCGTGATGGGGTGGCCGTTGACGGCGTTCCCACCTTCGTCGGTACGACCGGGGAGCTGTCCCACCCGTTGCGCTATGGCGAGAACTCCCACCAGGCCGCAGCCGTATACCGTAGCTCCGGCGAGCCCGGCCTGGCCGGAGCCCGCCAACTCCATGGCAAGGCCATGAGCTACAACAACTATGTCGACACCAACTCGGCGCGGCGGGCGGCCTTCGACTTCGAGGCCCCCTGCGTGGCCGTCATCAAGCACTCGAATCCGTGCGGCATCGCTACCGGCTCCGACATTGCCGAAGCCCATCGCAAGGCTCACGCCTGTGACTCTCTGAGCGCTTTCGGTGGCGTTATCGCCACCAATCGCCCGGTCAGCGTGGAGATGGCCGAGCAGGTTGCCGAGATCTTCACCGAGGTCGTCGTCGCTCCCGGCTATGAGGATGGTGCGGTCGAGATCCTGTCTCGCAAGAAGAACATCCGGCTGTTGGAGTGCCCTGCCCCGCACCTGGCCGGTTGGGAGCTGCGTCAGATCGACGGTGGCCTGCTGGCCATGGAGACCGACCTCTTCCAGGCCGACGGCGACGATCCGGCCAACTGGACTCTGGCGGCAGGTGACCCGGTTGATGATGTCACCTTGGCCGACCTGTCCTTCGCCTGGCGGGCATGCCGTTCGGTGAGGTCCAACGCCATTTTGCTGGCCCACGACGGCGCCTCAGTGGGTGTCGGTATGGGGCAAGTGAACCGGGTCGACTCCTGCAGGCTCGCCGTGGAGCGGGCCGGAGATCGTGCCGCCGGATCGGTCGCCGCTTCCGACGCTTTTTTCCCATTTGCCGACGGTCCCCAGGTGCTCATTGACGCCCATATCGCTGCGATCGTCGAGCCGGGTGGTTCCATTCGTGACGACCAGACGATCGAGGTCTGCCGTACGGCCGGCGTCCCACTCTACTTTACCGGGACTCGCCACTTCTTCCACTGATTCCGCGCTCCTCATAGAGGTTTCTTGGAACACGTCAGGGGGTCCGATGGTTCGGACCCCCTGACGGTTCTGAGGGGTCAGTCAAGCTCGGCGATGTAGTCCCATAGGGCGACGACATGCTTGCCGTCAGGCGCCCATCGAACCATGCCTTCGCCCGCGGAGGCGACGGTGTGGATCGTGAAGGTCACCTTCTGACCTTTGCTGATCTTGGCCGGGACCGGGGATCCTTTGACTGGCTGAGCCCAGTGGTATTTTCCGGCCTCGTCTTGCACGTTGAACTGTGTGATCGACAGCGGAATCGTGCCGGTGGCGTCACTGACGGTGACGGTCCAGGTGAGATCGG
>ERZ782882.145-NODE-145-length-13105-cov-3.604904_pt1 | contig 13105 bp, 12 predicted proteins | sample MGYA00466090_ERZ782882 | MGnify/ENA primary metagenome ERZ782882 (study PRJEB29894, sample SAMN03576369) | human skin metagenome | biome: human skin; feature: right retroauricular crease; material: organic_material | host: Homo sapiens | place: Italy: Trento... | reverse complement strand
TCGTAATACCCAATGTACGGTACTGCTGAAGCTGCCGAACGACTCTTTTTAGTGCCTCTTCATAGCACAGGTTCTGGTATAATTCTTCAAAGTCCATGGCTGTCTGAAGCGTCGAAAAATGCTTGATACGCGCCAGCAAATCACGCTCCTCCTTGGGCCGCCGACGCTCGCCTGCTGTATTTCGTCGGTAGTCCACCAAGTTGCGCTCAAAAAGAAACTGCTTTTTGCGAGCTCGGCGGTCCAAGTGGCCGCTGTAAATGTCAAGGATGGCCAGTTTGAGTTCCAAGTCGGTCGGATCTTCTTCCCAATCAGGGGTATGATCATCATGGGCAACGTCTTCTGTCTTCGCCTCGGATTTGGTATCTGGCACTGCATTTTCTTGTGCATCTTCTTTGTCGTCCACTTGCATAGATTCGTCAGGGGGTGGATGCGTATCGAGGGCATCAGAAAACGTCTCTTCTTCCATATCATCTTGGTTCGGCGCGGCTGCCGGAACAGGGCCACCGCGTCCACTAGACTCCATACGTGGTTGGCCCTGCGTAGCACTCTTTCCATCCAATGCCTCTTTCTCCGTCGGCATGCTGTCACCTCCGAACGAATATACCAGTCCAAACTCCATGTCCTTGACAGCATGCTCCGCTTCCTGCTCAAACTCTTGTTCAAACTCCAATCGTCCGGGCATAAATCCAGAAATTTCGCTATGCGTCGTAGGGGCTGAGACGAGCGGCTTGGCCACTTTGGGTGGCACGATCGGCATTTGCGAGGCACGTAACTGTTCAATGCGCTGACGACGCTGTAGCTGAAACTCGTCGGGAGAGATGTCGGCGTGAAAGTCTTGGTCAGGTCCAACGATGGGCAGCGGCTCTTCACCCTGGCATTCTGGGTCACAAGCGTGGTTTTCGCGCCACGCATCCACGGCCTTTTGGGCACGCTCCTCACCGGACGGCATACCATTTTTACCTTCAATATACACGTCGATAAAATGACGCTGTACCTCTTCTTTGGTGCGATTACCGATATGGTCAGCAATATCTGCCCAGTTTCCCACACCATATAGCTGGCATCCATCAATCAGTAGCAGTTCTTCATCCACGCCCCAGTCTGGACAATACACAGGCGTCGCATGCTGCTCAATGACACGGTAGTCGTGCCATGCTTTATGCTGACCCAGTTCCGAGCCAGTACAAAAGCATGTGCCACACAGATCGAAGTCTTCGCACCCACCCGCACACCGAATGCGCACGGTCAATGTGATATCTGCACCGCACACGTCGCAGTGGTATCGCACACCAGGCTCAGAAGCAGCTGCAAAAGTAAGTTATTTGAAACGTACAAGATCGCTCCTGATTCGAGTGCGTCGGGCGCGGTTTGCGATGGCTAACAGTCATCCACCCAGACGGATTCTTTCCTCAAGGTATGGCAGCCCACACGCCACGCGTCGATTTGGACGACGTGAATGCTACTGGCGTCGTCCTCAAGCGAGTAGAATCACGTGGTGCCACGTGGAGAACATTCGATCGTCGTGCGCAACGACAAGGCATTCCTTCTCGCCCCTTAGCCGACATGATGCCTACGTCTCGTGACTATGGCACAGAACAAGATAAGGTAAACTGCTCCTTTTATTTCAAAATAGGAGCATGTAGGCATGGAGACAGGTGTTCACGTCGTCATATTCAGCCAGAACGCTCACGAACCATTCTTCTATCTAATGTATACCAAAATCCCAAATATCTCGACCCTGACTGCCGCGCATCCGATGCAGAATTGCAGCAGCAGTTTGACGATTTCTTCGCTGACTTTTTCAAGGGACTGAGCGCATATGGTCATCTTGTTGAGATGCATGTCTGTGATAATGTGGGTGACCATCTAATTGGAAATGTCTATGCCCGCTACGAGACGGAGGACGAGGCGCAATGCGCCGTGGATGGTCTAAATACGCGGTGGTACTATCAACGCCCCCTTTTCGCAGAGCTGTCACCAGTGAGCGACTTTCGCGAAGCGTGCTGCCGACAAAATGAGACCAACGAATGCAATCGTGGAGGCCAGTGTAATTTTATGCATCTTCGACACGCGTCCCCCCCTTTGGTGCGTGAATTGTACCAGCAACTCGCTGTCGAAAATCGAGAAAGAAGGCGCGAAGCTCACGTCAAAGAGGACTTTTTGCGGCTTGGCTGGAAAGAGCGGCTTGAGCGCTTGCACTCTGAGGCCATTGAGCAATACGGCCCTGACCTGCCCGTGTTGAATGCTCCAGATTGGCACCAGGGCTCGAGTGGCGGCGACTGGCGTTCGGAGCAAAATGCGTCCAATGAAGAGATCACTCAATCTACCGCGTAAATACCATCGTAGACATTATTGTTGATATCTGTTTGCCCACTCTTTCACAAAGCTATTTTTACGTGCAGCATGACGCTCCGAATCGGGCAGTCGAGGCGTCAAGATGAACACTTTCAACATGGTTAGCCGCCTGTCTTGATTCTGGTGGGTTCATTTTGTATCGTTCAAAGATATCTTTTGCGATAGATGTAAATACTTCAGTCACATTCTGCGCGTCAGTCATGAAGACATCGTACCTGACCAGTCTTAGCACTTGTCTCAAAAAATAGCAAGCTGGGCTGTCAGCCACATGTACATACTTATGCTGCTGAGCGAACGCTCTGCCTTCATCTTCTGATACAGTACGCTGTGTACTAGGGCGATCGGCCATATTTCCTACCAAGGCAATGCTGGCGTTTTCTTCGGCTTGCTCGCGAACGTCATCGAGCCAGCTGGGCAAATGCTCGAAGGTATCATGCTCGGTCACATCGTACACCAATAAGCAGCCCGCAGCCCCCTTATAATAGGAGCGTGTGATCTGTTATGAGTCATAAGGACGTACACTCCGAAACTGTTCACTGCCCGCTGTGTCCCAGATCTGCAGTTTGAGTCGTTCCCCGGAATCAAGCGTCACGATTTGCGATCCAAATTCGATGCCGATGGTAGCATCAGACTCGACTAAAAAACGGTCTTCCGTGAAACGTACAAGCAGGGAAGACTTGCCGACAGACGCGTCCCCAATGATGATGAATTTTAAGATATAGTCCCAGGCTGGTCCGGGAGGCATGATGAGAGGGGGAAAATATTTGTGGGGAAAGCCGAGGGTGGCGCGCAAGTCAACCTTGTCACAAAACTTTATTCATGATGCCTATATACTAGTCGGGACCTCCCTCATCATCTGTAAACTCCTCCTCTCTCATAATACCAGCGTGTTGTCCTCCAAAACCAGCGCACTTGGCCCAATGCCATCCATCTGAATAGGGTTCCACATGCAGCGGGAGGAGAAGGGTATAGTAGCTGGCAGCCATTCCAGGGCCCACATTGAAGAATATTTGCAGGTTGCGAATCCAACCCAGATCGTACACGCTCTGGAATACCGCGTCTCGCTCCTTGGCTGCTTTTTGGTAATGCGCATGATCCTGATTCTCCACAGACGTTTCATTGCGTGCTGCCAGGTACAAATGCCACAATGCCAGGATAAATACCGCCGGCCCCATCACAATGGCCTTTGCGTAAAGGGCTAGGTATAGAATACGTGGGAACACGGTCGACATCCAAATCTTGTTCACCAGAGCATTATAAGCGATAGGCCAACCAGCGATGGCGAATATCAATGCACCAAGGGAGAACCAGAGCATGAACAATATAAAATACCGTTCATTTCCTAGACCCACGCATTGATTTAGCCATGGGCAGTGATGATCGAATTTCAGGATACACGCATTACACGTACGGCAATGATGTGCCCGCTCAGGCTTGGGGGGATACACGATCATCTTGGCTTCCTTGTCACCGAGCCATGCGTGAATATCATGCTCGCCCTCGTCTTCCTGATCATGGAACAATGCAGCAGGTGCATCGGGAACTTGATGCGGAGTATTAGTATTGGCCAGAGCAGATTCTTCCCATTGCCGCATGACACCCGCCCGGCGATTGATTTTCTCCTCCCATCGCAACTCGGGCGGAAGACACGACAGAGCCTTGGCCAGTGTCACAGGTTTGCACTTTTTACAAAAACGAAATGCGCAGCGGAGATCCTCTTCAGGATTGCCGCACACGTATTTTTCAGGCAATGGGTTTTTATCACTTAGACTTTTGCATATCATGTCCAATTCCACGTCCAGCGGCAACTTCATGCAAGCGGCCGCGGCTACTTGATATTGCCGCGTGCGCCACCACGACCTGCTACCCGGACCAAGCCGGCACTCTCTGTTCGGAGAGGGCAGCCCGTGTTGCACAGTCCCTGGTCCCACAGTACACGCCATATAATAGGACCAGATCATCATGGTCACAATATAGAGACACAGCAAGGTGACAACAAAGCACACGATCATGGCTGACGCATCCGCGACGATGCCTTCCCAGAGCGCATTTGGTACTGCTAAAATCAAGTGCCATACGGATGGGAGCGACATGATTTCAGCGAGGGCGTTTGGCATCGGAAGCCGGTTCGGAAACGTGCAAGTAAAAAAGGCCACCATGCCCATGCCGACAAGAATCACATATAAGGCGACAAAGAGCGGACCCACGCGACCTAACACGGCCTCTCCCATCCGCTCAAAGCGCCTGAATGACCTGTTCACAAGGTTTGCCAGCGCTTTCATTCCATAGGTTACTCGGAGGACGAGAGGCGATGGGGCTTAGGACGCTTGACAAGCTGCACGCATGCCTCACCGCGTCATTTTTGAAGTGGAGATATCGGCCGAAGACGGAAATGGGTCTGGTACGCTGGGCTGTCCATTGCATCTTGGGCGCGGATCACGACGAGGCAGCACAACTGATCATGTCACAGCTATACGCGCAAGCTGAGGTATGCTAATTTGTGTCGAAAATACTTACATCAGGCCGAATACAATGCATGGCCTGTGCAAAACCCGCTGATCCCTGTCCGTTTTTTGCCTGCTATTGCATCCGTGTCTCTGGGTGCGGCATTCCTGTTGGCATTCTTCTATACCACGTACGTATTTCTCGCACATTCATACGTATTCGCAGTCTTCCATGCGCCAGCGGATCGATCAAAGCACCCGTTTTGAGCGTGCTAAGCAGTCTCTGTGCTGGTGTCGGCCTTGTTGCGCTCATAAATGCAGTGGGCGTGTATGTGTAGCATAGTTTAGCATGGATACGGCGCTGTCTTTTTCTATCTTATCTACTCAACTCATAGACTATAGCCTCGAGAGGTGTTTGGACTGGGAGCGACCGGCCGACCAGGGCCTTGTGGAGGCTACATACGAGTGCAAAAAGGGGGATGTCTTAGGCAAGCACCACCCAGGCCTTGGTGCGCTGTGAATGGGCGAAGCGTTCCTTCCCTACACGTCGACGCCCCAAACCGTCCATATTCAAGAAGTATTGGATCAAGTGCCAGTGACTCCCAAGTATACACGCCCACTTGATCATGATGCGTTGCAAGTGGTTCAGCAGCGCTGTGCTCGGGTGACACAAACACAAAGGCCTTCATCTCAGGGCGAGGCGCTTTCAGCAGCTGATGAGGCTTGGTCTCGTCGTATTTTAGGCCCCGCACTTCAAGCAAGACCCCAAGTCCCCTCAGCTTTTGCGTTCGACCATTATGAGCATGTGCAAGCCTATGCACACGCTGTGCCTGTACGTGATCAAGACGCCGCCGAAACCGAACCTATACGCTTATCGGCCCACATCGGTAATGTGACTGTGTCTCCAAAGGACCCGACACTAGTTCTCCAAATATCCGTCTACTCGCGACGCCATGTGCCGCTTTCGCGCCGGTCCCGTGGTCTAGACGGATCGACACCGGACTTCTCCCATGATACCCCTGCCTCCTATGATATAGACGGAGAGCTTGTGCATGCACAAACGATCGAATGTACATCAGCACACACACTTGAGAACCTGGTGAACGAAATGGCATGTCGCCACTGTGATTTACCCCATGCACGTTACGCCCAGCCCCAGGCATGTCCACGTCACTGGACGGGTGCAGAAGATGCAGGACAAGAGAACGGTATATATCCAGGTTTCGATGCCTTTCCACTTCAGACGGATGTGTGTGTCATGATAGATGACAAACTGTACAGCCGAATGGACCCTACCGAAGATCCTGATAACAGTTATGTACATGCACTTCAGCAAGCCGCGCCGAGTACGATGACGTTCCTACGACATGCCAAATATGGCGGCACACTCCAGAACACGCGTATATCTGAACTCGAGTGTCTGACTGTTCACCGGCCCTACTGGCTTCTACATGTGGGTGATTGTGAGCATTTTTGGACCGTGGATCACATGCGCCTCGTGACGGAGCCGCCGGACCTCTTTCCACGCACTACATATATACAACGATGGATGCTGACATCCCTGTTCCGGCAGTACTGGGCACCGAAGAAAGTCGTCGCCCAGAACGACCGGCACGGTGTGCCTTGCGATATTTGTGATGGGGCCCGTGACGCAGTGGCCGTCGTTTTGGGTGGCGATGCAGTCCAAATTCGTGAGAATGAGCGTGTTCGACTCGCAGGTATGCCGCATATGGTGACGCCATGTTGTGGACCATGCTTTTATATGGCTACAGGGCGTGAACTTTCGCACATGCTCGGCACCGACGCCCCCTGCGGCGGTGCATGGACCGTGTTGCCCCTGTTTGTCAAATAGTGGAGGTAATCTTGGCTCTCAGTATGCATCGAGCAGCACAGCTCGTGGCGCGAGGTGTGTCGACGACGACGCGTCATGCGCTAGCACGGGCACTTGAGCATGCTGAATTGGTAAAAGGCAGAAGGTCTGTTGACGAGATGCAGGTTGTATGGCGTCAAATGATGCGCATATTTGCGCGACAGGGAATGGTGTCCGAAGCTCTAGCTCTGCTGGATGATATGAAAGCGTGCCATGTTCATCCGCAAATCGATATGCTTGATATGGCATTAGAAGCAGCAGTGCAATCAGATTATGCGGCTCGCATCCAAGACGTATTGTCGTACTATGCGCCCGAACCTATGCATCCTCTTACCATACTTTCAGGACGTCATGTTGCGAATTGGACGCCAACGACGTATACCCACTTGCTTCACCACTGTGCACGCACATCAAATTTTGAATACATGATATTACTTGTCAATACCGCTCGAAAGCGAGCTGTGGTGCTGGGAGAAGATGCCTTGCTGCATATAGTGCGGTGTGCACACCAAGCGGGCGAGCCACGCATCGCGTATGATATGACTCGCAACCTCTTCAATAATGCTTCTGCACGCATATGGATGAACGTTTTGCGCACATGCGCGGTGCACATGTATGCACCTGGCATCCAAACAGCTTGGGAGCACAGTCGCCCTCTTGAGACCGACGAAGGCCTTTTGATCGCTATACTACATGCTGCATCGCGACATGGGTATACAGAGTTGGTGTCTAGCGCACTGGCATGTGTTCCTGAGCTCACAGATGTCCACTTAATTCCTGCATGGGAAGCGTTTTGCGAAGCGCGGCAGTTTGACAGGGCGATGGATGTGCTTGGCGAATTGCATGCGTGTGGTGCCGAAACACCCCCCATGGCGCGTCTCATGAGAAAGGCGGCCGAGAGTATCGATGCATTAAATTGTGCGTCCGCAGCGCTTTTACGTGCGCCTCGGTCTGTGCCTTCGGAAGCATGGAGTGCTGTCATGTACGCGGCCGCTGAACTGCAGCACATGCCGACCGCCCGGATTCTGGGATATGCAGCGCCGCAGCCAACGAGTGGTATCATCCAAGCGTGGCTGCAGTGCTGCCTAGACACGAAAGATAGGGCTGAGGCAGAACGCGCATGGTCCTTCATGCATGAGCAAGGTATTACACCAACCGCCACCTGCTTTGAACGTATGGCGCGAATGCATTTGATGCAGGAGCAGTATGAACAGGCATTCGCGCTATTAGAGCAAACTAAGCAGTGTGCACTTGTTCCCACTCGCCGGATGTACGCGGCCATGATATGGACATGCTGGCAACATAATGATGAGCGTTGGCGTGATTTGATGCAAGAGATGCAAGAGGCACGGTACGAGCCTGGCGAGAGACTCCGTGCGCTCAGTTGAAAGAAAAAGGCGTGCGTCGTCGTACAGGTTCAACTGTTTCGACCAGTACAGGCAAGGGATATATGCTTGTTCCGACAGCGAGATCCAAGGGCCGCATTCGCCGAGACGCTTTAGAACTTGGTGGCTCTCGTGGACTGTCATATGGCGCGGGCGTTGCTGTTGTCAACACCTTGTGACTTTTTTGCTCCAGTGCCATCCGCTCCACAATATCAATACCACGCGCGTTCGAAGACGGCGAAAAAAGAAAGGATGGAGACTTTGGCGACCGAAGGACCGATGGCATCGACTGCGTCAAAGGATGGGCATGGCTTTGGCGATTCGACTTAACATTGATGGCAGAAGCTGGAGCAGACCGATCGTTGTGTTTATTATTGTGAGTAATGTTACGACGTGCCCGCGAGAATGACGTGGTCCCTTGCACCAGGTCCGTGACCGTCAGTTCGGCTAACTGAGCATGTGAAAGCATTTGGATGCTGCTGCGAACGACAAATTTGGGGCGCGCGCATAGCTCGATGGGTCCCTCTGACTTTTGGCGCAAGCACTGCACAATGAGCCAGCCTTGGCCCATGAGCAGCGACATTTGATTTTGGAATGTACGCTCGTGGAAATGAGCATCCTGACTGAATATACGACGCAGGCCTTCGATGGTACCAGCCCACCATATGGGATCAGTCAGCTTAGGCAAAAAGAGCTGACGCGTCTCATCAGAAAACGGAAGACCAATTAGGCCTGTCGGGAGGTACAACCAGCCATAAGGATAATCACGCAGACCTTGTGGATGCTGATGAGGGAACGACAGTGAATTATCAATAGCCCCAATCATAATGCGTCGTTCTCCCGGGCGTGGATGGGGATTATACCGAATCATGAAATTGTCCAAACCGCGGTCTGTATTTCGCATAAGAAAATCGAGCAAGACGAGCTTCTCAAGCTCAAGACGCATGTCAGTAAAGACTTCTTCTGTCCATTCGAAACCATCTTCATCCGGTACAGACATAGGCGCTACGGCAGGGTATGCCGAGACCTCCTCTGTGAACGGTGGCGGTTTCTTTGGTAAAGAGGCATTGTCGTTGGTATCAGTACTGCCGTAAGGACCAGGGCCATAGCGGCATAGCAATAGTCGCTTGAGAGCAATAAATGCCATGCGAAGTCGTGCGCCTTGTTTCCTTCGGCTAAGGCGGTGAGCCCTATGCTCCTCGCGTAAGTCGCGTTCCATGACATCTTTGGAACGACCTGGAAGAGCGTGCTTCTGTAAAAAACGACCTGCATTTTCATAGCCCTCAAGAAACTGTTGCAGAGATCCTATCTTGATCGGCAACGGCTGCCATCCCTGCTCCCATCGATGGCGGTCTTTGTATAAATAGTGAAATGATGGACTCGAAAAACCAACAAGACGCGTCTTGGGAACCAGACCAAGTCCGAGTCTATCGTCTAGAAACGAGGCCCCCACTTCGGATAGATAAGAGAAATTGGGAATCAGGCTGCGCGTCAGTGTGGCTGTACGCACCAAGGACGGCCCATGGCCCACCACAAGTACTTGCGCAAAAATACACGTTTGGGACTGAAGTGAGCTAGAAAACACGTACTTCAAGTTGCCATACGGTTCTTCGTCCATAGGTTTGAATACTCCTCGTATACGCGGCTCATTTCCATTGCCATGGTCGCATACAAAGTACGACCCACTTGTACCCAACGAAATCATACGCGGATTGAGTCCCGTAGACATCGCGTCACGCACACTCGACACCATATTATAAAAGTCGGCGTCATCAGGCTGTCACAGTAAGTATCTATGCACACATACGCGAATGCGCGGATCACGAAATAGGCTTGGTCCTTGTTGTTCGGGCTCAAACACACTAACAAGGAATCGCGTTGGAGCGAAGCGCTGTGCATATTGGTGCGAGGCAAAGTCATGGCGAAGGACGTGCTCTACATCGGAAAGCTCTGCATGCGTTGACGCACAGGAATCCAGAAGAGATGTTGTCTCATCTACAGAATTCCTTTGCTTTACCGCCATGATGTCCGCTTTGTGCTTCAGGATCGCTCCTGACTAGATCCGTGCACGGGGGAAATATTCCCGATAGGCGCGTCGTTCATACAAAATGTACGCCTACGCCACTACCTCCACTTCCGACTGCGACCGTATGCAGCCTGCGCCGGCGCTGTTTCGGCCACCGCCACCGTACAAGGATGATCATGATATCACCTATACGCACAGCCTTCCTTCTTTGACGCACTGCGCACCACACACAGAGCCATTCGATGAAAAAATGGTTTCTTATACAGCGCTGACGGACCAGCATCGCCAACATATGCGGCGTGTGCATGATCTGCTTCACTTATCTCTGTTACGTCAAGATCACGAGCGGGCTGTCCGTTGCTTCGTCATTCTTCTCAGATCTCAGGACTGGCGTCCTCTTGAATTATGGAAACTTGGACTACGGATAGCATGCATGGATGTTCAGAATGATGCGGCGCAGAAGTACCTTTTGCGCATATCACGAACACGTACGGCATTAAGACCTTATTCCCTGCCTTTTTTGATCCGCGAATGGATCAGAAATGAAAATTATCAGCAAGCACACGAAGAACTCAGCAGTATTATTACCTCTTTCCCGTATCGACTTCACCCCTTACTGCATACATACCTAGGTCTCCTAACATTGTACATCGGGCATGCAGAACCAGATGAGTATTCACATGATATACCGCATATGTCTACATCCTTTATTGTACCTCCAGGTGTGCGGCGCACGGCCAAATTTCACTTTGAAAATGCTGTCAAGGTGGCTCCACGTTACATGGCATACCAATCAGCTCTGTGCAAACATCGTTTCACACAGCATTTTAATCGTTTAAATCGACTTCGACGCCGCGCACGACACCATCGCGCTCGCTTGTGGAAAAGGCTTCGTCAGTTCGGATGGGTGTTTTGCGATGATACTGCTTGGGCATCCCAAACCAGTCACGATCAAGGAGAGGATTCATCTGACTCTTCGGCAGAACTATCTGATTCGGCGGCACTGCCTTCTAGTGATTATTTTGGACTTGCACTAGATTTGCCTTTGCCCTCAGATGAGTCTGAGGCAGAGCCAGCGTCCGCGGGAGAGACGGAAGTCTCGGAAGGGCCGTCGTTACCTGAAAGTGCTATGACAAGTCGCAATGTGACGCCTGAACCAATGGCTTCGTCAGAAAGCGAGCTGGATGAAAAGGCTATCGAACCAGGCCCTACCTTTCTAGTTACTGTCCCCGCTGTCCAATGTAGTGTGCACATGGCCACTACCTGCCTTCGGTGGCTAGACGAATCTACTCGTTGATACCTGCTTTTAGTAACAGTAGCGCAGCCACCGTAGCGTGAAACACCCACGTTGGCCAAAGGGCGCCTTTCCATGCACGTGACCGTAAGGTACGCTTGGCAAAGACCATGCTAGTGCTGCAACGTTCCTTTCGCATTGACGGACACGACGTCCCGCTAGACACAAGTGCCCAAATGCAAGAACATGCAGATGGTATCACCTTATCGGATAATGCAAATTCGGCAGTTTTAAGTGATGTGCATCCTGCCGTGGGCGTAGCCGTCGATAAAAACGGGAAGTGGCGTCGGACCATGGAGGACGCGCACATGTTCATTCATGATTTCGACCAGGTACCTGGGCAAGGATACTTTGCCATTTTCGATGGACATGCAGGAAAATTTGCTGCAGAATGGTGCCGTGACAATATGAGCGATATCCTTGCTAAGGAACTCCAAGAACACCCAACAATGGATGTCCGTGAGGTGATGAAGAACGCCTTCTTGAAAACTGATGATCAGCTTGAAATTGAATCAAAAAATGCTGGTGCTCGTAGTGGATGCACGGCTGTCCTGAGTTTAATTCGTCTTGAACCAGGTAAAGATGATCGGAAGAAGCGCGTCCTGTACACAGCCAATGTGGGTGATGCCCGCTCAGTGCTATGTCGCGGAGGTAAAGCCATCCGTCTCACATATGATCACAAGGGAACGGATCAGTTCGAGACAAAGCGCATTACGGAAAAGGGTGGATTCCTACTAAACAACCGCGTGAATGGTAAGTTGAGTGCTATACTGACTGGTAGGTGTTTTGGCTGTGACGCGTTCGCTTGGTGACTTTTCTGTTAAAGAATTTGTGGTGGGAACACCTTTCACTACCAGTATTGATCTGTGTGACGAGGACGAATTCCTCATTGTGGCATGCGATGGACTATGGGACGTCGTGAGTGATCAAGATGCAGTGGATCTGGTTTCTCAATACACTGATGCACAAGAAGCGGCGCAAAACCTGTTACAGCATGCCCTTGAAAATTTCAGCACGGACAATACGTCCGTCATGATTGTAAAATTGTCCAAACGTGCCGAGTAGTTTGTAGCATATATTGAACCCTGATGCGTTGTTGCTGACTAAGCCTGTTTTCAGGAACAGGAAAACGACGCGGACACCTGATCGATCACGTGTATCATTGGGTGCCTGTCACGATGTGGCAAGTCACACTACCTGGCCGTGTAAGAATCATTGAAGAGCTAGGACAAACAGCCCTTGTGTCAGAGCACAGATTTTGCTTCAGGATTGGTATCGCATACGAGGCTTGAGGCTCTATTTGTGCCTGCCGCGCAGTGCCATCTGATCTAGTCCATCATGAATCAACCCACACACGATACCATTGGCGCATACCCAGTTACATGTGGCTCCTCAACTACACAAATCAAGTATGCCGACGCGAGGCCTTGCGATGAACTTGAACATACCAATAAGAAGGAAAATGCGTCTGTTCCCTTATCGCCCGTTAAGCGGCCGTCTATTTCAGCTTGTGTTGTGCAATCGCCTAGACCAATAAAGAGATCAATACCGCCCTTACCAGGTGCAGATACTACATCAACGGACCAAGTCAAGAATCGCGGGGCATGGAAGGCCCATTTTAAAGAGCCAGACGCCAAAAATGCGCCAGAGCCTTATTCGCTAGCGCGAAAGAGCTCGATCGGTGGGCTTGTTGGTTCGCCACATCCACGAAAGTGTGGCACAATCGAACCA
>ERZ782882.131-NODE-131-length-13741-cov-2.966024_pt1 | contig 13741 bp, 9 predicted proteins | sample MGYA00466090_ERZ782882 | MGnify/ENA primary metagenome ERZ782882 (study PRJEB29894, sample SAMN03576369) | human skin metagenome | biome: human skin; feature: right retroauricular crease; material: organic_material | host: Homo sapiens | place: Italy: Trento... | reverse complement strand
CGCCCATGTAGCGTGCGCGCGCACGCGACCATACCCCCGACTACGCGAGCGCCGTCTCGATAAACTGCTTCAGGTCCGCATAGCTCACCACCAGGCAGCTCAGCTCGTCGCGGCTCGTGAGGAGCACCTTTTCGTCGATGCCGGCATCGAGCTTGTTCAGGTGCACCAGTATATGACTCAGATCCATAGTCGGATGGCCATGCTCGTCCGTCGCATGAAACACCATGTCGCGGAACAGCTGAATCACGTACTGCTCGCCTGAGATGTCGTCCGTCGTCTCCTCGCGCAGCGTCGCCAGCTTGCACAGCAGGCGCACAAGACGGCTGTTCTCGAGCTCACGGAGCAGAGCTGCCTCGAGCAGATCGGCGTGGTGCTGCGCACACCCAAACTCGTCCGCCATGTGCAGCGTCAGTGCCGGCAGCACGTCACTGATCTGCGCATACGCGCCGCGCATGAGGTCGTGCACAAAGGTGTACAGCTCCGCGCTGTACGTGCGCTCGAACGCGGCGCTGCTGTGCGCATCCGCGGCCGCCGCAGCATTGTTGCAGCCCGTGCACAGGAGCAGGCGGCCCATAGCCGCGAGATCGTCACGCTGCTGCGCCTCCAGCATGGAGCGGTCGTCGCTCGAGGGCGGCTGGTACGCCAGCACGTCGAGGATCGCACACCCCGTCAGGCGCAGCCGGTGGTGAGCCGTCCGCAGCACCTTGCTCGGCTCAATGCACCGCGCAGCAAGGCCAGCGGCGTGCACGGCCCGCAGCAGGCTCGCGAGCTGGCACGCATAGCTCCATAGCACACGCTCCGGCACATACATCGACACGGGCTGCAGACGGCCCGTGCGGCGGTCGGGCACGAGGGGCTTGACCGTCATGTGCTCCATGTACAGCGTCGTAGCCAGCGGATGAAAGTCGTACACAAACACGACCGAGTCGTCGCCAAACGCACGCGTAGTAAAGGCCTCGCGCACAGCGACGAGGTTGGGATGCCGGATCTTGCGCCACCGTTCGGCGGCGCTGATCGCAGCCGGATGACTGAGCCGCACATGCTCGAAGCGCCGAAGGACGTAGCACTTGCCGTCCAGCGCACAGGTGGCCTTGTAGATGTGGCTGCAGCGACCAAAGACGCGGCTCGGATCGCCCGAGGCGCCCGTCAGCGAGCCCTGCGCACGGCACCGTGGGTCGACGAGCGACGACGGCACCGCCGCGGCTGCACTCGGCTCGAGCGGCACGAGGCTGTGGTATACGTGCAGCGACTCGGGGACGCCGGCGACCGGCTCGTTCGCGGTGGCGTACAGCGCCTCTTGCTTGCGGTGCAGCTCCTCGTGCAGGTGCGGGTCCATGAAAAAGCTCATGGCCGCATGGTGCGTGGGATGCACATTGCTCACATGCGGAAACGGCGGCGCGTACAAGTGGTACTGCAGCGGATGCCGCACAGGGCGCGGCTCCTCGTACGTGTACCCATACGGCGCCACGGGCGTCGTCGAGGCATGCGCGCTCCGCGGCACAAAGACGGGCGCCTGAGCGACGGCGCCACTGAGCGCGGCTGGAACGAGATCGTCGCGAGCGACGCCTGGGAGTGCGACAGCGCGTTCGACAGCGACGTGCCCTCTCGTCTCGGCGCCTCGTTCGACATGGCCGTAGGACGCGTAATCGAAGCGGGACACGTGCACGTCGTCCGTCCCACCTCCACACTACAGCAGATACGACGCTACCTGATCCCGCATGGCGTCCGGGGCGACGCGGGTGGGTGCATGCGACGTGCGGGGCGCATGCGGCTGCGCAAGGGCGTCGCGCATACTCTCGTCCTGCACGGCAGGCGCCACGACGCGCACGGACGCGGCCGGGCGCTCCGGGCGGCGCACGAGGTCGTGGACGTCGGGCGGCAGCAGGAGGCGTGTGCCCGTGGGTATATCGAGCACCTGCAGGCACGCATAGCACAGGTGCGCATCGAGGTCGTGCGCGGCGAAGGCCGCATGCCGAATCGACCGCTGCGACGTCCACTGCGCGGCGCCTTCCTGCGCGGGCCAGCGGCACAGCGGGCACGCGCGGCACTCGTCCCAGTCCCAGCGCGGCAGCGCTTGCACGGAGCGGACGAGCGCCGCGCCCTTCGCACCGATGCCGGGGCAGGCGTCAGCCGGCACGGTAGGCCACAGCTTCGGGGTATCCTGGAGCACGAGCTTGCTGGCCGTGCCGATCACCGTGCTGGACGTGCTGGACACGCCATGCTGCAGCGCCGTGATCAGCGACTGCGCCAGGTGCCCCATGCTCGACTTGTCACTGATGGACTCGTACGTCATGTCCGTGGCGGCCGGTGCCTCGGCCGGTGAGGCCAGGCCGTGTGCACGAGCGTAGTACGCGCACTCGTGCGGGAGGAAGGCACGCAGCGGATGCAGGTGCAGCACATCCTGCACCCACAGCGATGCGGCGCCTTCGACAGGCAGCTTGTGGCCGGCGCCCTTGGCGAGCGCATCGAGCACGTAGGCGGCCGTCTGCGTCGCGTCCTGCGGAAACAGGAGAGCCGCACACTGGCGCGCACACGCGGTGTCGTGGAGCACGCGCCGACATAGGAGGCGGCGCATGTCTTCGGCGCGCGTCGCGCCGGCGCTGGGCGTGCCATGGCGGAGGAGCATGGCCGCGAGCAGATCCTGTGCGGCGGTCTCGTGCGCCTCGGTGATCTCGCCCATCGTCCATGGCGGCTGCCGCGTGCACACGACGCCCTGTCCGTGCTGGTACACGTCGCTCAGCTGGCACGCGACGAAGACGGCGTCAGGCGCGACGCGGGCGATGTGGGCGCGAACGTCGTCCGCGTGGCCGCCGTCGTCCACGTACAACACATCCAAGCGCGCGCGCTCAGGCGCGCGTGCGGGACTGGGGTGCGCGTGGGGGACGTACAGCAGGCGGTACATCGCATGCACGAGCACATAACTGGCGACGCTGCCGTCGCACACGATCGCATACGCCGGCGGCGCACGACACTCTGCCGGAGGATGGCACCGCGGGCCTGATCTAGACTCGCGCGCATCTTTTCGTCAAAGACGCGTGCATAGCACGGCGCGCAGTACGAGGCCTCGCGCACGGCGAGTACGCACTCGTCGCGGCGGCACCGAATACATCCACGCGGTGGCGGCATGAGGCAGCGACGAGCGAGACGGCCCTCCACCTGAGCAGGGTGGGATGGCCACGTGCGTGGCGTGACACAGGGGGCCGGCGTGGTTGGTTTGCGTTTCGACGGATTCGTCCATGCAGCCCATTTACGCGCCCCCCTGACCACAATTAGGTAACCCGCAGGCGACGCAAATGGGAGGCGAGAAAAAAGGGCAGCGGCTGTCATGGCCGCCAGGAGTGGGCTGTTTCCTTACCATCACGGCCCTCTCATGTCGGTAGCCGACCCCGTGGTGTGCGAGAGCACGGTTGCCATGCACGACGAGCCTACGATCGCGCACAGTGCGACGGACCTGCCGATCGCGTCGCCCGCCGCGCAGCAGTACTTTGCGGCGCACCCGCGTCGCCCGCACGTGTACTTTGGCAACTACCTGCTGCTGCAGACGCTGGGCGAGGGCGAGTTTGGCAAGGTCAAGCTGGGCGTGCACCGCCACTTTGGCGAGGAGACGGCGATCAAGCTGATCAAGCGCGAGATGGTGGCGGCGGCCGAGGAGCACCAGGCGGACGGGTCCAAGACGAGCAAGGTCGAGCGCGAGATCTCGGTCCTGCGCCTGCTGCGCCATCCCAACATTGTGCACCTGTACGAGGTGATCGAGTCCGAGCGCTACATTGGCATCGTGCTCGAGTACGGCGCGGGTGGCGAGCTGTTTGACTACATTCTCGCGCAAAAGTGCCTCCAGGAGCGCGAGGCGTGCCGCCTCTTTGCGCAGCTCGTCTCGGGCGTCTCGTACCTGCACCGCAAAAAGATCATCCACCGCGACCTAAAGCTCGAGAATCTGCTCCTCGACCGCCACCGCAACGTGATCATCACCGATTTTGGCTTTGCGAACAATTTCAGCGCCCGCAGCAACGACCTGATGGCCACGAGCTGCGGCAGTCCGTGCTACGCGGCGCCCGAGCTCGTCGTGCAGGACGGCATGTACGTCGGCGCGGCCGTCGACGTGTGGTCCTGCGGCGTGATCCTGTACGCCATGCTCGCCGGCTACCTGCCGTTCGACGACGACCCCGCGAACCCCGACGGCGACAATATCAATATGCTGTACAAGTACATTATGGCCACCCCTCTCTCCTTCCCCGACTATATCACCGCCGAGCCGCGCTCCCTGCTCCAGCGCATGCTCGTGCCCGACCCCGCGAAGCGCGCGACGCTCGACGAGGTCATGGACCACCCGTGGCTCGCGCCGTACCGCGACCTCTTCCACTTCTCCGTCGAGGAGCTCGAGAGCGCCGCTGTCGAGCAGCAGGCGCAGAAGCGCCAGGCGTTCCGCGACCAGATGGTCCAGCCGCCCAAGAGCGCCATGCCGCCCTCGCTGTCCCTCCCTGCCGTGCATGCCCGCGAGCCGGACGCGGTGCCCGTGTCCGCGACGCTCCCAGCGCTGCCGACCGCGCCAGCTGTGCCGATCGAGGCGCCCAAGCGCAAGAGCGAGGCGGACGAGCCCAAGGCGCGCACCAAGCCGCGTGTCAGCGACGCAGAGCGTCCCTGGTCGTGGCATGCGCCGCCCAAGGGCCCGCCGCGTCCCGAGTCGCGTCTGGCGCCGCCGCTGTCGTACAACCATGGCGGCATGACGATGCTCGCGCCCGTGTCCGTGCCGCGCCGTGACGGGCCCACGTCGTTCGGCCAAGAGCCACCGAGTCTGACGTCCTTCCTCCCGCCGATGTGGAACGACAAGCGGCCGCGCAAGGCTGCGCCTGAGCCTCCTGCGCCAGCCGTCGCTGCGCCGCCGCTCGTCTTTCCCCCGCGAACGCGGCCGACGTCGCTGCCCGTGTCGCCGCCCGCGACCGAGCCTCCTGCGCCCCCTGCTCCTGCGCCCGCACCTCCTGCGCCCGCCGTGTCGTTCGCCCGCACGTCGCTGGATACCTCGCGCGAGACGCCTGTCCGCCGCGCTACGTGGTGGCGGCGCCTGCCGGGTGCGACGCCCGAAGGACGTGCGCGCCCCAAGTCGATGGACGTCGAGCGGCCGCTCTCGCTGGAAGAGGAGCGCGTGCAGTGGCAGCGCCGCGAGGCGGAGCGACTCGAGTCGGAGCGCGCCGAGCGCCAGCGCCGCGACGCCGTGCGCGAAGAGCAGGCCGAGCTCGATCAGGGCTACCGCCAGGCGCGCGACCGCCTCGAGGGACAGTACCAGCGCCAGCGGCAAGTGAGCATCATGGAAGTCGCGAGCGAGATGGAAAAGCGACTCAGCGCGCATGTCGGCACGGTCGATCCAGCGGCTCTGACGACGCGGCATCCCGACGACGTGTTTGCCGAGATCCTCGACGTGCTGCACCGCATGGGCATCGCCGTGCGCCGCACGCGCGGCGAGCTCGTCGTCGAGTGCCTGCCCCTCGAGCGCCTCTTTGCAAGCCGGCGCCAGGAACAGGCGCGCCAAAAGTGGGTCAGGGGCGGCGCACCCGCGCCGCGTGTCTCGGACGTCGAGCGCGGCGTGCACCGCCTGAGCCTGAGTGGCCTGCCGGCATCCCACACCGCGCAGTCGCTCGACGCGTTCGCCGTGCCCAGCACCGCGCCCGAGTACGGCAGCGCGGCGTCGAGCGACGGCGGCCACGAAGTGCGCTTCGCCGTGGGCATCACTCGGATCCCGCGTCTCCAGGGGCTGTACAGCGTCGACATTCGCCGCCTCAAGGGCAACGCATGGTCCTACAAGTTTGTCTATGATACCTTGCTCCAGCGCCTCGATCTCGGTAGTCATGTGTAGTAGGGCGGGCCCAGCCACACGCGGACGTAGGAGGTGATGGCATCGACCACCAGGAGCATGAGGCCGCCGCCCGGTGCGAGGCGCACGACCTTCGGCCAGAAGCCCTTGTACAGCGCGCCCGCGCCCTCCTGGCGCAGGATGCGCCCCAGCTGCACCAGCGTGCCGCCCGAATACGTCGAGGCGTTCTGGATGCGCGTCTTGACGACGTCCAGCGGCGTGTTGAGCACCGTGCCGATAAACCCACCGAGCGTGCCGGACACGAGGCTGTTGCGCAGACGCTCCGACTTGCTCGTCGCACGCGGCAGGCGCGCCTGGATCGCGGGAATCGAGCCAAAGTAGCCGCCATTCCACATCACATGGCGGATCATCGTCGCCGGCAGACCACGGTACAGGCCCACATAGCCGTCCTGCCGCACAATGTGCCGCACCACATCCATCGGGCCACGGTACAGACTCCGCTGCGCACGGTCCTGCAGCCGCACCTTGACGAGCTCGAACGGAACGACCATCAGACTCTCGGTGGCGCCCGCCAGGCACCCCGTCACGACGGCGCGCAGGCGCTGGTGGCGCACGACAGGGCGTATCGCCTTGCCCCACGCATCGTTCGCGCCAAACTTGAGCGCCCGCTTCGGCGCCTCGAGTAGCAGCAGCGGCGCCATGCCGCGGTACAGCGTCGCCAGGCCCTCCTGGCGCACGATGGACACGAGCATGCGCGCAATGCCGCGGGGAGCATCCGGCCTCGCCTGGCGCTGCAGCTGCAGGCGCGTCTTGACCACGTCCAGCGGATACAGGCACGCGAGCTCCATAATGCCAGCGACGGCACCCGCGCCGAGTGTGTAGTACGTCGGCAGCGGCACCGGCGGTGGCGTCACTGTCGTCGACATCGGCGGTCGTGTGAAAGCCGTGGAGGGCCTTATCTGGGGCGCATACACGCCTCCATTGTAGAAAAGATAGCGCTTCTTCGTATCACGTTTTTTCTGTTTGCACACACGATGGACGCCCTGGAGCCCTGCCCTGCGCCGGGGCAGAAGCGCACGGCGCTGTCGTACCTGTTCCCCAATAACGACCAGGTGCTCAGCCGGCGAGCCAAGTTCACCGACGACATCGACAGCGCCACCGCGTCCGCCCCCGCGCCCGTCGTGTCCACGGACGACCACGAGAAGCCCAAAATCGAAGAGGGCCTCATCGAGCAGATCAACGGCCCGTACAACGGCGAGGAGCCCAAGGCGCTCCCACGCACGCTCGGCCGCTTCGGCGCCTTTTTCAATATGATCGCCTTCTCGTTCGCCCTCGGCGTGCTGAGCATACCCATGGCTGTCGCCACGATCGGCATCGTCCCGTTCATTCTCCAGTGCCTGTTCTTCGGCTTCCTCTCGTGGTACACGGGCTACCAGTACTGGCGCGTCGCGATGATGTACCCCGGCATCCACAACCTCCAGCAAGTCGGCGAGCTCATGTACGGCCCCTCGTGCGCCGTGGCGTTTGCCGCGATCCAGGCCGTGTTTGGCATCTTTGTGCAGGGCAGCCATGCCCTGCTGGGCGGCTACGCCTTCTACTACCTCGGCTGGCACGGCTGCATGGTCGGCATGGCCGCCGTGTTCGCCGTCATCTCGTGGATCGTCACGCTGCCGCGCTCGTACAAGCTCTTTTCGATGTTTGCGGCCACGTCGTTCACGTCGATCATCACCGTCATCATCATCGCCATGATTGCCAGTGGCGTGACGGGCCCCGTCAACAAGGACCCATCCGATCCACCCCGCGAGATTCTCGCGTTCGGCGCGACGAAACAGGTCCCCCACTCGTTCTTGGACGGCATGCTGTACACCAGCAATGTGTTTGTGAGTTTCGGCGCCACCACATCGTACCTGCCGATCATCGCCGAAATGCACCACCCACGCCAGTTCCTCACGAGTCTGAACATGCTCGTCAGCATCTCCATCGTGCTCTACATCATCGTCGGCTGCATCATGAACTACAACCTGGGACAGTATACCATCTCGCCGTCCCTCGGCAGTCTATCACCCATTATGATCAAGGTCGCCTACGGCCTGAGTCTGCCCACCATCCTCGTGGCTGGCTGCTGCAGCGCCCAAGTGACGGGCAAAATGTTCCTGCTCAACTTCTTCAGCAAGTCGCGGCGGCGGTACCTCGACAACAAGTGGATCTTGTGGTCCGTGTGGATCACGATCAACTTCCTGTCCTGGGTAGCCGCCTACGTGCTCGCCGAGCTCATTCCCTTCTTCAACTCGTTCCTCGGCATCATGTCCTCCGTGTTCTGGAGCACCTTCCTCTTCCTCGCCTGCTGGTTCTACATCTGGCGCCACCAGCACGACTACCACCGCACGTGGCAAAACAGGCTCGGCCTCGTCGTCGCCCTCCTGATCATCGGCATCGCAGGCTTCTTCCTCATCGCCGGCACGTGGGCCGTCGCCGTCAGCATCCGCGACCTATACAACGCCGGCAAGGTCGGCGGACCGTTCGAGTGTAGCATGCCGGTCTAGCCGACCCTCCACTTGATAGCTGTACTATTGCTCTCTCCCCCTCGATGGATGTGTGCCAGGCCGTCTCGGCGTACGTCGAGCGCATGGTCAAGGAGGTGCGCGGCATGAAGATGCTGCTCCTCGACGACCACACGACGCCCACCATGTCTGCGACGTTCACGCAGTCCGCCCTCCTCGAGCACGAGGTGTACCTGACCGACAAAATCGGCCACCGCCCACGCGAGCGGATGCACCACCTGCAGTGCCTCGTGTACGTGCGCCCGTGCCCGGCCTCGATACATGCGCTGTGCCAGGAGCTGCTCTCGCCCAAATACGGCGCCTACTGGCTCTACTTTAGCAACGTCGTCGCGAAGCAGGACATGGAGGCCCTGGCCGAAGCCGACCAGCACCAGCTCGTCCAGGCCGTCCAGGAGTTCTTTTCCGACTACGTGCCCGTGACTGCGTCGCACTTCACGCTGCAGTACGACGTGCCGCCCCACCGCCTGTGGGGCTCCCACCTCGTGCAGTGGGATCCCGACGCATTCGAGCACCACACCAGTGCGCTGCTCTCCCTCCTCCTCAGTCTCAAAAAGAAACCCGTCGTGCGCTACGAACGCATGAGCGCGCTCGCCCGCAAGCTCGCCGACGAGCTCGTCGCGCGCATGAACGACTCACACGCGTCGCTCTTCGACTTCCGCCGCACGGACGTGCCGCCGCTCCTCCTCGTGCTCGACCGCCGCAACGATCCCGTCACGCCTCTCCTGACGCAGTGGACGTACCAGGCGATGGTGCATGAGCTCCTCGGCATCCACAACGGGCGCACCGTCATGCACACCGAGCACGGCCCCCAGGAGATCGTGCTCTCCGTCGACCACGATCCATTCTTCGCCGCGAACCTGTACGACAACTTGGGCGATCTCGGCGCCTCGATCAAGGACTACGTCGTCCAGTTCCAGGCGCAGTCGGCGTCCAACTCGAGCATCGAGACGGTGCAGGACATGAAGCGCTTTATCGAGCAATACCCCGAGTTTCAGCGCCTGCGTGGCAACGTCAGCAAACACGTCGCCCTGCTCGGCGAGCTCAGCCAGCTCGTCGACACCCACCACCTCCTCGAAGTCAGCGAGCTCGAACAGAGCCTCGCGAGCAACGAGAACCACACCACAGACCTGCGCAACGTGCAGACGCTCATCGGCTCAGAACGCATCCGCCCCGACGCCAAGCTCCGCCTCGCTATGCTGTACGCGCTGCGGTACCAAAAGTGGTCCGGCAACCGTATCGACGCCGTCGTCCAGCAGCTCATCGACGCAGGCGTCCAGGACGTCGCACTCGTGTACGTCATGCTCAACCTGTGCGGCGCCGAGCAGCGCCAGGACGATTTGTTCGCGAACGAAAACATCCTCGCCCGCGGCAAGAGCGCCCTCAAAGGCCTCAAGGGCGTCGACAATGTGTACACACAGCACACGCCGCACCTCGTCAAGACCCTCGACCACCTCATGCGCGGCAAGCTGCGCACCTCCAGCTACCCGTTCGCCGGCAGAGACGCCCCCGACGCCCCAGCGACCGTGTACCCCGGCGGACCGCCCACTCGGCCGCAGGACGTGATCGTATTCGTCATTGGCGGCACCACGTACGAAGAGGCGCGCATGATGGCCCTCCTGCATGTGCCAGGCACCCACTTTTTGCTCGGCGGCACCACCATCCACCGCTCCCAGTCGTTCCTGCACATGATGCAGCACACCGCCCAGCACCTGCCCCCCTCCGTGACGCAGCCGCCGCCATCGATGGCGCACAGTATGCCGCATCTCCGACTCGGGCCCGTGCAGCTCGCCGTGCCGCAGGAACGCCGCGATCTCGAGCAGGCCGCCATGGGCGCCATGGACATGCTGGGCCGCGTCATCCGCCCTGGACCGTAGCTATGTACTCTATTCATCGTGCGACTCGAGCTGCCACGCAGGAATCTGCGGCGCTGCCTTGGCCGGCGGCGCGGCGGACGACTCCGCCGGCGCAGATGCGCCGGGTGTGCTGAGGCCGCCCCGTGACACGAGCAGCGAGCGGAGCGACTTGAGCTCGCCCTGCAGATCCGTGAGCGCCGTAATAGACGACGTGCGCGAGCGGTCCAGCATGGACGCAAACTCCTCACGCATCGACTCGATCTCCGACTTCATCTGCTCCAGATCCTTATCGCGCTGCTCCTCCCGCGACCGCGACTCGGCCACGAGGTCATTGACGCCACGTACGCTCTCCTGGATCGCCGACTCCTGCGCTGCGAGGCCCCGGCTCATCGCCTCCGTCGTCTGATCCAGCTCCTCCAGATGCAGCGCGACCTCGTCATACTTGGCCTCAAGCGCCTCGCGCTCCTCCTCCAGCACCGTCTTGTTCGGCGGCTGCAGGTGCGGGTACAGGTATCTTCGTGCGAGGGACACGACACCGTAGCCAACCGTGCCCGACACGACGGCCATAATGAACCAGTCGCGCCAATCGCGCTGCGGACGCGCAGGTGGGTATGCAGGCATCATCGGGTACGGTGCAGACGGCGGCAGCGGCGGAGGGGCACGGCCCACCTGGCTCAGCGCCAGGTCGATCTCCTGCGACGTCAGCCCCTTGGACTCGAGGAAACTGATCCGCTGTGACATCGAGGAGCTCTGCACATTGGGATCCTCCAGAAACGAGACCGCATTCGCGACCATATCCGCGCGAGGCGCACTCGGCCCCATACGCTCCGACGGCTCCGACATGCCTCGCGCCAAGCGAGCCAGGCCGGCGTCGTAGGCCCTGTATGGTCACGTGCGAGAGGCCGCGTGGCAGAGCGCGAAAAACCCCCGTGGGCCTTTTTCGTCCTGCGACGACGAGGTACGTGTGCCCCGTCGGCTGGCATCCTATGATTACATCTATTCACACTGTCTGAGCCTGGCAAGGCCGTGACTCGTGATTTCTCAAAAAACTACAACGGTATATGACGGATGCCAGCCGACGCTTGCGCGGCCGCGACTAACATGACAGCGTCAGCATGGCGAACGCGCCCGATAGATATACCCTGTTCCTCCTCCAACCGGGGGAGCAGCGCATCGAGGTCCAGGAGGACATGCGCATCCCTAATGCGGCCACCTTTGTGTTTAATAAGGAAGATCACACCCTGGGCAACATGCTGCGCCATGCTGTTCTGTCCATGCCGGGCGTGCTCTTCTGTGGCTACAAAGTGCCTCATCCCCTTGAGCCGCGTGTTCTCGTCAAGATTCAGACGGACGGTAGCCAGACGCCCGTCGAGGTGCTGCAGCAGGCCTGCACAAAACTCATCGTTCATATTGGCTCGCTCAAGCAAAACTGGGCGAAGGAGGTGCGTCTTGGCACAGACAGTGGTAGCTATGGCACACAACTCTGGCCGTCGTACGAGCCAGGTGCGCCCATGGCCGGCGGCGACTATGACGCCGACCGCGCCGCTGGCGGTGCTTTGGGTGGCTATGTAGATATGTAGCACGTGTATCATAATTGGGCCATTTCTTGCCATGGACTTGTCATCACGTGTGCACAGCCGCCGCCCCCTCAAGCTCGAGTGCTCGCGCCCTGCCCTGTGCCGACCGGTGCAGCGAACGGAATGCCGCCCCAAGCTAGACGGTCTAACGAAGAAGCAGGACGAAGCGCTTCCTGCTTCACACACACTGATGATGCAAAGGATGGAGTGTCTACGAATAGTTGTCGGGCGTGTGGTCTAGTGGTATGACGTCTGCTTCGCACCTTTGCGGACTGAACGAACCCTCTCGATTCAGCAGAAGGTCCCGGGTTCAAATCCCGACTCGTCCAACTCTTTTTCCTCCGCTTTTTTTTTGTCCAGTACATCTCTCCACGTCTCCAGTGTATAGCGGTGGCTACCATAGAGGCAAGTTAGAATCGACTACGTTCATCATAGCTACGCGATCCACGCGTGGGCGAGCGCTCACGCTGATGTGCAGGGCCACCTGCGGCGCCACGGCCACGAGCATCGTCGCCGCGACTACCCCAACCCGCATCCTGCCCAGTGCGGCCGGCGCCCTGTGCACGACCGCCCGGCGGCGCACCGGGCATGCCGCCTGTGGCGGCGCTGCTCATATACGCGGCCATCATCTGCTGCCACATGAGCTGGGGATTCCACGCCGAGCTGCCCCAGCCCATCTGCTGATACATCTTGGCCATAGCCTGAGGATCAAAGCCGCCTGCGCCAAAGCCGGGCATCTGGGTAGGTACCTTATCGCCGCCATTCGCACTGCCGCCGCCGGCGCCCCACATGCGCAGCGGAGCCTGGGCATTGCTACCGCGCGCGGGATCTGACGAGAAGCGGTTGGGTGCGGCGTTGGGCTGTGGCTGACCCCGCGACTGTGCGCGCTTGACCTCGATCTGCTTGCCATCCAGAAGCAGGGGCTGGTGAGCAAGCGTATTTTCTACGCCATCGTCGTTCTCGAATGTTACAAAGCCAAAGCCACGCGGGCGACCCGTGTCTTTGTCCATCATCACTGTGCTGTCTAAGACGTGACCAAACTGCTGGAAGAGCTGCTTGAACGAGTCCTGCGTAACGGTCTGGGGCAGTCCACCCACAAAGCACTTTTGGGTTTTGGACTGCTCGGGGCGCGGAATCGCGCGCTTGGGATCGATGATCTTGCCGTCCAAGAAGTGCTCACGCACCATGACGGCATTGACCGACTTGGGATCTGAAAAAGTTACGAACGCAAAGCCACGCGAGCGGCCCGAAGCGCCATCGCGCATAACCGTACACGACGCCACGGGACCAAACTGTCCAAAGTAGCGGCGCAGACTCTCTTCGTCGGTGTCCCAGTTGAGTCCGCCCACAAACATTTTTCTGTCGACGTGTCAGCTACCATTCCACACTCATGGGGCATCCAAACGCATGTGTGAGCTACCACGGATCATTCCTACCCGGCACTGGCTAGCTGGCTCTACTGCTGTATCGCTATGCTGACTCTGCCACTGTCTGGACGCCACCACGTCATACTCACCCTTCGTCAGGCAGATCCTGGGGCGCAATGTGCTCACCCCGCGCCGCTGCCGCACTACGTGCCTCTGCCGAATCCAGCGGCGGAGGCGCCGGACGCCCAGGAATAAACGACGGCGCACTGCTCGTCTCGGGCACGGCACCCGCCGCTGCTGGCGTCGCAGCAGGTCCGGATGTCGATGGTGCTGGAGTCGCTGCTGCCGGAGCAGCCGCCTCTGGCTTAGGCGCGGGGGCCGCACTCACCGATGGCTCGGCCTCTTCGCCATACAAATCCGCATACAGATCATCTGCTTCCGACATGATGGTCACGGGAAAAAAACGGGTCGCCCCTGCCCCGAGACGTGTCAGGCGCTGACTCAGCATCCACCACCACCACCTGCCCCATCCCTCGTGGAGGGTGTTTGCCACGCGTAGGTGCCATGCCGCCATCGG
>ERZ782882.128-NODE-128-length-13901-cov-3.175213_pt1 | contig 13901 bp, 9 predicted proteins | sample MGYA00466090_ERZ782882 | MGnify/ENA primary metagenome ERZ782882 (study PRJEB29894, sample SAMN03576369) | human skin metagenome | biome: human skin; feature: right retroauricular crease; material: organic_material | host: Homo sapiens | place: Italy: Trento... | reverse complement strand
TGGGGTGCCGCATATTCATATGAGCCCCACATGCTTCCACTGCACCACCGAGCTGAACGTGACAGCGAGGATTGACATTGACATATTCAAACCTGGCGCATCTTGTACTGCTCAGAGGACTAGATGTGATTAGGATTTTTCCCAAAGCCAGCGCCTGATCCTCCCACGCAAACAGCTCCACATATACTACACTCCGTATGTGTGTTATGATTTGTTGAATCGAAAAATATCATCTGTATGAGCAGGTCTGATCATCACAATGCGAAAAAGAACCTGAACCATGTCATGAACCAACGCAAGCGTTGCGAAACTTAGTCCATTTGTTCAAGAAACAAATTACGTCGCGCACTTAAGCAAGCGTTCTGCGTAGTTTAGTGGTTATGACGGGGCCTTGTCATTAATCAGATCGGCCCAGACCCGGGTTCAATTCCCGGCGCGGAAGCTTTTTTTGATTTATGACAGTTCTAGCTGCTTACTGGCGTCCACCAAGACACGCCATGCCGTAGCGGGGTCTCGGCCCAAGCCGGTTGGTATGCCTTTTGCTTGTCTAGCCGACACTTTGGGATGAATAGCAATTTCCTGTGCCACATGAAGCCAGCCCTGTTTGACATCAAGGCAGAATCGCTGAGCCTGCGATGCTGTGAACTGCTGCGAAAAGCGCGCATTAGGCATGAGGACCCGCTCTACAATCGCATGACTCAGCGATGCAGCGATGTGACGGTATACAGGTAGAAGTAAATTTGGTGGAAGGACTTGTACCATGTGTTGTAGCATGGTGGTAAGTTTCGATAAAGCAGGTATAAGTTCGCGGGTAGGTATATCGTGGTGCTGCTCGGCCTGGTCCTGAGATGCGGGTTCAAGATCGTCCACAGGCTCATCACGGTCCCAGGGGCGCAGCATGTATGGCTTAAGTAGTTCTAGAACTTCGGCGACCGTTAAGCGTTCTAGAGCATGAGCAGATCGAGTAGCAATATTTTCAAACTTGGTGATGTAATAGTCCCAGATGCCGAGCATGTCCGTCTCCTCAGTCTGGATAGGTTGGGGCGCAGGCTCTTTGGCAGCTGACGACAAAGGACGAAGTTGCGCTGCAGCAGATGCTCCGCGCTGTATTCCACGCTGTAGCACGGACATAAGACTGGCTGAATCCAAGTCGTCCTTGGATGACTTGAGGGCCATTAGGCGATAAAGTGGTGACGACGTATCAAGCTCTGCAATATCTTGCGCCATACCTAGGAAAAAAGTGGATTCTGACCATTCCTGGAGCTGTTTCTTGATATAATCGGCAGAGAGAAGCGCTTTGGCCACACGGGTCACACCATGCTCACCTCGAACAAGCTCATTGCCCGGACCAGATGAGAAAGAGGCAATGTCTCCAGGTAATGCGCGGGAAAAAGCTGTACTCATATTCTCAAATGCGTCAAGATGCCGTACTAATCGGTGGTGCATCATATCTAACAAAGGCCGTTGAACCTTGATAATAAAAGCACAACGTTGAGGTAGAGAATGAAGAGGCTTGTATTGCTCAGTAACACCTGTCAACATGTGTACCAAAGAGCAAGCGCATCGTGTCGTCGTGGCTGTGTCAACATCAATCTCTTCGTCCGACAAAGTGGTAGATGCTACGCCTTCGTCGTCCATAGTGTCAGCTTGCACAAGATTCCAGGCACCTGGCTTTTCCATTAACGAAACAAAGCGCTGCTCGGTAAAAGCACGCTCGCCGTCCAGCCACGTTTGGAACCACGTCTCGTGCGCTAAAATTTCGTCAGCCAAGGAAATGACAGAGATGCGCGCAGGTCCATACGCATCACGCAGATCAGCATCGAACGTGATAAATTGGTAAATGTTGTGAGCAAGCAAGGCACGCTCACAGACGAGGCGGTGCATGGATGCCTGAATTTTTCGGCGAGCAGGGTACAGAAGGGCATGCAAGAGTTCAGATGGAGCATTCACAGCGACGTATCGCTGTCGAAGTGGTGCCTCGGCTAGCGACGTATCGCGGCGTCGACGAGTGAGTTCAGCAACATCACCACCCGGCGTCCATGGATCGGGGGATGCCTCAAATAAGTTGCCAAGAACCTGAATGAGGCCCAGGATATGCGTGAGAAACCATTCGGGTTTGTCCAGGCGGTTCGTAGATCGAGCACCGTCAAAGTGGTATCGAAAGCGGAGTAGAATCTGCTCCATCATGACTTGAACGGCCAATAGGGGGACATAGGTATCGGATCCAGGTGGTGCATCGTTGCATGATGCATTTAGGCAGTCGGATGTGCCTGTCACGGTGGCTGGTGCGGTGATGCAGGAGGGTGACGGAATAAGACCGATGGTGGCCGCGGTGAATTGCCATTCGCACACGTCCGCCCATGCCAGCTCGACGGCTGGATGGCCCAATAAATGATAGGCAGGTGTATCGCGCGTCATTTGCTCAGGGCTCTGGTACGCGGGGGGCGGCCAGGAGGCCTGTTTCAAAGCTGTGCGAAGTGCCTCAGTACGTTCCAGCTTGATCCGCTCGCACAGGGCATCGCGGCTCTGTGTGAGGCAGGACATGGTGCGCATTAGCATTGGACAGTCCCTTGGTCCACGCTGTGGTGCATCGTCGACGAGAGCAGAGAATTGCACGAGCGCATTGATGGGTGACGATGCCGCCAAGCGCTGAGTTTCCTCAGCATCGGCCAAGAGTTGGGTGCATGCGCGCGCAGCATACAGACTCGCGAGCTGATCAGATACGCCATTTTCATCGGTTCTTGGTATATCTTGAGCGTACTTGGCGTGTTTGTCTTCCAAGAGAGCCATGAGTGGTTCGATCGACGATGTAAGAAGGTCATCGTCGTCGTCATCCTCTGATGTGGGAGCACCGTGCAGCCTCAGCACGTCGTTCACGCATTCGCGCAATTGAGATTCAGCGGCCTGAAGACGCGACATAGCAGCATCCTTGTCCATGTGTGCCGTCTGGAGCAGCGTGTCTAGATGCTCGGCTGTGAGTCGATCGTGCTGCAGCAGCACAGGCAGGAGGCGCATATCGGCATCGGTGCCTGCCATACGTTGCGCATCAGGATGCAGAGCCGGCTGTAAGTACTCTAGGATACGTCTCGCATCCTGTTCGAGCTCGTCGCGCGTGTAGCCTGGGCTCGTATGTACGACGCCAGCCATGGCGAGTCGCACGGATCCAACGTCGTGAGCGCCGACGTGGCCCTTTGGGTCACGTGATGCGTAGGTGGACCTCTCGACGAACGAAGCCAGCGGCTTCTTCATCTAGTCGCGATGTCGAGCAAGGGAGGCTCTTACTTGTACGTGCAGGCAGTGCGCTTACGACCAGGTCGGCCCAGCCAGGATTCCTGAACTCGTCGGTGAGTCGACATGCCCCTATCCAGCCCTCGTGGCTCCAGCGTTTTTGGGCTGAGGAGATTATGCACCCCGCCAAGTTCTGGGGCAATATGTCGGTGGCGTGGAGTGTCGGCTTCTTTGCGCTGGGTGTGCTATTTTTCCGCCGCGCTGGCGCGATTCTCCTGCCTATGTTTTAAGATGTATCCTACATGGTATCGTAGTCGTCCGTCCGTACCGTGTCAAGGTCGCGGCGCACAAAGTCCCGGATGAACTGCGGATCGTGTCCGTATTCGATGCTTCGAATGCTGATGGTATAGGCGGCTGCGTGAGATAGTGTCCGACGTACCATTTTCCACTTTGCGGATGGACGAGAGTGTGACGGACTGTTTCTTGCGGATGTCAGGCAGCAGCGGCGACATGGGCTCGATAGCTGAGGGTAAGTGGCGCGCCGGTACATACAGTAGTAGATGGTGCGCTGTGCATGCAGCACTTGGTGAATGATGCGCATGGGATCAGGACTGGCCGAGGCATCGATGGCAAAGCGCATGAGTTCACCGTTCAAGTCGCATAGGCCCAGAATGTAGCGCAAGGGCGAGATGTGCACCATGATGCGGCCGTCCGGCGCACGAAAGTGACGCTGCACTTGCTCGTAGGGGAGTATAGTGCGGTGCTCAAGAAAATGCAAAAAGGACGCAGCTTCCACCATCTCTTCTATGCTGTCTCCCACATACCGTTCGTATCGAAGCATGGCTACGCTCGGACGATCATCGTCACTGATGAGTCCTTCATCTTGCGCAAGCTGAGACAGTTGTGCGTAAATGCCCAGCAGCTTGGTGTGAGCTTCACCGAGCAAGGCGGCTTGTGTGGAAGTAGCCGTGTCGCCATTCTCGAGCGAGAACCGATGTAGATGAAAGATGAGCTTCTTAGATAGCGCGGTTATGTCGCGCGAGGCTTTGATCAGCCGTTCGCGCTTGTCATTGTGCGAGTCAATCTCATCACGAAAGCGCTCAAAGGACCCGCGCAACTCGGCGACTGAGTCGAGCATTTAGGCAGTATGGAGGTGCAGGTGGCTTTGGGCCTTTTTTTTTCTACCACGGCATCATGACAGGGCGCAGCAGCTCAGCAGCAGCCCGGGCGCCATCGCAGGCGCCGGGTGCGTGGGAGGACGAGCCAGGGGACCAAGACGTATACGCGGAGCACACGCATTCTAAGAACGAGAGTGACGATGACTCGGACGACGCCGTCGAAGAGGTAAGTATGTCCACCGCGCGCGCCAAGGCACGCGAGAAGGATGCAGCCAGATCAGCGCAGCGGCACGCCGAAAGAGCTGCACGGAGCGCTGCACAGAAACGCCGCGAGGCGACGAAGACCAAGCCGTCTCGGCGTGCGCGCACGCGTGTCGACGAAGACGAGCACCTCGACCCGGCTGTCTTTGCCGAGGCTCTGGCGCAAGATGAGGCACGAGATGAGCCGTTTCCTGCGGCCTCCTCGTCTCGTCGCCCACGCGCGCCGAAAGACCATGTCACGCTGCGTGGCGAGCGAACGATTGTGCGGACTTTTGACGACGAGGACGCACTGGCGGACGACTGGGACGATGCACCGCTGAAGCACACACCGCTGGATCCACGCCGCTCGCTGCCTTCGGCCCGCGAGCGAGCCTACAAGAAGCAAAAGCTTGCCCTGCGGGCCAAGGACGTCCGCGCTTCGACGATCGACAAGCCATCGCGACCGAAAACGTCGCGCACAGCCAGTGTCGACGATCCATTGGGGCTGCAGGACCCTGCCTTGTTGCCCGGCGGCGAACTGTATCATCTGACGGGCCAGCACAAGCGCCGCGCACGCAGCAGGTCAACGCGCGCAGACAGGACTCTGCGTGATCGCGGCGCAGGCGGACGTGTGGCTGTGCCTCTATCTCGCGCCTCTATGGGACCCGCCGCCGTATTTGCACGTTCACGACGCGTATAGTTACCATGCATCCGATAGCACAAACTCGGAATAGTCACTCGGGAATAGTGTGCTGCCGTTGGGCGCCAGCCATGTGCTCAGCCCGCTGGTCTCGGCATCGTCGGGTATCTCGCGCAGTGAATTACGTGCGCTTGGGGTAGTGGTGTCGTTCTGTGTCCATACCTGCTTCAGCGATGGGTGCCATGACTGCTTCGGCACGGACAGCGATGGCAGCGTGAGCGACGAGCCCCACGCCGCTGCATCGAGGTTGTGGCTCAGCAGCGGCGCCAGAGGCAACGTCGGCATCGACGGCGAGGCGCGCCGCGATGGCAGACGCACACGGGGCGGCTCATCGTCGAACAGCGCATCCACAGGATGAGCGAGTTCGTCGTAGCGACGCAGAAACGCTGCCTCATCTACGCGTTCCACACGCGCAAAGGCCGAGGCGGGTACCGGCGTAGCTGAGCGGGCGATCCGGCCCTTGGGCAGGCGGACTCGCGCCGGGTGCGCAGTGAAAAGCGCGTGCAGACTCGGTGCGGGCTCGTACGCACCACACGGCACCTGACCCTGCCGAGCCGCACGCGACGGCCCACGGCGCCTGTGACGCCGCCGAGGCATGTGCACGCAGTACTTGTGCCAGACGGGCGGTACTTCATCATGCAGCTGCTCGAATCGCGTCGTTTCCGTACGCACGGCGCACGCGTCAGGCGGCGTCGGAGGGTCAGCCTCGTGCGTCGCTGGCTTCGTCGGAGGCGGTTTCCTGGGCTCGGCGCGCTCCCATGCCTCGACTCGCTTCGGCGTACAAAGGCTCTTGGGCAGAGGCGTCGTGCGTCGCCACGTCGTAGGCTCCGTGTCCTCCTTCTTCGTGTGCATCATCTCCTCAAGACGTGCCGCCTTTTGTCGTGCACGCTCACGCTCCGCCTCACGCTGGCGCTCGTCATCTTCGCGACGACGACGTGCACGCTCGGCCGCCGACAACATCTCGGTCTGCTGTTCCGCTTCAATCTCAGCTGCATCCACTTTCGGAGCGGGGCGCTCGATCTTGGGCGGCGGCTTACCGGTCAGGGCGGAGTGCCGCTGCGCCAGAGGACCCCACGATGAAACGGGGGCGGGCGGCGCAGACGGCATCGGCACAGGCGGCTCAGACCGTCGCAGCAATGCGGCTGGACGGTGTAGCGGGCCCCAGGCTGGCACACGAGGCGGCGGCGGCGGCGGTGCACGTTTCGACTGCTCCTCTTCGACCTCGGAGATCTTGTACTGCGTGCCGTCGCCAAACTCGACGACATCGTCAAGCCCGTCCTCGCTTTCCTCATCAAGCTCGTCCCAGTGGTCGTGCGAGTGGATCTCGGTGCCCCGAAAACGCTCCAGCTCTTCCTTCGCAGCCTGGTGCCGAGCATGCTCCTCAGCCGCGCGCTCCTCAGCCTTGCGCTCCGCCTCCATGGCCTCCTTGGCTGTGGGAAAGTCGTGCGATGACACGACCGGCTTGACATCCGTACGGTGCCTGACATTCCATGGCATGCGAGGCGCCGTAGAGGCTGGTGCGACGGACGGGGACGTCGTGGCCGCCGCGTCGCGTGCACCAGGCTCTTTCGATCGTCCTGCCTCAGCAGCAGGAGTCGATGCAGGCGCTCGGCCTGGCATCGCCGTGACAAGCCGCGGACATGCCGCGCGCGCATGGTCCTGCGACGCTGACGTCGCTGTCGACGCCGCGGTCGATGCTGGCGTGGGTGCCGCCTTGGGCGCTGTCACCGTATTCACCTGCTGCAGGAATCGCTGGTTGATATTCAGAGACGAAAAACGATGCTTCGCATGCGGTGCCGTATGCACCTCTTCATGCGGACGTGCGTGGCCGCTGTCGGTCATGCCCAACGAAGGACGCGTCGCAAGAGAAAATCGGTGGCGTCGCTGCGACCGACCTTCGCCCCCTGGCTCGCTTATGTAACGCACCCACGCAGCCTCGGACGCGGGGCGTCCACCTCGTTGACGATGGCCGTGCACGTCGAGCTGCACGCCTTACCGGCGCTGAGCATCGCTGAGCATCGCACGCGAGCGCTACAGTATGCCTCTACGAGAAATGTGGCGGGCGTACTTGTGGGCCATGTATTGGGCGGCTCGCGCTACCAGGTAGTGGACTCGCTAGCCGCGCCCCTCTGTGACGATGGACAAGTCCACACGGAAGCACTGCGGCAGGCATGGGATCTGCACCAGCAGGTATGGCCTGGCAGACAAGTGGTGGGCTGGTACGCACTCGGCACCGAGCCTGCTCCGCACCATGCACACATGCATGCCACTTTCTTACGCTGCCTCTCTCCCGACATGCCCCTCACGCTCGTCCTCTTCGGCGAGGCTGAATGGCATGCATTCTCGCACAATGGCACATGGTCACCCGCACCCGTATCACTACCATCCTCTGCCACCGAGCGTATCGTGCTGAACGACGCCCATCAACGAGCGCGCTTCACGGACGACGCACCCTCTGATGCGCTCCACACGCACCATATCCTTGCATCGATGCAGTCGGAGCGCCGCGCTCTTCAAATGCTGTGTGATCGCCTCACCGTTGCATGCGACTATGTCGATGGTGTGCGCCAAGGCACCAAGCCACACGACCCCGCCATCCTGCGTGACTTGGCTACGGCTGTCGTAAATCGACGCCCCGCTCCACAGACACACGACGAGACAGATGCCCTTCGCAGCACCTATCTCGCTACGCTACTCAACAACCTACATACACTCCATGAGGTACGTCCGTGCTACTCACCCAGATCTCCGAGGTCCATGCGTTTGCCTCGTCCACGGCCCCAGCGGCCACCTCCACTGGAGGCGCCCGCCTGGTCCCAGACCGTCTGCCATAGCGCTACGATACCCAAAAAAGCCACGTGGGACGCGCGTTCCTTGCGTGCGACGATCACGACCGTGGCAGCCGTTGGGTATGACCGACGCACTGGATCTCGATATCCCCGTGCTGGATGACGATCTGTACAAGGATCGCGCACGAACGTTTGTCGAGTTCCTCGATGATCAGAGTGGCGCCGTCGATTACCGCACGGCCGTCCGCCAAATGCTCGCGTCCGAGGCCTGTCGATTGGTCGTGAATATTGACGACGTGCGCGTGTACAACCGCGACTATGCCGACGGCCTGCTAAACGACCCCAACGGATACTTACCGCCTTTCGAGCATGCTCTGCAGGTGCTCGTCGAACAACTGCACGACCCCCTCAAAGACGACATCCAAGGCAAACAATACCACATTGGGCTCCGCGGGAGCTTCGGTGACAACCATGTGAACACGCGCATGCTGCGCAGTATGCACCTCGGAAAAATGATGTCACTCGAAGGTATTGTGACACGGTGCTCGCTGGTGCGGCCCAAAATTGTCCGCTCCGTGCATTACTGCGATACGACGTCGCGTTTCCATATGCGTGAGTATCGCGATGCGACCATGTACGGCACGGGCCCGCCGACCACGAGCACCTATCCAACGACTGACGAGAGCGGGAACAGGCTCACGACCGAATATGGCTTGTGCACGTTCCGCGATCACCAGATGATCAGCATTCAGGAAATGCCGGAACGGGCCCCGCCAGGACAGTTGCCACGCAGCATCGATGTCGTCATGGACGACGACCTCGTCGACCAGGTCAAGCCTGGCGACCGCATCCAGCTCGTGGGCATGTACAAGTCGCTCGGAAATCGCGTGGGTCAAAGCACCACGTCTACATTCCGAACACTGATGATCGGCAACTACGTCTATGTGCTGTCGAACAAGGCCGGCGGAGGCATCTCACAGCTGCCGCTCACAGACCTGGACATCCGCAACATCAACAAAATATCACGGCGGGAAGACGTGTTTGACTTGCTCGCCCAGTCGCTCGCTCCGTCCATCTTTGGGCACGACTACTTGAAGCGCGCCGTCTTGCTCATGCTCCTCGGTGGCCAGGAAAAGAACCTCGCAAATGGCACACACATTCGTGGCGATATCAACATCCTCATGGTGGGTGATCCATCCACCGCCAAGAGTCAGATGCTGCGCTTCGTGCTGAACACGGCATCCCTGGCGATTGCCACGACTGGCCGTGGCAGCAGTGGCGTTGGTTTGACTGCAGCCGTCACGACCGATCGCGAAACGGGTGAGCGGCGTCTGGAGGCGGGTGCTATGGTCCTGGCGGATCGTGGCGTCGTGTGCATTGACGAGTTTGACAAGATGTCTGATGTGGACCGCGTCACGATCCACGAAGTCATGGAGCAGCAGACGGTGACGATCGCCAAGGCAGGTATCCACACCACGCTCAATGCTCGCTGCTCAGTCATTGCCGCTGCGAATCCGATTTACGGTCAGTACGACGTGCACAAGGAACCTGGCCGGAATATTGCGCTGCCAGACTCGTTGCTGTCGCGTTTCGACTTGCTGTTTGTCATTACGGACGACATTGACGAGAAACGCGACCGCATGATTTCCGAGCATGTCTTGCGCATGCATCGCTACGTTCAGCCTGGCCAGCCCGCGGGTGTGCCTGCCAAGGACAGCCTCGATCAAGTCCTCGATGTCGGAGGCGGCCCTGACGATGAAGCAGCGGATCAGACGCAGGAAGATGAGTCGCCCTTTGAGAAATACAACCCCCTCTTGCACATGGGCATCCAAGGCGACCAGCGGCAGCAGGTTCTGTCGATCACTTTTGTGAAAAAGTACTTGCAATACGCCAAGTCGCGTATCGCGCCGGTCCTGTCGCCTGGAGCCGCCGCGTGGATTTCGAATGTGTATGCCAACTTGCGCAATGACGAGCAGGGCGGAAATATGCGCCGCACGGCGCCCTTGACAGCCCGTACGCTAGAGACGCTGATCCGCTTAGCGACGGCGTATGCCAAGGCGCGCCTGAGCCAGGTGGTGGAAGAGCAAGATGCTGAGGCAGCTGAGGCGATTCTGCGTTATGCTCTCTTCAAAGAGGTCATGCATACCAAGACAACCAAGCGCCGGAAAACACGACGAGTAGATGACGAAGAGGACGAGGACGAGGCAGATGATGGCTTTGATTCAGACGACATGGACCAAGACGAGGCAGATCGGCAGCTCGGTGGGCAGCCAACGCGGCAAGCGCCATACGTCACGCGAGCCTCGACACGGGCAGAGACGAAGGCCTCGGCACCACCATCAGTGTCGCGTACTACCTCGTCTGCTCTGCGTGAGTTCCGTGTACGTGCAGCCGAGGCGTTGTCTACGACATTTGCTGAGGAAGAGTATGTACCGTTAGCGACGCTATTGGAGGCCGTGAACGCGGCAGGTCCCACGCCCATCCCCGAGGAGGATGCACGAAATGCACTAGAAGCAATGAGTGAAGATAATCAGATCATGATCGCTGAAGGTACGTGGATGCAGCAGCTCACCCCAGACATGGTGTACAAAATTTAGTGCGGCGGTGGCGAAAGTCATGCCAAAGTAGCGCGACGCGTCCTGGTAGTCAACTTCGGCCGAGATAGTGAGTGCCCCAGAGAGCCCGCGTGTCATGTCAACGTGTGCGTTACGACAACGAGCATCCACGAGAATGGCAGCCGAGTCGAACTATGACTATCTTTTCAAAGTGGTGCTGATTGGTGACTCGGGCACGGGTAAGTCGAACCTGCTGTCTCGTTTCACGCGCAATGAGTTCAGCCTTGATAGCCGCAGCACTATTGGTGTGGAATTCGCGACTCGCAGCATCAACTTGGACGGCAAGACGATCAAGGCACAGATTTGGGACACGGCCGGTCAGGAGCGCTACCGCGCGATCACGTCCGCTTATTACCGTGGAGCTGTGGGTGCGCTGCTTGTCTACGACATCGCCAAGCATTCGACGTACATCAACGTGTCGCGCTGGCTCAAGGAGCTGCGTGACCATGCGGACAGCAACATTGTTGTGATGCTGGTCGGCAACAAAAGCGACTTGAAGCACCTGCGTGCCGTGCCGACCGACGAGGCAAAGGCATTCGCGGCTGAAAACAACCTGTCGTTCATCGAGACCTCGGCTCTGGACGCCTCGAACGTGGAGCAGGCCTTCCAAAACATTCTGACGGAAATCTACCTTATCGTGTCGAACAAGGCACTGCAGTCGTCAGACGATGTCATTAAGCCCAGCGGCGGTGAGACGATCTCCGTCCAGCCATCCACTGACGACGGTGGCCAGCCAAAGAAGGGCGGTTGCTGCTAAGGGTATGTACGTTGTGTGTGGATAGAGAGAGAACCCGTGCGCTACATGGCGTAGAAACGCGTGAACATCGCACACATGGATCGGTACGCGACAAGATCGCCTGTTCGTAGGAGGTTGGCCGCGTCAACGTTCAGTGGGCTGTCTGGCTCCGGTGCATCGAGCAGGGCCACCACGGCGGTACAGGCGCTGTGCAGCGTCCATGCCGGCGACCACTGCGTCTTGAGCACGTCTAGACAGATTTCGCCGCTTTTCCAATGCACGTTCGGATGGAAGATGCGTGTGCGGAAGCGCATGGTCGGCGGCTTGATGGGGTATGCATCCGGCACCTGAATATCGATCTCGAAACGGCCGCCGTCATACGCACCGTCAGCGGGCGCATGAATCACGGCAGACCACGCAAACAAGTTGGCATCTGACACTGGCCGCAGTCCATGGACATGCTCATCTTGCGCATGCTCGGCACCTCGTCGTTCGTGCGCTAAGCGACGTATCGAGGCGCCGTGGCCATCTCGATGCATGGCTGTCACAAATGGGACGCGTCCAATTGCACCGGTCTAAATCCACAATTTTTGGGCTGGGCCCTGCCAACAAACCCGAAACGCCCAAACCACCTCGTTCTGCCATTTCCCGCACCACCCTTGCCCATCCAGTCACAGTGCATGCATTTATGGAGTGAGCAGCGTGCAGCGTCACACGCGCCGTATGCACACACCATTCAGGGCGTGCCTCGTGCCAGCGCGATGGTGACATACCAGCAGCCTGGAGCCCACCACGACGAAAATGGAAGGCGGCCAGTCCTACCGCCGGGGCATGTCAGTGGCCTGAGCAGCCATTCGCGCGGGCACTCGCACACAAGTAGCGACGAAATCGTGTGGCCACAGGCTACCTCACCACGCCGCACACCCATGACCATGGCCGGCCCAGCGCCACTGCCGCCCACGAACGCGTACATGTCACGGCCGTATTCAGCCTCGAGCATCCACAGCCAGGGCTCGACGCCATCGAGCACTGACTCGGCGGACCGTGTCATTATCCAGGCGACCCTAGACAATGAGTCTTTTTCCGTCGTCAACGTCACCGGCATCGATTCCGCGCCAACCATCCGTGAGATGATTCTGCGTAAACTCAAACTGCCCTGGAAAGACTTGTCTCAGTGGGGCTTGATTCGCACAGAGATTGGTGAGTCGGATGTGGGCAACTCTCCGCTCATCGATGATGATACCCTCCTGTCCCTGTGTCTCCAGTTCGGCGACGATAAAGGCACAGTCAAGTTTCGCGTCCTCCAACGCCGCTCGGTCTCTGATGAACCTCATGAAGCGCCCGTCGTGTACGCGTCTCCCATGTTAGTGCCACAGCACACGGCACCTGCGACCCTCGCATGGCCGGGCGATTCGTTGTACGCGCCTCATCAGCCCCCGCCGGTGCCCTATGCGCCACCCAACGTGGCTCGGTCCGTCGTCCCGCGACGCCAGCCATGGATACCTACAGCGCCAGCAGGAGCACCACAGAATATCAAAGACACATTTCTGCCCCCGCTAACGAACCGACACATGTCCCCCGCCGTGGTCCTGCCGCCCTCACAGGCCCCGAGTTTTCCGTATCTGCAGCCGGGCATGCTGGTGCCGACATCGAATATGGACGACAAGGCTCTACGAGGATCGCCACGCCCTATTTCCGTGCATGGCATGTCGAGCAGCCGACCCGCCCCATCGACCCATCATGCGCCTACGACGGCACCCAATGGACGGCCAGCGTCCTTTCAACTCGACGCACCTTTCAAACGCGACCCTGACGAAACTGTCCCTCGACGCGTGCTGAAGCCGTCGAAACCACCCGCCCTGTCCAGCTCCAGCGATGTTGGGTCGCCCCAGGACGAGAACGTATACCCTAATTACACGCCACCCGTCCTACACCGCAGTGAAAGCAGCTCGGGTCCGCGGCCTCTGCCCGTGCCCTCGCCCATCAGCTCGGCTTCTCCAGCTTCGGCTCAAATGTCGCCCTGGCGCCAAGACACGCACTCGGAGTGGACTGATCACATATCCTCGGACCGGTCGACGCAGTCAGATCACGGCGGTGACAGCTCCATGCAGCGTTTGATGGCACATTTGCGTGTGTCGCAGGAACGCAAGAATGCTTCGACCTCGGACGCACCTGCCTTCGACTCATTTGCCGACGATACGCTCGGGGGCACTTTTGCGCAACCCCTGGACGCATCGACGCTCACAAGTCGTCCGCGCGATGCAGATACATTGCGCCCGTCGCCTAGTACTCTCACACCCCGCGACGCCTCTCGGCCCGTTCTTACTCTCTCTATTTCCCCGCCTCCTGAGCCCAAAGCGCCGTCCCAGGCGTCGGCAACCACGGTCGCCTCGAAATCGTCGCAAGACAGCCATCGACAGAGCTGGGCATTCCGCCCGCCTCCGGAGGAACTGTATGAGCAACTGGACAACCTGT
>ERZ782882.124-NODE-124-length-14081-cov-13.924070_pt1 | contig 14081 bp, 17 predicted proteins | sample MGYA00466090_ERZ782882 | MGnify/ENA primary metagenome ERZ782882 (study PRJEB29894, sample SAMN03576369) | human skin metagenome | biome: human skin; feature: right retroauricular crease; material: organic_material | host: Homo sapiens | place: Italy: Trento... | reverse complement strand
ATTTGTAATTGAAGTAAAATTCTTTGAAAGAAGTTGAAAAGAAAATTTGTTTAAAGAACCAAAAGTTAGATTAGGAAACAGAACTTATAGTCAAAGCGAGCTACAAGACTATAGGAAAGCCAATGTACAAAGGTATAACCAAGAGGTTAGGCATAATAAGCGCAACAAAGAGTATACATCGTTCTACAACAGTTCTCAGTGGCGTAAGTTACGTAAACAAGTATTATTACGTGATAATTACTTGTGTCAACACTGTTTGAATAAGGGCATAGTGAATGATAAAGATTTGATTGTTCACCATAAGGTAGAACTAAAAGAGGACTGGGGTAAAAGACTGGATATGGATAATTTAGAGGTAGTCTGTATCGGGTGTCACAATAAAATTCACAAAAAATAATTTTTATAATATATGTTCTTATAAAATTAATGGGGCGTTCTAAAACCCCTGTGGCTCTAAGGTTCGAGTTAAACGAGCCGGCCTTTTTTTCACCCAAACTCCCAAAACTTAGTGTTGTAATATTACAAAAGGAGGTGGTTAGATGGCTAGACCACGTAAATTGAACCTACAAAAGCAAGGACACCGCACTAAAGAAGAATTGCAAGAAGCAGAAAACGTTGAAAATGGGCTTTATGAGTTCGACCAGATTAATGCAGAAAATTTACCAGAAGATTTAACCGAAGGTGCTGCTAAAGAATGGGTGCGTGTTGTTCCTCTTTTACAACAACTACCAATTGCTGAACTAGATTATGGTTTAATCAAGAAATATTGCCAGTTAGTCGACATTAGTGACGAAGCATACCAAGAAATGCAACAAGTTGGTACATATCAACCAGATAACCATCGTAAAACAGGACCATATGTCACATTCATGGATACTACAAGAGAAATTATAAGCATATGTAGCAAATTGGGTATGACAATTGATAGTCGTATGCGTTTAGTTGTACCGGTTGAAAAGGATAAAGCAAAATCGGTTTACGATGAATTTGGTGTTGATGAAGATGACTAACGTTAAAATACCTAAAGTGTATGAAAAGCTTTTAAATATACCCAATGATTTAAGAGATGATGCATACAAATACTGTGTCATGGTTCTATCCGGTGCATACATTACATGTAAGGATACTAGACTTGCCTGTATTCGTCATTTAAAAGACATACACAAGTCAATAGATAGTCCTGAATGGAATTATATCTATAAACCTAAACGTGCCAAAAAGGTTATTAAATTCATGGAAACACTACCTGATACAAAAGGTAAAATACACAAATTGACATTGTTTCAAAAGTTCATTGTCGCAAATGTCAGAGGTTGGTTCACGAAAGACAGAGATATGCTGAGATTTAGAAAAGCTTTTATCTCAATGTCAAGAAAAGGAGGTAAGTCACTTTTAGTAAGTGGACTTGTACTTTATTCTTTTTTATTCGATAGGGAACCAGCAGAAGGCAGACAGATATTTTGCGCAGCTAATGACAAGAAACAAGCAAGCGTAGTATTCAACATGGTAACTAAACAACTTATGCATTTAGTATCAAAAGTACCAGAATTAAAGAAAGACATTAAAAAAGTACGCGAGTTGCTTAATAACTTGCGTGATGACTCTTTCGTTATGCCATTATCACGTGATACAAGTGCAGTCGATGGTTTCGAACCATTCCTAGCTGTTATTGATGAATACCATGCAGCAAAAACAGATGAAATGGTAGAGTTAATTCAATCTGGTCAAGGTAACTTATACCAATCACTTATATTTATCATCAGTACCGCAGGTTTTAACTTAAATTCACCGATGTTTGTAAATGAATGGCCTTATGCTAAAGATATTTTAGCTGAAATTTATGATGATCCAGAATACTTTGCGATTATCTATGAACAAGACTCGGAAGATGAATGGCAAGATAAAACAACATGGGCCAAGTCCAATCCATTAATCAATGAATCAGACGACTTAAAAGAACAAATTGAAGAGTATTTGGAAAAACGCGTAGCAGAGGCTAATAAAAAAGGATCTATGTTCAAGGTACTTGTTAAAAACTTCAATTATTGGTTACAAGCAAGTACAGAATCTTACTTAGATTTCAATGATTGGAAAAAGAATGAAACAGATTTTGATATACATGGGTCTAAAACTTATATCGGCCTAGACTTATCACGTGCTGATGACTTAACCGCAGTGTCGTTCGTTCATCTTAATGAAGATAATCAAGAGTATTATGTAACCAGTCATTCGTTTGTGGCTACTAAAGGTGGACTAGATGGCAAGATTGACAGAGACTTCATCGATTATAGACAAATTGCAGAAAACGGTTATTGTACGATTACCGATTTACAAAGTGGAATTATCAATACTGATCAAGTTTTGAATTATATAGAGGATTATATCGACCAATATAAATTAGACGTACAAGCGTTATGTTATGATCCTTACTCAATACATGGTGTTATTGCAGAAATTGAGCGTAGAGATTGGCCTTATGATTTAGTAGAAATCAGACAAGGACCACAAACGTTATCTAATCCGATACTAGATTTTAGATTGAAAGTAATTAATGGCGACATTAAACATCATAAAAATCCGTTACTAGATATTGCGATAAAAAATGCAGTAGCTAAAGATACTAATGACTCATTGATGATTGAAAAGAAAATGAATAGAGAAAAGATAGATCCGCTCATGTCGACTATATTCGCTTATGTGATGGCTTGTGAACATGAATGGGATAGTGAAACTTTAATGCCATTGTTCTTATAGGAGGTGTGATGATGAAAAAATTCTTATACGCACTTGTAGTAATACTATTATTCGTTGTGGGCTTAATAGGTCTATTCTATGGCTTATTTATACTTTGGAAGCCGTTAGCTTATATTATTGGTGGCTTGCTGCTCATAGGTCTCTCAGGCGTTTTAAATCAAGCGTACGACAATACCTCGATAAGTCAGAAAGGGGGTGACAGTTAAAGATGCCATTACTTGATTTAGGATTTACAAGCAAACAAGAAAAGATGAACAGAGATTTAGAACGATTATTGTATTGGCAAGAACATGGCACACATGCAAGCTATGTTGGTATAAACGCGCTACGTAACAGTGATGTATTTACTGCTACACGTATTATATCTGCAGACATTGCAAGCACCAAGTTGAAAGTTAAAGGTCACGAAACAAATACAGTGATGGACCAAATACTGGATCTATTTAATAACAATCCGTATTCGGACTTACCGGGTTGGCACTTTAAGTTTATAATCATCGCGAATATGCTGCTTAACGGTCAATCTTTTGTTGAAATTGTACGTGATAAAAACGATTTCCCCGTAGGCTTCTATTTCTTACATAATGATTTAGTAGGAGTTGAGGAAAAAGACGGAGATATTGTCTACAACGTGAGCGAAGATGTGGAAGGTAACGCTGCAAAGATAACCAGTGAGGATATATTGCATTTTAGATACATTACATTAGATGGATATGTGGGTTATAGTCCTTTGTATGCTTTAGCACACGAAATTGGTATTTCTCAAGGTTCTAAGAGCTTCCTACGTAACTTCTTCGATAATGGTGGGACTTCGACATCAGTATTGAAGTATAGAAAAGGGCAAATCAATGCTGAACAATTAAGAGATTTGAAAAAGAATTTCTCAGAAAGCCAATTAAAAAACAATAGTGGCTTAGTTGCTATCGACGACACAATGGAATTCAGCAGGTTGCAAATTCCTACCGAAGTATTGAACTTCTTAAATAGTTATAAGTTCAGTACATCTCAAGTTGCTAAAGCGTTTGGTTTACCAGTATCGAAGCTAGGTATTGAAACAGTAAACACATCTATCACACAAGCTAACCTAGAATATTTGCAAAGTACATTAGACCCAATATTCAAAATGATGATTGCAGAGCTTGAGACGAAGATATTCAAGTTTATCGATTCTGGATATGAATTAGAGTTCGACTCATCACGTCTCATTGATATTGACCCAGAACTACAATTACAACGTATTACTGAATTGCACAGTAAAGGAATTATTTCAACAGACGAAGCAAGAAGTGTATTTGGTTATCAACCTATTGAACATGGTGAACAACCATTGGTTGACCTTAACAGAGCCCCTCTTAATACATTAGAGAATTACCAAAAATCTAAAATTGACAAAGAAGTCGAAAAGAACTCCATTAAGGGAGGTGATGAGTATGGCGAATAGTAACGTTGACACTGGACAGCAAGACATGGTTGTTGAAGGGTATGCAATTATCTTTAATTCGATGAGTGATGACTTGGGTGGGTTCAGAGAAATTGTAGCGCCTAACGCCTTAGATGGTGTAGATGTAAGTGATGTCAAATGTTTAATCAATCATGATTTCAGTTACATTATAGGACGTACACAGGCGGGAACACTTGAGTTGAATGTAGATGAAAAAGGTTTGTACTTTAAGTGTCGCTTGCCTAATACATCTTATGCCAAAGATATTTATGAGAATATCAAAGCGGGGAACGTTAACCAGTGCAGTTTCTTTTACACATTACCACCTAACGACGCAACAGCTCGAACATGGCAAAACATTGATAATGAATACGTTCAAACCATAAACAAAATCGATGAGCTTATTGAGGTTAGTATTGTCACAGTGCCAGCCTATAAAGATACATCGGTTGAAGTCGGTCAACGTGCAAGAGATTTGAAGAAATTTAAACAGTTGGAACAAATGAAAATAGCATTGGATTTAGAAAGCCTACGTTTTGAAACGTAAGGCTATTTTTTATACCCAAATTTAATAAGGAGGCTTATACATGGCTAATTTAGATGAGCGCAAAAAAGAAATCGCTAATCTGATTTCTAAAGCACAAGAAGCAGTCGAAAAAGGCGACCTCGAAACTGCTCGTAATTTAAAAGCTGATATTGATGCTCAAAAGAAAGAGTACGAAGAACTCGAACAGCTTTCAAAAGAAATTGAAGCGTCAGCACCTAAACAAGATGAACCACCTAAAGATGAAGGTGCAGAAGTTGAAGATAACAAAGATGGTAATTCTGGAGAAGAATCAGAGAACAAACCTTCTGATGATGAACCAGAAGGAACTTCAGATGAAGAAAAACCTGATGATAAACCAAAACCAGATGACCAACCTGAATCTGAAGCAAAACCGAAACCAGAGGCACCTACAATTGAGAAGGTGGAAGAGCCAACAGAAGAAGAATTAAAAAAAGAAAAAGACAAAAAAGAAGGAGCGAAACGTTCTATGGCGAAATTAAACCAAAATCCAGAGACAAACGAAGAAATTCTAGCATTTGAACAGTACATGAAATCAAAAGGGGCTAAACGTGACAATGTTAAATCTGATGACGTTGGCGTAACAATCCCAGAGGATATTAAATATATTCCTGAAAAAGAAGTTAAGACAGTCCAAGACTTATCAGAATTGGTACAAAAAACTTCAGTATCAACTGCAAGTGGGAAATACCCGATCTTAAAACGTGCTAACGCTAAATTCAACACTGTGGCTGAATTAGAGAAAAACCCAGAGTTAGCTCGTCCGGAATTCGAAACAATCACTTGGGAAGTAGACACTTATCGTGGATCTATTCCGATTTCACAAGAAGCATTAGATGATTCAGTTGCTAACTTAACTGCTATTGTTTCTGAAAATATTAACGAACAAAAAATCAACACTTTAAACGAACGTATTGGTGAAGTTTTAAAAGCATTCAATCCTACTAGTGTATCTAATGTTGACGACTTAAAAGAAATTATTAACGTTAAATTAGATCCAGGTTATGATCGTCAAATCATCTGTACACAAAGTTTCTATCAAAAACTAGATACATTAAAAGATGGTAATGGTCGTTATTTACTACAAGACAGTATCATTAACACTGCAGGTAACACCGTGTTAGGTATGAATGTAACAGTTGTGCGTGATGACTTGTTAGGTAAAAATGGAGATGCACTAGCATTTATTGGTGATGTAAAACGTGGTGTGTTATTCGCAGACCGTACTGACGTATCAGTGCAATGGATTGAAAACGAAATCTACGGTAAATACCTAATGGGTGCTTTCCGTTTTGATGTAAAACAAGCTGATAAAAATGCTGGTTTCTTTGTAACATTTGAAGATGCAACAGAACCTAGTGGAGATTTAGGAGCATAAGTAAAGTAGGTGATTTCAATGTTCGAAATAGATAACGTTGAATCTATTAAACAAGCGATACGCGTCGACCATGATTTTGACGATGATTTAATTATGGAAGTTTATTTACCTGGAGCAATCAGTGAGGTTAAGGCTGCCGTTTCTTTAGATGAAGAAGATGATAAATTCTACAACGATAATCCTATATTCAATTTAGCGGTCTTAAATATTATTGCTCACCACTACGATAATCGTTCAATCACATCTAATGAACAATCATTTGATGTGCCTGCATCATCAATGAAACTTGTACAAACACTAAGAAGCAATCTAGTTAAGTGGCGAAAAGATAACATCGAGGTGATAGCCGATGAATCTTAACCAATTAGATTACAGAGTTACTTTTTATGAAGTTGTGAATGATGGACCAGAGGCAGGTATGAATGAACAGAAAGAAATATACAGTTGTTTTGCTGGAATGTATGAGCCAACACAAAAAGATGTACAGTTAGGTAATTTAGAACTTAGTAAAAGATCAGTTACATTAAATATTAGAGACGCACAACCTCAATTTCTACCAAATCCAAAACACGTATTTGAGATAAAAAATGGTATGTATGCGGGGTTGTTTTTTAATATCAAAAATGTAGCACCTTCTAAGACGCCTAATTACATTAAAGTGGTGGGTGAAGAAGAATGACTATAACAATGAAAGGCGATAAAGAAATAATTGCCTATTTAGAAAAGAATTACGGTAAATCTGCTACTAAACGCATAACTGACTTTGCACTAACTAAAGGTGGGCAGAAGGTTGTTCAGATAATCAAAAACAACATGAAGTCATTTAAAGATACTGGTGAATCTGTCGAAGAAACGACAGTATCTAAGCCTATGACGATAAACGGTGTACGCACAGTTAAAATTCATTGGCGAGGTCCTAAACAACGTTATCGTATTATCCACCTAAATGAATATGGTCACTTTGATCGTTCTGGAAAGTGGGTTAATACAGCTGGTAAAGGTGTTATTGAAAACGCTATGCGTGAAGGCAGAGAAACGTATTTCAGAACAGTAAAAGAAGAAATGAGAAAGAGGGTGTAATTTATTGGATGACATCACAATGAAAATATACGAAGCGATTATAGATAACAAAGAAATTATGAATCATGTTCAAAAGAACAATATTAAATTCTTTGATTATCCAAACGCACAAGAAATTAAAGATGTAGTGATTGTCATAGATCCATTAGATACACCTACACCTACTGATTTTGGTGATAATGATAATTTCACTTACGAATATTTTTATCAAATAGATGTATTTGTAAAACAAAAACAAGGAGTAAACGGACGAGTCTTATCAGATAGACTCGTTTTTTTAATACAACGAATGATGTGGGAAGTATTAGGTTTTGGAGAGACATCATCAATAAAACCCGAATATATCAAAGAATTTAGTATCTACCGACAAGCTAAAAGGTTTGAAGGTAAACAATATTTTAAAATTTAGGAGTATTTTAATATGGCAGAGAAAAACTATCGTTCATTTACAGGGTTAACAGAATTTTATTATAAAGTGCATGGTGAAGGTGGCGTTCAAAAAGTTGCTGATCCAGAACGCATTAAATATTTACAAGAAATTTCAGTATCCAAAGATCAAGACATCGAAAAAGCATATGGTGATAACCAAGTTGCAGAAATGGCAGTTGCTAACGGAACAATCGAAGTAGAAGCTGGTTTCCACAAGTTACCATTAGAGGACAGAGTTGCATTGTTCGGATTAGAAAAATCAGAGGACGGCATCGTGTCAGTTGGTAACGATACACCACCATATGTAGCTGTTATGTTTGCGAAAACTATGGAAGATGGTTCACGTGAATATGTTGGATTACCTAAAGGATTATTCACATTCCCTGAATTAGAAGGTAATACCAAAGAAGATGGCGTAGAATTCAGTTCTGACTCTACTACTGCTGAATTCATGCAAGCTAAAGTTAAAGGCTTCGAAGAAGAAAAAGCAATGTTATTAGGTCACGATGCTAAAGGTACATCCGTTATGAAAGATGCTATCTGGGAAGCCATCTTTGGTGATTCTGCACCAAGCAGTAACTCAGAAGAAACTAGCGATGCAGAATCAGAATTAGGAGCATAACTTACAGGAGGTTTGATTATGGCTAAGAAAAAGTATGAAGTCTTGCACAAATTCATCGATTTAGAGGATAAGAACAAAGTATATAACGCTGGCGATACTTATCCTAAACCAGCAAATAAAAAAGTGCCACACGACCGCATTTTAGACCTTTCTACAAGCGATAACAAACGTGGCAAGGCATTAATCAAAGAAATAGAAGAATAACCAACACGAGGGCTCAAATGCCCTCTTTTTATTTACAATTCAAAAACAAAGGAGCAATTATAAATGGCTAAACGTAATTTTATTAAATTAATTCAAATTGATAAAAAGGGTAACGCAGTAACAGATTCAGAAGGTAACGCAAAATTCGACACTTATATTACACCTACACAAATTCCATTCCGTAAAATCTATGATGCATCTGATTTAATGGATGGTGAATCAGATGAAAGTACTTCTGTGAAAGAAAACATCGATCAAATGTTAGATATGGTAGTTGATATTTACAACAATCAATTTACAAAAGATGATTTACTAGACAGATTACATGCACCAGATGCAGTAGAAGAGTTACAACAACAAATTCAATTTATTGCACAAGGTCAAATGGATGAAGAAAGAAAAAAGCAACTAGCCAAAATGATTTAAAACCTATCACTTATAAAGAACATAAGGAAAATATGAAGAAGTTAATGTTGGAAATGATGAAAGAAGGCGGTAAGGATATCAACGATATATTAGATATGCCTTTTGCCTTTTTCATGGAGTTAGTTGATGAAAGTAATAAGAAAAACGTCAAGAAAACTCACAGTATGATCGACGCGTTCATGTAATACATCTTATAAGCAAGGAGGTGGAGTGATGGCAGAAAGAATTAAAGGATTGCAGATTGATCTGTCAATGCGAGATGTAAATATAAATAAGACACTAGCTGGAGTAAAAAGGGAATTTAGAGCATTAAACTCAGACCTCAAACTATCAAGTAATAACTTTAAGTATGGAGAAAAAAGTGCTGCTTCTTACAAATCTCGAATGAATGATTTAGATGGTGCCATTAAACAAGGCACAGCTAATTTAGATTCACTCAAAAATCAATACGAAGAAGTTGCACGAACACAAGGTGCTAATAGTGCTAAAGCTGTCAGATTACGTACTGAGTACAATAATCAAGCCATAGCAGTTAATAAAATGAGAGATGAATATGGTAGATTAAACAGTTACTATAAGGAAAATTTTTCTATTGCAGGTCGATTGAGCAATTCTTTTAAAAGCGTTGGTTCAAACATGCAGAATGTAGGTCAACAAGCACAAAATTTAGGTAGTTCTCTTACAAGTAAAATTACTAAGCCAGCGTTAGTAGCTGGCACTGCAATGGCAGGTATAACTGCTAAGCTAGGTTTTGACAGATTGGTCGGTCTTGATACTGCCAAAGCAAAACTCGAAGGTTTAGGCTATTCAACTAAAGAAGTGGGTTCGATTACTGAACAAGTAACACATGCGATTCAAGGCGGTATGACAACAATGGCCGAAGGTACCGATGTTGCAGCAGGTGCTTTAGCGGCAGGAGTAAAACAAGGTAAGGAATTAGAGAAGTATATTAAATTAGTTGGTGATGCGGCTGTCGGAAGCAATAGACCGGTATCTGAAATGGCAATGATATTTAATAGAGTTCAAGGTCAAGGAAAACTGATGACTCAAGAATTAAATATGATTGAAGAAGGTATGCCTGGATTTAGTAATGCTATGGCTAAACATCTTGGTGTTTCCTATGACGCTTTCAGGGAGATGGTTACTAATGGAGAAGTAAGTTCTAAGGAATTTTTAGAAGTTATGGATGACTTCGCTGGTGGTATGGCAGGAGCTTATTCTAAATCATGGAAAGGTATGGTACAAAACTCTAAAGCCTATATAGGTCAAATTGGAGAAGCTTTCTTAAGCAGTACCTTTGAACAAGCCAAAGGTGGTTTGCATGAATTTGAATCTATGTTGAAATCACCAGGAGCCAAAGAATGGGCAGCTAAAACTGGCGAACAACTTGGTAATACATTAGCTTCGATTGGCAATGGCATTAAAGGCCTAATAGATTGGTGGCAAAATTTAGACGGTTCCACTCAAAAAACGCTAGGTGGAATTGTTAAATGGTTAGGCATCACTTTAGTTACTATGGGACCTGTTTTAACAATATTCGGTAAGTTTGTAAGAACCATTGGTGGTATGTTTAGTGGTTTATCGACACTTATAACATTCATGATAAGACATAATGCTGCAGCCAAAATGAGTGCAGTTGGCCAAAAGGTATGGAATGGTGTTACTGCTACTGCTCGTGGTATCGCAAATGGCTATAGATTAGCAATAGCAGCTTTAAGTACATCTCAAACTATACAAGCTTTGAAAACTAAAATTGCTGCTGCTGCAACAACGGCTTGGACTGCAGTTACTAAAGGTGCAGCTTTAGCAACTAAAGGCTTAGGATTAGCTATAAGATTTATGACTGGGCCTGTCGGTATAGTTATTACAGCCATCGGATTATTAGTAGCTGGACTTATTCATTTATGGAAAACAAATAGCTCGTTTAGAAATAGTGTGATTACTGCTTGGAATGCTATTAAAAATGCAGCGGTAGCCATATTTGGATTTATCAAACCTTATATTATTAATATTTGGAACGCAATTAAAAACTCTACAATTGCCATTTGGAACGCGATTAAAAAAAGTGCTGTAATAATATGGAACGCTATTAAATTTGCTGTTCAACATCCTATTCAAGCATTAAAAAATGTCTTATCAGCTTTATGGAATGGCATGAAAAATGCTGCTATTAAAATATGGACGTTGCTTAAAAACGGTGTTTTAGCAATTATTAAAGCATATGTTGCACAAGTAAGATTTAATATCAACCTTATTAAACGCATTGTAGTTACGATATTTAATGCTATTAAAAGCTTTTCTATTAAAGTGTGGATTGCACTAAAAAATGGCGTGTTAGGAATTGTTCGAGCTTTGCGCAAAGGTGTTCTTTCTGTGTTTAATGCATTAAAAAAAGGTGTTTCTGCAATATTTAATGCTATAAAGAATGCCACAGTTAGAATATGGACTGCTATGAAAAATACTGTCATTAATCGAGCGAAAGCATTATGGTCTGGAGTTAGAAATACATGGAATGCACTCAAAAAAGGTACTATTGGCGTATTCAAATCAGTCGGTAGTTTTATGAGCAATAAATGGAACAGTATTAAAAATAGTACAGTGAATAAAGCGAAAGCTCTATGGTCAGGTGTTAAAAGTGTATGGGGATCGCTCAAAAAAGGTACTCATAACACCATGACGGCTGTTGGTGGTTTCATGAGCAAAAAGTGGAATGGCATCAAAAATACTACTGTATCTATTGTAAATAGCATGAAATCGAAAGTTATGGGCACCATGAATAAAATGAGAGACGGTATCAAAACAGTTACCGGTAAAATTGGGAATCTTTTTGGCGGAATGGTTAAAGGCGTTAAAAAAGGATTAAATAAATTGATTAGTGGTGTTAACTGGGTTGCTGATAAATTAGGTATGGATAAATTACCGTCTATTAAATTAAGTACGGGGACAAACGCATCTAAAAAATATGTGAGTCATGGGAAAATTAACCGAGACACTTTTGCGACAGTAGGAGACAAAGGTAGAGGTAATGGCCCTAGTGGATTTAGGCATGAAATGATTGAGTATCCTAATGGTAAAACAACTATTACACCTAATAGAGATACAACCACATTTTTACCTAAAGGTTCTAAAGTTTATAATGGCACACAAACTCATGCGATGCTATCCCAAATGCCTCGTTTTAGTATAGGTTCAGCAATCAAAGAAAAAGCTGAATATATGCTTGAAAATGGTAAAAAAGCTGTAAAAAGCACAATTGGAAAAGGCAAAGACTTAGGAGGAAATGCAGTAGACCAAGTTAAGAAAGTTGGTTCTGAGGTTGCTGTTAAAGCTAAAAAAGTTGGAAGTGCAGTTATATCAGGTATAGGAGATGTATTTGATTATATAGGACACCCTGGTAAGCTAGTTAACAAAATTTTTGACAAAGTTGGGTTTAACTTTAATTTTCTTAAGGATGCACCTTTACCTTTTGATTTAATGCAAGGAGCCTACAAGAAATTAAAGAGTGGCGTTAAATCATTATTTGACGAATGGCTTAATGATGCCGGTGGCGGCGATGGATCGTCCTTTACTAAGTTTCCAATTACTACAGGGTATTATCCTAATGGTGGCGCTCCTGGCTATAGTTTTGGTGGAGGTCATCATTACGGTATTGACTTTGGTGCCCCATACGGTACAACAATCAATGCTACGAATAGCGGACAGTTAGGTGAATTGCATAACTTTGGCGGAGGGCTTGTTGCAAGACTTTTAACAGGTCAATTCACGTTATTCTTTATGCACTTATCTAAAATACTGAAACACGGTAAGGTACAGGCAGGAGAACCTATAGCTAAAACAGGTAATAGTGGTAACTGGACTACTGGTCCTCACTTACATTTCCAAGTCGAAAAAGGTAGACATAATGATATTACTAACCAGAATACTGTAAACCCACTCAAGTGGCTCAAAGGTCACGGCGGTGGAAAAGTTGGTGGTAGTGGTTCTGCAAACGCACGTAGAGCAATTCAAAGAGCACAATCTATTTTAGGTGGACGTTATAAATCGTCTTATATTACCGAACAAATGATGAGAGTTGCCAAGCGTGAATCTAATTTCCAGGCGGGAGCAGTTAATAACTGGGATAGCAATGCTAGAGCGGGAATACCTTCTAAAGGTATGTTCCAAATGATTGAACCATCTTTTAGAGCGTTCGCTAAACCAGGACATGGGAACATTTTGAACCCTGTAGACGAAGCTATATCGGCTATGAGATACATCGTAGCAAAATATGGTTGGGGTGGTTTCAAACGTGCTGGAGATTATGCTTATGCTACAGGCGGCCTTATTAACACTGCTGGATTATATAATTTGGCAGAAGATGGATACCCTGAGATAGTGATACCTACAGATCCAAGCAGACAATCAGATGCGATGAAATTGTTACATCTTGCTGCGAGTAAAATTAGTGGAAATAACAGAAATAAACGACCTAACCAATTACGTACCCCTAGTGTTACTAGTAATACAGTTGATAACGCAGAATTACTACTACAAATGATAGAAAATCAACAGAAACAAATAAACGTGTTAATGGAAATAGCACGAAGTAATAAAACTATTGAAAAACAACCGAAAGGTTTTTCAGAACGCGATGTAAGTCAGGCACAAGGTTCAAGGTTAAGACTCGCTGCTTATAGCCAGGGAGGTTTATAAATTGGAAAATAAAAAAGTAAAAATATTTAACGATCATTTCGAAGAAACACTAACGGATATTCCTCATCTTAAGTTTCTAGAATTTGAAGAAGAGGATTTAGATAGAAAGTCTAATCAGATTGAAGTTAATGGTAGCGATGGCGTTTTACAAGGACCGATGAATTTCGGTCCTTTTAATTTGATACTGAGATTTTCATATAAAGGCATGGATTATAAAGAATATAGATTAGCAAAAGAAAAGTTACGTCAATTGATAAATAGGAGAGATCCTTATTTCGTATGGCATTCAGATATGCCAGGTAAAAAATATGCGGTTATACCAGAGGGTGTCAGTAATGAAAACTTAACAAGTCAATTCGGACTTATTGAGGTAATTTATTCTGCCTACAAAGGATATGCAGAATCATTAAAAGATACTTCTGAATTTAGTTGGACTGATGAAAGTTGGCAGTTTGAACAAGGTATTATAGGAAGTGATGAAGTTAAATAT
>ERZ782882.110-NODE-110-length-14969-cov-3.599169_pt1 | contig 14969 bp, 10 predicted proteins | sample MGYA00466090_ERZ782882 | MGnify/ENA primary metagenome ERZ782882 (study PRJEB29894, sample SAMN03576369) | human skin metagenome | biome: human skin; feature: right retroauricular crease; material: organic_material | host: Homo sapiens | place: Italy: Trento... | reverse complement strand
ATGTCATGATTGATCATGAAAAGCGCAAACTGCGTCTGATTGACTGGGGTTTGGCTGAGTTTTATCACCCTCACATGGAATACAATGTGCGCGTTGCCTCGCGGTACTTCAAGGGCCCAGAACTGCTTGTTGATTTCCAGGAGTACGATTACTCGCTTGATATGTGGAGCCTGGGATGTATGTTTGCCTCAATGATTTTCCGCAAGGAGCCTTTCTTCCATGGCCATGACAATTACGACCAGCTAGTGAAAATATGCAAGGTGCTGGGTACAGATGATTTTCAGGTGTATTTGGACAAGTACAAGATTGAGCTGGACTCGCATTACGATGTAATTCTTGGACGCTACCCGCGCAAGCCATGGTCTCGTTTTGTCACGCCGGAGAACCAACATTTTGTGTCTGACGAAGCCATCGATTTTCTAGATAAGCTACTTCGCTATGATCATCAGGAGCGCCTGACTGCACAAGAGGCACAGAACCATCCGTACTTTGATCCAGTCCGTGCGCTGCTAACGGAAAAGCGCCCTGACATGTAAGTAGCACCTTCGCCCACTTCAAAATGTGCCCAAATTTGACTAATTAAATTCTGCTGTCTTGGCAAGAAAAGTTTAAGTAAGCCTCGGAAGGGAGAGGCAAAGAAGTCGTGCCGTCCAGCATGGCACTCATACAATGCCAACCAGGCACGGGGGGAGCGGCGTACCATATGACATTGCCTTGTTCATCTTGACGGAATAAATTGCGCGTTTCAGGAGGCAGAATTTCAAAGTCAGCGCCTTGTTTATGAGCGGCGTACACAGCTGCAGCGGTGGGCAAGTTGCGTACGAATGCAGAAGTATTGCTGGTTGCCGGTGTCGCGCTCAATACACCAGCAGCAATGGCAGCATCACGCAATTGTATTATTGATTCGAGCGAAACGGCACCTCCCAGCTCAATCGCCATGGCCGCCAATTCAGCGTGCGTAGCAAGCGGACGAGCCTCCAATGCCCTTTGCAACTTGGCATAAGCTGCAGGCCGCACGCGTCGAGATACCTCAGAGGCTGCAGCGTGGAACACTGCATACGCTCGCAATTTGTCCGCCTGTGATACAGCGACAGGGGGTGGCACGACCGGTGGCTCAGATGAGACAGCAGAAAAGCTGGGTATAGAAACAGGCACCGCTTCTTCGAATAAGTTAGGCCATTCATCACGTTCGAGACCAGGATCTGTCTCGTCGAGAAGCATTCCACCGGGTATATCATGGCCATGCGTCAATGCTGATGGTTTTTTTGGCGGTGGCTCAGCAGGATGACTGAATATATCCATTGGCGTGGCTTTTGAACGAACAGCCGAAGGAACATAGTACTCCCATTTTTCAATCTTGTGGAATGTGTGCTGTTCCACATCATATTTGGACTCAACCACATACAAAGGGGCATCCTTTCGCCAGTAGTGAGCCGATGGCCTAGCTCGCAGGTACACTGGAAGACACAACACGAGCACATCTTCTAGAATATCTTCCAAGGCATGCTCACCGTACACACCCGTTTGGAATACTTCATTTGGATAGAAACGCCGCGCTTTTGTATGCCACGTTTGTTCTGGTCGGTAGTACCAACATGCCGTGAAGAAAACGCCTGGCTTTTTCTGCTGCTTGTACAACCGGAATATTTGACCAACGATCGGCCGTGCCGGGTCGACCGGATTCATCACATGAACCCAATCGCCCACATTATAAAAGCGCCCTTTGTATGGTACATGTTCCACGAGTGTCACATCATGTGCTGTAACGTCTTTGGGCGGCTCTTTTCCAGGGCCGTATTCTGCTGATGCAAAGCACTGTCGTGATACAGCGTTAGATCGAAGCATATCAACAACTTCCACATCTGTCATGCGGGACTTGGTTTGCCGCACTCCAAGTGCATCCGTGAGACGCCCCTGCGATGGTGTGAGCTGATTGTACAATCTTAAAAGCGTGACCATTTCAGCATAACCTTCAGAGCCAAGACCATACCAAATTCGCGCATTCTCAAACAGCTGAAGCATGTCTTGTTCAAATAATGCTGGTGAAGCATATTCACAATGCACTAAGCGATGTGTAATGGTCTGCAGACACGTGGGACGGAGAATCTGATCATAATATTCAGGATTTTCAGCAGGATCCGGACATTCTTCAAGAGGATCACTTAACACACGAAGTCCATCTTCATCTGATACGTTTGAATGTATGTTTCTAACTTCGACATCTCGTAAAAAGTGCAGAATGTGGGCATACATTCGATGCATGTGCTCGAGGTCCTTGGCCCGACAGTACAACCACCCGTAATCACTTACATCGTCGTTTGAATTCACTGACAAAGGTGTATGCACATTTGTAGGCTCACCACTACCTATACAAAGCCCTAGCGAAGCTTGCTCTGAGTCCGAAGCCATTGTTGTGGTGGTGATCGACTTGGGCCGCCTTTCCAACTACAGGACGCGTCAGTCGCGCCCCCGATCTGCCCGATCTCATATGCACAATGCGTGACGCAAGACGTGCGGCGAAATAACATTTTTCGCCTGTTCAGAGTGCATCGTGCCGTGGTGAATGGCACCAAGCACAAAAGAGTATGCGATCGGAGCATTGCTGATTATACTCGTGGATGTGCTTTGGACAAGCTCGAACTACCTAGCCAGTACTGTATTGTAAGTTGCCCACTCTAACCGCAGGACTCGTGGCTATGATAAGCCATTCGCCTTGACGTATCTTTCTACTGCTTCCTTCACTGTGTATCTTATCCCATTCTGTATTATAATTCAGCATCGAAAACAAACAGGCCATCCGTGCACAAATTCATGGTGGTATAAGTTGGGATTTCGTCTTCCTACTCCCCAAGATGAGTCTTCTCGTGTTGGACGGTCGAGTAATACCGATATAACGCCTCCGAAAAAAATGCTTCGGGCGTCATCAATCGATGGCCGCCTTCCTGCTGTCAGTATCCCCATTAGAACACAACGAAGAAGCGTACAACGGAACACTGAAACACAAGCGCTTATTGAGAACGATCCTCTTTCGACGGATCCCGGAAAGCTTCTGTCCCAAACCTCGGTTCTTGTGGATGCGTCAGAATTACCATCACTCTCGATTTTTGAAACCGCCTGTTTAGCCATGGAATTTTCTGTGATTTGGTTTATTGCAAATTGGACATTTGTTGCAGCTTTGGCGTTCACCAGCGTTGCCAGCGGCACTACATTGGGTAGTACAAGTGGCTTATTCACATTGATACTTGGCAGTTTGTGCGGCATTGATACGTTTTCTTTTTGGAAGCTATTTTCAGTGTTACTCAGTTTTACAGGAGTGACTTTGGTAACGTATGTGGACCATGACAAATCAAACTCGCCAATGTCATTATCTAAACCTTTGTTGGGTGACGTCCTTGCACTAGTATCGGCCCTATGCTATGCTGGATATGTTACGTTCCTTAAATTGCGCATTGGCTCTGAGGATCGCATATCGATGCCTCTCTTTCTTGGATGCGTCGGAGCGTTCAACTTGGTCGCATTTTGGCCCATTGGTCTTCTATTGCATTTCGCTGGTATCGAGCCCTTGTCATGGCCTAATGATCGCCTGACTATTGCGGGTCTTTTTTTGAACATGTGCATAACTGTGGTGTCTGACTTTGCTTACCTTGTGGCCATACTCAAATCGTCTCCATTATTGACCACAATCGGACTTTCTCTAACCATTCCCATGGCTGTGTGCATCGATGCCATTCAAAATGCCATGTCTCTACCCTTACAAAGTATTATCGGAAGTATTCTTGTGTTGGTACGTATAGTAATCTTACGCGAAAAAGACCAGCTTCGGAGGTATTGCATGGGAGGAAAATCAAGTAAATGTAAATGTCTAATTCTATGCGTGTCCTACAGAATGGGTATAGAGTATATTAGGGCATGGCTGTTTTCAAGCAAAAGCGCGCACGTTCCTGGCCGAATATGAATCGGGCGTACTCCATCAGAAAACGAGCCTGCTCCGCTGTCTCGATAGCACGCAGACTGCGCCGTTTCCGCACGGTGTCAATGAGTTTCAGCACGGTATCTAGCACTTGAGATGAAGTATTTGAGCATGGACATAATTTTGGTGTATCCTCAGACCCAAGCGATACGAGATTCATTTTGAGCAACCAAATACAAGCCACTAAGCCTGCACGTCCCACACCCCCCCGGCAATGCACGAGAATGGACGTTCCACGCAGCGTATAGTTCAGGATCAACATAGACATGATCATGTCTAGGCGGGTCATATTGATCGGTGCAAAGCCTTCGGCCATGGGTAGACAAATCAGATCAAATCCTTGCGATTGTGCTTGTTCTCGGTACTCATGACATGGTGCTCCAAGCATGTTGAGCTCTTCATCATCCAGGCAACATACAATGGCTCGTACACCCATTTGCCTGATCCTGTCGAGGTCAATCTTTAGATCACGGCAAATGGGGCTTCGGCCTTGAAAAGGTTCGTCAAGACGGACCTTCTTGCCTGGGCACGAGGAGAGCAATAGATTGCCTATTAAAGGCCCTTCAGATGTAGGGAAATGGGATGAAAACTGCTCCAATGGAGCACCGTTTTCATTTAACATACGATCAAGTGGAACACTCCTGGGCATACGAACGAGGTGTTCGCAGTGCGTAACCCTCAGTGTCCTGTAAACTTTTTTCCAAGTACGTGTCGAGATCTTCACGTCGAACAGTAGTCTTTAGGGAAATATGCACAGGATCTTGACTCTTATCATGCGTCTCGGGCATTTTGAAGTACGGGGGCAAATGACTCAGCACGTCCGCAGATATATATGGCAACAAGTGAACGGGAATGATTGGACTCAGACTAATAGGATGCGAGTTACTGGTCTTGACCACACACGCTGAGTCCTGAGATGCAGACAGGGACTTGTCCGCCATGGCCACTTGCAAGTCTTGATAAATGCGTTCATTAGTCCCATCCGTTAGCTTATCCACGAGATGAATGGCATTACTTGTGTCTTTCAGCCCTAGACCAGCATTCAAATGCAACTTCACTCGCCATGCGTGCGTCTCGTTATTACGCTGACGCTCCAGCACGATTTCTGCCAAGCGTGGTTGTTGAAGCGTCAATGGAAGATACGCATAGGGGGCCCCAGAGACTCCGAACTTTAGCACGCTATACGCACTCAGATGGTACTGACTCGCCATAGGGGCACAGTTCATGAGCTCTATCCAGTCGCATCGACGTGTGCGTAGCACGGATTGGTATACATCATGTGCCAGCTTATCCCGCGCAACCACCCCTGCGCATGAAATGTCGCTGGATGAGCAGGGGCGTTCAGGTTCTTTCGTACCGTAAGGCGTAGGCAGCGCCATCCAGGTTCGGACACCACTTTCAGGACCACTGGTTGGTGGCGTTGCTGATAGTGGCAACGAGACAACGCGCAGCTTTTCTCCACACAGCACTGTTCGCGCGGAGGCAACAGCCGCTCGACAAAGGGCACGTGGTATGCGCGGCAGAAGGGAATCTGTCAAGCGCCATGAGCCAATAATACAACTGCAAGCAGCAAAGTAGACTGGCAAGCTTCCTCGATCCCCTCAAGGGTCTATAGGGCGAAACGGGAATAAGTGCCTACTCGCGTCCAGCACGACACCACGTCGCACCCCTTAAACTAAATCACGTCAAACTCACTCTCCAGTGCACATCCACCCTACAGGTACTCCCTATCCCTGCTGAGTGCCCAGAGACGTTGCGATGCTGAACCAGCTCAATCGCCGCAGGGACACGGCAAAGTCGTTCATTCGGAGGCCTAGCACAGTATCAGAGGATGAAACGTCCGTGGATGTATCCTCAGTGGCCCCACCTCCTTTGCAGAGCTCCACTGCCATATACAGGGGCCGGTCTCTATACCGTCCTGAGCGCGGTCACGCACGGGCGCCTCTTCTTAATCCAGAAGGCGAACCGGACGATCCATTTTCCGGGCTTCATAAGCCCCGTTGGTGGCGTATGTGGTGGCATTATCTTGCAGTAATATGCACATTTTGGGCACCTGTACCTCTTCTATCACTCATTGGCCTGCATACTGCTGCTGTGCGGCAGGCATGGCGCGAAAAAATAACTTTGGTCCTCCTATCATGTTCTCTGGGTGGTATTATCGCATTCATTACTGTGGGACTACAGCGTACGCTTTGTGGCGATCAGTCTGATGGTGTATTTGTTAATGTTAAGCGTGCATCCGGCTATGTCGGCGTCTTAGGCGAGGCCTACAGCACCGATAATTCGAAATTCCCTGAAGCATTTATCTATGATCAAATCCGAGAACATAGCGGTCTTGATGTATCGCAGTTTTTCGATATATCTGAGGATGCTTTCCCAGCATGCAAGAAAATCAACACAGCAGTGGCCAAACCACTGGGCTGTGCTGATGCCGACGGAAGAAAAATCAGATGTTTGGGCAAGCTTCGCATCGATAATTTAGAGTCCGATCTCGGTCTTACGAAAGTAAATCAACATATTGGCTACGACTGGGAAGACCTTGTTAACGGTACTGGCAAGCTACTTGCCATCGACGGATATGTGCTAAATTTTAATGCGTACCTCACCACACATACAGAACCCATACCTAATGATCCTGTCGACAAAGTCATCCGCAACTACTTCTCGCCCTCATCTAACTACACAGACATGTCTGATGCTACGCGCCTATTCACCATCGACAAGCTTGCTCGTGATGCTATACCTTGCTTGAAGCAACGATACCAGGCTGGTCGTGTAAATTACAAGACAACCGGCTGTTTCATGGCTGACCTCATTCTTTATGTGTCCTTGATCGTAATTCTTGGCCTCGTATTTGCACGCACCATCATGGCTGTTTGGTATGCCTTTGTTGGATCACTCCGCTTGGCCAGCACGCCACCACCACCGGGCAAGTTTTCAGCAACAGGGATGCGTCGTCCGCGACCCAAGTCACATATTGCCATGCCTGATGGCGCAACACTTGAAAACTCAATGGGTGTTGCTCCTTGGGCCCAAAAAGGGATAGTGACACCTGCGTCGGCCTCAAGTAAAGGCGCGGCAAATAACAATGTGTCGCTCATGACACCTGCCTCCATGACACCTGAAGATATTGGCAATGATCCATACATTGTTTGTCTGGTGACATGCTATTCAGAGGGTCTTGATGGTATTTCTGCTACTTTGTCGTCTCTTAGCGCGACTGAATATCCTACAAACCGCAAACTTATCTTTGTCGTCGCTGATGGTATGATTACGGGCAAGGGTGAATCTATGAGTACACCTGATGTTTGCGTCAGTCTTATGACTCCTGACATGCGCTTTGGTACACCCACGCCAATGAAATACCGCTCAGTTGCATCAGGTAAGAAAGCGCAGAACATGGCGCTTGTTTATGCTGGCCATTATCAAGACCCCTCCGGTGGCGAGTCTGTGCCGATGGTTGTGGTGGTCAAATGCGGTATGCCTGAAGAAGCCGCTGGTCAAAAGGCAGGAAACCGCGGTAAACGTGACTCCCAGATGGTTCTGATGAGCTTTTTCCAACACGTTACATACAATGATCCCATGTCACCGCTGGACTATGATTTGTTCCGAAAAATTCATGCATTGATGGGTGTAACGCCAGACTTTTTTGAGATGGTCCTCATGGTTGATGCTGACACGAAGGTTCATCCACCAGCGCTTCGTTATTTGGCTAATGCCATGTTGAATGACCACCGGATCATGGGGGCGTGTGGTGAGACGCGAATTCAAAACAAGCTACAAAGTTGGGTCACAGCGATACAAGTGTTTGAGTATTTCATTTCGCACCATCAGGTCAAGGCCTTTGAAGCTGTTTTCGGTGGTGTCACATGTTTACCTGGCTGCTTTAGTATGTACCGTATCAAGGCCCGCAAGCCTGGCTTTGAGGATTGGATTCCTGTGATCGTGAAGCAAGATATCATCCGCGAATACAGTCAAACGGTCGTCACGACTCTGCATCAAAAGAACTTACTATTGCTTGGCGAAGATCGATTTCTCAGCACCCTCATGCTACGAACCTTTCCCCACCGCCGTATGGTGTTCGTACCACATGCCGTATGTCACACCGAGGTGCCACATACGCTTCGCATGCTCCTGTCACAACGACGTCGCTGGATTAATTCGACCGTGCATAACCTTATGGAGCTTCTGTTGGTGCGAGATCTGTGCGGCACTTTCTGTTTTTCGATGCAGTTTGTCGTACTTATGGATCTGATTGGTACTCTTGTTCTGCCCGTGGCTATTTCACTTACATACTATCTAATCATCATGTCGGCCAAAGACCCGCCCAAGGACTTCACATCTGCCATCCCACTCATCATGCTTCTCATCGTTCTTTTCTTACCAGGATTTATCATTGCTATGGTGCGCTTCAGCCCTTCTCATGTAATTTGGCTTGCCATCTATCTAATTTTCTTGCCAGTGTGGAATTTTCTTCTTCCTGCGTATTCATTCTGGCATTTCGATGACTTTTCTTGGGGTGAGACACGTCGAATAGAGGGTGAAACGAAGAGCGGGGCTCATGAAACTTCGGAAGAAGGATACCATGCTGCTCTCGAGGTGCCGATGCGATTGTGGACCGAATGGGAAACGTCCCGAATTCGCAAGCAGGAGCGCAATGCACGGCGACGCCAAGAAATGGAGCATCAGTTTGGAAGCGGCTTCCACAATGACGTCGATCCTCGGCATGATGCAGGTCTTTGCCTCGCTGATCTGGATCGGCCATGTTCGCCCATGTCGCTGGAAACATCAGAAGATCAGTGGGGCGATCATATCGATGGCTACGACGAGAATGCGCCTCTGCCCGACCTCATGCATTCTGCGCGCCCCTTATCTATGATTGCAGCGCAGGGTGGCGGTACAGTTCAAGATAATGACTTGGAAAACATTCTTCAGGGCGGTTGGGATGATGACGTCTCCGTATCGTGGGAGAAACGGAGACCGCCTCCACTCATCAGTGCAGCCAACGATTCGATTGTATCCTTCCAGGGCGAGTCAGATCCGCTGGCGGGCTTGACACCCGTGCGTTCATCGGTTGATTTGGGAGCCAGCTTGCCTAGCTTGGCACCATTTGATGAAGGATCCAACTCCCGCGAAATGATGCCGGCTGCCTCATCAGCTGTTGAAGAACGCCGTACACATGTCCGCAACCGCTCCTCGGGACCGTCGCGCCCGCTATCCAAGGTACGCTTTTTCCATTGAGGTGAAACTTTTCCCAGCAAAAAGCGCCACATATAGTCATGACCTCATTTTAGATACCAAGCCGCACTACGTAGCCGGTTAAGTGCTACACCAATATCCAAGCGACGGGGGCGTGCGAGGAAACCATCGGTAGTCCGCTCCTGTAAGGCGTCTAAACCTGATTTCTCCATATCGTCATAAAGCTGATCCACAATTGTGCGTAAAGACGCTGGCGAAGCGCTCATCCAACGGCGCAAAAGAGTCTCAATGGCTCGGGTCTGACTCTTGTGCACGAGTTGCGGCGTCGAGCTCAAGTCAAGAGCATGATCGCCGAACTGTATCAGATGTCGGTGCTGCGTCGTAGTCCGGGCTTGTGGCAACGGAAAGCCGACCATCCTTTTACGCGAATTTGAGAAGGAGGATGAATCTGATGTAGGCACTGAGTTCACATGGATGCTCTTGCACAACTCTTTGGCACGTTGAGTGACATCCTTCATAACATAGCGGTCCATCTGCAACACGACGTCTGCCTCGTACAAAAATGAACTCGAGGAACCACATACCAACAGGATGGATGCCCCGGTTGTGTTCACTAATGCACGTGCTCGGGTCACAAGTGGTGTAATGGGTTCATTTGGGACGAGTAATTGCATGGCATAATCACGAACGAGAAAGTTGGATGCCGTCGTATCTTCGTCTAGAACTAGCAGGTCTGCACCCAATTCGAGAGACTCCATCAGCGATGCTGCACAAGAAGTACTCCCAGACGCATTTGTTGTGCTGAACATAGTCGTATTTGCTGCATTAGGAAGGTTAGAAATAAAAGGAGAAATGTCCACCTTCCCAACACAGCGGCCGTCTTCTGAGCGCACGCTGGCCACATCTTCACATGTGCACACAAATTCGCGTCCGTCGTCAGGAACAAAATTGTAGGAGCCAAGGGCCATGGCCGACAAGAATGTGGATTTCCCATGAAATCCGCCACCAATGCACACGTTTAGCGAGCCCCTTTTTAGTCCCATGCCTTGTATGGATCCCCGGTTCGGTATGTCAATAGATACTTGTACACTGGGAGGACTCTGGAATGGGACACAAGAAGTCATGGGTAAATCTGAATCGCCACTGGCACGGGCTAATTTGGCTCCATTGGGAACAAATGCCACAAGACCATGCTCCTTGAGCTTGGTGCGCAGCACGTGTTGGTCTTCAATGATGAGCACATGACGCTCCAATGCTCTAGTGTCATAGCTTGCATACAAAAGACCACATTCGACCATTTCAGGAACGTGTTCACAAATGACGGCAGCAGCAAGATGCCCAAGAATACTTCGACCTTGAGCTGGAAGACCCACAAGGAATCGCATCTCGATACCCTCCTTGTCCACAATCACCGCGGTGCGTTCGAGTACATGCTGACCCGGCGCATCCACTTCGAGTTGACCACCTTTGGCACCAGCCCATCCACCGCCTTTTAGCTTCTGGTCATATTTTCTCTCCTGGCAGACTTTGTGCAAGCGGCGCAAGATATAATCTGCCAATGCAGTTCGACGGATACGCGACTCGAGCACAGAGGGTGGAAATCCTGCGTGTTCATGAGAGATACGCACGCGTGCCTTACTCGGGGCAGCGTATGGGTCTGCTTGCGCATGATCCAAATAAAAATTGAAGGTTGGGAAGGCCCACATACCCTCAATATCATGATACGCAGGATACGGGCGCATATGAAGATTTTGGAGCGATCGCGCTAAATCTTCGGAGGTGCCTCGTACAGTTCGAGTCTTTTTCTGAGAGTAGACATCCGAATTTTTTGCTAAAGCTCCATTAGATTTACTGCCTCGACCACGACCACCATATACCTCGCGATAATAGCCACCACGGCCTCGGCCGCCACGACTGCTCATGCTTAAGGGGAGGTCTGTGTCAAGCTTTTTGTGGCGCTGACGACATGATGACATATGATTAGAAAAAACACATGACGTCATGCGTGGTCGGGACATGGTCCGACCGTTCTCCCCTTCCTTCCTGTCTACCAACAATATTCCACATGTTCCGCGCAGCAGCTTGTAGTACAAACCTTGCGCGCACCTCCCTGAGGCAGTCCATTTTCTCCGCTCAGCAGGTGCGCAACTACTCTGTGCGCCAAAATGTGCAGAAGGCATCATCGAACACCGGCCTCTACCTCTCGCTCGGCGGTCTTGCTGGTATTGCCACCTGGTACGGCATGGGCGGCTTCAACGGTGACATTCGTTCAAAGCTGCAGAAAATTAACGCTGACTCTGAAGATGTGGCTCTCTCGAATGAAGAGTTCCGTGCTCTGAAGCTCAAGGAAGTTCGTCCCTACAACCACGACAGTGCCTTCTACGTTTTTGAGCTTCCTGACAACAAGCGCTCTGGTATGTTCACCGCATCTGCTCTAGTGATTCGTGGTGCTGGTGCCGATCCCAAGAACAATGAGGGAAAGCCCGTCATCCGCCCTTACACTCCCGTCAACCCCCCGTCGGACAAGGGTGAGCTTGTTCTGCTCATCAAACATTACCCTGGTGGCCAGATGACGCAATACCTCAAGGGCCTCAAGGTTGGTGATGAGATGCGCTTCAAGGGTCCCATTCCTAAGCATCCTTACAAGTCTAACCAGTTCGAGGAAATTGGTATGATTGCTGCTGGCACGGGCATCACGCCCATGTGGCAGCTCATCCAGGAAATTGCTGCGAACCCCTCTGACAAGACCAAGGTGACACTCCTCTATGGCAATAAGTCAGAGGCTGACATTCTGCTCCGTGAGAAGTTCGACGAGCTGAGCAAGGACTCCCGCTTCAACATCGTTTACTTCCTCGATGAGAATGCCAAGAGCGTCAAGTCTGAGAAGGGCTACATCACGAAGGATCACGTTAAGAAGTATCTTCCAGGTGCTGAAAAGGGTGAGAAGGCTAAGATCTTTGTTTGCGGTCCTCCACCCATGGTTGGCGCGATTGCTGGCCCCAAGCAGGGCTTCCAGCAGGGTGAATTGAAGGGTGTTCTGTCGGAGCTCGGCTACAATGCTGAGCAAGTCTTTAAGTTCTAAGCATATTCACATAGCAAGATATATATGATGGCAGAACATTATTTTTTTCTTTGCATTTGTCGTTACCATGTTGGAGCTATCAGGAATAGAAAGCACGGTGTGATATGAGGCTACTGACCAAGTCACTTGTCCGTGCCACACAGGCACGATCTTTTCTTCAATTATACTACTCACAGCAGGCCGGAGAGAAATTCGACCCATTGGTACAGTGGTTAGCACGTGGAGCTGTTAAACTGGTCGTGTGTCGACTATAAAACTCTAAGGTCACTGGTTCGATCCCAGTATGGGTCGCTTTCTTTTTCGTTCTTCAAGAAAGCACTTTTTCTCGATACTGCCGATGCCACCTCAGGACACTTTTGTACGGCAAGATATTGCTATTGTGGCACATTTCAAGCTAAAGAGTTACATGGTAGAGACACTAGGAGAATTGGTAGAGGATGTTTTGAAAGGTGTCTTACTTATGCCGTTGGTACTGAGCCACGAGCATGGCGTGATCACGTTCATATGGTTCCAGCGTCAATTGTTCGCGAGGGCGGAATGAGCTCTTCTTAAGCTTGTTGACTTCCTCAGCAAATACGGCCTCTGGCTGGGCTGTTGAATCGATACAGCTGGCCTTAATGGAAATGACTGCGTGGCCGCCATTCTTGAGGAAGTATTCGGCGTTGAATGCAACAATACGAGCCTGATCCGGCTGAGCAACATCAGCAAAGATAGTATCAACCGAACCGACCAACATGCGATACTTGGCTGGGTGACGTGCATCTTCGATGATTGGGATAACGTTCGTACGCTTCTTTGCCATGTTGATCAAATCACGGCCAGACCGATGCGAAAACTCCACAGCGTATACGATTCCCTCTGGGCCAACGACATCAGCCACATGACTGACACTAGTACCACTAGCAGCACCAAGATATAACACTTTGACACCTGGCTTGATGTGGATATTGTCTAGACCACCAAGAATACCCGCAGCTAACTTTGAACGGAATGGATTCCACACACGGTACTCTGTCTTGTTCGTGATAGCAGTTCCGTCTTCACCAGAACCAGGAGTTTCGACAGCAATACGCTTCTCACCGTAGACAGACTCGCCAGGGACAAGATTCTTGGTCACGAGCAAATGCTCCTTGCCCTCTGCAACAAACACACCTTCGTGACGGTGAGGCTTAACGATAACATTAGATCCACCTTTCGCACCGCCACGACCGCCTTTAGCGCCGCCACGACCACCGCGAGCGCCGCCGCGGCCACCACGGCCACCACCGCGGCCACCACCGCGGGCGCCGCCACGACCACCACGACCGCCGCCACGCATACCGCCACGACCAGGTGGTCCACCACGGCCACGACCAGGTGCACCACCGCGACCTCCACGAGCTCCAAATGCCATATCTAAGTTTCGATGGGCTTAGGCTCGTCGGTACACACGCTCTTTGAATGTACAAGAAAAAGACAACGTAGCCGTCCCGCCAACGTTTTTTTTTCGCACCTGCCTCCTCGTAAAGGCACATGGCACATCACGTGACCACATAGGCAGCGCGTAGCGCGTTGTTGCCATGGATGCGACAGTGCGCGTTTGATAGTGCCTTGACTACGACGCTACCTCTCCTTTGCTTCTTGTAAGCATGCCGCGTGAGCTTATTACTATACAAACCGGACAATGCGGGAATCAGATCGGCTCACAATTCTGGGAACAACTATGTCGTGAGCATGGCATATCGAGGGATGGCACATTAGAAGAATTTGCGACCGAGGGTCAAGCTGGTGATCGCAAAGATGTATTCTTCTATCAGGCGGATGATGAGCACTATATACCAAGAGCTATCCTAGTGGATTTGGAACCAAGGGTATGTGTACGCTAGGTGGACTGTTTACGAATGCGCAGGTCATCAACAATATCATGACAGGACCGTACAAGTCCTTGTACAACCCAGAGAATGTATATCGTAATGAAGCTGGTGGTGGTGCAGGCAATAATTGGGCTCAAGGGTATGCAGCTGGTGAAAAAGCGGCAGATGAATTGATTGAAATGGTCGACCGTGAAGCAGACGGAAGCGAAAGTCTTGAGGTGCGTGCGCTATACACTCTCACACCAGGGGTTTTTCCTGTTGCATTCTATAGCAGGCGGAACAGGCTCCGGACTGGGATCATTTCTGCTGGAGCGTCTAAACGATGCATTTCCCAAAAAGCTGATTCAAACATACAGCGTTTTTCCAAACTCGGAAGAGACATCCGATGTGGTGGTTCAACCATACAATTCTGTGCTCACACTCAAGCGCCTTGTGAATAATGCGGACAGTGTAGTGGTGCTGGACAATGCTGCACTAAGCCGCATTGCAAGTGACCGATTGCACTTGCAAAACCCGAGCTACCACCAAACGAATCAACTCGTGAGCACAGTAATGAGCACCTCTACCACAACACTGCGGTACCCAGGGTATATGAACAATGATTTATGTGGTATTCTTGCCTCACTCATACCCTCACCGCGTGCCCATTTCCTCATGACATCGTACACGCCATTCACCTCAGATAATGTGGATCGTGGAAAGGCTACCATGAAAACGACTGTGCTTGATGTCATGCGCCGTCTTTTACAGCCTAAGAACCGTATGGTCAGCATCACTGGTGCAAGCAAGGCAAGCTGCTATATGTCTGTGCTAAATATTATTCAAGGCGATGTGGATCCTCGAGATGTGCACAAGAGTCTTTTAC
>ERZ782882.105-NODE-105-length-15255-cov-10.552961_pt1 | contig 15255 bp, 13 predicted proteins | sample MGYA00466090_ERZ782882 | MGnify/ENA primary metagenome ERZ782882 (study PRJEB29894, sample SAMN03576369) | human skin metagenome | biome: human skin; feature: right retroauricular crease; material: organic_material | host: Homo sapiens | place: Italy: Trento... | reverse complement strand
TGTTTTAAGTCTTTTGTTTTTTGAAAAATTACAAACAAAAAATTTTGATTTACGAAAACTTAAATTTGAAAAAAGTTTACTTTAATAGCGATTACTTATACTGAACTTGTGATTAAATCTTCAAAGGAGCAAAGACATGATACAAATCAAGGATTTAAACAAAGTTTACGACAATGGTAGTCACGCAGTTAAAGATTTCAATCTAGATATTGAGGACAATGAATTTGTAGTATTTGTAGGACCTTCGGGATGTGGGAAATCAACAACGTTACGTATGATTGCAGGACTTGAAGATGTGAGCAAAGGGACAATTAGTATCAACGATCAAGTAATCAATGATTTACAACCTAAAGATCGTAAGATTGCTATGGTCTTTCAAAACTATGCATTATATCCACATATGACAGTTTATAAAAATTTAGCTTTCGGCTTAAAAATGCGAGGAATCAAGAAGAAAATTTATGACGAAAAAATTCAACATGCAGCTCAAATATTAGAAATTGAAAACCTCCTCGACCGTAAACCTAAAGCCTTATCTGGAGGACAACGTCAACGTGTGGCACTTGGTCGAGCTATCGTTAGAGAAGCTCAAATCTTTCTCATGGATGAACCACTTTCTAATTTAGATGCTAAATTACGAAGTAACATGAGAAGCGAAATTATAAAAATACATAAACAAATGAAAGCAACAACGATTTACGTGACACACGACCAAACTGAAGCTATGACAATGGCATCACGTATCGTCATATTAAAACAAGGCGAAATACAACAAATTGGTACGCCTGAAGAAATTTATCGTCATCCTGTCAATGAATTTGTTGCCACTTTCATTGGTAGCCCATCAATGAATATGGTTCCAATGACCTACAACATGGATGCTTGGTACTTCGATGGACAAAAAGTGGCTGATGCTACATTACTTCAACTTGCATCGCATGCACAATACAGACTTGGTATACGACCTGAAGACTTACATCTTGTTAATGATAACGAAATAAGTAATTATCCAATCCAACTTTCTCAATTCACTGTAGACTTAGTTGAGTTAACTGGTTCATACAAATTACTTCACTGTCATCACAATGAGCATAAAATCATAGCAGCTGTAGATAGTAATTTGGATTTTGAATTAGGACAAACAGTTTCCTTCGGTATAAAAACGGAAGATGGACACTTTTTCGATTCTGATTCAGGCGAAAGAGTACAAGAGGAGGTTTTATCATGAGTAAAAACAAAAAACAAAGCCTTCAATCCGCTCATCAAAAACCTTTGTTAAAAAGAATGTGGGAACACAAAGTACTTTACTTAATGATTTTACCTTGTTTACTCTTTTTCTTGATTTTCAACTATATTCCAATGACAAGTCTTGTTCTGGCATTCAAAGATTTCCGCTTCGATACTGGTATCATCGGCGGTGATTGGAAAGGGCTATACTATTTTAAACGCTTTTTCTCTGACCCTCGCTGTATTCAAATTATTATGAATACGCTAATTATAAGTGGCATGAAATTGATTTTAGCTCTACCATTTCCAATTATTTTAGCCATTATGTTTAACGAAATTAAAGATTCTAAATTAGGTAAGATTAGAGGTTTATTTCAAGGCGTACTTTACATCCCTCACTTTTTATCTTGGGTTGTAGTTATCGGTATTTTCAAGAAATTACTCGCTCCAGATGATGGACTTATGAATCAACTGATCCATCAATTTGGTGGCGACGGGTCGACTTACTTTATGATGAACCCTGAGTATTTTCACACCATCATGTTTTCTAGTTATATATGGAAGAATGTAGGCTGGGATTCCATTATTTATTTTGCAGCAATTATGAGTATTAATCCTGAAATTTATGAATCAGCTGCGATTGATGGCGCGAATCGTTTCAAACAAATTATACATATTACCTTACCTATGTTAACGCCAACAATTGTTATCTTATTCATCATTTCTCTAGGCGATTTTTTAAAAGCAGGATTCGATCAAATTTACCTACTCAAAACACCAGGTAACGCTAACGTTTCAGAAATACTGGATACATTTGTGATTCGTACTGGTATTGAACAAGGCGATTTCAGTTACGCAATTGCGATTAGCCTATTACAGGGTGTGATAGGACTTATCGCTGTCGTCATTATTAATAAATTCGCAGATAAGAAACTGGATACATCACTATATTAAGGAGAATGTACATGTTTAGAAAGTCTATGCTCATCTTAATGATTGCAGTCATTTTGTTCGTAACAGCATGTAGCAAAGATAAAACGCAAGATGAAGCGAAAAGAGAAGCAGATGCTAAAGGTAAACCAGATACATGGATTGCAGATAGAAAACTTAAAGGACTTGTGTTTCAAAGTGATAACGATGCCTCCCCTAAAATGAATAAAGAAGTCGCTCAAGAACTTAAGAAAAAGACTGGCATCACGTTAGAACTTCAAACCGTTTCTAATGAAGATTCCACAGAAGCATTAACTTCAGGACTCGCTTCAGGAGATTTACCCGACTTCATCGTTTATTACTTAGACGATAGTGGACGACCTGAAATGAAAGTACTAAATAAAGCAGCGAAACAAGGTCGACTCACAGACTTAACGAAAATGCTTAAAAACACAAAAATTTATAGTAAGTATTTCAAAAAAGGATATTTACCAAAAGATACGAAAGATAACATCATGTTTAATAAAGAACAAGATGGAACGTACCTTGTACATATGGGGATTAACCGTCATCCAGGACAAGAAGAACGTCGCACTGTAGGTGGTCCTTATGTCAGAAAAGATATCATGGATAAACTTCATATCGACCCTGCTTCTATCAAGACGTCCAAAGATGTAGAAAAACTTGCTGAAAAGATGAAAGAACACCACTTCAAAGATGATAATGGTAAAGAAATCACACCTATTGGCCCAACAGCATGGGGCGGTGACGATCGTACTAGATTCTATAATGACCTTGTGTGGACTGGTCAGTCTGATGAGAAATTTTTAAATAAAGGTAAGAAAATTATACATGAATCACAAACCGAATATCCACTTAAACGTGTACATTACGTTAAAGACCTTATGAAGAAAGGCTTAATGACAAAAGAGTTCTATACAATGGAAGAAAATAAAGCAAAAGAAGGACTCGTAAATGGCTCATGGGGCATTGTTTCAGATTTACATAACTATGTTACTGAAAATCAAAGTATGAAATACGTTCCACTTGGGCCACTCAATACAGTCAAAGGTAAATTTAGAGTTGAAAAGCCATATAAATCAGGCGCAAACGGTTGGGCTGTACCAAGTACGACTGAACATCCTGAAGACGTCGTTAAACTCGCTGATTTCCTTGCAAGTCGCAAAGGTAAATTACTCGGTCAGTACGGTATTAAAGGACGTGACTATACGTTAGATAAGAAAGGTAACCCTCATGTTAAACCTGAAGTGTTAGAAGAAGTTGAAAATAATCCATACGAAGCTAAAAAACGTGGTTTTAGAGGTGCGGGTTCTTATTGGGCAGATCATCTTGGTTATACTGATATAGATAATAAAGCTGATTTCGGTGAAACTGAATACGGAGATAATACAAAAACGAAAAAGACGACTCCTGAAAAGATTGCTGATATGTGGCATTATGATGAAAGACAGAAACACGCCAAAATCGTAAACGGACTCACAGTAAAGTCATTCTTATCTAAATATGAATATGGCGAAGATTTAGAAGTTGCACTCGATGATTATAGTGACGCTATTAAACGTGCTTATTATTCTCAATCAGACAAGGAAGCGAAACAAATTATTGATAGTGCTAAGCAACGTTTAGAAGAGGCAGGCTTAAATCAATTTGAAAGATACGTTGAAAATCAAAGAGATAAAAAAGGAACTCAAATTATTTATTAAGAGGTGGCAGAGACAATGAAAGTTTCACAAGATAAAAGTGCGCTTGTCATTCGTATTATCTCATTAATCATTATTATTGGTTTAGTAATCACAATTATCCTCCCGATGATTAATATCTTTGCCTTAGCATTTAACTCTGGGGTAGATGCTCAAAAAGGTGGCATCACTTTCTACCCGCGTAAATTTTCACTAGATAATTTTAAGGAGATATTTAAACAAGGCACGTTATTAAATGCATTATTTATTAGTATCGCAAAGACAGTCATAGGAACGATACTAAGCGTCATATTAACAGCTATGGCTGCATACGTTCTAACAATCAAAAGTTTACCGTTTCGAAGAATCATCTCATTCTTCCTAGTCTTTACGATGTTATTCAGTGTCGGTGTTGTACCACTTTATATCCTATTAAATCAACTTCATTTAACTGATACATTCTGGGTATACATTTTACCGTCACTTTATAGCGTTTATAACATTTTAATTATGCGTACATTCTTCAATCAATTACCTAGTAGTGTGATTGAAGCCGCTAGAGTAGATGGTTGTAATGACTTTCAAATCTTTTGGAAAATTGTCTTACCCATGAGTAAACCCGTGGTGGCATCAATTACATTATTTAACGCCGTGAGTCAGTGGAATGATTGGTTTACAGGTGCATTCTTCGTACGTAATCCAAACCTCAAACCGTTAGCTACTGTTTTACAAGATATGTTAACGAAACAAGCTGCCATTGCAGATGCTTTAAAACAAAAGTCAGGTTCATATGCGATGTTAGACAAGTTGACAATTACAGGGGACTCAATGCAGATGGCAATGATTGTACTATTAACAATTCCAGTATTATTCCTCTTCCCATTTGTTCAGAAGCATTTTGTAAAAGGTATAACTATCGGTTCGACAAAAGAGTAAAGGAGACGAAACAATGACTACAATTCTACAATTAAGCGATTTACATATTGGGCCACACAATGATGAAAAAGATCAAAAAACTTACGATTTAATTCATCATATGATGACACACTATCAACCTGACATCACAGTATTAACAGGTGACCAAATTTGGTCTGAAGGCGTCATTGATTCAGGTCGCGTTTATAAGAAATTAATGGAGTATTTAAATCGATATGATACGCAAATTGCAACGACATTTGGTAATCACGATACAGAGGGGCATCTCAAACGTTCAGACTTACGCGCTATTGAGGACCAATATTCTACCAACTATGTACAGAAAAATCATAGCCTCATTGTTGATGATAAAGAAGCTTATACAATAGAAGTTGTAAACAACGATACAGTCACACATGTGCTTTATGTTATTGATGGAGGAGATTATAATCCATTTGGCATAGGTGATTATGATTTTATAAGACCTGAACATGTGAATTGGCTTAGGGAAACACATCAAGCTTATCAAACTCGATTTCAACACAACTTTCAACATAACTTATTATTTACACATATTCCATTACAAGAATATAGAGAAGTTGAGAATATTGGTGAATATCATGGCATTTTCAATGAACCTATTGCGTGCTCAAAAATTAATTCCGGATTATTTAGTCAGATGTTACTAAACGGTGATATTGAAGGTATGTTCTGCGGTCATGACCATGACAATGATTTTACGATTAATTTATATGGGATTCGCCTTAGCTTTGGTCGTGTTGGTGGTTACAATACTTATGGTGATTTACAACGTGGGGCTAGATTAATTGAGTTGCAACCTGACGCTATATATAAATCGAAAGTGTTAGAATTTGATGATCGTTTCTAAAAGAACTTTTCGGTCATTATACATTCCTATTTTAATAGAACAACTTTTCATACTCATCATGGGTCAAACTGATACATTGATGTTAAACAGCTATAGCACTGATGCCGTTGCTGCTTCGGGAATGATAAGCCAAATACTCATGCTCATCACGTTTCTGATTACAATCATTCATGTGGGTACAAATATACGTATTGTTCACTTGAAGGAACATCAACCTTCAAGTATTTCACAAGAGATTTATCATAATTTGTTATTCAATAGCATAGTATCTATCGTATTTACGATTGTGATTGGGATCGCATTCGAACTTATCTTACGACTTTTTCAGGTACCTCAAGATATATTCAAACTGACCTATCAATTTGGAATGATTATATTGAGTGTACTCACTTTAACGACCTGTCACATGTATATTGGTACTGTATTACGTGTCATGAATCATGCATCATCAGCTACACGCATTACTATCATTAGTAATGTGACTAATATCATTTTGAACGGTATCGTACTCTTTATTATTCCAGAATATGTAGGTAACCCTGTATTAGGTGTCGCGGTGGTAACAGCGTTCAGTCGTTTATTGGGATGTACTTTAGCTTTAATTGCGCTGATACAAATTTTCCGTCCATTCAAGCATTACTTCAAGCTGAGCTGGAAGAAAATATATCAGGTTTCGACATTAGGTATCCCAACAGCAGGTGAACAAATTTCTTATAATTTTGCACAGACATTTACAACTGCATTTATTGCGATGTTAGGCACTCAAGTCATCGCTGCGAAATCTGTTTCTACTGTTTTAAGCGGCCTGTCTTTTAGTTGTGCTATGGCATTTAGTGCTGCTAGCCAAATTTATTTAGGAAAATTTATATCCCGTCGACGTTACCGTACTTTAAAGAAAGTTGTTATAAAAAGTATTTGGTTTAATATCACACAATCTTTCATGATTATGACGTGTGTATTTATAGGATTTATAGTGTGTGGACGTTGGATAACACACGACTTACAAACCTATCATTTAATCATTTACTATCTTGTTATACTTTTTGGATTAGAACCGATACGTGCAATTAATAATCTAATTGTAGATTTATTAAACGTGACAGGGGATGTACGTTATCCAGTCACCGTGAGTGTTGTGACCACATGGTTGTTATTATTACCTGGAAGTTATCTATTAGGGATTCATTGGAGATTAGGTTATACAGGAATTATTTTAGTGAGTATTGCTGATGAAGCGCTGAGATTTATCATTATGTATCTTAGATGGCGAAATGATCGTTGGCAAGCACGAATGAAGCAGATTGGAGTATAGATAATTATGTATAAAAGAAATGAACGTTTGAATCTTATTCGTAAACGTGTTGATCAGTACGGACAGGTGGCAGTAAAAGATTTAGCTATATTCTTACAAGTTACGCCTGAAACCGTGAGAAAGGATTTAGAAACCTTAGAAAACGATAAACTGATTACACGTACACATGGAGGTGCGATACAATACAATCATATTAATAAAGAGAAATCATATGCGAATAAGTGGCAGAAACAATCACAAGTAAAAGAGCGTATTGCTAAGAAAGCTGCTTTGCAAATACAGTCTGGAGAAATTATTGTCATCGATGGTGGAACCACAACAGGGCGAATTCCTCAATATCTCAATGATATTACTCAGACCACGATTGTGACGAATTCTCTGAAGATTGCGGATGAATTGAATCGTGCTATAGAGGAGCAACGAATTCAAGCAGAAGTGATTATGCTTGCTGGAAAGACGAATACTGAACAAGATGTTGTGCGCGGGCATATGACGAATGAGTTATTACAACGTTTTAAATTTGATAAAGCTTTTATTTCATGTGGTTCGTTTGATACGAGTGATTGTTATGAATTTGATCTGGAAGAAGCGCATGCAAGTCACATTATGATTCAAAAAAGTCAACTGAGTTATCTCTTAGCGGATAGTAGTAAGCGAGATGCGCATGCGTCGTATCGTATTGATGGGTTTAGCGAAATTGATTATATGATTTCTGATTATGCTAAACCTCAGAATATAGAATATTTTAATCAGAAGCATTGGTTACAGATTTAACTTATAGAAAATGAAGCCTGAGACTTCGTCTTTTTTAAATAAAAGAAGACGCCTCAGGCTTTATTTAATTTTACGAATGGTAACACCTGAGGCTTTGCCCAAGTATAAGTGCCACTAGCAATGAATATTTTTTTCGTTGCAGTGGCACTAAAAAACAGCAGACCTCAAGTGTCAAAGGCCTACTGCTTTTATTGAAACGTCCTATCTTAACGTTAGTCTTTTACGGGCATATAAAAGGGGATAGTTGAAAATGACCAATCCAAAAGAACAACTTGTATGTGGGGGGAATGTTTTTCAATTGGTATTGATAATCATTTTCAATTAACATTATACATGATTGATAATGATTGTCAATTAGAAATATATACATTTTTTCGATTTAATTTAAATATAATGATAATGCTAGAGTGACTTTTTCTAAAGACAGTCTACTTATTCGACTATCTATTAAGGTGGTTCATGGTAAAATGATACTAGTTTCATAACAAATCATTTACAATTTTGAATTACATCTTTAGAAATACGAGTTAATTGTTTAAGATGTAGCGTGAGGTGCAAATATGACAAATATTTTAATCGTAGAAGATGAGCAAAATCTTGCTAGATTTATAGAGCTTGAATTAACTCATGAAAATTATACTGTTGATATAGAGAATGATGGAAAGGCAGGTTTGGACAAAGCATTATCTAAGCCCTATGATTTATATATTTTAGACTTAATGCTTCCAAACATAAATGGTCTAGAAATTTGTAGACAAATTCGTCAAAAAACAACTACTCCAATTATCATCATTACTGCAAAAAGCGAGACATATGATAAAGTAGCTGGGTTGGACTATGGGGCAGATGACTACATTGTAAAACCCTTTGATATAGAAGAATTGCTTGCAAGAATAAGAGCGGTATTGCGCAGACAGCCAGATAAAGATGTTTTAGATATCAATGGTATTATCATTGATAAAGATGCCTTTAAAGTTACTGTTAATGGCCATCAATTAGAATTAACTAAAACAGAATACGATTTACTATATGTTTTAGCTGAAAATCGTAACCACGTCATGCAACGTGAACAAATTCTCAATCACGTATGGGGGTATAATAGTGAAGTAGAAACGAATGTCGTTGATGTTTATATTCGTTATTTACGTAATAAACTCAAACCTTTTAATAAAGAAAAATCCATAGAAACAGTACGTGGCGTAGGGTATGTGATTCGATGATTAAGCGCCAAAAATTAAAATATAAATGGATGCTTATTACGACGCTCATTACCTTCACGACAATATTACTTTTCTGCTTAATTATTATTTTCTTTTTAAAAGATACTTTACGAAGTAGTGAAATTGACGAAGCTGAAAGAAGTTCAAATGATATCGCCAATCTGTTCCATTCAAAATCTTTAAGTGATATATCTGCATTGGATTTAAATGCATCCTTAGAAAATTTTCAAGAAATATTAATTTATGATGATAAGGGTAGAAAGTTAATTCAAACATCAAATGATAATACACTTGCTTATGATAACAAAATTGATTTCAAACATCCTGAACGTATACATATTCATAGAAGCCACGGTATTAATTACTTAGTAATAACTGAACCTATACGTTCGAAGGAATTTTCTGGATACAGTGTATTAGTCCATTCTCTTCAAAATTATGATAATCTCGTTAAATCACTTTATATCGTTGCACTTGCTTTTGGATTAATTGCAACCATTATAACCGCCGGCGTGAGTTATATCTTTTCTTCGCAAATTACTAAACCAATAGTTACAATGTCCAATAAAATGAATCAAATTAGAAGAGATGGTTTTCAAAATAAACTTGAATTAACTACAAATTATGAAGAAACAGACAATTTAATTGATACCTTTAATGAAATGATGTATCAAATAGAAGAATCTTTTAATCAGCAACGTCAATTTGTCGAGGATGCTTCACATGAATTAAGAACGCCACTACAGATTATTCAAGGTCATCTCAATTTAATTCAACGTTGGGGAAAAAAAGATCCAGCAGTTTTGGAGGAATCTTTGAATATTTCAATTGAGGAAGTGAATCGAATAACAAAACTTGTCGAAGAACTACTTTTACTTACCAAAGATAGAGTCAATCATAATGTTTTGGAATGTGAAAATGTAGACATAAATAGCGAGATTCAGTCACGTGTGAAGTCACTGCAACACCTACATCCAGATTATACCTTTGAAACACATCTTGCTACTAAACCTATCCAATTAAAAATTAACCGTCACCAGTTTGAACAACTTTTACTCATATTTATTGATAATGCAATGAAATACGACACTGAACATAAGCACATTAAAATTGTTACTCAACTAAAAAATAAAATGATTATGATTGATATTACTGATCATGGTATGGGTATACCAAAAGCTGACTTAGAATTTATCTTTGATCGATTTTATCGTGTAGATAAATCACGTGCACGTAGTCAAGGAGGCAATGGATTAGGACTATCAATAGCAGAAAAAATTGTACAACTTAACGGTGGTATGATTCAGGTTGAAAGTGAACTACAAAAGTACACGACTTTCAAAATCAGTTTTCCAGTACTAAATTAAATAAATAGTATTATTTAAGTAACGAATGATTACGATCAAACAAGGGACAAATAAATTATTACAGGCTTAGATATTAACAATCCTTAAACTAGTACTATAAATGATTAAATCCATCGACACCTTCATTATAAATAAAGATTTCAGACACTACACTAAGATGCTGATTAGAATAGCTATATTATGTCATACTAATGAAAGGACCTTCTTCACAAAGGTTCACTTAATATAGAATCGACGAGCTAAACTTGATAGACGGAAATAGCATTCATACGGGAGCGAGACTATGAATTTGGAGTAAATTCTGTCTTGCTCCTATTTTGTATAATAATAGGTAAATGTACTTTAACAATATATGAAATAATGCTATGATAACCATGTAAGCGTTTCATCATTTTTGTGGAGGGTGTTAAATGACTAAGAACAAGAAAGAATTTACAGAGGCTCCTGTAAACTTCGGTGCAAATCTTGGCCTTATGCTAGATTTGTATGATGATTATCTACAAGATCCATCATCCGTACCTGAAGATTTACAAGTCTTGTTCAGTACAATTAAAACAGGTGAAGCTCATATCGAAGCTAAACCTACCACTGATGGAGGTGGTTCACAAGCGGGAGATAGCACAATTAAACGTGTTATGCGCTTAATCGATAATATTCGTCAATACGGACATTTAAAAGCAGATATTTATCCAGTAAATCCTCCAGAGCGTCAAAATGTTCCTAAATTGGAAATCGAAGATTTTGATTTAGATAAAGAAACTTTGGAAAAAATATCATCTGGAATTGTCTCTGAACATTTTAAAGACATTTATGACAATGCCTATGATGCAATTGTTCGTATGGAAAGACGTTACAAAGGACCGATAGCTTTTGAATACACTCACATTAATAATAATAAAGAACGTGTGTGGTTAAAAAGAAGAATTGAAACGCCTTATAAAGCAAGTTTAAACGATAATCAAAAAAAGAACTTTTCAAAAAACTCGCACACGTAGAAGGTTTTGAAAAATATTTGCACAAAAATTTTGTTGGGGCTAAACGTTTTTCAATTGAAGGTGTCGATACGTTAGTTCCAATGCTTCAACACACAATCACATTAGCAGGTAACGAGGGGATTAAAAACATTCAAATCGGTATGGCTCACCGTGGACGTTTAAATGTATTAACGCATGTCTTGGAAAAACCATATGAGATGATGATTTCAGAATTTATGCATACAGATCCAATGAAGTTTTTACCTGAAGATGGTAGTTTAGAATTAACTTCAGGTTGGACATCAGATGTGAAGTATCACCTAGGTGGCGTTAAAACGACTAACTCATATGGAATAGAACAACGTATTTCTTTAGCGAATAATCCAAGTCATTTGGAAATCGTTGCACCCGTTGTTGCTGGTAAAACAAGAGCAGCACAAGATAATACACATCAAGTAGGAGCTCCATCTACCGACTTCCATAAAGCAATGCCGATTATTATACACGGTGATGCAGCATATCCAGGTCAAGGTATTAATTTTGAAACGATGAACTTAGGTAGTTTAAAAGGATATTCTACAGGTGGTTCACTTCATATTATTACAAATAATAGAATCGGTTTTACAACTGAACCTTTTGATGGACGTTCAACAACGTACTCTTCCGACGTAGCTAAAGGTTACGATGTTCCAATACTACACGTAAATGCCGATGATGTAGAAGCAACAATTGAAGCTATTGAAATTGCAATGGAGTTCCGCAAAGAATTTCATAAAGATGTAGTTATTGATTTAGTAGGTTATCGTCGTTATGGGCATAATGAAATGGATGAGCCTTCTATTACAAATCCAGTTCCATACCAAAATATTAGAAAACATGATTCAGTTGAAATTTTATATGGTAAAAAGTTAGTTGATGAAGGTATTATTTCTGAAGACGAAATGAATGAAGTCATTGACAGTGTTCAAAAAGAAATGCGAACAGCACATGATAAAATTGATAAAAATGACAAAATGAATAACCCAGATATGGAAAAACCAGAATCACTCCAACTACCTTTACAAAGTGATACGAAAGATTTCTCATTTGATCATTTAAAAGAAATCAATGATGCAATGCTTGATTATCCAAAAGATTTTCATGTACTGAAAAAGCTCAATAAAGTACTTGAAAAACGTAGAGAACCTTTTGAAAAAGAAGGGGGGCTCGTCGATTGGGCTCAAGCAGAGCAACTTGCTTTTGCAACCATATTACAAGATGGAACTTCAATTCGTTTAACAGGTCAAGATAGTGAAAGGGGAACATTTAGTCATAGACATGCTGTGCTTCATGATGAAGAAAATGGTAATACATTCACGCCATTGCATCATGTACCTCAACAACAGGCTACTTTTGATATTCATAATTCGCCGCTATCTGAAGCAGCTGTAGTTGGATTTGAGTATGGTTATAACGTCGAAAATAAAGGTAACTTTAACATATGGGAAGCTCAATATGGCGACTTTTCTAATATGTCTCAAATGATGTTTGACAATTTCCTCTCAAGTTCTCGCGCAAAATGGGGTGAGCGTTCAGGTTTAACACTTTTCTTACCACATGCTTTTGAAGGGCAAGGACCAGAGCATTCATCGGCACGCTTAGAAAGATTTCTACAATTAGCCGCTGAAAATAATTCAACTGTAGTTAATCTATCTAGTGCAAGTAATTACTTCCATTTACTACGTGCGCAAGCCGCTAGTTTAGATACATTAGAAATGAGACCATTAATTGTCATGTCACCTAAGAGTCTTTTAAGAAATAAAACAGTAGCTAAACCTATTGATGAGTTTACATCTGGCGGTTTTAAACCTATCATCACAGAAGATATCGATGAACAAAAAGTCAAAAAAGTGATTTTAGCATCAGGAAAGATGTATATTGACCTAAAAGAATATTTAGCTAAAAATCCTAACGATTCTATTCTTCTCATAGCAGTAGAAAGATTATATCCGTTCCCAGAAGAAGAAATTAAAGAAGTATTAAAATCGTTACCTCATCTTGAAAATGTGTCATGGGTTCAAGAAGAACCTAAAAATCAAGGTGCATGGTTATTTGTGTATCCTTATCTAAAAGCACTTGTTGCTAATAAATATGATTTAACTTATCACGGTAGAATACAAAGAGCTGCACCTGCTGAAGGCGATGGAGAAATTCATAAACTTGTACAAACTAAAATTATTGAAAGTAGCATTAACAATTAACTAGGGGGAAAAATAAGTATGGCAGAGGTAAAAGTTCCAGAATTAGCAGAATCAATCACAGAGGGTACCATTGCAGAATGGTTAAAAAATGTAGGCGATAATGTAGATAAAGGGGAAGCTATCTTAGAACTAGAAACAGATAAAGTTAACGTCGAAGTAGTTTCTGAAGAAGCTGGGGTATTATCAGAACAATTAGCCGAGGAAGGCGATACAGTTGAAGTAGGTCAAGCTGTAGCTGTAGTAGGAGAAGGACAAGTAAACACATCTAACGATAGTTCTAACGAATCTTCACAAAAAGATGAAGCTAAAGAGAAAGAAACGCCAAAACAATCTAATCCGAATTCTAGTGAAAGTGAAAATACACAAGATAATAGCCAGCAACGTATCAATGCAACACCATCTGCACGTCGACATGCGCGTAAAAATGGCGTTGATTTAAGCGAAGTATCCGGAAAAGGCAATGATGTTCTAAGAAAAGATGATGTTGAAAATAGTCAAAAATCTTCAAGTCAAACAGCTAAAAGTGAAAGCAAATCACAAAACAGTGGTTCTAAACAAACCAATAACAATCCATCAAAACCTGTTATTCGTGAAAAAATGTCTCGACGCAAAAAAACTGCTGCAAAAAAATTATTAGAAGTATCAAATCAAACAGCTATGCTTACTACATTTAATGAAGTTGATATGACAAACGTTATGGATTTACGTAAACGTAAAAAAGAACAATTTATCAAAGATCATGATGGTACTAAATTAGGATTTATGTCCTTCTTTACTAAAGCTGCCGTTGCAGCTCTCAAAAAATATCCTGAAGTAAATGCTGAGATAGATGGCGATGATATGATTACTAAACAATTTTACGATATCGGCATTGCAGTATCCACTGACGATGGATTACTCGTACCATTTGTTAGAGATTGTGATAAGAAAAATTTTGCAGAAATTGAACAAGAAATCGCTAATTTAGCCGTAAAAGCTCGTGATAAAAAATTAGGCCTTGATGACATGGTTAACGGTTCGTTTACCATCACTAATGGCGGTATCTTTGGCTCAATGATGAGTACACCGATTATAAATGGTAATCAAGCAGCTATCTTAGGTATGCATTCAATTATTACACGCCCAATTGCAGTTGATAAAGATACAATTGAAAATCGTCCAATGATGTATATCGCATTAAGCTATGATCATCGAATCATCGATGGAAAAGAGGCTGTAGGATTCTTAAAAACAATCAAAGAACTCATTGAAAACCCTGAAGATTTACTACTTGAATCATAATTTGGAACCTAACATACTTAAAAAACAACGACGTAAACCGTCGTTGTTTTTTGTTTAATATGTCTAAAGTGTGATGATAATCTTATAAATATAAAAATACCTGTGAAGAAATTAAATAGCACCGATTTCTTTACAGGTATACTATAATTTTAAATTCATCCATCATTGAGCAAGAAATATAACTTCTATAATCGCTAAGATAATAAACACAACAAATGCGATAGTAAAATATTTAAATCTTGGTTGTTGTTTATGATTTAAATTTGTAAATACCTCAATTGCGGAATAAACTGCAATTAGCACAGTAACTGCAAATATAATCCATAAATTAGACATACTCATGCCTCCTTGATTACTTCTTTAATTACATTTTAATACATACAAAATATTTAGCCAATCTGTATGTTTTATTTTTCTAATAAATAA